>Ga0209724_1003836_pt1 | contig 12100 bp, 12 predicted proteins | sample grotaG_FD_184143 | JGI IMG/M metagenome (GOLD analysis project Ga0209724, IMG submission 184143) | Glacier valley bacterial and archeal communities from Borup Fiord, Nunavut, Canada, to study Microbial Dark Matter (Phase II) -... | ecosystem: Environmental > Aquatic > Freshwater > Ice > Glacier ... | reverse complement strand
TCCTACATCCGCTGGTACAACAAACAGCGAATCAAGATCTCTCTCGGCTCTCTCAGCCCGCTCGAATACCGCGAGAGCCTCAGCATCGCGGCATAACCCAGTCCAAGATTTACGCCGCACCCCCACTGCGCCGAAGTAGAACTGACCCACTGGGTACGGATGACGGCCTTTTCGGAGCCGTCGATGTCGCCTCAGGAGCAGGCAGTGGAGATACGAGTGATGGCTTGAAGGGGCGAGGCGGTCAGAGCGATCGCAAGGCAGCTGAACTGCTCGTGCAACACGGTGCGGCGATATCTGCGTGACCCAACGGCGCGCCGCTACGGACCGCGTCAGCCGCGAGCGTGCAAGCTCGACGTACAGGAGCTACCTGCACGAGCGCATCGAGCAGGCCCGCCCGCGCTGGATACCGGCGACGGTTCTTCTGCGCGAGATCGGCGAGTGCGGCTACGGCGGCGGCATCAGCTAGCCCCAGCGGCGTCGGCAAGACCCACATCGCCTTGGCGCTCGGCCACCGAGCGGTGATGGCCGGACACAAGGTGCGCTTCATCAGCGCGGCCGACCTGATGCTACAACTCGCGGCGGCCAAGGCGCAGGGGCGGCTGAAGGGGTACTTCAGCCGCGCCGTGATCGGCCCGAAGCTGCTGGTGGTCGACGAGATCGGCTACCTGCCGTTCGGGCGCGAGAAGGCAACTCTCTTCTTCAACGTGGTGGCCAAGCGCTACGAGCGCGGCAGCATGGTGCTCACGAGCAACCTGCCGTTCACCCAGTGGGCCGGCGCCTTCGCTGATGACCAGACGATGATGGCGACGATGCTGGACCGGCTGCGACACCACGCACACATCGTGGAGATCACCGTCGAGAGCTATCGGCTCAAAAACAAGCGCAAGGCCGGCCAACCACCGAAGAGGACGGCCGCGACGATATGACAGACGCCGCGCTGCTCAGCCGCTGCGGGCTACGCCCTGCGCGCCGAGCCGCGCCACATCGAGAGCGCCAGCGGGGTCAGATTTACTTCGGCGACCGAGAGCAAAGTGAGTCAGGTTTAAGTCGGCGTTGACACAGAGAGCCACCAATTCGGTCGCGGATTGCGCCCGATGGCCGAGGAGAGCCTCGCTGTAGTTGCTGGCGGCATCGAGCTCGAGCAGCACGTCCGGGAACTGCATGCTGCCGATGAGGTTGTAGATCGTCTCGCGCGTGCGGGCCGGCTCGCCTCGATCCGCCAGCGCGGTGATGGCTGGCATTTATCTTGCTCGTTAAAAAAGTGAATAGTCCGGCCTCTGAGAACTCTTTGTCGGCCCATGCTCTGCGAATTCAGGGAATATCGATGATCGCTCCGGCTATCGCCGCAGGCGAACTGGCGCCCAAGTTGAAATTCGACAACCTCGACCCGGCGAAGGCTTATCTGAAGGCACAAGGCGTGACTTATGTGCTCGCCCAACTCGTGGACTTACACGGAGCAGCGAAGGCCAAGTCGGTGCCGCTCGCTCATCTAAATCCGGTGTTGGCCGATGGGGCTGGGTTCGCACCGGCCGCTGCCCGGTCGGCGTCACGACCCAAGACGCCGTTCTCGCACAGCGCCTCGAACCGGCCTGGGGCGCTCGGCGACTGAAGAACTACTTGCAGACACTAACGATGGAGGTCACGACGCTGGCGCGTGAATGCGGCAACCAGGACGTTCGTCACCTGGAGCGCGAGGACCTGGTGGCCTTGACTGTCCAAACCGCCGCTATGGCCCAAGTGCCGCTGGCGGGCACCGGCTGGATACCCGGGGCCGGCCCGCGCGCAGGGTATTGAGTCATGGCCGACCGAACACCGAGCGAGATCGTTGTGGGCGCGGAGTCCAGCGACTGATGGCACGCGCCGAACACGCCTGCTTCGAGGCCGGCTCGGTGGTGCTGCAGTCCGGCATCACCCATCGCGATACTCGCCTGGCCTACCAGACCTGGGGGTCCTTGAACGCGCAGCGCTCGAACGCCGTGGTGTTGATGACGCCGTTCGGTGCGCACCATAGCGACATCGCGTTCATGATCGGCGCCGGCCGAGCCCTCGACCCCGAGAAGTATTTCATCGTCGTGCCCAACCTGTTTGGGAACGGCCTGTCGTCCTCTCCGAGCAACGCAAACGCGCCCTTCGACGGCAGTCGCTGGCCCAACTTCACTGCCGCGGACAACGTATTCGTGCAGCGTCAAATGATGCTCGACGTATTTGGCGTGGAGCGCATCGCGCTCGCCGTCGGCTGGAGCATGGGCGGCATCCAGGCCTACCACTGGGCGGCGCTGTTCCCGCGTCATGTGCAGAGACTGGCGGTGCTTTGCGGTTCGGCCAGGACGTCGCCGCACAACAAGGTTTTCATCGGCGGTGTGCGCGCAACGCTGACGACCGACGCGCACTACCAAGACGGCCGCTTCTCTGGATTCCCCGAACGAGGCCTGCGCGCAATGGGGCGGGTATACGCAGGCTGGGCGCTGTCGCAAACCTTCTACCGCAATGAACTGTGGCGAGCGACTGGCAGCAGTTCGGTCGAGGACTTCATCGTCGCGAGTTGGGAAGGCAATTTCCTCAAGCGCGATCCTGCCAATCTGTTGGCGATGCTGTGGACCTGGGAACATGCCGACATCAGCGCCAACACGCTTTACGGCGGTGACTTCGCTCGCGCCCTGAACGCGATCCAGGCACGTGCGCTGATCATGCCCGGCACCAGCGACCTGTACTTTCAAGTGGAAGACAACCGCCTCGAGGTCGCGCAGATGCGGAATGCGCGGCTTCTACCCATCCCGTCGGACTGGGGCCATCGAGCCGGCCTGCCTGCGTTCAGTCCAGACGACGACAGGTTCATCGACGAGGCCTTGAAGGCTCTTCTGGCCGAGACGGTTTCCAACTGAGTTGCGCAACGAAGAGTTCCGAATGAACATCGTCACTGGCCGCCCCGTCACCATGGCCCCGCAAGGGATGGTGTCTTGCCCCCACGCATTGGCTTCACAGGCTGGCGTCGACGTCCTGCGCGCAGGAGGCTCGGCGGTCGATGCGGCCATCGCCACCAGCGCCGCCTTGACGGTGCTGTACCCGCACATGACGAGCCTCGGTGGCGACGCCTTCTGGCTTATCTACGATGCTCGGAGCGGCACCGTCCGATACCTTGACGGCGGTGGCCGGGCGGCCGCCAGTGCCAGCATTGACTGGTTCACGTCGCGCGGCTACGCCGAGGTGCCATTCCGGGGTGTCTTGCCGGCGACCCTGACCACGCCCGGTGCGGTGGCCAGTTGGGCCGAGGCCCATGCTGCCTACGGAAGACTGCCCCTGGCGCGCTGCCTGGCCAGCGCCATCACTTACGCACGCAACGGATTTCCCGTCACCGAGCGACTGGCGGGCTGGATCGAGCGCTCCCAGACCGATCTCTCGACGCAAGCTGAAACGACTGCCATCTTCATGCCCGGTGGGCAGGTGCCGCGCGCGGGTAGCCAGCTCACGAACCCGGACCTGGCGCAGACGCTCGAGCGGGTGGCCACAGACGGCGCAGCCGGCTTCTATCAGGGACAGGTCGGCGCTGAACTGGCGCGCTTCTCGGAAGCGGAAGGGGGGTTTTTCAGGGCGGCCGACCTGGCTGCCCAGTCCGCGCGGTGGGGCGAGCCACTGCGCGGCACTTACCGTGACGTGACCCTTTACGAAACGCCGGCGCCGACGCAGGGCTTCACCGTACTCCAGATGCTCAATTTGCTGGAGCCCTTCGAACTGCACCGGCACGGGTATTTGAGTCCCGATCCCGTGCACCTGATGGTGCAGTCCAAACAGTTGGCGTATCACGACCGCGACCGGCACCTCGGCGACCCCTGCTTCGTCGATGTGCCGATGCGTCGCCTGATATCGAAGGGGCACGCAGACCGGCGCCGCGTCCTCATGGATCCCGCGCGCGCGCTTCCCTGGGACAAGGTGCCCTCCCATGGCAGCCTCGCGGGCGACACGGTCTACATCGCGGTGGTCGACGCCGAAGGCAACGCCGTGTCTCTGATCCAGAGCCTCTACGGCGTGTTCGGTTCGGCCGTGGTGGCGGGCAGCACGGGTGTCGTGATGCAAAACCGCGGTGCCTACTTCTCGTTTGATGTTGCGCACCCGAACCGCCTGGAGGCCGGCAAGACCCCGCTGCACACGCTCATTGCATCGCTGGGCTTCCGCAAGGGCAAGCTCTGGAGCGTGATCGGCTGCATGGGCGCCGACGGCCAGCCGCAGATTCACCTTCAGACCTACGTCAACCTCATCGACTACGGACGCAACATCCAGGAGGCGCTGGAAGCACCACGCTGGCTCTCCGGGCGCTTCGGTCTCGGCGAAGCACGCGACACATTGCACATCGAAGCGCGGTTCCCGGCGGCCACGATCGACGAACTGGCGAGCCGGGGTCACTTGCTTAACCGCTGGAGCGACTGGAATGAGCTCGCGGGACATGCCCACGGCATCGTCATCGACCCTGACAGCGGCATGCGCTACGGCGGATCCGATCCACGCAGCGACGGTGCCGCGATCGGTTTCTGACTGCTGGCGACAAACCATCGAATCGGCACGAATGTTGCGAGTCTTCATGAGACTCGTTGCCATGCTCACCGATCACTTACTGCGTCGCCAAGACGTCCCCAAGCCTTATAGGAAGCAGAGATGAAGAGCACCCCGATCGAACAACTGATGCCGCAAGTCTCGGACGATCACACCGTTCACCTGGGCACCGGGCCGACCTACCGCTGGCTCGTGACCAAATCTCATGTCGACATGGCCATGCCGATGCCCGCTCCGTTGCGTGCCGACATTCCCGCCGAGCCGCAAAACATCACTGTCGACCTCAAGCGATCGGCCATGATCGTCGTCGACATGCAGAACGACTTCTGCGCTGAAGGAGGCTGGTGCGATTACCTCGGCGCGGACCTGACGCCGGAGAAAGCGCCCATCGGACCACTCACGCGCCTGCTGCCGGCGCTCAGGGAAGCGGGCGTGCCGATCATCTGGCTCAACTGGGGCAACCGGCCTGACCAGGCCAACCTGGAGCCACCGGTCCTGCACATCTTCAAAAAGGCCGCCGCCGCACCCGGCATCGGCGAGCCGGTCCCAGGCAAGAACGCACCCTTGCTACAGAAGGACAGTTGGGGTGCAGCGGTCGTCGATGGACTGGAGCCGTTGTCGGGCGACATCCATGTCGACAAGTTCCGCATCAGCGGGTTCTGGGACACGCCGCTGGACACGATCCTGAGGAACCTCGGCGTCAAAACGATCTTTTTCGGCGGCGTCAACACCGACCAGTGCGTGCTGCACACACTGACCGATGCCAACTTCAGCGGCTATGGCTGTGTCCTGCTGGAAGACTGCTGCGGCACGACCTCTCCGGCCTTCTGCATCGAATCGACGCTTTGGAACGTCAAGACCATCTATGGCTTCGTCACCAAGTCGGACCAGGTGATAGCGGGCGTCAAGGCCGCCCGGCAGACCTGATATGCCAACACTGGTTCCCCACTCGAAATCAAGCAGGTAGAAGATCATGACCTCCCGATTGTTCCGCTTCAAGTTTCCACAATTGGTCGCCAGGGCGACGATGGTGCTGGGTGTCGCCATCCTGGCTGCTCAAGGTTCGCCTGTGCTGGCGGCCGAAGCTTCAGCGGCCGTCAAGGCGCTGATCGCCTATGAAAAGTCCGGCGCCAAACCGTCCAAGAAGTACCGCATCGGTTATCTGACCGAATGCGTCGACAACCCCTATTGCCTGGCTCGCCTGGCCGGTCTGAAAGACGCGGCGACGAAATACGGATTCGAGTTCAAGATCTTCGACGCCAATTTCAGTCCTGCGACGCAGGCTAAGGTGGTGCAGAACGCAGTGACCGAAGGCTTCGACGGCTACCTCTTCGGCCCGGCAGCAGCACAGCCTGGATGCGGTCTGTACAACCGGCTCTTGAAGCCCACCGGCAAGCCCGTCGTGTCAATCGACATCGCCATGTGCGGCGATGCCGACTACACCCCCGGCACGGCAGCCACTCTGCACATGCAGGGGCCTCTGCACTTCAACGAAGCCCTCGAGCAGGCGTTTGCCACTTGCAAGGGAAAGTGCAAGGCGGCGGCCGTGGGTGGCTTTGTCGGCTCGGACCTGTTCACCTACTGGGAAAACGCCATCAAGAACGCGGCGGCAAAGTATCCCAACGTCACGGTGGTCGTTGACGAGCCTGCCAATTTCGATCCGCGCATCGCACTGAAGAAGATCCAGGACGCCATGCTTGCCCACCCGGACATCAGCATCGTCGTGTCGTCGTGGGATGACATGTCGCGCGGAGTCGAGCAGGCCATCGTCGCTGCTGGCAAGGTTCCCGGCAAGGATGTGAAAATCTTTTCGGGCGGTGCCACGAAGGTCGGCGTCGCCAAGGTCAAGGCTGGCACGTGGGCCATGACCACTGCTTACCTGCCCTATGAAGAGTCGTACTACGGTGCGCTGGCGCTGCTGATGGCGCTGGAAGGCAAGCCCATCAACGCCCATATCGATGAAGCGCTGTTGCCGAAGATTCTGGACTCCACCGGCACGATCTTCATCACCAACGCCAACGCCGACAAGTACACGCCCAACTATTGAATGTGCGCGATGGCGTCGACTGCAGCCTTGCGCGCGCAGGGCATCCATGGTTGAAAGTCAAGCCGCCGCGACCCGCCGACAGGAGTCTTCGGTGGCGGTGCGCGTCCGCAAGGTCACCAAGGCCTACCCTGGCGTGCAAGCCCTGCGGAGCGTCGATTTCGAACTGAGGACCGCCGAGGTGCATGGGCTGGTCGGCGCGAATGGCGCTGGCAAGTCGACGCTCATCCGCATGCTGTCGGGTGCCAGCGTGCCGGACAGCGGCAGCATCGAAGTGCAGGGTACGGCCATGCGCTTCGAGGATCCGCGCGCGCTGCGTCGCAATGGCATCGCTGCCATCTATCAGGAACTGACCATCGTTCCGGAGATGACCGCATTGTCAAATGCGTTCCTGGGTGCGGTCCCAAGCCGCGGGCTTTTCACCGACAGACGCAAGATGACGAGGCGCTTCGAAGAACTGTCTGAGTGGATGGGCTTCAAGGTGCCGCCGGACGCCAAGGCAGGCAGCCTGTCGGTGGCCAATCTGCAGATGCTCGAGATCATGCGTGCGGTGCAGGCGGACCGCGATGTGCTCATCATGGATGAACCCACGGCGCCGCTGGGCCCGTTCGAACGGTCAAGGCTCTACGACCTGATCGCACGTCTGAAGCAGAGCAGGGTGTCGATCATCTTCATCTCCCACGATCTCGGCGAAGTCTTGCGTCTGTGCGACCGCGTGTCGGTCATGCGAGACGGACAGCTCATCGACACCCGGCCTGCTGAACTCTGGAACAAAGACAGCCTTGTTCAAAGCATGCTCGGCGAGGTGCGGACACTGCCCCTACGCGAGGCACAGGCCGGAACGCGCAGATCCCGATTGCGAGTCAACAAGCTTGCGCTGCTTGGCAAGGTGTCGGGCATTTCGTTCGACCTGGGTGAAGGTGAGGTGCTCGGCATTGCCGGCTTGGTCGGATCTGGCCGCACCGAGGTGCTGAGGTGCTTGGCCGGCATCGAAGAGACCGCAGTGGGCCACATGTCTATCGATGGCGCTGATTGCACTTGGCCACAGAATGTGCGCGAGGCAATCCGCCGCGGCATCATGCTGGCGCCCGAAGATCGAAAGCAACAGGGACTAGTCCTGAAGCGTTCAGCGCTGTCGAACTTGCTGTTGGGCAACCTGCGTGGCGCTGGTATCGGGCCATTCCTGTCGCGCCGCAAGCGCTTGGACTCGGCGACAAAGCTTTCGAAACAACTCGGCTTCGATCCCGCGCGTCTGGACACGCCGGCCCTCAATCTATCCGGCGGCAACCAGCAAAAGCTTGTGCTCGGCAAGTGGCTGTACTGCCGGCCGCGCGTTCTGCTGCTGGACGAACCGACACGCGGCATCGACCTCAAGGCCAAGCGCGAGATCTTCCAGACGGTCCGCGATCTCAGCGACCAAGGCATGTCGGTGATATTGGTGTCATCGGATTTGGAAGAAGTCGTCGAATACTCGGATCGCATCCTGGTCATGGCGCGTGGCAAACAGATCGGCCTGATTGAAGGCCATCAGACCAGCGTCGAAGCGATCCTCAACATGATCTTCGAGGTCGAGGGTCGACCTCCCTCGGCCGGAACTCAATCATGAATATTGCTCACACGATGACTGAGGGGCAGACGACAACGCATGCTTGGCAGGCACGCCTGCCGGGGTTGATCGGTGTCTACGGAATCATCGCCACACTGGTCATCCTTCTTTCCGTCGTCGCCATCGGTAACCCAGCGTTCTTGTCGGCGCAGAACCTGTTCAACATGTCTTCGCAGTGGGCTCCGGCCGGCATCATGGCGGTGGGGATGACCTTCGTGATCCTTACCGGGGGCTTCGACCTGTCGTTGGCTTCCGGCTACTCACTGTGCGCGGTGATCGCAGCCTATGTCGGGCAGGCCCACGCGCCATCGGTTGCATTTGCGGCGGCCATTGCGGTTGGACTGGCCTTCGGCTTGGTCAACGGCGTGTTGGTGGCCGTCGTCCGTATCAACCCCTTCATCACCACGGTGGGAAGCGGCTTCATCATCACAGGCGTCGCACTGGTTATGACGAAGAACGCTGCTTTCCTGGTCGATGGAACTGAGTTCGGCGTGCTGGGCGCGGGGCGCTGGATGGGCATACCCTATTCGGGCATGCTTTTGGTGGTGTTCTTGGTTGTGTTCGGATTAATTCTGGCCAGAACCATCTATGGCGAGGCCATCTATGCCGTCGGTGGAAATTACGAAGCGAGCCGCCTATCAGGCATGCGCGTTCGCGCCGTCGTGGCGAGTTCTTACGTGCTGCTTGGGGGCTGTGTCGGGCTTGCAGGGAGCATCACGGCCTCGCAGCTGAGTTCTGCTCAGGCAAACCTCGATCCGGGCATCATCTTCGACGTGCTGACCATCGTGGTCGTTGGCGGCACATCGCTGTCGGGTGGCACCGGCGCGATGTGGCGCACTGCGGTTGGCCTCGGGATCATCGCGACCATCTCCAACGGCTTTGTCCTGCTGGACATCAGCCCCTACTACCAGTCCATCATCAAAGGCTCAATCATCGTCGCTGCCCTGGCGCTGGACACCGGCCTGTCGCGGCTGGTTCGCGCTAAGTGATCGGTCTTGTTCGACGCAACGAATTCCATGAGGAAACCAACATGACGGACAGCATCCGAACCGGACTCAAGGTCGAAGAGACCACTATCGATGCCATCCACGCCGCTTACATCGACGGCTCGCTGACCTGCGTCGCGCTGGTGCAGGCCTACCTCGACCGTATTGCGGCTTTTGATCAGCAGGGTCCCGCGCTGAACGCCTACGTGACCCTTAATCCGCATGCTCTTGCGGAAGCCGCTCGATTGGACGCGGCATTCGCAAGGACCGGCACGCTTACCGGCCCACTGCACGGAATCCCGATCGCCGTAAAAGACCAGATTGAGACTGCCGGCATTGCCACCAGTTTCGGTTCCATTGCTATCAAGGGCTACATCCCCACGGAAGACTCGACGCTGGCTGCCAAGTTGAAGGAAGCCGGCGCTGTTTTGCTCGGCAAGACCAACCTGCCGGACTTTGCTACGTCTTGGTTCGGCTACTCGTCTGCCGGAGGCGAAACCAAGAACCCCTATGACCTCGCCCATGATCCGGGCGGGTCCAGCGCAGGCACCGCTGCCGCTGTGTCCGCCAATCTTGCCGCTGTGGGAATCGGTGAAGACACGGGTGGTTCCATACGCCTTCCGGCCAGCTTCACCAACTTAGTGGGCGTACGTGTGACGCCCGGTTTAATCAGCCGCAGTGGGCTGTCGCCGCTGGTGGTCTTTCAGGACACTGCTGGGCCCATGGGACGCACTGTCAAAGACACGGCCATCGTGCTCGATGCCATCGTGGGCTACGACCCGAAAGATCCCTACACGGCCGCGTACCTGATCGCCGGACACAAGGGCAGCTACACACAGAACCTGGATGCCAAGGGTCTCCGAGGCGCACGCATTGGCGTGCTCAAGGAGGCCTTCGGCAGTGATAGCGATGCGGATTGTGCAGAGGTGAACAGAGTGATTCGGGGCGCCATCGAGTCGATAAAGGCCGCTGGTGCCGAGATCGTAGACGTGAGCCTGCCGGGGTTGATGGACTTCGTCGTCGAAACTTCTCTCTACATCGCGCATTCCCGTCACGACATCAACAAGTTTCTAGCTGCCCGGCCACAGTTGCCATATAGCTCTCTGGATGCCATCTATAAGGACGGCAAATACCATAAGAACCTCGACCTCATCGAGGAAGTGATGAGTGGTCCTCTCGAACCGGCAGATGACCCTGGCTACTACCGCAAGCTGGCAGCACGCGACGAATTCCAGCGCGCAGTGGTCGGGCTGATCGCCATGCACAGGCTGGATGGCATCTGTTTCCCATCGACCCAAGTGTTGCCGCCGACGCGACACGCGTTGCAAAGCGGACGATGGACCGTTCTAGGTTTTCCGACGAACACCCTGATCGCCGCCCAGACTTGGTTGCCGTCCATTTGTCTGCCCGCTGGCTTCTCATCGGGTGGCTTGCCTGTAGGCCTGGAAATGGTGGTCCTGCCATATCACGAGCCCGACCTTTTCCGACTGGGCTTTGCGTTCGAGCAGGCCACTCTGCACCGCAGGGCACCGACAAGCGCACCAGCGCTTTGAGAGCTTGGCGGCCCACGCAACGTCAGGAAGCAGGATGAAGACGCAGGTCGACTTGAATTCCGACATGGGCGAAAACTTTGGTCCCTGGCGGATCGGGGATGGCGTGGACGAATTGATCATGCCCTTGATCAGCTCTGCCAATATCGCGACCGGATTCCACGCGGGGGATCCGGTGATCATGCAACGCATGGTCGAACTGGCGGAGCAGTACAAGGTGGGCATTGGGGCCCACCCGGGGTTCAATGATCTAGTCGGATTCGGACGGCGACATTTGAACGCAGGGCCTTCGGAACTGGTCAGTGAATTTGTCTATCAGATGGGCGCCTTGCGGGAGTTCTGCCGTCTACACGGGACCGTACTGCGGCATGTGAAGCCGCACGGTGCGCTGTACATGCATGCCGCCAGAGACGAAACGCTGGCGCGCGCCTTGGTGACCGCACTGCAACGCCTCCAGCCCGACCTGCTGCTGTACTGCATGGGACAGTCATCCATCCATCGCATTGCAATGGAGCTGGGGCAGCCGACCGTGCGCGAGTTCTATGCTGACCGCGACTACGACCTTTCGGGCTCGATCGTATTTACTCGGAAGGTCTCTGCGCTCGATCCCCAGGCCGTGGCAGCCAAGGTAATGCGCGCATGTCGGGACGGAGTGGTACTGACGGTAGAAGGTGAGTCAGTGCCCATCGACTTCGACTCCGTCTGCATCCACAGCGACACGCCCGGAGCACTGGCGCTGGTGCAGGCCACACGCGAGGTGTTGTTCGAAAACGGCATTACTGTTGCTAGGCCAGTTGCCTAAGTTCGCATCGTGGATTCGCGTACGGACGAGAGCTGGGGATGCGCTGGCCGTGGCTTTATGGCGTTATGCAGCCGGCGAGTTAGAAGGCGCTAGAGAAGGGGTGAGAGCCCCGCAGCCATCACCGAAGCCTTTACAGTCATTTAGCTGAACTCTTGGGGGCTTGATGGCAGCCGACTCAGCCGAATACATCGTCCCAGGTACCGCTCGGGTTTTCTACTGTCCGATCAACGGAGCTGCCGGTTTTCGTGCCAAGGCGGCGATATCTGCGTGACCCAACGGCGCGCCGCTACGGACCGCGTCCGCCGCAAGCGACCAGTTCGACAACTACAGGAGCTACCTGCACGAGCGCATCGAGCAGGCTCGCCCGCGCTGGATACCGGCAGAGGCTCTTCTGCGCGAGATCGGCGAGCGCGGCTACGGCGGCGGCATCAGGCTGGCCAATCGGGCTTGGGGGATTTGCACCAGAGCCCAGGCATCCGATCCGCTCCGCTCGACGTAGCTAACGATGATGGTGAATTTATTCTCCGCGAAACGCGTCCCAGCAGCCCTGGTGGTGAGTTCATCGTT
>Ga0209724_1003835_pt1 | contig 12100 bp, 13 predicted proteins | sample grotaG_FD_184143 | JGI IMG/M metagenome (GOLD analysis project Ga0209724, IMG submission 184143) | Glacier valley bacterial and archeal communities from Borup Fiord, Nunavut, Canada, to study Microbial Dark Matter (Phase II) -... | ecosystem: Environmental > Aquatic > Freshwater > Ice > Glacier ... | reverse complement strand
AAAAATCCTTGATGAAAAAAGAGATTGCTGGGTATATGTACCCCATAGCGATCAAAAAGAAAAACCATCCAAACAACGGTATCCGGTTGTTTATCTCCTCGATGGTGACGAACATTTTTATTCGCTTATTGGCTTAACCAATCATTTGGGCAAAAATGCAATATGTCCCGAAATGATTATTGTAGGCATTGTAAACAAAAACAGGACAAGAGATTTAACTCCTTCTCCTGTTAGTCCAGATTCTATTTCAATGGATCGCTCTAAGCAGAATGGTAATGAAGGTGGAGACAAATTTATGGCCTTTCTTGAAAAGGAGTTGATGCCATATATTGATGCCAATTACCCTACCGAACCTTATAAAATGTTAGTCGGTCATTCTTTAGGCGGCTTAACAGCCGTGAATACATTAATGCGCCATCCGGATTTATTTAATTCATATGTGGCAATAGATCCAGCCATGCTGGATGACGGAAAATTTCTCTTGCAAGCTTCCAAATCACTATTGTCAACTAAAGATTTAAGTCGGAATTCTTTATTTTTAGGAATTGCAAATACAATGGAACCCGGAATGGATACCATTAAAGTTAAAGCTGATGTGGACAGATCTACAGAGCATATTCGTGCAATTTTTGAACTCTGTAAAAATTTGGATGACAATTCCCAAAATCATTTAAATTACATGCACAAATACTACAATGGAGAAAGTCATAACACCATACCTTTAATTGCAGCTTACGATGCACTGCATTCTATCTTTAATTTTTACGAATTGAAAATACCCCGTAGCGAATTGATGGGTATGAATATGGAAACAATAGCCAAAATAACCGGTCATTACGAGAATGTTTCGAAACAACTGGGATACACAGTCAAGGTGCCGCAACCAATGGCCAATAATCTTGGTTATCTGTCCCTAAGGACTCAACATTTAGAGGAAGCAGAATACTTATTCAAATTGAATTGTACGAATTTTCCTGAAAGCGCTGACGTCTACGATAGTCTCGGAGATTTCTATGCCGCAAATGGGGATAAAATTAAAGCATCTGACAATTACAGCAAATCTTTATCCATCAGTGAAATAGCTGCGACAAGACAAAAACTGGAAAGTTTACAGACAAAATAATTAACTATGAGAATCGCATTTTTAATACTCGTCATTATTCATGGACTCATCCATTTATTTGGCTTTGTTAAAGCCTTTGGACTATCAGAGGTTAAACAACTTACACAAACTATTTCACAACCTTTTGGCGTGATCTGGCTGCTTGCCTTTATCTTTTTTGTATTAGCAGCGTTCATGTTTGCTTTTAAAAATAGTCATTGGTGGTGGCTTGGATTAATTGCAGTGGCAACCTCCCAAATTCTGATTGTATTTTTCTGGCACGATGCGAAGTTTGGGACATTAGCAAACGTGACTATTCTTATTGCAGTAATCATTGGATATGGAACATCAAGTTATTATCGAAAATATCAAAATGACGTAAAAACTGGTTTGCAACAGGCAGCGTATTTCCAAAATTCAATGCTGACTGACTCAGACATCCAACAATTGCCCGATCCCATTAAAAAATATCTTCGTTATACTGGTTCTGTAGGTAAACCCAAAGTGAATAATTTCAAAATAGAATTTAACGGTAAAATCAGAAAGGACGAAAAATCAGAATGGATGCCATTTACTTGTCAGCAGTATAACTTTATGCAAACTCCTACCCGGTTGTTCTTTATGAAAGCAGTAATGAAAAGTCTGCCTGTTGCAGGTTATCACTGTTTTAAGAATGGTGTTGCTTTTATGGACATCCGACTGTTTTCAATCTTCAAAGTGCAGTATCAGGAAGGGGCAAAAATGAATTTGTCGGAGACGGTTACATTTTTTAATGACATGTGTGTCGTGGCTCCTCCTACACTAATCGACAAGCGGATAAAGTGGTTAGAGGTTGAAGGTAATAAAGTGAAAGCATCGTTTACGAATAACAATATCACTGTTTCTGCTTGGCTCTATTTTAATGACAAAGGTGAACTCATTAATTTTATTTCTGATGACCGCTATGCCGGTGATACAGGAAAACAATTTCCATGGTCAACACCTTTGAAAGATTATCATGAAACAAACGGATACAAATTGATGGGAAACGCGGAAGTCATTTACAGTTATCCCGATAGAGACCTGTGCTATGGAACTTTCAAACTCATCAGTATAGAATATAACTGCAAAGAATTCAACAATAAAAAAATATTGAATTAAGTTAACTAAAACAGATACTCAAATGTATTATTCAAAACACTTCTCTTGCAATTTTATGAAAGCAATTGTACTGGTTGCTTTAGTAGTTTCAACATTAGGAACTTCAGGTAGGAGTTCGAAATTAACGACCTCAAAAAAACAAAATTCAGAGAAGGAGGGACCTGTGATTAAAGAACTCACTATTCCCGTAGCCGGTGCTGAGTTATACTGCAAAATTATTGGTGAAGGCCGGCCTATTCTGTTTATTCATGGCGGACCGGGTTTGGTTCATAATTATTTTTTGCCTTATATGGAGAGTTTACTGCCATACGGGTATCAGCTGATTTTTTATGACCAAAGGGGAAACGGGAAATCACCTGCTTATAATCTGGATAGCATTAAACTGGATGTATTCGTTCAGGACATTGAGAGCATAAGAGAAAAATTAGGAATTGACAAACTGGTTCTTTTCACTCATTCAGCAGGTGGTTACTTGGCTTATCTGTATGCATTGAAGTACCCACAGAATATAGACGCTATTATCTTTTGTGATAACGGCCCTTTAAGCGATAAAGGGATGGAGGAGTACAGCACAAATTGGAACAAACAACTGGAGCAGATAGATTTGAAGGTGATCAGGGAATTGCCTGGTATGACCGAAGCAGCAAAAGGTATGCCTGATGAATTACTGAAAATTACAGCCAATCGATTTTATGATAAGACCAAAGTGGCAGACTTTATTGTGAATAGTCGGACTGATTTGATGAGTGATGAAAAGGGACAGGAGATCAGGAACAGGTTATATCGCGAAATGGCCGAAATCTTGTTTAATCAACAGGAATATAAGAAGCCAAAAGTCTATTCATTGTTGATCCATGGAGCCGAAGATCCAATACCGCTATGGACAACAGAGCAATGGGCAAATATTTTAGATGCCCGCCGAGCGATAATCAGCAAGAGCAATCACTTCCCATTTGTTGAAAAAACGGATGAAGTAGCCAGAATAGTAAATGAGTTTTTAAGTGCAAAAAAGATTGATAATTGAAGTGGTAAAAAATAAATGGATGCATGCTGGCAGAATAAATACTAAACTTCGTGAACGTGATGGCATTGGCGGGTATAACTCAATTGTCTATTGTGGCAATCATCGTTTTGAACTCAAAAGGTATAAAGATGCGCACAATGTTGTAGTAACCGGTAATTTCTATATAACTGGAAGTTAGCGATCAAGCAAGGTGCACCATTTGAAAATTTTAAAATTAAATAAAATGAAAATTGAAATAATTGAAATATCGCATAGATTGGATTTACTATACAATGGGATAACATACTTTTGGAATTGTTGGGGTAACGATTCAAACTATAAATTTTATAAAGACTGTATCGAAAACTCGTTGGAAAACAAGAATTCTCTACCTAAATTTTATCTTGCATTGATAGAAAATGAGATTGTAGGCTCTTATGCATTGCTGACTAATGACATAATTAGTCGTCAAGACCTAATGCCATGGTTTGCCTGCTTGTTTGTAAACGAAGATCAACGAAATAACGGTATTGCCGGGCAACTAATTCGACACGGACTTTCTGAAACATACAAAAAAGGATTTGAGAGACTTTATCTTTCAACACATCTAAATACCTTTTACGAAAATATGGGATGGAAACATATTGCAAATGGATACCATGTAGATGACAGTGAAATAAAGATTTACGAGAAACCTACAAATACGAAATTGTATTAGAACCCAAAATGAAGGATAAGTCACATTAATATAATATCCGCTCCTGAGCATATCCGCGGCCGTTGTATGCCAGCTTAACAAATCGCTACGAACATGATAGATTTCAAAATATCCCCGGACAAAAGCAAACTTGATCAAAAAGCAATTCATGATTTTTTGTCAAATCGTTCATATTGGGCTAAGCGCAAGAGTTTTTAGACTGTTAAACTTTTAGTTGATAACTCTTTTCCGGATTACAACCTTTAACCGTATCGAAAATAAGTGGATTTTGAACCTTACTTTAAGGAGTTATATTACGAATGTCTACTAATAATTTCTTTTCTCCGCCACGACCAAATAGGGAGCAACCTATTTTCAAAGGTTGATTTGTTCTTCAGCCTCTCGGACTTTCACATTTAATGTGCATTTCATCTCGTCAATATTGAATTCATGTCCGTTTTGGATCAAAATTTATTTTGCACTTTTCAACTAAAATAAAATTGCGGGTAATCAAATTGGCCCGATAATTGTAAGTATTCTACATGTTAAGTTAGTTTGGTTAGTTTTAGTAAAAGGATGAAGCCGCCCGGTTTCATCCTTTTCAATGGTGCGCCATGCATGGCGAATAACTTGACGGTGCAAGTCTGTTATGGGGGTATGTAGTATAGCCAACCATTAGCCAAGAGCAAGGGTGTCGTGGGTGACTGCGAATCTGAAGGAAGCTGGCGGCAAAGTTCCGACCCGAGGTACACAAACATTATCAGGCATATCCGATGGGACGAGTTTGCATTGCAAAACGAAATCCAAAAGCTACACAGACGTCGGAGTGTAAATGATGCGGGTACATAGAATGAAGGTTATTCGTCTTACCACGGGAGATCTCACAGACGTATGGAAACGAATTTGTGAAATACGGTTGAAAAAGATTTACTGTGAGAAGTCAGCCGAGATCATAGTACCGGATGATACGACAAAATCCGGGAAGGATCGAACCTTGAGAAGTGAAAGTAAATGAATGTTACCGGATGAAGGGAAGAGAGCAGAAAAAATCGAAAGATACCTGCCTGCAAATAGATAGGGCGGAACCCGAAGCGTATGCAGGAGGGCAGACCTACATTAGGATAACTGAAAACAACTTCACTAATGCAGACCAACCAAGTTATGGACTGCTTGAGCAAATCCTGTCTCCGGCCAATATGAATCAAGCCTATAAAAGGGTAAAGAGCAATAAAGGGAGTGGAGGTATAGACAAGATGGAGGTCGAATCCCTTAGGGATTATCTTGTTATCAACAAGGAGGAGCTAATACAATCCATATCGGACGGAACTTACCGTCCGAATCCCGTTCGTCGGGTAGAGATACCCAAGGAAAACGGGAAGATTAGAATGCTTGGCATCCCCACGGTAATCGACCGGGTCGTTCAACAGGCAATCACACAAATTCTGTCACCTATTTACGAAAGACAGTTCTCCAACAACAGTTATGGGTTCAGACCTAAACGCAACGCGCACCAGGCATTGAACAAATGCAAAGACCATATCACAGACGGCAACAAATATGCAGTCGATATGGATTTGGAAAAGTTCTTTGATACGGTTAATCAGAGCAAACTGATGGAAGTGTTATCACAGACGGTAAAAGATGGGCGGGTCATCTCGCTCATCCATAAATACCTAAATGCGGGCGTTATAGTGCGGAACAAGTTTGAAGAGACGAAAGTAGGAGTCCCGCAAGGAGGCCCATTGAGTCCACTACTGAGCAACATCATGCTCAATGAACTGGACCGGGAACTTGAAAAGCGCGGACACCGTTTTGTACGTTATGCCGATGATATGGTCATTCTTTGCAAAAGCGAACGAAGTGCCAAACGGACATTGACGAACGTCATCCCGTATATTGAGGAGAAACTTTTCTTGAAAGTAAACAGGGAAAAGACGGTGGTAGCCTATATCTCAAAGATTAAATTTTTGGGATACTCCTTCTATAGGTATGGAAAAGAAGGTCGATTGCGAATACATTCCAAAAGCATAGCCAAGATGAAAGAGCGGATCAAAACGCTCACATCAAGAAGCAATGGGTGGGGAGATGCGAGGCGGAAAGAGGCACTCAGACAGTACATTACTGGTTGGGTGAATTATTTTAAACTGGCAGAAATGAAATCGATTCTACTGCAAGTCGATGATTGGTATCGCAGACGTTTACGGATGGCTATTTGGAAACAATGGAAACGCATAATAACCCGGTTCCGTAATCTCCAAAAACTTGGCATTGAAAAATACAAGGCTTGGGAGTTTGCGAATACAAGAAAAGGCTACTGGCGTACTGCCAACAGCCCAATCTTAAATAGGTCAATCACCTCAAACCGTCTTAAACAATCAGGATACATCTTCTTGACGGATTATTTTCGGAAAGTAAATGCGTAAATTAAGGAACCGCCGTGTACCGAACGGTACGCACGGTGGTGTGGAAGGACGAAACGGGAATTAATCCCGTTTCTCCTATCCGATAAAATGGCATCTATAAGCGACCACAAAAAAAGCCCTGCTAAACAAGGCTCTTTTCTGATTTAAAACGATAAATCATCCTTCTCATCACCGGCAGGAATTTTTTCGAATTTTTTCGCTGGCTTACGGGAAGTTTCTTTATCCTTACTTTTGGATTTTGGCTCTTCACTTTCTTCTTTCTGGTTTACGTAAACAGTGTAGTCGCGTCCGAAATTATCCGGAGTTTTCATTTTTGCGACTTCGAAGGTGACATACCGGGTGCCATCATATTCGTAGGCAAATTTTTGAAGATCTTCCAGTTTACAAGTGATCTTAACAATCTGTAATCCGGCAACTTGTTTTCCTTTTCCAATGTAGTTTTTTACGAAAGTTTTCATGACAGTAAAATTTAAGTTTAAAAATTATATGCAAGTGATCAGTGCAGCATGGAGGAGCAGTCAAGGAGGAACTGGAATACCGGACTGATCGCAGAGAGGGAGGATATGCCGGGAAAATCCTTGACTTAGGTAACCGGAACCCGGAGTGATACACTTACTTAGCAGAGAATTTCAAACAAATTCTGTCAGGAAGACCAACAGGGAAAATCAGGAGAAGGAAAATATACCGGATGCTCAATGAAGAAGATATGCAAACGCGATGATCTAATTGCGGCTGAAGAATTAAGCATCATTGTCACAGTGTCGCTAAATCAACCCGATCGGACAGAACTATATATCGTTTACCGGAAGTGAAAAGCCACCAAATCAAGGAAGGATGATTCCCTGACAAATACCGAAAAAATCAAAATGACTGCCAATGTGAAGGATGAACCATTAAAAAGATAAAGATGTTGATCAATGCCCTACAAAATGTGGAGCGAATCTTCCATCTTCCGACAACCAAAAGAAGGGGATTTCCCCTTCTTTTAATTTACCAGGCATACGGATTACCAGTACCATTATAGACATCTTCATCAGCGGCGCTTGAGAGAAACTGACGGTAAGGTGCATCGCCACAACTTGTGCAAAACACTTCGCGTGATGATGGCCAGTAATAAATGGTGGCTCCCTTCTTAAATTGGTTTCAACTTATGCCAGTGATTAAGCTGCAAGTATTATCATTTCATCTGGTTTACCAGCGAAACTTGGATTACGGTCATCTTCAACAACGAAAAAATTATCCTTGAGTGTAAGTCAAATTTAATTTTTGAAATTGGTAAATAGTTAAGCTGTATAAAACTTTAGGTCGTTGAAATTTAAAATAGTGGATTTAATCAATTAACGATTAGAAATCCAGATTTTCTGATAAACTCTGCCAAATCAGGAACTTTTTCATTGTATTTAAGAACTTTTACTGAATCCGTAAATGCGGTACTTGAGTCATCATACAAAACTGCATTAAGTCTTTTTGAATAGATTGCGATTAGAAACGAATTCTTTTTCGTAGCAAAAATATGTTTTTCAGCTCCTTGAATTAACTCAACAACCCCTTTACCCGATCTCCTTTCATTTTTCTTTAACAGCTCAAGGTAGTTATTGTATTTTAAGGATGATAAATCACCTTGATATTGACCAAACAGCTTTAACTCACCACGAAGTTTAATGTTTGCAGAAGGTAGATCCAGAACAAACTCTTGCAACTGCTTTGTTGCAATCTGAGCCTGGCAAAATGATCCAATAAATAAGGCGAAAAGTATTATGAGTATTTTTCTATTCATATCAATTTATTATTTCCAAAGTTCGGGGATTAAATCTAAGTTATTGGCGGGAAGAAGCCTGCCTGTGTCCAGGTTAATTAATGGAATATCTCTTTCGTCAGGCGATGGTCCATTTTCATAAACAAAATCAAATGCTTTTTGAGCAACGGCAACATACTTTGCAAAATACTGGGGAATAACATTCTTAAAAAAATCGACCTCTTCACGGTTTACGAAATTGGTAGCTCTGTCTTTGGGTTTTCTCAATATAATAACACTTTCACGATCAATATCCTCCAGGTTTTTATATAAAAAAGTGTTAATATCCGAACTTCGGAAGAATTTTGGATGGTCACCTTCAGCGACTGCAAACAACAGATGAAGGCCATTAATCCATCCGAGAATCTTTTCAACTGAAAATTTTTCGCTATATATCTTATCTATTAAGTGACTAAAAATCGTAACAATCTCTGAAGCCTCATCAAGTTCTGCAAAGTTTTTCAGTTCATCATGAATATTTGTGTAATTCAATTCAGAGACAAACCCTGATTTTGCGGTTAGCTCAGCAAGAAAAAGAACATCCAATTGCATTTCGAATGTGCGATGTTCCGTTTTATTCAGAGCATATTCCCCCACCTTGTCCATGACAAACGGATGAATGATTCCATCGGCAAAAACGTGGGATGTATAACCTAAAAAGAACGAAAACAGATGATAATGAATGCCTTCATCAATATTCCCATTTAATGATTTTAGTTCTTTCAAGGCTTGCAACGGTATTTGATTTGTTTGCTTGTAGTGAAATTTGTCTGCAAGTTTTTCTTCATTACTAAACAAGTCATAATCGGCAACACTGGCATAAGGAATATCCGGTGCAATTGCTCCTACTTGAAAGGAGTCGGTACATCTCGCAAGAATATCCTTTAATTTACCATCTTGAAATTTATCTTGTAACTTTTTAGTTAACAAAATATGAGTAAGTCCACTCGCCATAAAAATAAGTTGTTAATCGGTTCTTATACACTACAATAAACCAACGAATTGAGGCACTTTCTTGGCAATCTTAACCGCAATTTCACCTAATTCTTTGATATTTGCGATTAATTGTGCCTGGGACAAATTGTCTTTTGAAGCTTTCTCAACTACTTTTATTAATACAGAATATATCTGTAAATCAGTGGTTCCTGGGGTAACAGAGTCAATTTCTTCTTTTGACAATCCTGTTAGTGCATTTAACTCCTTTTTATACTTGCCATTAAAAGCAGCGTCAGCTTCAGCAAATAAGTCACTAAATCTATTCTCTGTCATATTTGTTATTTTTGATTGGTGATTTCTTTTATTTGATTGGTTATTTTTTCTAATTGAAGATATGCGTCATCACTCTTAATATCAATATTTTTACCTTCTCTAACAAAAGTTTCTACCTGATCTGATAATTTCACCATTGAATTTGTGATTAAAGCATCTGCTCCATCTAAGCCTACCATTGAGAGTGCTTCTTTTTGTGCATCTTTTACTTTTTGAAGTGATTGTAGATACACCGTAATAGTGGAATTGGCATAAATGGCATGTTCATACGATTGATTAACGGCCATTACAATTTCCGTCTCTTGTTTTATAATTGGTAATAATAACTCAGTTCTTTTACCTTCTATTTGTTTATGAGCGGCTTCCAGAAAATCACCCATTTCTTTAAGTACATTTTCTGATTCTGCCTTTCCATCATTTTGACCAGCTATCTCTATTGTACCATATAAAGATGGATTTCCTGCCTTAAACTTCTTTAATTCGCCATTTAATACATAGTGAATAACAAAGGGTGCATATACATCATCCACAAACGAATTAATGTCACCTTTAATTTTTTTAAAATGAATTTCAACAATGTTCCTATGTGCATTATGTAGTACTCTTATATCATTTCCTAAGGTTTGAGACAATGTTACACTTTCCTTCGGTATTGATGCACAAGCGGAAAAAAAGATTACCATTACTAATACACCTACTATTCTTATTTTCATAAATTGCGGTATTAATGAATAACGACAGATATTATATTAATCTGTTCAATTTAGCATTGAGTCTTTAAATCATCATTTGCTATTATTGATAGAAATCATAAATATATTTTAAACATTCCCTTTTTACTCCATTTTTTCTTTTCGCCAGGTTCCAAATCCGAAAGTTGATTTATTCTTATTCATCTATTTTAAAAGGAAAGACTAATCAAAATCTTTAAAAAGGCCGTTTGAATTATTCTATCCGGCTCAATTAATATAATTGAAACAAATGTAAATATTAATAATAGAATATAATTAGTAATTAATTAATAGTTATCAACACTTTGGCAAATATAATATGAGGTGCATTACCACAATTTGTGCAAAACACTTCGTGAGATGATGGCCAGTAATAAATGGTGGCTCCCGTCTTAATTTTAGTTTTGCATTTAGAGCAAAAGGATGGGAATTTGGCAGTAATCTGCCGTGGATCATTTGAGTAATGTGTCATTTTACTTGCCCTTGCCTTAGGGACTTATTTTGGCACCTGGCACGCCGGTTGGATTTTGAAATAATATTTTCAACTGAATCAACTATGAAACCTTTATCCCTGTGATGTATAATTGTAGGCAGGTCAGAAAATCCCATGTTTACGTAGGTAAAAAGAATATTGCACCAATAACCGTTTTGCCATTCTCCTTCAACAGATTCTATTCCGAATCCAAAGAGAATCTGATTAAAAGCACACATTTTCTGTTCATTAAGTGAAGGGAGATTGTAACACTGATCATTCCAGAATTTCACACTTGAAAATTCTTTCGGGTCAAGTTGATTTGACAGAATCAGTTTAATGTTTGATTCCTGTTGTTTTGTAAGATTAAGAATCTTTAAATTCATCGTTGCTGCTGCTGCCTTACAGACTTTTTAATGGCATCCGTCAGTGGACGGACTTGTTCTGGCACGCCTGTTGAATGATTGAAATCGGGTGAGAACCGTAAAATATTGTTGTATTTGTCTGAATTAAAATCTTTTAATAGTTTAATCCAGGCTGCTGTCAGGGTTATATTGACGGAATAGTTTAAAATAGTCTTGAAAAATATACTGTCATATACAGTTGATTTACGGATGTATTTATGCATATCCCTGATGAATATGTAATTGAGTTTTTCAAAACTTTTCTGGGAAGCTTCCAACTCTTCAAGAAACTGGAATTCAGTCATTTGTTTTGCCCATGCCCTTGGGACTTATTTCGGCACCTGGCACGCCGTATTAATTATTCAGTTGGCTGATAAGAGGTTATTACCAAACGGCCTTCTTCAACTTTCACATAAATTATTTCATTTGGTAAGAAGCCGGCAGTTTCAAGCCATTTTCCGCAGAGGGTCAGTTTTGGAATAACTTTTATGTCACGTGTATATTTCTTTGAAACATACTGTGGCTGGAGTTTAAATCTGCGTGTCATGGCTAATCCTCCGATGGTTTAAAGATGAATATTGCCGGTGACGGATCGTCAAAATCCTGTGGCTGAATAATAGATTTAAGCTTTACAAGACGATAAGTGCGGTCACCACCGGTAAATATTTCGTTTGGTTCCCAGTTATCAACATCGGGCGTATGTGTGATAAAGTGAAATTCCAAATAACTGCCGGAACATCTTTTTGCTGCATAACGGAATGTATTCAGAATATCAAAAAGACGGCCGGTTTCGTCCTGTTCAGCTTTATACCCTTCGGGTACCTGAACATACTTCGAAAAGACCCCTTGTGACAGGTATACCGGAAATCTGATGCCTGCCTCCTTAGATTCAGCATCTTTAACACGAACTAATACACCATCGGAAACTGCCTCTTTAGTGGTGTAAGTACTGATCACTTTCATGTTTTCAAAACTCATTGTTTTTCACCGGTGCCTTCCGGATTTATATTGGCTTCTGGCTCGCCTGTTAATTTGAACCAGTGACCATTGAGCCGGGCGGATTC
>Ga0209724_1003834_pt1 | contig 12101 bp, 13 predicted proteins | sample grotaG_FD_184143 | JGI IMG/M metagenome (GOLD analysis project Ga0209724, IMG submission 184143) | Glacier valley bacterial and archeal communities from Borup Fiord, Nunavut, Canada, to study Microbial Dark Matter (Phase II) -... | ecosystem: Environmental > Aquatic > Freshwater > Ice > Glacier ... | reverse complement strand
CTGGTCGAAGTAGCGCTTCGCGACGGCGACCGCCAGCAGCGCATCGCCGGGCGCTGCGGCCAGGCGCTTTCGCATCTGTCGCTCCTCGCCGCGGTTGCCGGCAGCCGCGGGCAGCACTTCGATGACTTCGTCGTCGCGGCTCGGCGTTATCGGAACGGCGAGCGTGGGCACCGAAACGCAGAGCAAAAAAAGACCGGCCGCAAAAGCGCCGGTCTTCGTGATTGAAACTCGCATGAACATGATCGTAGCGACGGCGGGCCCATGCCCGCCGCCCTGGCCGTCAGTCGACCGCTTGCGGTTCGCTGGTTTCGTCCTTCGGTGCCGTCACGGCGGCCGTGTCGACGGGCTCGAGCATGTCTGCCGACGCCACCACCAGCCGCTTCAGGTAGGCGATGAAGCCGTCGATCGATGCACTGGCGCTGGCCGGCACCTCGCTCGTCGCCGGTGTATCCGGCGTGTTCTGGAAGTCGCTGCCGCCGCAGGCCGCGAGGACCGCGGCGGCGGCGAGCATGGAGAGGATTGATTTCTTCATGCTGGCACTCCTTACCTGGCGCCCGGCAGCGGAGTGCCGAGGTACGGGAAGCCCGGCAACAACGGACCGGCAGCCTTGACCTTCGGTCCGGCCTGGTCGACGCCGTCGTGAAGGTTGTATGACAGCGCGCCGAGCGGCACGTTGGACGGGTTGCAGGTCGCGCCGAGCTTGTAGGTGTTGGCGGCGCCGTTGGCCTGGCACAGACCCCCCATCACCGCGACCAGCGAGATGTCGACGATGTCGTCGTTCGGGCGGCGGCCGTTCGGATAGCCGGCGAGATCACCACCCGGCCCGGCGAGCAGACCGCCGAGCAGGCCGAGACGATTCTGCGAAGCTTCCGGCGTCGGTGCGATGCCCGTGTTCAGCCGCAGGATCTCAGCGGCCACACCGGTGGCCGGCGTGTTCGTGAAGGCCTTCGGCTGGGTGACGCCGGGGATGCCGGTCAGGAAGGTCGTAACGAGGTCGGTACGGGGGAAGTTTTTGGGCGCGGCGCCGGTGCCCGAGGCGCCGAGAGCGATCTCGATGAGTGCCGGCAGAGTCGGGTTGGTCACGTACTTGCCGAATCCGACCGTCGCGTCGCCGTCGAGGTAGGGCTTCGAGTTGTTGAAGCGGTCCTTGTCGGGCAGGCCGATGATCACTTCATTGATCAGCGGATGGCCAAGGCGCGAGACCTGCGTCCAGGCACCGCCGTTGATCGACGCCGTGTTGTAGCCACTCTTCGGTGCCTTGCTCAGGAGCTGGCCCTGGCGCAGGCTGGCCGTGGTCCAGCCGCCGATCACCGGGTCGCCGCCGGCGACGAGGCAGCTCGTCGGCACCTCGAGTTCGAGCGAGGTGACGTTCTTGTATTTCAGGTCGTCGGTACCGGCATCCTTCTGAGCCGGGTCGAGAACGAACGCGGCTTCGGCGGGGCTGAAGTCAGCAGCGCCGGGGACGTTGATCAAGTCGAAAATCACGCCGAGATTGACGGCGAACGGATCTTTGCGCTGGCCGACGAAGAGCTTGCCGGTCCCGGTGCAGCCGGGGATGTTGACGTTGTAAATGTGCTGCTGTGCATAGCCGGCATAGTCGGGAATCGTCTTCATGCCGATGTTGTCGGACGGCTTGTTGAAGACGGCGCTACCGCCAGCGGCGTTGGTGATCGAGCCGGCCGTCGGGCCCGTGCGAGTGCCGGTGCGGCGATCACCGCGGACGACATCGACGGTGAAGGTTTCGTTGACGTTGAGGGCAGCTGCATTGGGCGCGCTCACCTGGCCCGACTGGGTCAGCGGGATCGCGACGGCGACGCCGTTGATCGGCAACGTCGTGCCCTTGAACGTGCTGTTGAAGCGGAACTGGAAGGTGATGTGTTCCTTGCCGTCGCCGACGTTGTCGATGTGGATCTCGTACAGCGCGTTGTTGTCGAGCTTGAAGTAGTTCGGGCCGCCGTAGGCATCCTGCAGCGGCAGATAGTTCGCGACCAGCGTGACGTAGCCGGTGCGGCCGGGCTCGTAACTGTTGAACATGTAGAAGTCGGTGCCGTCGACCTTCGGCGTATTGGTGATGGCCGGCGCCTCGCGGTGGCTCGAGGCCTGGACCTGAGTGGCCGCAAGACTGCACAGCGCCGCGACTGCAGCGACGACGGGCAGCATGCGCGCCTTGGCGAGAGGACTGTTTTGCTTCATTCCATTGCTCCTTGTTAGAAATGACATGGGAAACTGTTCGACCAACCGTTGGCCGCCCTTGTCGGGGCGACCGCCTGCTCGACGTAGCGCCTGCATACGAAACCGGATGCATGGCGGATGCGACGATGAGAAGTTTCTTTGCAGTGGCCTCGATGTGATGTCGGACAACCTGCCAGCGTTTTGGGAGACAACCGGTAAGGTGTGCACTTGGCCACCGACCAACAGGCATCACTACCGCTGCCGGACAAGCCATGAACCTTTGCGCCCGACATCCCCTGGCCCATCGCGTCCTGCCAAGGTTGACGCTGTCGATGCTCGTTGCCGGAGTCGGCGTCGGCCACGCCCTCGCGAATGCGGCCGACGCGTGCACGGCAAGCAGCCCGCGTGCCGTTGCGCCTGTCGTCGAGCTCTACACCTCGGAGGGCTGCAACTCCTGTCCGCCCGCCGACCGCTGGCTGTCGAAGCTGAAGACTGACCCGGCCGTCGTGGCGCTGGCTTTTCACGTCGACTACTGGGACCGGCTTGGCTGGAAGGACCGCTTCGCCAGCGCCGCGTTCACCGAGCGGCAGGGCTTGCAGCAGGCCAGCAACGGCGCCCGCTTCAGCTACACGCCCCAGGTCGTCGTCGATGGTCGCGACCGCACCGACTGGCCGTCGGCCGTGGTGGCGTCGGCGAGCCGGCCTGCCGCTTCGATCGATGTGACTTTGATGCACGATGGTGAGCGGTTCACGGCAACCGTCGTGCCCGGCGTCGGTGCGCCGAGAAAGCTCGCCGCCTACTGGGCAGTCACCGAGCAAGGCCACGTGAGCGCCGTGAAAGCCGGTGAGAACGACGGCGTGACGCTGCACCACGACTTCGTCGTGCGCGAATACGAGCCGGTGCCGGTCTGGTCCGCACAGAGCGGCGCCGCCGAAACCTTGCGCTTCAAGCCCGCCCGGCCGGCCGACACGGCCCATCCGCGCAGCGTCAATCTCGTCGTCGTCGATGCGGCCAGCGGCCGCCCCGTGCAGGCCGTGAAAATCGGCTGCTAGCGGGCGGCGCGCAAGGCCGCGCGCAACTCGACGCCGATCTCCGGCTTGCCAGCGAAAGGATCGGTCGGGTTGCGGCCCCGGACCACGTCTTCGAGCCGGGTCTGCACGCTGGCCAGTGCGTGCGGGTGGCTGAAGATGTAGAAGCGATCGGCATCGACGGCGTCGAACACGAAGCGCGCGATGTCGGCAGCGCTCAGCTTGCCGCGGCCGACGGCGCGGTCGTTCATCGCCTTGCCGATCAGCTGGCTCTGGGTCGGCTGGTCGGCGGCCAGCGCATCGGGGCGGTTGCGCTGGCTCTCGGTGATGCCGGTCGGCACGAAGAACGGGCACAGCACCGAGGCGCCGATGCGGTCGGTGACGAGCCGCAGATCCTGGTACAGCGTCTCGCTCATCGCCACCACCGCGTGCTTGCTGACGTTGTAGACGCCCATGTTCGGCGCATTGATGAGGCCGGCCATCGACGCGGTGTTGACGATGTGGCCTTCGTAGCCCGGGTCCTTCTCTGCCGCCGCCAGCATCATCGGCGTGAACACGCGCAGGCCATGGGCGACGCCCATGAGGTTGACGCCGATCACCCATTCCCAGTCGGCCGCGGTGTTCTCCCAGATCAGGCCACCCGCGCCGACGCCGGCGTTGTTGAAGACCAGGTGCGGCGCGCCGAAGCGCTCGGCGGCGGCGCGGCCGAGCGCCTCGACCTCGGCCGCCTTCGAGACGTCGAGCCGATACGGCAAGACGGCGGCGCCGGTGGAGGCGATCTCGGCCGCAGCACGCTCGAGCGCGTCGGCCTGCACATCGGCCATGACGACGTTCATGCCGCGGCTGGCCGCGATGCGCGACGCCTCGAGGCCGAAGCCCGAGCCGGCGCCGGTGATGACGGCCGTACGGCCCCGGTAGCTCTTCATGCCGCTTCCTTTTTGATCGCCTTGATGTGGAATCCGATGCGAGGGAAATGGACGTGCACATCGCCGGCGCGTGGGTCGCTGCGGGCGATGACGACCTCGTCGCCATCGAGGCCGACGACCGCGCCTGCGATCTCGTCGTGAGCGTAGTCGGCCGCAGAAACGGTGACGGCGTCGCCGGCCGCGAAGGCTTCGCCGCCGGCGACCGTCGCCGGCGCCGTCTCCCCCGAGGCCGCGGCCGCGGCCGCGATCGCTTCGGCACTCGTCATCGGTACCGGTGTGCCGTGGCCAAAAGCGGCGACGCGTTCGAACCACGCGGCAACGCGACGGTGCGGCGCCAGTCGTGCCGCGACCGGCGGCGCCCGCCGCATGTACCAGACCGATTGCACCGCCGCAAAGTCGGCGATGCACGGCGCTGCGCCGAGCAGGAAGGCGCGGCCGTCGCCGAGCATCGCCTCGAGGCGACCGAAGTAGGCATCGACGGCGCTGCCCGCATCGGCGTCGGGGGCGCGGCGCATGGCCGGGGTCATCGCGGCGCGGTCGCTGCCGAATGCCTTCAGGAATTCGGGCGGCGCGCCGGCGAAGATGTGGGCGGCGCCGGCCGGCTGCATCGTGAACGGCACCGCGGTCCAGAACAGCGACGAGTCGGCCCACTGGGCGACGATGTCGGCCAGTCCGGCAGACTCCCGCGGATAGAGCGGCGGCTGCGGCGCCAGCCGGTCGATCACCCGGCACATCAGCGCCGTGTCGCAATAGATGTCGGCGCCGATCTGCAGGAACGGCGTGCGGCGGTAGCCCCCGGTGAGCGCCATCACGTCCGGCTTGGGCAGCATCACCGGCACGATCACCGATCGCCAGGCGAGGCCCTTCATGCCGAGCACGAGACGCACCTTCTCCGAGAACGGCGAGCTCTGGTAGTGATGGAGGATCAACTCGGCCGCCATGTCAGTTCAACTTCACCAGCTGCTTGCCGAAGTTGCGGCCCTTGAGCAGGCCGAGAAAGGCTTCAGGCGCCGCTTCGATGCCCTGGGCCACGCTCTCGCGGTACTTCAGTTTGCCGGTGGCGACGAGGCCACCGAGCTCCTTCAATGCTTCCGGCCAGACCTCCATGTGCTCGCTGACGATGAAGCCCTCGAGCGTGAGGCGCGACTGCAGCAGCAGCGAGGGCTGCAGCAGCGGAATCGGTGCGCCGTCGTAGCCGCTGATCATTCCGCACAGGGCGATGCGGCCGAACGCGTTCATCCGCGCCATCGTCGCATCCATCACTGCGCCGCCGACGTTCTCGAAACAGCCGTCGACGCCGTCGGGCGTTGCTGCCTTGAGCGCCTGATAGAGCGAATTCGCATCGCGATGCGCCTTGTAGTCGACGCACGCGTCGAAGCCGAGCTCGCCGGTGACGTAGGCGCACTTTTCGGCACCGCCGGCGATGCCGACGGCGCGGCAGCCGCGCGTCTTCGCGAGCTGGCCGACGACACTGCCCACGGCGCCGCTGGCCGCGCTGACGACGATGGTTCCACCGGCCTTCGGCTGGCAGATCTTCATGAGCCCGTACCACGCCGTCACCCCCGGCATGCCGACGGCGCCGAGGTAGGCCGACAGCGGCACGTGCGTGGTGTCGACCTTGCGCAGCGTCCCGACGGCGTTGCCGTCGACCAGCGCATATTGCTGCCAGCCACCGAAGGCGACGACGGTGTCGCCGACCTTGAAGCGCTCACTCTTCGACGCCACCACCTCGCCGGCGGTGCCGCCCTGCATCACCTGGCCGAGCGGCTGCGGCTGGGCGTAGCTCTTGACGTCGTTCATGCGGCCACGCATGTACGGGTCGAGGCTCAGGAAATGGTTGCGGATCAGCACCTGGCCGTCGGCCGGTTCGATGATCGGCGCCTCGACGAGTCGGAAGTTCGCGGCCATCGCCTCGCCTTCGGGGCGCGAAACGAGATGGATCTGCTTGTTGATGTCGGCCATGGCGTGAGCCCTCAGTCGGATGCGTTGAGGCGCTGGATGCGCTTGCCGCCCGCCGGCAAGCCTCTCAGGTACTTGAAGGTGCCGGTCGCGTGGGCAACGAGCTCGCCGGCGGCGTCGCGCATCGAGGCCTCGCAGAAAGCCATCGAGGCGGTGCGGTGCAGCCGTCGGCCACTGCCGACGAGGCGACCGAGGCCGGGCCGCATGAAGCTCGTCTTCATCTCGACCGTGACGACGCCCGACGACTCGGCCATGCCGGTCTCGTCGGGGCTGCGCGCTGCGTGGGCCATGACAACATCGAGCAGCGTCATCGTCACGCCGCCGTGGGCCACGCCCCAGGAGTTCGTGAGCTCGTCGCGCATCTCTACGGCGATCTCGGCCTCGCCCTTCTCGAAGCGCAGGAGCTCGAAGCCGAGATGCTCGACGAAAGGGATAAGAACGAGGAACTTCAAGCTGCCATGACGGCGGAGACGCCGCCGTCGACGGGCAGGATCTGGCCGGTGATGTGCTTGCCGGCCTGCGACGCGAACAGCAGCGTCGCGCCCTTCAGGTCGTCGTCGTCGCCGAGTCGGCGCAGCGGGGCGTGCGCGGCCATCGCATCGGCGCCGTACTGCGCGAGCAGGCCTTTCGTCATGCGGCTCGGGAAGAAACCCGGTGCCAGGGCGTTGACGTTGATGCCGTACTTGCCCCACTCGCCGGCGAGCGAGCGCGTGAAGTTGATGACCGCCGCCTTGCTCGTGTGATACGCGACCATCGCCAGGTCGTTGCTGCCGGCCAGCCCCGCGATCGACGCGACGTTGATGACCTTGCCGCTCTTCCTCGGGATCATGCTGTGCTTGCCGATCGCCTGGCTCATCAGGAAGATCGAGCGGATGTTGAGGTTCATCACCTTGTCCCAGGCCTCGAGCGGGTGATCTTCCGCAGCGGCGCCCCAGGTCGCGCCGGCGTTGTTGACGAGGATGTCGACGTGGCCAAGCCGCGCGATCGCGTCTTCCGACACGCGCACGATCTCGCTCGGCTGGCTGGCGTCGGCGTCGATCCAGATTGCGTCGATGCCTTTCGCCTTCAGGTGGCCGGCCGACTCCTCGAGGTCGCCGGCCTTGCGCGAGGTCAGCATCACGCGGGCGCCGGCCTCGCCGAGCGCTTCGGCGATCTGCAGGCCGAGGCCGCGCGAGCCGCCGGTCACGAGTGCGGTCTTGCCGTGAAGGTCGAACAGTTGCGAAATGGGCGTGCTCATTCAAGCGTCTCCGGTTTGATCGATGGCGAAGGCGGGCCGGCGGGCAGGCGCGAACGGACCCAGAGGAGGACGATGCCGGCGACGATCGCGCACACGCCGGCCACGACCAGCGCCCAGCCGATCGCGTCGCGCTCGCGCTGCAGCGAGTAGCCGAGCGAGCCGACCAGCATGCCGCCGAAGATCAGCGGCCAGATGAAGGCCTCGATGCGTGCTGCGGTGGTCTTCAAAACGACGCCTCGGCCATCGTGCGGCAGGTGTCGTCGCGGCTCTCGACGACGCCGAGCCAAGCGCCGATGCGCGGCAGCTCGTAGTGGAAGAAGAAGCGGCAGGCAGCGAGCTTGCCGCGCATCTCGTCGTCGACCGGGCCGGCCGCGGCGGCGATGGCGACGTCCAGCCACATCCAGGCCAGCACGGTGTGACCGAAGGCCTGCAGGAAAGGCGTCGCGTTGGCCAGCGCTTCTTCCGGCGAGCCGGTCGCCCAGGCCGCCTCCGTGGCCGAGGCGACATGGGCGATCGCGTCGCCGAGCGCGCTCGCGTGCGCTGCCAGCGCATCGACGGCAAGTGCGCGCGCGATAGTCTCGTCGATCGCAGCGCGCACGGCGTCAAGGCCGGCACCGCCGTCCATCACGACCTTGCGGCCGAGCAGGTCGAGCGCCTGGATGCCGTGCGTGCCCTCGTGGATCATGTTGAGCCGGTTGTCGCGCCAGTACTGCTCGACCGGGAAGTCGCGCGTGTAGCCGTAGCCGCCGAGGACCTGGATCGCGAGACTGTTGGCTTCGAGGCACCACTCGCTCGGCCAGCTCTTGGCGATCGGCGTGAGCACCTCGAGGAGCAGGTGGGCGCGCGCCCTCGCCTTCTCGTCACCAGCGGTATGCAGTTCGTCGACGAGTCGCGCGCAGTAGAGCTCGAGCGCCAGCGCTCCTTCGCAGTAGCTCTTCTGCGCGAGCAGCATCCGCTTCACGTCGGCGTGCTCGATGATGCGCACCGGCGGTCGCGACGCGTCTTTGCCGCCGATGCCGATCGGCCGGCCCTGCGGCCGCAGCTTCGCGTACTCGAGCGACGCTTCGTAGCCCGCGAAGCCGAGCATCGTCGCGCCGAGACCGACGGCGATGCGTGCCTCGTTCATCATGTGGAACATGCAGCGCAGTCCCTCGCCCGGTTTGCCGACGAGGTGGCCGATCGCGCCGGGCTGGCCACCGGGCAGGAACTTGCCCTCGCCGAAATTCAGAAGCGTGTTCGGGATGCCGCGGTAGCCGAGCTTGTGGTTGAGGCCGGCGAGCGATACGTCGTTGCGCTCGCCGGTGAGCCCGCCGTGCACGTCGACCAGCTTCTTCGCGACGATGAAGAGCGAGATGCCGCGTGTGCCGACGACGAGCTTGCCGTCGTCGCCCGGAATCTTGGCGAGCACGAGGTGGACGATGTTTTCGGTGAGCTCGTGCTCGCCGTTCGAGATCCACATCTTGTTGCCGCGAAGGCGATAGCGCGGCCCCAGCGGATCGCTCGCGAAGTCGCTGCCGTCGGGCGTGGCACGGGTCGCGATGTCGGACAGGCTCGAGCCGGCCTGCGGCTCGGAGAGGCACATCGTTCCGGAGAAGCGCCCCGAGAACTCGTTCTTGGCGAAGACTTCCTGCTGCATCGGCGTGCCGTGCGCCATCAGGAGGTTGGCGTTGCCACTGGTGAGCATGCCGCCGCCACCGAGGCCGATGCCAGCCATCGAGAAGAAGGTGTTCGCCGCCATCTCGACGACGCACGGCAGCTGCATGCCACCCAGCTCGTAGTCCTGTGCCGCCGCCAGCATACCGGTCGCCGCATAGGCCGCGGCGGCGTCGTGGCTGGCCTTGGGGAGGTAGACCTTGTCGCCGTCGAACCAGGGCTCTTCGGTATCGGCGAGCCGGTTGAAGGGCGCGAACTTGTCGCGGGCGATGCGCTCGCAGGTGTCGAGCACCGAGTCGAAGGTCTCTCGCGAATGGTCGGCAAAGCGCGGCCGCGATCGCAGCGACTCGACGGCGAGCCAGTTGTGGAGGAGGAAGTCGACGGTCGCGCGGTAGCTCATCCAGCGGCTTTCAGATTCACTTGCCGCATCGGATCAGCTCGGCGAAGGCGCTCGTATCGATCGGCACCCTCGGCGGTATGCAGGATCAGCTCGCGAAACGAATCCATCCAGGCCATGACCTGCTCGGCAGTCCATTCCAGGTCCGGGCGTGCGCCGTTGGGAGTGGCAGAACTCATGACTTCAAGGCGTCCAAACCATGAAGACGGCGCAACTGCTCGACGTCCAAAGCGTCGATGCTGCGTCCCGTGCCTGTCTTCAACGCGATCAGGTGAGCCACGCTCGCCACTGGAATTCGCGCGCCTCCAAGCGTCTTCGTCACTGCCGCCGACCGAAGGTCAGCGAACGGCACGCTCGGGCGTACCAGCACGTCGACGACCAGTCCCGCAGGCGCGGCTTCGCGCAATGAGAACGCCAGCATGTTTTTCTCGTTGAACCAACGATCGATCTGCGCAGAATCGGTCAACGACTGAATCGGAACGGGAAGCGACGGCGCCAAGCCCATGATCCCGGCTGCGCCGATGAATCGGCCCAGGTTCTCGTCGGTCATCGCCAGGACGACATCGACATCGAGCGTTCCTCGGATTGCGCCCTGCAGCGACACTGCGAGCCCGCCCACGAGAACATAGTCGACAGCGGCTCGATCCATGGCGTCGAAAAAGTCACCGAACTTCATGCGACGGCCCCGCTCGATCTGCGACGCGCGCTCAAAGCACCTCGAACACGCCGGCCGCGCCCATGCCACCGCCGATGCACATCGTGACGAGCACGTTCTTCGCACCGCGCCGCTTGCCTTCGATCAATGCATGGCCGGTGAGGCGCTGGCCGCTCACGCCGTACGGGTGGCCGACGGCGATGGCGCCGCCGTCGACGTTGAGCTTGTCCATCGGGATGCCGAGCTTGTCGGCGCAATACAGCACCTGCACGGCGAAAGCTTCGTTCAGCTCCCAGAGGTCGATGTCGGCGACGGTGAGACCGAGCCGCTTCAAGAGCTTCGGCACTGCGAACACCGGACCGATGCCCATCTCGTCGGGCTCGCAGCCGGCGACTGCGAAGCCGAGGAAGCGGCCGAGCGGCTTCAGGCCGCGCTGCTCGGCCAGCTTCTCGTTCATCACCACGACGGCGCCGGCGCCGTCGCTGAACTGGCTGGCGTTGCCGGCGGAGATGACACCGCCCGGAATCGCCGGCTTGATGTCCTTGATGCCTTCGTAGGTCGTGCCGGCGCGGATCCCTTCGTCGGCGCTGATGGTCACTTCCTTCGTGCGAAGGCCCATCACCGCGTCGGCCACACCGGCTGTCACCGTGACCGCAACGATCTCGTCGTTGAAGCGCCCGGCGTCGCGCGCAGCGGTGGCACGTTGCTGGCTCTCGGCGCCGTACCGGTCCATGCGCTCGCGCTCGATGCCGTAGCGCTTGGCGACCTGCTCGGCCGTCTGCAGCATGTTCCAGTAGATGGTCGGCTTGTGCTCGAGCAACCAGGCGTCGGCCAGCATGTGCTTGTTGGCCTCGTTCTGCACGCACGAGATCGACTCGACGCCGCCCGCCACGACCACGTCGTTCTCGCCGGCGATGACGCGCTGGGCTGCCATCGCGATCGTCTGCAAGCCGCTCGAGCAGAAGCGGTTCACGGTCATGCCGCTCGTCGTGACGGGCAGGCCGGCACGCAGCGCGATCTGGCGCGCGATGTTGCTGCCGGTCGCGCCTTCGGGCGTGGCGCAGCCCATGATGACGTCGTCGACCTCGGCGCCGTCGATGCCGGCGCGCTCGACGGCGGCCTTCACGGCGAAGCCGCCGAGCGTGGCGCCGTGGGTCATGTTGAAGGCGCCCTTCCAGCTCTTGGCGAGCGGGGTGCGGGCGGTGGAAACGATGACGGCGCTGGTCATGGGGTGATCTCCGAGAGGGTGAGCGGGCTCAGCTGAACGACTTGCCTTCGGCTGCGAGCCGGGCGAGCAGTGGCGCGGGTTGCCAGAAGCCGGCATCGTCGTGCGGGTTGGCAGCGAAACGGTTCATCGCCTGCACGACGTTGAAGAGGCCCTGCTGGTCGGCGTAGTTCATCGGGCCGCCGCGGTGCAGCGGGAAGCCGTAGCCTGTGAGGTAGACCATGTCGACGTCGCTGGCGCGCTGGGCGATGCCCTCGTCGACGATCTTCGCGCCTTCGTTGACGAGCGCGTAGACGAGGCGGTTCACGATCTCCTCGTCGCTGATCTTCCGCGCCGCGATGCCGAGCGAGGCGCGGTGCTTGTCGAGCATGTCGGTGACGAGCTGGCTCGGGATCGCGTCGCGCTTGCCGGGCACGTAGTCGTACCAGCCGGCGCCGGTCTTCTGGCCGAACCGGCCGAGCTCGCACAGCAGGTCGGCGGTCTTCGAGTAGCGGACCTCGGGCTTGTCGACGTAGCGGCGCTTTCGGATGTACCAGCCGATGTCGTTGCCGGCGAGGTCGCCCATGCGAAACGGCCCCATCGCCATGCCGAACTTCTCCATCGCCTTGTCGACCTGCTGCGGCGTGGCGCCCTCCTCCAGCAGGAAGCCGGCCTGGCGCGAGTACTGCTCGATCATGCGGTTGCCGATGAAGCCGTCGGTCACGCCCGACACCACGGTCGTCTTCTTGATCTTCTTGCCGAGCTGCATCACCGTGGCGAGCACGTCCTTCGCGGTCCTCTTGCCGCGCACGACCTCGAGCAGCTTCATGACGTTGGCCGGGCTGAAGAAGTGCATGCCGATCACGTCTT
>Ga0209724_1003832_pt1 | contig 12107 bp, 10 predicted proteins | sample grotaG_FD_184143 | JGI IMG/M metagenome (GOLD analysis project Ga0209724, IMG submission 184143) | Glacier valley bacterial and archeal communities from Borup Fiord, Nunavut, Canada, to study Microbial Dark Matter (Phase II) -... | ecosystem: Environmental > Aquatic > Freshwater > Ice > Glacier ... | reverse complement strand
GTGATGTGCACGATATCGGAAAGAATATTGTCGGCGTTGTTTTAGCCTGCAATAACTACGATGTGATCGATCTTGGCGTGATGGTTCCTGCTGAAACTATTCTGAATAAGGCCATTGAAGAAAACGTAGATATTATCGGACTTAGTGGTCTGATCACACCTTCGCTTGAAGAGATGGCCCATGTGGCACATGAAATGGAACGTCGCGGATTTAAGATTCCACTGATGATTGGTGGTGCAACAACTTCCAAAATACATACTGCGGTAAAAATTGCACCCGAATACAGCAACACAGTTGTCTATGTTAAAGATGCCTCACGTGCCGTTCAGGTAGTTGCAAACCTTTTGGCTGAAGATGTTGATTATCTTGCATCAATTAAAAGTGAATATAAGGAGCTTCGCGCAACACATAGCGCGAAAAAACCCAAAGAATATCTCACGATCGCTGAAGCAAGAGCCAATAAATTCAAGCCAGAATGGAATGAATCGATGGTTTATGCCCCTGCATTTAATGGAATTAAAGTATTTGATGATTATCCGCTCGAAGAGCTGAGACGCGATATCGATTGGACCTTTTTCTTCCTCGCCTGGGAATTCAGGGGGAAGTTTCCGGCCATTCTCGACGATCCGAATCAGGGAGCCGAAGTGCGAAAACTATATGACGAAGCAAATCATTTCCTCGATGAAATCATTGCCAAAAAGATGATCACTGCAAAAGGGATTTTCGGAATATGGCCAGCCAACTCAAATGGAGATGATATTGAGCTATATACGGACGAAAGTCGCCAAACTCTTGTTGGAAAGTTCTGCCATTTACGCCAGCAACAAAAAAGAAGTTCAGGCTTGCCCAATTATTGCCTGAGTGATTTCGTGGCGCCAAAAAGTTCAGGAATTGCCGATTATTGTGGCGGATTTGCCGTAACGGCAGGAATCGGTGTTGCTGAGTGGGTTGAAAAATTCAAGAAAGAAGGGAATGATTACCAGGCGATTTTATTGGAATCGCTGGCCGACCGATTGGCTGAAGCTTTTGCAGAACGACTTCATGAACGGGTCAGAAAAGAGTTTTGGGCATATGCGCCCGAAGAAAACCTCTCGGCGCTTGATCTGATTAACTGCAAATACCAAGGGATTCGTCCGGCTGCGGGCTATCCTGCATGTCCAGAACATTCCGAGAAGCAGGTCTTATTTGATTTGCTGGGAGCCACCGAAAAAGCAGGTATTCAGCTAACAGAACACTTTTCGATGTACCCGACAGCTTCGGTTTGCGGACAGTATTTTGCCCATCGCGACGCGGTCTATTTTGGGTTGGAGCGTATTGCAAAAGATCAGGTAGCTGACTTTGCGCGTCGTAAAAATGTACCGGTAGAATATCTGGAGAAATTCCTTCCTTCGAATTTAAACTATAAGATTTAGGTCAATTTAATCTCATCAACAGCTGCTTTTAAAAAATCACGGCTGTAATAATCCCGATCAATGATTTCGTCCTCCCAAATAACGATGTCGAGATCGATGGTTCGGGGACCAAATTTTGGAGTTGTGCGATCGCGTTTTAACCGGTCCTCAATATCTATAAGATAGCTCTTAAAATCAGCTATTTCCATCATCGTTAAAATCTTTGCAGCGCCATTCAGAAAATCGGGTTGATCAGGAATCCCGATGGGGGAGGTTTTGACCAATGAAGAAACAGACACTAATTCCTGTTCCTGCCGCAAGAAAAACAGTGCAGCAGCAATGTTCTGTTCAGGATCGATATTCGAACCTATTCCAATGATGCATTCATGCTTTTTCATCTTCTGGCCTCCAATTCAACCGAAACAGACTCTGAAAACCGGAGTGCATGGGGTTTGTCAATTTCAACTTTCGCCCAGATTACACGATTATCAAGCATTACCAGTTGTAAAACCTCTTGCGTTAATCTCTCAAGCAGTTGAAATTTACTGTCTGACACAAAAGCAATTACAGATTTTGTAATTTCTTTATAGTTGTAGATTCCATCCTGATGGTCGGTATTTATGGCCGTTGAAACATCAACCTCAATTTCAAGATTAATGATTACATCCTGCCGGTTGACCCGCTCTTCGGGGTTAAACCCAATAATTGTCCGGACAAGCAGATTTTTAATGCGGATGATTGCCATCGCTTAAATATTAGGTTGATTCAATAGATGGGTTAAATATACGAAAATCACAACAGTTGTGCACCACCATCGCAAAAGATCAGTTGGCCAGTTAAATCTTCATTTCCAATGATATAATCGATACTTTTAAGAATTGAAATCACACCTGACGGCGTTTTCATGGGCGTCAGATCAGCAACTTTTTCAAGATAGCGCTGATCTTTTCCCTCGGGTGCAAGAATTGCCCCGGGAGCAATTGCATTTACGCGAAAATGAGGTGCCAGTTCAAGAGCTGCCATTTTAGTCAACTCCCAAAGTGACTTTTTGGAAAGAGAGTAGGAGAGGTAATCGCTCTTATTTTTTGTAATCCTTGTATCTACAATATTAATAATCTGACCATTTATTGAATAATTTGCAAAATCGCGCATCAAAATAAAAGGTGACACAAAGTTTACCTGCGAATGTCGGATCAGTGATTCAGCTGAAGTCTCCTTAAATGGGGATGACTCAAAAATAGAGGCACTATTAATCAGTAGATCAAGCTGGCCAAATCGTCCAATAACGAGTTTTATTAGCTTCTGAACCTGAACGGTATCTCCCAGATCAGCCTGAAAGGTGTAAAACCGATGTTCCGGAAAACCCGTTATTAATTCAGCTTCAAAATCAGCCACCTCTTTGGTTGACGTTCTATAATGCAGCGCTATATCCCAACCATTTTTTGCCAAATGATGAGCGATTTCGCGACCCAGTCTAACTGCACTTCCTGTAATCAAAGCAACTTTAGTCATTTATGTACTTTTCGATAAATTTAATACAAATTTTCAACCACGAAGAAGGGAACTTGCCTATTTTACTTTTCACCTTTAATCGTTTACGTTTTTATAAATCTTGTTTTCACTCCTCAAATTTCCGAAGAAGTCAAACACGATCGCATTTTATGAGCAATCCGTAACAGACAAACGGGGTTTGAGTGCAGACACAAAAAAAGGATGTCCCGAAGAACATCCTTATAATAAACAAATTAAACAAAAGGAACTATTTTTTCTGAGCGACAATGCTGAATGCCAGCGTAAAATCATCGTAAATCACTTTGTCTCCCAGGCCCTGGAAAAAGCTACCTGAACCGTACTTGATTCCATAAAGCGTTCTGTTGACAGTAATAACACCGTCGGCAGAAAGTTTATCGCCACTTGCTGTAACTTTGGCATTGAATTCAACCGGATTAGTGATTCCTTTAATGGTAAGATCGACTAAGAACTTAAATTCATCTCCAGCTACGGCGGTTACTTTTTTGATCACCATTTTAGATTCGGGGAACTTCTCGATTGAGAAAAAATCATCAGAGGCAAGATGTCCCATCAGTTTTGCTTTCATGCCGGCATCAGTAATATCGTCATTTGCCATTGATTTCATATCAATTACAAATGTTCCACCCGAAATAATATTTCCGGTTCCAACAATTGATCCATTCGCAAATGAAACAGAACCGTTATGCAGACCAGTCACTTTTTTTGCTTCCCACTTTACTTTGCTGGCCACTTTATCTACAACATATTCAGTAGCATTAACTGTGAAACCGAAACCCAATAACATCACAAATAATGCAAAAAACGACATTTTAGAACTTGATTTTATTACTTGACTATTCATATTTAAGAATTTTAATTATACACGAATAACGATTAATCGCCGGCTTTTGTTTCAAAAGACAGGTTGTTTAGAATTCACGAGTTAAGTTGTATATTTAGGCCGCTAAAAGTTCATATTATATTATCTTGAAAAATGAAGAATAACAACGATTCAACAGACGATATCAGCCTTTCAGGTTTCCGCTTTTTCAAGTCATTGACAGAAGAAGAACTTAAAAGTCTGAATTTTGAAAAGACCTGCACAACCTACAAAAAAGGGAGTATTGTTTATAAAGAAGGTAGCCGGCTTACCGGCTTTTACTGCGTAATCAGAGGTATTGTAAAAGTCTATAAGACAGGTATTGATGGTAAAGAAATGATCATCCGGTTTGCCCGAAAAGGGGACATTATTGCTTACCGCTCACTGTTAAGTCAGGAAACAGCCTGTACAACGTCCAAAGTTATTGATGATGCTATATTGTGTCACATCCCCTATAAAACGCTGCTAAACCTGATCGAAAAGAATTCATCATTTTCGCTGGCAATGCTACGTATTGTGTGCGCTGAATTAAAAGAGGCGAATGAATACATTACCGATATTGCGCAGAAAACTGTTCGCGAACGACTTGCAGAGGTTCTTTTACTGCTGAAGGATAATTTCGATCTGGATGCCGAACAGACACTCCAAATTTCATTGACAAGAGAAGAACTGGCAAATACAGTTGGCACAGCAACAGAATCGATCATTCGGCTTCTTTCGGAGTTTAAACAAGATAAGCTAATTGATCTTCAGGGAAGGAAAATTAAAATTATCAATCTATCCGGTCTCACAAAAGTGGCGAATCTGACTAAATACTAATAAAAAGGTTTTGTAAAAACGCACACTTGAATCTCTTGGTTTAAAGTGCTCATATTGAGTACTATTCTTCCATTAATTCATTGTGTAATTATCTTTAACATAGAGTAATAATTCTGATTTTCTATATCCCCACCTCACGTATTGGTTATCATTGCCGGATCAGCCAATCCTCAGGGTCAAGCTTTGTACTTTCGCGCCATAATTGAAACTTAAGGACGGTTTTATTATCATCATTCTGATCGGTGAAAATACTTCCGATTTCATCTTTAATTTCAACACTTTGACCAGCCTTCACGAATACGTCGCTTAGATTGGAATAAACCGTAAGGTAGTTTCCGTGCCGAATAATCACCGCATAATTAGCACCTGGTATTGCAACAACTTTTGTTACTTCACCCTTGAAAATGGCACGCGCCTTTGCATTGGCCAGTGTTGTTATATCGATACCGGAATTACGAACGACTACATATTTCAAAACAGCATGAGGATGATCACCAAAATGATCGGTTATTAACCCGCGTTGAACAGGCCATGGAAATTTACCACGGTTATTGGAAAAATCGCCCGACAAAACCTTTTCAGCCGGAGTTAAAGCTAAACCTGGTTCCTTCGATTTTTTACGGGTTACTTTTTTAGCTTCATCGGAAATAACTCTTTCAATTTCCTGCTGTAATCTCAACTCAGCTTTTCTTTGATTTTCAAGCTTCCGCTTTAAATCTTTTTCTTTCTGCTGAAGATCAGAATATACATCATTTTGCTGCTTCTTTTGTTGTTCAATAATCTGGGTCTGTCTAACTTTCGAAACCAACAGATTTTGCTTTTGCTCTTTCCGTTTATTGAATTCTAACAACTGACCACCAATTGAATTTTTAAATTCTGAAATTCTTTCGGCCTGTTTGCGCCGGTAATCGGCATATTGTCGCAAATAAATAAAACGTTTGTAAGCCTGATTGAAATCCTGGGAGGAAAGCAGAAAAAGCATTTGATTATTGCTATTCTGATTTCTGTTTGCGTACCTGATCATTGCTGCATATTTCACCTTAACAGACTCGAGTTCTGAACTTAAGGAATCAATCCGTTTAGAATTTTGTTGAATAGAGGTGTCAAGGTAACCGATTTCACCGGTAATATTGTTGATGAGATTGTCCTGAAGTTTTATTTGTCGTTCCAGCACAGCTAGCCTGTTGAGAGAGGCCTTGGCATTACTGTTCGTCTCCTTCAATAAATTATTGATGTATTCAATTTCTGATGCTGTTTTTTCTTTTTGCCGCCGCAATTCATCCAGCGACTGACCAAAAGTGTCGAAGGAAAAACAGACAAAAAATGAAAAACAGATCAGCTTTAAAAGTCTCAAAATAGAACGCTCCATCGATTAAATATAACCAAAATGATACAAATTATTCAATTAACTTCCTTTTATATTTCGGAGAAACTGAAAATCCAAAATTCGTTTCATCATCCAAACTAATCTTCGATAATTCAATCGTTAATTCGAGTTGCTTATCTCCTGTTAATTTAATCTTTATCAATCCAGGAAACCATTGATTCATCACTTTTTCATAATCCGAAAATTCAAGTTTCACACTTTTGGAGTTATCAAGATCGTTAAAAACCATGCGTCTGACAACAAAAGAATCGGGATCAATATAGATGTCTTGTTTTATTACATGGGCTTCATCCAAACGATTGCGAAACCGTTCAAGCCGGTCTTCATTTTTATTCAACTTTCGAATTTTACGATCACGGATAGAGGAAATCTTGTACATTTCATCTTCAATCTCGCATGAAAATTCCTTAAAATCTTTATCCTTCGGATCCTGACGAAATGAGAACATTTTATTGCTCAATAATGCCTGCAAAACACTAAAATCAATATCCATTCCCGTCAGTTTGCTCAAATAACTGTTTTTCCCGACAAATAACTCCTGATCAAGAAAATAGACCATTCTGAACGAATCAATATTCACCTCCATTTTACCAACCGGAATTGCCAGTTTCTGAGCGTATAGCTGTATAATACTATCGCGCCTTATTTTATAGGAACCACGGACAGAGGTGGTATTGCCTTCATTCGTAAGAGAAGCAACAATTTTTTTTACCGATAATGTTTCAAATTTTAATGAGTTTTCGTTGGTCATTTTAATGACCTTACCCACGCTGTACCGTTTAATTCTTTTCGGCGTAGCAATTTTTTCGGTCTGTTTACAACCGGCAAAGAAAAACGCAAGGATAAATACCCAACAAAAACAATGAATCAACCTTTTACCGGAACACATAAAATTAGTTTTCTTTTGTTTCAATGTATCTCTTTTCAGCTATTTTCTGTTTAAGAATTTTTGAATCATTTCCCATTTTAAGCGACTTCTTCCATTGAGTGAGGGCATTCTCTTTTTCATTCAGGTAAAAAAGAATATCTCCATAATGTTCAACTAATACAGCACTCGATTCGGTGTCCTTCGAAATTGCGGTCTCCATGTAAAACTTCGCCAACTGATAATCTTTCTTAATAAAAAACACCCAGGCATAAGTATCAAGATAGGTTGCATTATCCGGATTGGCCTGAATAACTTTTGCACTTAGTTGTTCAGCAACACCAAGCCGTTCACCCTTTAAAGAAAGATAATAGGCATAATTATTCATGGCCATATAGTTTTCGGGATCAAGTTCGACGACCTTATCGAAAACATCAAAAGCTTCGTTAAAACGTTTTAGATTGTAGAAAGCCTCTGCCTGGTAAGTGTAAAGCTGCGACAGAATTTTGGGATCTTTTTTCGCATGAACAATTCCCGAATCCAAAACGGTAAGCAGTTCTGTGTATTTCTTTTCCTGTAATAATCCAACCGATTTGAGAATATAAATGAGTGGTTGTTCCGGGAAAAATTCGAGCGCCTTTTTACTGTCATCATTCATCGACTTCCAGTCAAGCAAATCATTATTAATCAATAAGAGTCGTTCCCAGTACACGTAATTGTCTTTCTTAATATCTAGCACAAGTCTTAATTGTTTACGCGCCTCTTCCGGTTGTTTTTTACTCAAAAAATAGTCAACCATTAAGGCACGGGGTCGTTCATCGTCAATATGTGTCTCAATGAGAATGTGAAGTAATTCGAGCTGTTGGTCATCTGAAATTTTAATAGTTCCGGGCTGAATCAGTAACATATACATCTGAGCCTTCGTCTCCAGTTCCAAAGATGAGTTTTTAAATGCAGCTTTGATGTGCTCATACGCTTTTACCGAATCATCAGCCTCAAGGTAATAACTTGCAATTGAGAGGTGAACAAAACCGTCATTTGGATCAATTTCGAGGATTTTATTGTAGTTTTCGAGTGCCTTCTCCCTGTTTTTATCTGCCAAATACATGTCTGCAAGCAATCCGAAATACTTCGAAACAGCAGGATATGCCTTAATGAGCTTTTCAATCTCGGCATAAGCAGCAGGCTTATTTCCTTGTTGAAGATAGATTTGCTGTTTTCCGACCGCAATGGGTTCTGTTATTCCCATTTTTTGCTCAAACTGATTGTACATCGCCAACGCCTGATCGTTTTTACCAGCCATTGTAAGTAAAGCAGCCTGATAAAAAGGGTAATCAGGATTGTCGGGAACTAATTTTGATATGGCCTCATACTCTGCTGCAGCCTTTTCGTATAACTTATTTTGCTGGTAAACTTTTACAAGTAACAGTCTGTAATATTGGTTGTCAGGATTAATCGAAACAGCCTTTTCAAGCATAAACATCGAGCTTTGAAAATCGCCTTTTGATACATGGATGTTTGCCATTTCGTAAAGTGTGGCCGATGAACGCGGATCAATTTCGAGGCAGCGTGAAAAAATCTTGATTGCATCGTCAAAATTGTTTAACGTCTTTTGCTTTAATCCTTCAATATAAAGATACTCGAACTCTTTTGTGGCATCATCGCTCAACTTTGTTTCTAAAGTATCTTTGGAAATAGTTACAACACTAGCTGGAACTGTCTTTGCAACTTTGCACGAAAAAACAGCGACCGAACTTATCAAAATCAATACAATCCCAATCAATCTTTCTCTACTGGTCATTCTAAATAATTTAAATTCTTAACCTGGCAGCAAATTTTGAATCAATGCTTACCGGTATGTCCAAATCCACCTTCGCCTCTTGTGGTATCTTCGAGTATTTCGACCCGTTCCCAATTGACGGTTTCATGTGCGGCGACAATCATTTGTGCTATTCGCTCACCATGTTGAATAACAAATTTTTCAGAAGAAAGATTTATCAGTATTACCATGATTTCGCCCCGGTAATCTGCATCAATTGTGCCGGGAGAATTTAGAACAGTAATACCTTTTTTCAATGCAAGACCACTTCTGGGTCTCACTTGGGCCTCGTAACCAATTGGCAATTCAATGAATAGTCCGGTAGGAATCAGCTTTCTCTCGAAAGGCAGAATAATTACTTCTTTACTAAGGTTGGCACGCAAATCCATACCTGCTGCATGTTGTGTGCTATATTCAGGCAACTCATTCGATGATTTATTGACGATCTTTACTTTCATCAGTAGATAATTTATTTTTTAATTGTCTGATGGAACACCCTTTTTTGCTTCATTCGTGTTTGTGAATCGCCGAATCATGGATGTAACATACTAAATTATTTCAATTTGCTAAGATAATAAACAATTCCATTCTACTTTCTGTTGTCATTTTCCCTTCCCTTAAAGTTAAACAAACCTATAAGATCCGATTTCTCTTTAAACCAGATAAACAGGAAGAAAATCACAAATAAAATAGTATTGAACCCCATGCGGAGGAATTTATCGCCAAAAGGCAATAATATTGTAATCAGGTAAAGCAACATGGCCACCAAGAAATAGGCCCCGATTCTTTTTAAATCATACTTGACAGGAAAGTATTTTTGTCCAACAATATAGGAGGTTACAGTCATCACAAGTGAGGCGGTAAAAAACGCGTATGCACAAGCCATAAAACTTAAGAAGGGGATGAACAGCACATTCAAACCAACAGTAATTACAGCACCAATAATGGCAAACCGGGCCCCAAAATGGGTTTGATCGGTGAGTTTATACCACAATGATTGGGTGTAAAAAATCCCAAGGAATAAATTTCCCATTAACAACCATGGCACAACGCCAAGCCCTTTGTGATATTCGGATCCCGTTTTTCCAATAAAGAATTTCAGGATATCCATGTAAAACATGACACCCATAAAGATGATAAGACCAAGGATCACAAAATATTTCATAATCACGGCATACACTTTTTTCGAATCTTCATTTTTAAAATGAGAGAAAACAAAGGGTTCAAAGGAAAAACGGAAGGCTTGAATAAAAAGAGTCATTAGAATTGCCAGTTTAGTGGCAGCTGAATAATATCCCAACACAACAATCGGATCTTCTGTTCCTGAATACAGCATTGGTAACAATATTTTATCAATTTGCAGATTTATCATTCCTGCCATCCCAACAACCAGGATCGGCCATCCGTATTTTAACATCTGCTGAAGAAGTTTTCCATCAAAATCAGACCGTTTTATTTTTAGGTCAGGAATAAAGAAAAACAGTGTAACCGCAGAAGATACGAGGTAGGACAAAAAGGCGTAACCGATACCAATCTTAGGACTATAAAGGTATTGAACAAATGAATCCGGATTTGATTCCAAAATTTTTGGGCACAAATAAATCCAGAAAACATTAAGAATAATGCTCAACGAAATATTTACAGACTTCAAAATCGCAAATTTCACAGGTCTTGATTGCAACCTCAATTTGGCAAATGGAATAGCACACAATGTATCAAGTGCAACAGTAATTCCCATCCAAATGACATAATTCTGATGCCCTTCGTAACTAATCCAAACAGAAAGAACCGGAGCAAAACCGATGATAAGAATGATAAAAGCGACAGCGGTAATCGCAAGTGAAACCATAGAAGTAGTGAAAACCTTTTCCGGATCCTGACCTCGTCCGGCAAATCTGAAATAGGATGTTTCCATACCATATGTAAGTACAACCTGGAAAAATGCCACGTAAGCAAGAATATTACTCAGAATACCAAATTCTTCCGGAGGAAAAGTATAGGTATAGAGCGGCGTAAGCCACAGATTCAAAAATCTTCCTACAATGCTTGGTACACCATAAATGACTGTTTCGCCGGCAAGTTTCTTTAATGCACTCAAAATATTTTTTTATTAAAATATATCTTGCAAAGATAATGCTTTAGGTTATTCAGATCATCTTTTTCATAGTTCCGGTAAATATCATTCTGTTTCCATTTTAGTAATGAAAACTGCTGAATTAGCAGATTTATCCTAACCTCACTTTTCAACAAAAATAAAAAGACCAATTAAATGATTGGTAACGTTCCACGTGAAGCATTGTTAATAAAACAACCCCTAATTGTTAATAACCACCGATTTTTTTATAATTTCCGACATTGAAAAAAGTAACAGTTTTTACTCACTTTTAAATTGATTATGAGAAAGCTAACAGTTTTTGCCTTTTTTGTTTTTTTGACATCTTTTGTTTTAGTGAACTGTGCGCAGTCCTCAAAACGGATACGAAAACCGGTAACGTCCATCAAAATAATACCTAAGAACAGAAATTATACCGTTGGCGATAAACTAACTGTAAATTTTCAAACTAAAATAAAGGATGGTATTCTAACTAAAACAGAATTTTTTGTTGATGGAAAATCTGTATTTTCTAGTGATAGAATAGAAGGTTCTTTCGAAATCGAATCACGAAATTTTGAAGTAGGTACCCGTTATTTAAAGTCAATTTCAACTTTAGATGACGGAACAACGGGTGAAAATTATACCGATTTTCTCCTTCTTTCAGATATTCTTCCACAAAAATTTAGGTATAAAATTATAAAAGCGCTTCCACATAATATTGAACACTTTACAGAAGGGTTTGAAATTAGGAACGGTTTTCTCTATGAAAGTACCGGACAGGAAGGGACCTCTTCAATTTACAAGATTGATCTTAGCAGTTGGAAAGTTGTAAAAGAAAATAAACTTGATGACAAATATTTTGGTGAAGGAATTACCATTTTAAACGGTAAATTATACCAACTAACCTATAAAACCCAAATTGGATTTGTACGTGATTTAAACACTTTTGAATTGATCAAAACCTTTACCTATAAAAATGCCCAGGGATGGGGATTTACCAACGATGGTAAATATTTAATAATGAGTGATGGTACTGAATATTTGACGTATCTTGATCCTGAAACACTAGCTGAAGTAAAGAAAATTCAGGCTTGTAATCAAAAAGGTATTGTAGCAAATTTAAATGAACTGGAATACATTAACGGCGAAATTTGGGCGAATGTATGGACAACTGACACCATTGTTCGCATAGATCCGAAAACTGGCAAAATTGTAGCTGAAATCGATTTAAAAGGACTTTTAGCTTCTAATCTCTCTAATCAAAAAAATCAAGTGGATGTATTAAATGGAATTGCTTACGATCAAGATAAAAATAAAATTTATGTAACAGGCAAATTTT
>Ga0209724_1003830_pt1 | contig 12113 bp, 9 predicted proteins | sample grotaG_FD_184143 | JGI IMG/M metagenome (GOLD analysis project Ga0209724, IMG submission 184143) | Glacier valley bacterial and archeal communities from Borup Fiord, Nunavut, Canada, to study Microbial Dark Matter (Phase II) -... | ecosystem: Environmental > Aquatic > Freshwater > Ice > Glacier ... | reverse complement strand
CGTGCAAGGCATCGACCTTGCGCTGGCCGTCGGAGTCGAGCTCCGTCGCTGCTTCGCCGTCGGCATGCTCCATCAACTCTAGATCGCGATCTATATTCACGACCGGCTCCCCGACGCCGCAGCGTCATCCGACTCGGCCTCTGCAGGAAGCACTACACCGTCGACGAGATCGACCAGCTGACGCTGCATCTTCTTTCGCGCGTGAAACAACCGCGACATGATCGTGCCCTTCGAGCAGCTCATCGCCTTGGCCATCTCGTCATACGACAAGCCCTCGAGCTCGCGCATCACGAGCACGGACCGGTGATTTTCCGAGAGCAGGGCGAGAGCCGCATCGATCCGGGCGCGGATCTCCTTGTCCATCAAGGCCCGGCCCGGGTTGCCGCCGAGCACCCTGGGGAGGAGCCCTTCGTCCGCAGCCTGGGCGAGATGAGTCTCGTCGAGCTCGACGGGACTCACCCGACGATGCTTGCGCAGGTGGTCGATGGCGAGGTTCATGACGATTCGGTACAGCCAGGTGTAGAAACTTGAGTTGCCTTCGAATTTGTCTAAGTACTTGTGAGCTTTAATGAAAGCGTCCTGAACGACGTCGAGGGCGTCTTCCTGATTCCGCACGACGCCAACAGCCAAGGCATAGGCACGGCGGTGGTAGCGTTCGAACAGGGTGCGGAACGCCTCGCGGTCGCCGCGTTGCGCGGCGAGTACCAGGTCCCGATCGTCGACAGCTTCACGTCCAGTGGACGAGGGCTGCCCTCCCTTATTCACGCTCACTTGGCGAGGAGTTATATCACCGCCATAGGCCCGGCATCCCGGTGAGGTCATAATCGAGCGACACGTGGCGGAGGTGCTTACATCGACGGCGCTAGCCGAGCGCAAAGGCCGGCTAGCTCAGATCGCCGGCTTTTTGGACCGCATGCGAGGCCTTGTCTATCGCCACGAGGCGAAGCGCGCCTCGTTCACCGCGATCGCGGCACTCGCTGGCCTCACGCTGGTATTGCCCTTGATCGGTCACGCCGCGTCGACAAATCGCCCGCTCGCGATGGCGGTCCTCGGCGTCGGTGGCTTGCTCGCGATCCTCGTCGCGATCGCCGCGACCGTGATCGGCTGGATCGCGCCGCGACGTTCCTACGCGCACGATCGCGAGCTCGCGCGCTGGGTCGGCCGACGCCACGCACCGGTCGCATCGGATCTGCTGTCCTCGGTCGAGCTCGCGAGCTCGCCCGATCGCGTCGGTGCGCCATCGAAAGATCTGGTCGGTGCGCTGGTCGCGTCGACCGCCGCGCAGCTCGACAAGCTCGAGCCGGTCGCCCTGCTACCGACCCACGAGATCGTGCGCGCTCGCGCGTGGATGCTCGGCGCCCTCGCGGCGAACCTCGCCCTCGTGTTGATCGTGCCGCACTTCGTCGCGCTGGGTTGGCGATCGTTGGTCGCCGCACATCCCGCGCCGTTCGATGGGGCGGAGCTCTCGACCGTGCCGCTCGTCGGCGATCTCTCCGTCACGCTGACCGCACCCGTGTATGCCAAGCGCAAGGTCGTCGAGCTGCCATCGTCGTCGGGCGATCTGCGAGGTTTGCCCGGAACGGCGGTCGCGTTCCAAGCGAAGTTGCTCGTCCCCGCCACCGCGGCCGAGCTCGTGATCGAGCCGCTCGCGGGGACCGCAGGTACGCCGAAACCGATCCCCGCGAAGATCGAAGGCGACACGATCACCGCCGCGTTCACCATCGATCATTCCGCGCGCTACCGCTTCGCGGTCACCGATCCGAGCGGCACCCGCTCGATCGAAGCGACGCCGCGAGCGATCGAAGCCGAAGTCGATCAAGCGCCGACCGTGCAGCTGATGGCACCTGGCGATCCGCTCGATGTCTCGAACTTGAAATCGGTCGAGCTCGCGTACGTGATAGAGGACGATTTCGCGATCACCTCGGCCGAGCTCGTGTGGGAAGCCGGCAAGGATCGCGGCCGCAAGCCGATCGCCATCCAGGTGACCGGAGCCGCCGAAACCTCGCGCGCGCAAGGCAAGCTGACCTGGGACATCGCCGAGGTCCAGGTCCAATCCGGTGGCGAAGTTCGCTACTGGATCGAAGCGAAAGACAACGACTCCGTCGGTGGCCCGAACCTCGGCAAGTCGCGCGAGCTTCACCTCCGCGTGATCTCGCCGCGCGAGCGCCACGAAGAGACCCTGAACCGCCAGCAAGCGGTCGCCGAGAAGGTGTTGAAGAACCTCGGCGCGCGTCTGGTCGGTCCGGGCGACGACATCGCGATGCGCGAAGAGCTCGAGCATCAGATGCGCGACGCGATCGGCGAGCTGCGCTCGGTCAGTGCGGCGTTCGAGAAAGATCCGCATGCGTCGGATCTGATGCGCAAATCGCTCGCGGCGATGAGCGAGCGGCTCGACAAGCTCGCGAGCTCCGAGCAGCTGATCGAAGCGAAGTTCGTGCCCAAGGGCGCGACCAAGGCGAAGTCCGGCACGTTTGGCGTGATCGATCCAAAGATCATCGGCGAGCTCGAGGACGACACGATCAGCCTCGCCGATTGGTTGGATCGCGAGCGGGTCGAGGGCCTGCTCGATCTCACCGACGAGATCGCGGCGCACCAGAAACGGCTCGCGGACCTCCTCGCGCAGTACGCGCGGACGAAGGATCCACGCTTGCTCGCAGAGATCGATCGCGAGATGCGCGCGCTCGATCGCACGTACGCCGAGCTCCAGAAGCATCAGCAGGGCATGCCCGAGGATGTGATGGATCAGTACGTCAGCCGCGATGCGGTCCAGGCGCAACAAGGCTCGAGCTGCATGGCCGAGGTCGCGGCGCTCGTCCACGCGGGCAAGACCGCGGCGGCGCAAGCAAAGCTCGAGACCTGCCAGCTCCAGCACCAGCGCGCCTCGGCATCGCTCGAGGGCTCGCTCGCGCAGCTGCGTGGTGACAAGTTCAGCGACGAGCAGAAGAAGCTCGACGAGGTGATGAACGAGCTCGCGGATGTCGCCAAGGATCAGGACGACATCGCTGCCGAATCGAATCGGCTGTTCGAGTCGTACGCGCAGAAGGCTGATGAAGTCGCACGCGATCACCGCCGCGAAGCGAGCAAGAAGGTCGCCTCGCTCGTCGAGAAGTTGAAGAAGCGGATCGACGCGATCAATGAATCGGGGCTCACGCCGTTCGCGAAGGAGGAGCTCGATATCGTCCAGCGCCGGCTCGGGGATGTCGAGCACATGGTCGGAGATGGCGACCTCGCGGAGGCGCTCGGCATGGCGCGCCAGGCCAAGACCAGCCTCGAGACGATCGCCGGCGAGCTCGAATCCGCGATCAATGACGATCCGAAATCGAAGTGGGCCGATGCGACTGCCGATGCGCTCGATGGTGTCGAGAAGACCCAGCCGGTCGCGAAGGACCTGATCGACGAGCTCTCGGCCCTGTCGCCGCGGCCCGATCAGATCATGAGCGGCGACGATCAGAAATCGCTCGAGCGGTTGCGTCGCCGCCAGGCGATGAACCAGCAGCGCGCGAAGCGACTCGGCGATCGCACGAAGCAGCTCGCCGGCGAATTGCCCGGCGATACGGCCGGCGAGCTCGGCAAGAAGCTCGGCTCCGCGCTCGATCACATGGGCAAGGCCGACGACCGTATGAAGGGCAAGGATCCCTCGGGCGCGCGCGCGGCCACGCGCTCGGCCGCGGACGATCTCGCGAAGGCGCGCGATCGGGCACGCTCCGCTGCGCGGCAAGCACAACAGAACGCCGTCGGTGACGAGCCGATCCGGATCCCGGGCGCCGACGAGTATCGCGCGCCGGAGCGCTATCGCGAGGACATCCTCGAGGCGGCGAAGAAGCGCGGAGCCAAGGCGCCCGAGGGCTACGATGACCAGATCAAGCGCTACTACGAGGACCTCATCAAATGAGCGCGAGGCTCGTCATTGCAGCGTTGTTGATCGCGAGTGCGGCGAGTGCGCGCCACGATCGCACCGTCACCGGCGACGTGATCAAGGCTGCACGCCTCCTGCAATCGTCGCGGCTCGATGAAGCGCGGGGCGTTCTGCAGGACCTCGAGAAACGCGCGGGCGACAACCCGGACGTCAAGTGGCTCGCCGCCGAGCTCGAGTTCCAGACCGGCGATTACGCCGCCGCCGTCAAGGGCCTCGACAAGGTCGCAGACGATGCGGCCGACGGCATGGCCGGTCAGACCAAGAAGCTCGCGGCCACCACGCTCGCCGTCACCGAGAGCTTTGTCGAGACCAGGTCGCCGAAAGGTCACTTTTTGATCCGCTATGCGCCTGGCAAGGATGCCGCGATCGCGGAGCTCGCCGGCGACATCCTCGATGCCGCGTGGCAGACCACCGGCGAAGACCTCGGGCTCCAGCCGGCCGATCCGATCCGGGTCGAGATTCTCGGTGCGCCGAAGGACCTCGCGCAGATGTCCCCGCTCTCGGAGACCGAGATCGAGACGACCGGCACGATCGCCCTCTCGAAGTACAACAAGCTCATGGTGGTGTCGCCGCGCGCGACGCTGTTCGGCTATCCGTGGATGGACACGCTCGCGCACGAGTACACGCACCTGATCGTGTCGCGGATCTCGCACGACAGCGTGCCGGTGTGGATGCAAGAAGGGCTCGCGCGGTTCGAGCAGACGCGCTGGCGGCGGCCACCCGAGGTGGTGCTGACCGCGACCGAACAAGCCCTGCTGACCGCCGGCCTCCGCAAGGGCCGCCTGATCACGTTCGACGAGATGCATCCGTCGATGGCCAAGCTGCCCAGCCAGGAGGCCGCCGCCCTCGCCTATGCCGAGGTCTACACGCTGATCGGCTGGATCCAGACCAAGGTCGGCTACAAGGGCCTGCGCGACATGCTCGCGCTGCAAAAAGACGGCAAGAGCGCGAAGCGCGCGGTGACCGAGGCGATGAACCTGCCGTGGCCTCAGGTCGAGAAAGAGTGGCACGCGCACCTCAAGGTCGGCGATGGCAAGGCGCGCGCGGGCCGACCGATCAAGTTCGGCAAAGGTGGCGCGGATTCAGAGAACGTCGGGATCGAGCAGGTCTCGACCCGCGCCCGCAAGCACGCTCGGCTCGGCGGCATGCTGCGGGCGCGCGGCGCGCTCGAGGCCGCGGCGGTCGAATACGACAAGGCCTTGGCCGCCGGCGGCGGGACGCCGGAGCCCTTTGTCGCAGGCAAGCTGGCCCGAACGCTGGTCGAGCTCGGCCGCTACGACCGTGCGATCGAGCTCGCTACCCCTCTGGCGGCCGCGGATGCCGACGATGCGGTGGCGTCTGTGACGCTCGGCATGGCCCGGTCCGCGAAACAAGACTGGGCCGAGGCGATCATCGCGTATGAACAAGCGTTGCGCGTGAGTCCGTTCGATCCGCAAACTCGCTGCGGTCTTGCCGAAGCATATGCCAAGATGAAGGATGCACGGAGTGCTCGCGAGCGAGCCGCGTGTGACCTGTTGAAGAACTAGCCTTGCGATGAAATCGTCCACCGAAAACCTCACGCCGATCACTCCACTGCGCCTCGAGCAGCCCACGGAGGTGAATCCGGTCGTGTCCGAAGCTGGCGCCCCGGATGTTGCCGCCGCGCCGGATGCGCCGGTGAGGAAGTCCGATCTGGACGCGGTCAAAGAGCTCGTCGAAGCGCACGCGCAGATCGTCAAACAGGTCGAGAAGCGAATCATCGGCCAGCGCAAGGTGGTCGACCAGCTGCTCGTCGCGTTGTTCGCGCGAGGTCACACGCTGTTCGTCGGCGTGCCCGGGCTCGCGAAAACGCTATTGATCTCGACGCTGGCCGAGACGCTGAACCTGTCGTTCCAGCGCATCCAGTTCACGCCGGACCTCATGCCGGCCGATATCACGGGCACCGAGGTCCTCGAAGAGGATCACACGACCGGTCGCCGCGCGTTCCGGTTCCTCAAGGGCCCGGTGTTCGCGAACCTCGTGCTCGCCGACGAGATCAACCGCACGCCGCCGAAGACCCAGGCCGCGCTCCTGCAATCGATGCAGGAGTTCCGCGTCACCGCCGGCGGCACCACCCACGATCTTCCACTGCCGTTCCTGGTGTTCGCGACCCAGAACCCGATCGAGCAAGAAGGCACGTACCCGTTGCCCGAAGCGCAGCTCGATCGCTTCATGTTCCAGATCGACGTCGACTATCCCAGCGAGAGCGAGGAAGAAGAGATCGTGCGCCAGCAGACCAGCGATCACCGCCCGGTGCTCGAGCGCGTGCTCTCGCCGCAACGGATCCTCGAGCTCCAGGAGCTCGTGCGTCGCGTGCCCGTTGCCGATCACGTCGTGAAGTACGCGGTCGCGCTCGCCCGTGCGACGCGCCCGACCACGCCGAACGCGCCGCAGTTCATCAAAGAAGCGGTGTCGTGGGGCGCGGGCCCGCGCGCCTCGCAGTTCTTGATCCTCGCCGCGAAGGCACGCGCGATCCTCGGTGGCCGGTTCGCGGCGTCCACCGAAGACGTCTCGGCTCTCGCACGGCCAACCCTCCAGCACCGCTTGATCCTCAACTACCGCGCCGAGGCCGAGGGGCTGCGCGCCGGCGATCTGGTCGACCGGCTGCTGACCGTTGTCGCTCCCTGAGTGCACGTGAAGCTCGATCCTGCGCAGCTCCAACGACTCGGTAGCTTGCCGATCAAGGCGCGCGTGATCGTCGAGGGCGCCCTGTCTGGACTGCACCGCGCGAGCGTGCGCGGCAGCTCCGTCGAGTTTGCCGAGCACAAGGAATACTCGGTCGGAGACGAGCTCCGGCACGTCGACTGGAAGGCGTACGCGAAGCTCGATCGCTACTACGTCAAACAGTTCGAGCAGGAATCGCAGCTCACGGTCTACCTCGTCCTCGATGCCTCCGCGTCGATGAAGTTCGCCGGCGGTGGCCTCGCGAAGCTCGAGTACGCCGGGCTCGCGCTCGCCGCACTCGCGTACCTCGTGATCCAGCAGCAAGACAAGGTCGGCCTTGTCGCGTGCGGCGATCGCGGCATCGAGACGATGGTGCCGCCGCGCGCGCGCAGCTCGCATCTCCACGATCTCCTCGGCGTGCTCGATCAGCTGATGCAGAAGGGCGGCACCGGCGACGAGTCTCCGGCCGAAGCACTCGGCCGGATTGCCGAGCTCTCGCGCCGCCGCCGCTCGCTGATCATCCTCGCGAGCGATCTGTTCGATCCCGACGACGAGACCATCCGTGCGCTCGGGAACCTGCGCGCGCAACACCACGATGTCTCGGTCCTCCATGTCCTGGACCCGCACGAGCGGACGTTCCCGTACGAAGGCCTCACCGAGTTCCAGGCGCTCGAATCCGGCGCGAAGCTGCTCGCGAACCCGCTCGCGATCCGCAAGGACTACCTCGCACGCATGGATGCATTCGTCGCGAAGTGCCACGGCACGCTCGCGAACGCCGGCGTCGATTATCACGAGGTCTCGACCGATCGTCCGCTCGAAGAGACGCTGCTCGAGCTGCTCGTCTCGCGCGCGCGGTTACTGCCCGGCGCCCGTCGGGATGCTGGGAGGACCGGCTAGTGGGCTTCATCGCGCCGTTCATGCTGATCGGTGCGTTAGCGATCGGCGTTCCGATCGCGATCCATCTGATCGGCCGGCGGCGCGCCAAGATCGTGCCGTTCGCGGCGCTCGAGTTCTTGATGGCGACGAAGCGCAAGACCGCGCGGCGGCTCCAGCTTCGCGAGCGCATGGTGTTACTCGTCCGTGCCCTCGCCTGCCTCGCGATCGCTGTCGCGCTCGCGAAGCCGTTCACCTCGTGCGAACGCAAGGGCCCGCAAGTCACCCGCGGCCCGCAAGCCGCGGTGCTCGTGATCGATGACTCGTTTGCCGCTGGCTACCTGGTCGAGGGCAAGCCGTGGATCAAGCGCGCGAGCGATGAAGCGCGCCGCATCCTCACCCAGCTCGGTCCCGAAGCCGAGATCGCGATCGTGCGTGCCTCCGAGGGTGCCGAGCAACCGACCGAGCTGACGCGCGATCACCTGCGCCTTCGCGATCAACTGCTCGCGCTCGAACCGAGCGCACGCCCCGCCGATACCACCCGCGCGCTGACCCGCGCCGCCCACCTGCTCTCGGCCTCGAGCCACGAGAGAAAGACGGTGTTCTTGATCTCGCTCGTCGCAAAATCGGGCATCCAGGCCGACGAGGCAGCGTGGGGAAAAGACGGCCCCACCCTCGTCGCGCTCGATGTGCGCCCGAGCGCGATGCCGAACCTCGCGATCACGAACCTCAAGGTCGATTCGGATCCAGGCACCGGCACGCGCGGCGTGGGCTTCGACGCCGAGGTTGGCAACTTCAGCGACACCGCGCAGAAGGTCGAGCTCTCGCTCACGATCGCCGATCACGTCGTCGCGCGCGGCCAGCTCGAGCTCGGGCCACACGAGAAGAAGACCAAGCGCTTCCTCGCCGCCCTCCCCGCCGGCAGTCGCGCGAGCGATGCCTCGGTCTCTCTCGGCACGCCCGATGCGTTGCCGACCGACGACCGCCGCTTCGTCCGCGCCACGCTGCGCGATGAAGTCCGCGTGCTGCTCGTCGATGGCGATCCGCGCACCGTCCGCCACGACGACGAGCTGTTCTATCTCGAAGCCGCCCTCCGCCCCGGCGATCGCGAAGATTCCGGCACCTCGGTCCGATCGATCACCTCCGAGGAGCTCGCCGGTATCACGAAGATCGCGGGCAAGCCGGCCACGATCAACCTCGACGACTTCGACGTCGTCGTGCTCGCGAACGTCGCCGCCCTCCCGCCCGAGCGCGTCGCCGTCCTCGCCGAGTGGGTGCGCGCCGGTGGCAGCATTCTCGTCGCGCCCGGCGATCGCGTCGACCCCACCGCGTACGACAAGACCATGCTCGCGCTCATGCCGCAGAGCCTCCGCGATCCGATCGACACCACGTGGGGTGCCTCCCCCGAGGATAAAGACAGCCGCGCGCTTCACCTCGTGAAGTGGGAGGCCGATCACCCGATCTTTGCGCCGTTCTCCAAGGACGCGCCCGAGCTCGCCGACGCCAAGTTCTACAAGATCTCGCTGCTCGGCCCGACCACCGCCACCTCCGATCGCAAGGTCCTCGCGCGCTTCACGAACGGCGCCGCCGCGCTCGTCGAAGCCTCGATCGGCTCGGGCCGCACGCTCCTCTTCACCTCGACGCTCGATCGCGATTGGAACGACCTGCCGATCCATCCTGGCTTTCTGCCGCTGATCCAGGGCGCCGTTCGCCACCTCGCGCGCAAGCACGCCCTCGGCACCGAATCCGATCACCTCGTCGGCGCCTCGGTCGCGCTCCCGACCGGCGATCTCCGCAAGCTCGAGGTCCGCGGCCCCGACAACCTCGGCGCCGTGTTCGAGGGCGATCGGATCATGAACCGGAGCTCGGTGCGCTACGGCCGCACCGAGAAGCCGGGCATCTACCGCGTGATCGGCACCGATCAAACCGGCGCGACGCACGAGCGCGACGAGCTCGCGTTCGCGATCAACCTCGATCCGCGCGGCTCCGATCTGACCGCCGCATCCGCGTCAGCGCTACCAGCCTCTGGCACCGGTGGTGCGTCGGCGCCCTCCGACAACACGCGGCGCGTCGAGCTGTGGCACGCGCTCGCCGCGATCGTGCTGCTGCTGCTGCTCGCTGAAGGCATCCTGGTCCAACGCTAAGCGTACGGATGAAGCGCGCGGGATCCCGATGGAAGATCAATACCCCTCAGCTTCATGCACTCGCGCCGAGCGACCGGCGGAGCGGGCTGCGTGATCAGGATGAGAGTCACCCGAGTTACACGAGCTATACGAGTTACACCCGGCCGCTAGAACGTCACACCAAAATCGGCGTCGTCGGTCGGTTCCACGGAGCCGAGCGTAACCTGCCGCGCCACAGACCGTTTTAGCCTTGGATCCCAGATCGATTGAGCGGCTACGCGATATCGCCGACCGCCAACATCGCGCTGGAATATGTGCACTTCGTACATGTATCCGGACTACGTTGCGCTGGCGATCGATCTTCGTCGCAAACGACCGTCAACCAGTAAGCCGCAGCACCCCGTGCAGTCGTCGCCGTTGGCGCAGTAGCCGGCCGCAGGACACGCCGCATTGCCCTCCTCGGGACAGGTGCCGAACGTTCCGGGCACCGTGTTGGTGTACGCCGTCTCCTGGTAGTTCAGCGAGCAGCTCTCGTGATCAGCATCCCGGTTGCTGTTCGTGTTCTGCGTCGCGAAGTCGCCGCGTCGAAATGGATCGCTCTCATTCGCTGGTGCCCACTTCAGCGTCGGCATCTTGATGTGTTCCGGCGGCGCAAATCCGTGCGGGCCGAGGTTCTTCTCCCACACACCCAGCCTCGCCGCCATCGTCGACACTGCCTCGCCACGCTTCTTGACCGCTCGGATCAGCTCGCTTCGCTCGGAGGACTCTCGCATCGCCACAGTCTCGGCGCCCGAAGCTGGCGCAGCCATGTGTGGTTCACACAGCGCTTACAGTGCTCGGCGGTGGGGAGATCCATCGTGCGCAGCGTCGCGACGCCGGTTCCCGTGCCGTTCTCGAACGTCCGAACAACCGTGACGTCAACTCCACCATCAGCGCGTGTTCGAAACGTCGCGTCACCGAGCACTGCGACTTGGCCCGGTACAGCGACGGCTTTCGTAGGTGCAGCACCCGAGCAACCAACGAGCAGCGGCACGAACCACCACTTCACGCGGGGTCGCCAACGCGCTTGATGTCCGAGCCACTACCCTCGTAGTACACGAGGTGATAGGCCTGACATACAGTGATGATCGCCTGCTCGAGGCGATCCGACATGTTGCCCTTGGTAGCCTCGAAAATTCTGTTGCTGAGCTGTTCCATCTCAGTAACGAGTTCGGTCAACGTCCCAGCATTCTCCTGCTTCTCGACGAGCCTGTTGAACTGCTTCGATTTCGCAATCACATAGGTGAACGGCCCGGATCGAACGACGAACAGCGGGCCATCACGGTTCGCGAGCAAATCAAGGTCCGGTGCGCTCACCGTGCCGTAGTCGGTTGGCATCTTCTTGGGGTCTGTGGCGTGCTCGTCTCGATACGGATGGGTATGGATCGTTGAGCGTTGAGCGTCCAGAATGCACGCGTCGACGAGCGAGCGCGGCAACAAGCTTCGCGTGCTCGCGGGTCGGCGGCATCGGCATCGGAGTCCGGATGTCACGAGCAGGCCTCGGACGAGAAGTGTTCGCGATTGATGGAAAAATGCTCGAATCGTTCGACACGACGATCGCGATGTCACGGGCAGTCCTGCAGCGGACGCTCGGAGCAATTCTGCGCGGATCGGCTCGTTTTTCTGCCGCATCGGAGCGCGGAAGGAGCGCTGTCACGCGCAGGCCTCGGCGCGTAACCAGTCGATTCGACGGCGCTTTCGGGTGCGTTTTTTGGATCGCGCTGTCACGGGCAGGCCTCGACCATCGCAAACGTTGCGTGCAGCGTGGCGTGCGTGGACGTAGACCTTCACCAGCTTGAGCTTCGACACGACGACCTCCGGATCCGCGGTGGCGATCGCCATCGTCGATTGATCGCGTCGGTCGCCGAGCTCCGGCCGCAGGTGCCGGTGATCGTGATCGCCAAGCGCGCGAGTGGCCCGACGCCGTGCTGGATGCGGCTTCGATCACCGCGATCGATCCGGACAAACGGATCGTCGCGATGCTCGGCGCGCGCAGCCGTGGCAAAACCGTGGCAAAAGCTTCGGCGACCGAAACAGAAATCAAGCAGCCGACGTGAGTTAGATGCTTGAGGTCGCGATCAGTCCCGGGCACCGAGACTCCGCGTTCAGCCGTTGTCGACCGTCCGAGGGTCCATGTTTGATGTCCGTCAACCGGACACGAGCGTCCGTCTTACGGACGCCGCGCCGGACATCGCCCGTCCAAGTCACCAAGATAACAGGGTGGCCGCGTGGCACGACATCTGCCTCTTCGCGACGAGCATGTTCACGACCGCGGCCCCATCGACGACGACGTATGCCCGCCGCCAGCCCGAGACCACCGTGCTGTACGAGGTTGTCCGCGACCACTTCGCGAGCTTGCTCGACGAGGCACGCGATCGCTCGGAGTACGGCTTCGGGTATCCGCGCTTCGTCGAGCGCGAGTTCGAAAAGTTCCTTGCGTGCGGCTTGCTATGTCACGGGTTCGTGCGCGTGCGCTGTGG
>Ga0209724_1003825_pt1 | contig 12126 bp, 12 predicted proteins | sample grotaG_FD_184143 | JGI IMG/M metagenome (GOLD analysis project Ga0209724, IMG submission 184143) | Glacier valley bacterial and archeal communities from Borup Fiord, Nunavut, Canada, to study Microbial Dark Matter (Phase II) -... | ecosystem: Environmental > Aquatic > Freshwater > Ice > Glacier ... | reverse complement strand
TTGCGAAACGCATTTTCAGTTCGCGCCGATTCATAATTTGTCGTGGAGAGAAGCACCTCGTATCCATGCCGCAGTGCTGCAAATTCAAACGCTTTGATCAATCCAGGAAAAAACGGGTTCTCGATGAGGTGTGCGCTGGCATCGGCGGCGCTGAGCGTGATGGTGATGATGAAGTCGGTGGCCGCGAAACCCAGCAGGGCCAGAATCAGCAATTTGCTGGGCCAGAAGGTGAGCAGCTTCTCGAGCAGGCTGAAACTGCCCTGTCCGTGCGGACTGACTCGGGCCAGATAGCGGTACATCGGCAGTACCCCAAAGAGGGTGAACAGCACCAGAATTAAGGTGGCGATGGGCGACAGCGCGCCCGCTGCCCCGATGGCGATGGACGGCTGATAGCCCAGGCTCGAGAAGTAGTCCACCCCGGTGAGGCACATCACCTGCCACCAGGAATGGGTTTGCTCTCCCCGCCGCTCCCCGTGCTCCCCGTGCTGACCGTCGGAGCTTTTGCTCGAGGACTGCTCGGACAGCAGCCAGCGCTGTAAGCCACCCCTCAGCATAAGATGGCTTCTAGGAACGCCAAATTCGAGTGCTCGAGCGCTCTGAGCGCTTTCTCTAGGCCAGCGGTCTGCCAAGGTACGGAAAAAGTGTGTGGTGGAGTGAACAAACAGTCCATAGCTTCAGCGTGCTCCTTTGCAGGTTCGAGAGGGATGGGTGGAGATGAGAGGAAGACGAAAAGGATTGGTCAATTGGCCTCTCAAGGCAGCACGTTGACCGCTCGAGCGGCGACCAGAGCCACCGTAACCAGTGAAATGGCGGCCTGCACCATCATCAGCAGTTTGGCTCGAGCGGACAGCGGCAGGGTGTCGGTGGGACTGAAGGCGGTGGCGTTGGTAAAGGCCACGAACAGGTAGTCGAGAAAGCCGGGACGCCAGTTCGGGGGGGCGAAGTCCGGGGAGCTGTGCTGCGGAAACAGGAAGTCGCGGTGAACTTTGGCGTCGCGGCGACTGAGTGAGCGGGCATCGAGTTCCCAGTACCACAGCCCGAACAGCAGCACATTGGTGCCCCACACCATCACCGCGTCCACGAACAGCCGCGCCCCGCTGGCTTTGCTGCCGGTGAGCAGGTGGTACACCAACTCGACCACCGAGTAAAAGTTGCTCAGGGTGATGATGCTAATGAGGCTCAGGCACAAGATGAGTCGGGTGCGCGCCCCCTGATGGGTGCGGGCGTCGGGCAGGGCGATGAGCGGGACCAGCAAGGCTAACTCGAGCGCCGGAAGCCACCAATTGAGGCCCAGGGTGAGCTTTTCGCGCAAGCTGATTTGCAGCGCTAAAATGACCAGCACCGCCAGGGTGGCCTCGCCGCGCTCCTGAAGGCGCAAGCCGCGCAAAACCTGATGCTCGAGCCGCAAAACGCGGCGCAGGAAGGGAAACTTACGCATGGTTTTAGCTTAGGGAGGGTCGGTGTTCTCACCATGAAACGCCGCTCGAGCACGCTCAGAAGGAGGTCCCGCACTCGAGCCAGACCGGAGCAGGAAGGTCGGCATCGCTGCACCACGCACCCCACTTCATAGGGGCAACTTCATGGAGGCAACACTTCGCTCGAGTAACCTCGCGCGGTGCAGGCTCGTTGCACCTCGGGGCGGTGGCTGAGTAAAAGTGGATGGGGCCAGTGCCCAGCGAATACCCCCTCCCGCAAAGCTGCCCAAGCGTGCGTTGTTCAAAGGAGACCCTATGAGCGTATTTGTGTATTCACCCGACCCGGCCAAGCTACTCAGTGCGTTCCATCGTGCGCTCAGCACACCCACGGGCCAAGCGGACACACTTTCCTGGGTTCTGGACGCTGACGGAGACCTGACCCACCGCGAAACCCGCTGGGGAGGTCGCATGTTCTTCAAAACGTTTGTTCTGGAAGACAAACTCGAGTTTCGGGCCTACGTGCTCAAAACCCCGGCTGGAGAAACCCTGACTACCCCGCTCGAGGACGGGGTGTACCACGGTCAGTTGGTGCAAACCCTGGTCAGCTACTTTGCGGGTCAGTTTTCCCGCATCGAGGTGATTCACCCGCTCAAGCCTCGAGCCACCCCATAAAGCGGCCTGACCTGGGAGGTGCGGGCAAGCCCGGTAGGCGAGCAGGCCCACTAGGCAAGATGGCCCGATAGGCGAGCAGGCCCGATAGGTGCGGCGAGGCCCGATAGGTGCCGTTCTCGCCAAGACGCCGTTCTGCTCAAGACAGTGCCGTTTATCCCAAGACGTGCCGTTCTGCTCAAGTGGTCAAGCGTCCTCATGCGGGCAGGCCCTTTCTAGGTGCCGCTTTGCCCAAGACGCGGGCAGGCCCCACGGGGCGGTGAGGCCTGGAAGGTGCCGGTTTGCTCAAGACGCGGCGAGGCCCGATAGGTGCCGTTCTCGCCAAGACAGTGCCGCTTTGCCCAAGACGCGGGCAGGCCCGATAGGTGCCGCTTTGCCCAAGACGGGCGCTGTTCTGACCAAGAAGACGTGCTGCTCTGCCCAAGACGCCGCCAGTAAAGGCCCGCGAGTAAAGGCCAAGACCGAGCCTCCCCGCCCAACGTCCTTTGAGTGGGCGAACCCTTTGAGCGCCTTGCCCAGCTCGAGTCCCCATTGTGCTTTAGCGTCTCCACAGTGCAGTTCGCAAGCACGGGGTTCTCTCCGCTCAGCCGATGGGGAGGAAGTGGAACGGACACCCCATCAATTCATGTTTTCTTCACAACCGGGGTGCAAACTGCTCGAGCACGCTTCATCGCGGCGCATGCTCGGGTTTTCCCTCGAGCGACAGGAGAAGGTGATATGGAACCCCCCAGTCCACATTCAGGCGCGGCGCTCCCGAGAGGTCTTCGGCGGAGTGTCGTGGGGGTGTCCTGCGCTTTTCCGGCCCACCCCTGACCTGAATCCGCTCGAGCGCACCTGGAGTGCGTTCGCAATTCAGACCCAGGAGGTGAAGCCCTGTGCTGCACTCTGAAACTCTGCTCACACCTCGAGCTTCTTTTGAGGGGAACGCCCGATGAGCCGCACCTTCCCCAGTGCAGATTTGCTGCGCCCCAGTCGGTACTTTTCCCGCTGGGACCTCATCGTGGTCCCGCTGGTATTCGGCCTGTTGTGGCTGCTCACCGTGGGGCTGCGCGGCGCGTCTCAGCCCTTCTCGAGCGCCTCGCCCGACCTCACGGTGAGCTTGAGTCCCTGGAATCTGCCGTACTACGCCCTGCGCTCCCTGGTGCGGATGGTGCTGGCGCTGGCCCTGAGTGTGCTGTTCACCTTCAGCTACGCCACCCTGGCGGCCAAAAACCGACAGGCCGAAAAGCTGCTCATCCCCATTCTCGACTTTTTGCAATCGCTCCCTATCCTGGGCTTTCTGACCGCCACTACCCCCTTATTTCTGGGGTTGTTTCGCGGCAGCACCCTGGGACTCGAGGCGGTGAGCATCTTCGCTATCTTCACCTCGCAAGCCTGGAACATGGCTTTCAGTTTTTACAACTCACTCAAGACCGTGCCGGGTGAACTCCGAGAAGCCGCGCAGGTGATGGGCCTCTCAAACGCGCGCACCTTCTGGCGGCTCGAGGTGCCTTTCGCGTTGCCCCCGCTGGTGTGGAACGCCATGATGTCGGTCTCGGGAGGCTGGTTCTTCGTGGTGGCTTCAGAAATCATCAGCGTTTCGGGGCGCGTCCACGCCCAGTCGCTTCCCGGCATCGGCTCCTATGTGGGTCTGGCCATCGCTCACACCGACCTGCCGGCCATGGGCTACGCCGCGCTCACCTTGCTGCTGCTGGTGCTGATTTACGACCAGTTGTTTTTTCGTCCGCTGGTGGCGTGGTCGGACAAGTTCAAGCTCGAGCTGTCGGTGGGCGAGGCGGCTCCCGAATCCTGGATGCTCACCCTGCTGCGCCGCTCGAGAGCCGTGGCCCGCCTCAGCGCAGGGCTGAGCCACCTCTTGGAGCGCATGGGAGGGATGGGCCTCAGTGCGCGCCCTCGAGTGGACCGTCCAATGCTGTCGAAAAAGGGACCGGGACGCTTCTCCGAGCGAGTCTTTGGCGTGTTTATCGCCGCCGTCGCGGCCCTGCTGAGCTACGCCCTGCTGACTTTCGCCTTTGGCCCCACCCTGGGCTTTGCGGGAGGTCGCCCCCTAGCCCCCAACCCCAACTTGAACACCGCACTCGACTCGAGCGTGGCCCTGGAGTGGCAAAAGCTGGGCGTCCCGGTGGGCGTGGACTTTGAAGTGTGGCTCTCGAGTACCTGTGGGGCGGGGCTTGCGGCGTACCGAAAGCTGGCTTTGGAGCAGCCTGCTCTGCTGGGGAGCTGCACCACGCCCAAAGTGGGGGCGGGTCACGTTTCCTGGCTCGAGGTTCCCGGAGTGCTTTTGCTGGGCCTGTATACCCTGCTGCGGGTGGTGGTGCTCATCGTATTGGCGGGACTGCTGTGGATTCCCATCGGGGTGGCCATCGGCTTGAGGCCGCGCTTGGCCCAACAGGTGCAGCCCCTGATTCAGTTTGCCGCCGCTTTTCCTTCCAACCTGCTCTTCCCGGTGGCGGTGCTGCTGATTGCCCACTTCCGGCTCAGCGCCGAAATCTGGACCGCGCCGCTCATGGTGCTGGGCACCCAGTGGTATTTATTGTTCAACGTGGTGGCCGGAGCGCTGGGCATTCCCAACGACCTCAAAGAAGCCGCTCGAGTGAACGGTCTGCGGGGCTGGGCCTGGTGGCGCACCCTGGCGCTGCCCGCCATCTTTCCTGCACTCGTCACCGGGGGCATTACCGCCTCGGGCGGTTCCTGGAATGCCTCTATCGTGGCCGAGGTGGTGTCCTGGGGGGCGGTTACGCTCAGCGCCACCGGATTGGGGGCCTACATCGCCCACTGGAGCACCGGCGAGTTCAACCCGCATGTGGCCCTCGGGATGCTCATCATGGGCCTCTTCGTGCTGGGCTTCAACCGCTGGGTATGGCATCCGCTGTTTCGACTGGCCGAGGAGCGCTATCGGCTCTAGGAAACCCTCCGACGTGCCGAATTCTCTCACTTCCCCTGTTTCATGTTGAGGTAACTATGACCCTTAGCAAAACCCAGACCGTGCTCGAGGCGCGGGGCCTCACCAAGACCTTCGTCAACCCGGACGGCAAAGTGCACACCGTGCTCGACAACATCGACTTCTCCCTGCTCGAGGGTGAAATCGTAGCCCTGCTGGGCCGCTCGGGGTGCGGCAAAAGCACCCTGCTTCGCACGCTCATCGGTTTGATTCCGCCCTCGGCAGGCGAGGTGCGCTACCGGGGCCGGATACTCGACGGCCCTGCGCCGGACATGGCCATGATATTTCAGAGTTTTGCGCTGTTTCCCTGGCTCACCATTCAGGGAAACGTAGAACTCGGTCTCGAGGCCCAGCGCGTTCCGGGTGCGGAGCGGCGCAGGCGGGCGCTGGAGATGATTGACCTCATCGGCCTGGACGGCTTCGAGTCGGCCTTCCCCAAAGAGCTGTCCGGCGGGATGCGCCAACGGGTGGGCTTTGCTCGGGCGCTGGTCACCAACCCCGAGGTGCTGTTCATGGACGAGCCGTTTTCAGCGCTCGACGTGCTCACCGCCGAAAACCTGCGTGGAGACCTGCTCGAGCTGTGGACTGAAAAGCGCATCTCGACCAAGTGCATCCTGATGGTCACCCACAACATCGAAGAAGCGGTGGGGCTGGCGGACCGCATCGTGGTGCTGGCCCCCAATCCAGGGCGGGTGCGGGCCGAGATTTTGGTTTCTCTTCCCCACCCTCGAGACCGCGACGACCCCGCCTTTCGAGAACTGGTGGAAAAGGTGTACACCATCATGACCACGCCTCCCCCCTCGCTTGAAGTGAACGCGCCCACCGGAGACCGCTCGAGCATCGCTTATCGCCTGCCCGCTGCCCCTATGGGTCGCCTCATGGGACTGCTCGAGCGGGTGGCCCAAGAAGATTACGGAAAAGATGACCTTCCACGCATCTCGGCTGAGATGCACCTCGATGTAGACGACCTCTTTCCGCTCACCGACGCGGCTGAGCTGCTGGGCTTTGCCCGAGTCTCGCATGGGGACATCACCTTACTGCCGTCTGGAAACGCGTTGGTGGAGGCCGATACTGTACGTCGCAAAACCATATTTGCCGAGCACCTGCTGGCTAGGGTGCCGCTCGAGCGCCATATTGTGAGCGTCCTCGAGACTCACCCGGAGCGCCGTGCGCCCGAGGAGCGCTTTTTGCGTGAACTCGAGGACTTTATGCCGCCGGAGGATGCCCAGCGGCTGCTGAGCACCGCCATCGACTGGGGCCGCTACGCCGAAGTCTTCGAGTACGACTTCAACTCGGGAATTTTTGCGCTTGAGGAGCGAGGAACAGCCGCACCGATGTAAGTTCGTTTGACCCCTCGACGCGTTAGAGGTTGTCGCCATCAAAGCTATCAATAGCCTTTCCCATAGATACCTGGTCTATTTCAGGTCTCTATCTCAACTTTAACCGCTCTACTGCCCAACTCCACTGCCCCCAGCAGATTGCTTTTTGCACTTCGGCTCGCTTTAGGGACCGACATCGTATCGCCTTTTTCACGCTAGGTATAGGAATTCGGAGCGCTCGAGTACACACTGGCTTCGTCTAAAGGGAATGACTCAAGACTTGGGGTTGGCCATGCTAAAACCACACACAGTCCACCCCCGTCCCGGTTCTCGAGCCTGAGCTTTCCCCCGTGCGCCCCCACGATGCGGGACACCACGGCCAGACCCAGTCCACTCCCCGGCCCCCTGGTCCCCGGAGCGCGGTAAAAGGCTTCGCTGGCCCGGTGCAGTGCCTCTCCCCGAAGTCCCGGCCCCCGGTCCTCGACCCGAATCCAAACCTCAGCGTCTTTAGGCTCGAGCGCAACGCTCACCTCTTCAGGAGCGTACTTCTGGGTGTTCTCGAGCAGGTTCTCCAGGGCACGCTCGAGCAAAACCGGATTCGCTCGAAGGTTCAGGTGTTCAGGCCCCTGATAGCGCGCCTCAAAGCGCAGACAAAGCTGACGGCACAGTGCGGCCACATCCAGGGTTTCGAGCACGGTTTCCCCTTCCTGTGCTAAGGAAAGCAGATTCTCGGTGAGACTTCGCATCCGCGTCACCTGAACTCGGGTTTCCTCGAGCACCTCACGCGGGGTATACAGCCCCAAGCCTTCGGCATCGAGCTGAAGTTGCAGCGCGGTTAAGGGGGTGCGAAGCTCGTGTGCGGCGTGGCGGGTGAACTCGGTTTCGCGTTGCCGATAGCCCTCGAGCCGACTCAGCATGTGGTTGAGCGTCTCGGCCAAGTCACGCAGTTCGGCCCCGCCTCCAGGCGGCATCCGCTCATTCAGATTGCCCGACTCCGCGACCCGGTGCGCGGTGTGGGCGAAGTGTGAAAGCGGCGCGAGGGCGCGCCTTGCCAGCCACCCTGCGATGAGTGCGGCGATGAGCGCCAGCAGCACCGCGCTGAGCAGGGTGCTGTTGCGATAAGCGTTCAGCGTTCCGACATAGTTCTTGCTCAGCAGGGCCACCTCGAGCCGCACATTTGCCCCCAGTTTGGGTAGCGCGTCCGAGGCCAAGCGCCAGTCGCCCAGCGAGCGAGGGGGCGTCCCCACCGCGCCCAGTGCGGTGGGAAAAGGTCCCCCGCTCGAAGCCAGCAGCACCACGCCCCTCACCAACCTAGAGCGCACGGTGTAATCCTGGCGGCCCCCTTTGAGAAACTCGAGGTCCTCGGCGCTCACCGCCCGTTGGGTCAGCACCTCCAGATACTGCTCGAGGTCCTTGTCCACGGTCCTGAGCATGGACCCTTGGAGCGAGGCATAGCCCAACACCCCTTGCAGGGCCAGTACGCCCACCACCAGGGCAGCCAGAAACAGCGCCAGACGTAGACTCATGACCGCTCTAATCCCGCAGCTAAGCCCAGGGTGTAGCCGCGCCCCACGGTCTTGACGACCTCGGGGCCGAGCTTCTGACGCAAGTGATGCACGTAGGCTTTGACCACGCTCAGGGCCGCGCCCTCCTCGCCCCAGATTCGCTCGAGCAGTTCTTCACCTGTCCACACCCGGCTGGGGTGCAGGATGAGGCGCTCGAGCAGCGCAAATTCGCGGGGGGAGAGGTCCACTTGACGCCCCGCATAACGCACCTGCTGTCCTGACAAGTCCAGCTCGAGCGGTCCGTAAACCACCTTGCGGGTCTTGACCTCGCTGTCTCGCCGCAGCAGCGCTCGCACGCGGGCCAGCAGCTCGAGCAGCGCAAAGGGTTTGACCAGGTAGTCGTCGCCGCCCCCATCCAGACCGCGCACCCGGTCCTCGAGGGTGCCCCTGGCGGTCATGAACAGCACCCGCCCCGCAAACCCAGAACGCCGAACTTCCTCGGCCAATAAAAATCCGGCGTCCTCGGAGTCGGGCAACATGATGTCCAAGATGAGCAGGTCGGGTTCAAAGTCCTCGAGCGCACCTCTGGCACCCTGCACATCCTCGGCCCAACGCAGACGATGGCCCTCGGCCTCGAGCGCGCGCAGCAGGGGCCGGGCGATGGCGGCTTCGTCTTCGACCAGCAGCAGGTTCATGCCCCCAGTGTAGGCGAATGGGGTAACAGTAAGGTCAAAGGAAGTCCTCGAGTCGAGAAGCGTTCTTTACCCGGCCTTTACCGGGAGCGCGTAGGGTTCGAGCGATGAAACCCTCCTTGCTCCTCCCTTTCGCCGCGCTATGGTCCGGTGCCAGTGTTGCCTCGGCCTACCAGGTCTCCTTCTCGAGCGCAGACCCGCCCCTGAAGTGCGGCTCGAGCGTCACGCCCACGGTGAGTTTCTCTGGCTTGCCTGCTGGAACCAAAAGTGTAGCGCTGATTTTTCGGGACCGCAGCTCGAGCGGTCTCAAAGGGCGCTGGGCGGTTCGCAACCTCCCTCCCACGGCTACCACCTTAAGTAGCGTGGCAGCAGGCTCGAGCACGGTGGGGGGTGGCACGGTCAGCGCCAATCAGGTGGGCAGTTCCGGTTTCAAAGCCCCGTGCAGCAAGGGGCGGCACGACTGTACATCGACCTTTACGCTTTAAGCACCACCAAGCTCGAGGTGAAGTCCGACATCGCCCTGCGCCCGCTATACAACACCATTCACCAGTTCAAGCTTCAGGAAGCCAAAGCCCACGTCGTGCTCGAGGTCAAGTGAAGCGCTTAGCCCTGCTCGCGCTGCTTTTCCTCGGCTCGGGCGTGGCGACCAATGTCTACCAGTACACCCGAGTGGGTCAGTTGAGTGCGGCAGTGGCGGGCATTCCGGCTCGAGTGTACGTTCCCAACGGCGAGAGCAACACCGTGAGCGTGATTGACCCCGTGACCTACAAAGTCGTGGGGAGCTTTCCGGTAGACGCCGAGCCGCAACACGTCGTTCCGGCCTGGAACCTCAGAACGCTGTGGGTGGCCAGCGACAAGGGGCGGCAATCGCTCACCCCGATTGACCCCAAATCAGGCAGACCCGGCAAAGCGGTACCCACCACCGACCCCTACAACCTGTACTTCACCCCAGACGGCAAAAACGCCATCGTGGTAGCCGAAAACCAGCGCCGTCTGGACTTTGCCGACCCCGTTACCCTTAAGCACACCTTCAGCATTCCGGTCCCGTGTCGCGGCATCAACCACCTGGATTTTTCGGCAGATGGAACCTTCTTCATCGCCGCCTGTGAGTTCAGCGGAGACCTGCTCAAAATCGATTTGCGCTCGAGAAAGGTGGTGGGGGCGCTCAAGGTGGGCGGGATGCCTCAGGATGTCAAAATTTCACCCGACGGAACGGTCTTTTACGTGGCCGACATGATGAAAGGCGGGGTGTACCTGATTAGCCCCGCGCTCGAGAAACGGGGCTTTATCGCCACTGGCAAGGGAACCCACGCGCTGTATCCCAGCCGCGATGCGACCCGGCTTTTCATCTCCAACCGCGACGAGGGCAGCGTTTCGGTGCTGGACTTCTCGAGCCAAAAACTCGTGGCCAAGTGGACGATTCCAGGCGGCGGTACCCCCGATATGGGCAGCGTGTCTGCCGATGGAAAAGAGCTGTGGCTCTCCGGGCGCAGAAATGACGTGGTGTACGTGTTTGACACTTTGAATGGCGCAGTGACCCACACTATCAAAGTGGGCAAAGGACCCCACGGCCTGACCTACTTTCCCCAGCCGGGGCGCTTCTCGATGGGTCACACCGGAAATTACCGCTAAAAGCTCGAGGGGGTCAACCTGAAAAGCAGGGCGCTTCTCGAGCGCCCTGCTTTTTGTACCTGCTTTGACAATCAACCCGCGTTAATCAGGTCGAGCAGGTTTTGCAGCGCTTTCACACTCGCGGCTTTGGTCGCGGTGCTCGAGCGGACCGCCCCGAGGGCCTCGTCGGAGGCGACGTCCAGGGTCCGCCACTTGGTCCGGTCCTTCGCGCCCAGGGTGGCCGCTTCCTTGTCCCACAGGCTCTCGAAGGCGGTGATGCGGGTCGTGGCGGCTTTGGTCTTGCCCCCCTGGACCAGCGCCAGGGTGTCCTCGAGGATGGTGCGGTAGGCTGCTAGGTCGCCCAGCGGGCCGATTTTAATCTTGGTAGCGCTGCTCGAGGCCGAGGGAATCACCGGGACTTTGCCCGACTGGGCCAGCGCGGGGCTGAGGGTCAGGGTGAAGGACATCAGGGTGAGCAGAATTTTTGAGGGTTTCATGGGATTCTCCGGGTCAAACAGGGCGCTCGAGCCTAAAAAAGACACCCCTCGAACGGGCAGGGATGTCTCTTTGGGGGTGTGGGTTTTACTTGGGCATCAACACGGTATCGATGACGTGAATGACCCCGTTAGACGCCACGATGTCGGCTTTGATCACCTTGGCACCGCCTATTTCTACATTCTTGCCCATCATCGAAACCGTGACCTCGCCGCCCTGCACGGTCTTGGCCATCTTCATCTTCATCACGTCAGCAGCCATCACTTTGCCCGCCACCACATGATAGGTCAGCACTTTGGTCAGCGCGGCTTTATTTTTGAGCAGCTTATCGAGGTCGGCTTTGGGAATCTTGGCAAAGGCCGCGTTGGTGGGCGCGAACACCGTGAACGGTCCCTTGCCGGACAAGGTTTCGACCAGGCCCGCCGCTCTGAGGGCCGTGACCAGGGTGGAGAACTGCGGGTCCGAGGCAGCTATATCTACGATAGTTTTACCCGCAGCCAGCGCGGAAGGGAGGGTCAAGCTGAGGGTGAGCGCGGTGAGGGTGAGTAATTTCTTCATGGGGTTCTCCAGGGTAAACAGGTCTTGCAGGGTGCTCGAGGGTGCGGGGTCCAACTTGGCTCAGGGTTTCTTGAGCAGCTCGAGGCTGACAAACTGTGAAAAGCCTTTCCACAACTTCGCGCCCCGGCCCTCGATTTTGATTTCAAAGTCGCGCTGGCTCGAGAAGGTGCGGTTGAGAATGATGTCCTTGGCGATGGATTCCACCACTCCCGGCAGGCATTTGAGGGTCTCGAGCGAATCCGAGTTGAGCTTGACCTTGGCCTTGAGTGCGGCTTTGCACTGGGCCGGGGTCAGCGGCTTTTCCGGGGTGGCCGCCTGGGCGAGCGAAGCACCGAGCCATAGCGTGAGCGGCAGTAGGGCGAGGGTAAATGTTTTCATGGGGTCTCCTTTTTTTGGTGAGTGTGAGCGCCGCATCGGTGCGGATAAGCTCGAGGGTCAGTGTGCGCCGGGGCGGTAACAGTCGGGTAAAAGCAGGGCTTCAGGGCTTGGCGGACAGCGAACCGCGCTCGAGGCGGTCCTCGACTTGAACCGCCTGAAAGCCCGAACCCCCGCTGTGGCCCAGCACGAAGACGCTGTAGGCGTGCTCGGGGAGCGGGACGAAGCGGGCCACCTGGGCCAGCGCCGGGTCAATTTTTCCGCTCGAGACCACGTTCAGGCGCAGCGGCAGGGGTGCAAAGGTGCGCGTGGCGGCCTTATCAAAGCTCAGTGCGGCCTTGACTCGAGCGTTTTTATAGTCCGGCTCGAGCAGGTCCACCTTTCCGGCGTCCTGAGCAAAGTTGAAAAAAGACATTCGGGTGTTCCCGGCAGCTCCGGTGCCTTCCGGCAGTATAAAGACGCCCAATTTGAGGGTTTTGCCCAAAGTGAGCAGGGCAAGGGTGTAGCGCCCACCGCTCAGATTGAGGACTTTACCCACCAGTGCCG
>Ga0209724_1003821_pt1 | contig 12129 bp, 13 predicted proteins | sample grotaG_FD_184143 | JGI IMG/M metagenome (GOLD analysis project Ga0209724, IMG submission 184143) | Glacier valley bacterial and archeal communities from Borup Fiord, Nunavut, Canada, to study Microbial Dark Matter (Phase II) -... | ecosystem: Environmental > Aquatic > Freshwater > Ice > Glacier ... | reverse complement strand
AAAATTACCACGACGATACAAAAGACCGTCAGTGACGGCGAGTTTTTCGTTTAGCTTGACAAGGTGCGGCGCGCGAATTTTATCGATTAGCGCTTGCATGTCTTTGTCGGCAGGCAGCAAGTTGGAAAAAACCGGCATGAGCTTGTAGCGGAAATCGCTGACCTTGCCTGCCTTTACATCAAAATCAAGCACGCCTAAAAATTTTCCATTGGAACCTGCGTTGGTGACGATGGTTTTGCCACCTGCATTGCTGACAATCACCGGATGTGGCACGCCGTCATGGGTATGCCCACCCATGATGGCGTCGATGCCGGTGATACGCGACGCCATTTTGAGATCGACATCCATGCCGTTATGCGAAAGCAGCACCACCACGGTAGCGCCTTTGGCGCGCGCCGCATTAACGGTTTGCTGCATTTCCATTTCCTTGATGCCAAAGGTCCAGTCAGGCGTGAAATAACGCGGGTTGGCAATCGGCGTATAAGGGAATGCCTGACCAATAATCGCCACTGCAATACCATTCATTTCCTTCATCACAAAAGGCGCAAACACCGGGTCATTAAAATCCGCGGTGTGAATATTCTGTGCGATGAAATCGATTTTCCCTTTGAAGTCACCGCCGACAATTTCCTGCACCCGCTTAGCACCCAGGGTCATTTCCCAATGTGCGGTCATCACATTCACCCCCAACAGCAGCGCGGCATCGACCATATCCTGACCATTTGACCATAGCGCTGTGGCCGAGCCTTGCCATGTATCCCCGCCATCCAGCAGCAAGGCATTGGGGCGGGTAGCTTTGAGTTGTTTAACCAGAGTGGCGATATGCGCAAAGCCGCCGACTTTGCCATACGTGCGCGCAGCCTTCTCAAAATCAAGATAGGTAAATGCATGGGCTTCCGGCGTATGGGCTGCAATGCCGAAATATTTTAATAATGATTCACCCACCAAATGCGGCGGGCGTGCATTTGCTTCGTACAAGCCAAGATTCACATTGGGTTCACGGAAGTAGGTGGGTATTAATTGCGCGTGGCAATCAGTCATATGCAAAAAATGGACATTGCCGAAACGCGGTAGATCATACAGATTCGACGATGCGCCCGCCGAAGACGGCGGCGAGGTATGGGCAGCAGCCACCCGCTGTGAATCCAGCGCCATGCCACCGGCACTGGCTATGGCAAGAACCTGTAAAAATTCACGACGCGAGAGTTGTGACATTTCGGACTCCGGGGTACTTGATGGAAAAGTGGATTCGGATTGTTGGCGGTAGTGCAGAGCGATTGTGGGTGGTTTAGAAACGGCGCGTCAACGTGACTGTTTCCGATTCAATATTTCAGCCAAATTTCAAACAAAAAAGCCCAGACTTGCCGGGCTTTTGCGAACCTGGAAATAGCCATTGAATTACTTGTTAACGGGCGATTCAGGGTCCATCAACAATGCAGTAACGTGTTTGAGTTGCTGCTCTGTCAGAATGCCGCCATGCCCAAAACGCGGCATATTGGAGCACGCAGAAAACGCTTCTGAGTTTGAAATTTTTCCGTAGGTGTATTTAAGAATGGCTTCCGAATACCCGCGCACTTTGCCGAAGTTATACAAGCTGGGCCCGATATTGCCGTATGACAATTCAGTTTTCGTGAGTTGGTGACAGGCATAGCAGTTACCACCAGCGGGCGTTTCCGGATTATCGCTGAATTGTTTGCCGACGCCGGACTGGGCAATTTTTTCGCCCTCTTTCCAATCGCCCAACAATTTTCCGTCTGCAGGATACTTCAATAATTTTTGGTTAATCGCTTCAATCCTGGCACGCACCGCTTTCGGCGGGTTGTCCTGATATTGCGAGCATAGCGCCTGCGTCTCATCTTGTTGCAAACGATCTACCGAAGCCTGACCGCGGGTTTTAAATGACGCTTGCATCATTTCCAGTGCGGCCTTGGCAAGTGCCGTCTCTTTCCGCGGATCAGTTTTGGCATCCATTTTTGTATTCATTTTTATATCAGGCTTGACCGCAGTCTCAGCCGCGATTGCGGTTGTTGCCAACAAGCCGATGCCAGAAAATGAAAAAAATACAGTCCCCAATAACCCTGATACTTTTTTATTCATCATGGTGCAATTGATCATTTTGATATCTCCTGATTCAGCGCTTAACGTTTGATGGCGGGCGCGTTCATCACGCCGCCGTTGGCGTTTTTGGCTAGGAACATGGTCAGCGCAATGGAGGCGTCCGAGGTAAATTCCAGCTCGGGAAAACGCTGTTGCCGAAAGCAGTCAAACAGCCGCCATTGAAATGAACGCGTCTCCCCTTGTGACACCCGGTAAGCAGGCCAAGTGGTGTAGGCGCTCCTGGCGGTTTCCTGTTTTAACAGATTCGGCAAGGCTTGCAGTCGAATGCGCTGACCATCAGCACCGTGACAGCTTGCACATGAAAAATCATGCGGCCCGCCGCGATGAAAAAATATTTTCCTGCCTAACGCATAATATTTTTTCTCGTCTGGATGGTTGCCGGTCACATTCATTTTCATGCCCCGGGATGAACCAGAAATATACGCAACCAACGCTTCCATATCGGATTTATTATCCGGGCCACCGAAGGGGTTTTTCTTTGCTTGATCATAGGTAAAGCCTTGCAGAATTACCATGCAAGTCACCAGGCGGCTTTCCAGGTCTTCAACCTTGTCAGAGTCAGAAAAAAATTTGGGCAGCACCGTGTAAGCGCCTTTCACCACACCCGCGCCCAGCCCCAAATCGCATTTCTCTAAAGAAACCATGTTCGGGCCACGCTTTTGTTTCCATATATCTTCACCACGCGCTTCCCACAGCTCCGCCGGATTGCCGTCACCCAGCGCTTGCCGATAGCGTTCAATTTCCTTGATGGCCTGATCGCCACCTTGATTACTCAGCGAGCTTTGCGCAAATGCAGAGCTAACGATGGCGGCCGTTATCAGTGCGGATACAGTGGCCGCATTAATCAAGGTACGCATGGCTTTATACATATTATCTCCAATGTTTTAAACGCTGCCCGCCACACTTTTTTAAATAGGCGGTCAGGGCGGGAAATCGCATTCAACAATTGCCGTCGCTTTAGCGCTAACACTACGGCTTCAGATATACATAGCCCTCTTTGGCCTGAAGACGAGCGACCTCAGCGACACCACTGGGCACCAGCTTCGCCTCTTCGATGACGCGTTTGGGATCAATCATGCGGCGATCCAGTGTGACTCTGCAAACCCGGAATTCAACGCCCTGCTTGACCAATTCCTGCACATTGGCGTCAAACAAATTATTGTTTTTATCCTTGGCCCCATCGAGCAAAAAATCGATACCGGCAGCATGCGTCACCACCACGATTTTTGCCGTGGGGTCTGCTGCAAGATGATTCCGAATATTTCGCAAGGCAGCGGTTGCTTGATCCGTTCCTTCACTGACGTGATAAACCACTTTGACAGGATCATCCTGAGCAGCGTTTTTGCTCACGCTTTTTGCGACATCTCTGGAGGCCGCGTACGCAGGCATCGCGGTCAACATCGAGGTCAACATCAAACTGACCACAAATGAAAATGACAGGAGGGAAGAGCTGACCACTTTACGCATATTAAGCAGCTGCCGTAATCAGCGCTTCATCAGTGCGTTTGTCGCCTTTATTATCCACCCAGGTCACGATAACTTTATCGCCCACCTTGGCACCGCTGAAGCGAAATGACAATGTCGGGTTTTTGGATACTGACGGCCCCCATTGTGCCGACAATACTGTCTTGCCGTTGCAGGTGGCTGTCACATTTTGAATGAAATGCGCCGGGACGATTTTACCGGCGGCATCTTTGCGCAAGCCGGTTTCCATTTCATGTGCCATCAGCACGCGTACATCAACTTTGTCACCCGTCAACTGGGCACGAATTCTCATTGGATCAGACATTATTTTCTCCTTGGTTGCAAACGCATTGAAGATGCTGAAGAGGGAGTGCGTTTGGCACTTGCAAAATATTTTTGTCAGCGTTATTTCTTAACACGCCCGACATCCCGTTTTGTTAGCCGCCACATCCACCCAGCGTAACTTTGACTTCTTTTACGGTATAAAAGAATTTACCGTCTGCTTTTACCAACGCATAGACATTGGAGGTCTGCCCCATTTTTACGCGCGTTGTAATCGTCGGCTCGGTTCCATCAGGGATGGTAAAGCTGGCTGACAATGCGTTCGGATTCTTCTCAACCAGAATGGAAATGGATTCCGTTTTAGGAATTTTGCTGGTGGCACCCACGGGCACTACGGCACCGTTTTCTGCAATATCGGGTGCATTTACGAATGAAATGTCTTTTGACTCGGTAGCCGTGCTGCCGCCCATCGCTTTCACCACATCATTGAGGTTTTTGACTTCAAACGCAGATTTGTTCCATTCTTGCGCGAATGCTTCACCTGTCCTGAAAAGGCCGGCTGATGCGGCAAGCGCCATTACCATCGTGCCTCCAGAGGTTTTTAATACGTCCCGTCTGTTCATGTTTTCTCCTGAGAAAATTGCGCTTGTTTTATACAAAATCTATCTTCACCATTCAGGCAGTGCCTGCCATCAGCATCACCATCACCACCAGCAATAATACTCTGAAATATTTGGTGTTTCAGTCTGAAAATCACTGACCACCTGACAAAGACCATTGCGCCAGCGCATGCAAGTCTTCATCACTGATGGCGGCATGCGCAGGCATCGGCGTTGTGCCCCATACGCCCGCTCCACCGATCCGTATTTTGGTCGCTAGCTTAGCACTCGCGCCTACATCTCCATTATATTTTGCGGATATATCCTTATAGCTTGGACCAACCAGTTTGCTACGGGTTGCATGGCAGGCAACGCACGCATATTTTTTGGCCAAGTCACTTGCGTCAGGCGCGGTTGAAGCCACTTTTGTAGCGGCTTTTTTAGCGGGCGTGGCGTCACCAGACACTTCTGCCGTATTGATGCCTCGTACAGGTCCAATCAAACGATTTTGTTCCGCCAGATTGCCATGCGCATTCCGCGCAAAATCGGGAAGTGACGAGATGGTTTTGGCATCTATTTTGCAATCGGTCATACACAGGGCGTTGTGCACATCTCCACTGCCTTTGATGTTCCAGAGCGGCTCAAACTTCAACATGCCATTTCTGTTGGGCAGCATCGCTTGAACCGCACGAATATTTTTATCCGACAACACAAAATCCGCTGGCAAAATATCACCGAGATTGAGGATGTAGGCGGTCACTGCATAGACCTCATCAACGGTCAAGGATTTGGGTGCGTTCCAAGGCATGGCGCGGTTGATGTAATCCCACAGCGTGGATAATTGCGTCAGCTTCATCAACGTGGTGCGCTGTGGAAAGTCGGAGCGAGTCAATGTCGCCACCTGGCCCGTCACGCGATCCTCAGGCGTCGTGCCGCCGGTTATTGGCGTGAATACCTCGTTGGATTCACCAAATGTGCCGTGGCAAGACTCGCACTTGGTTTCCCATATTTGCTGGCCGTTGGCGACTGAGCCAGCACCGGCCGGCAAACCTTTAAAGTCAGGCCGTACATCAATGTCCCAGGCTTTAATTTCAGCTGGTGTGGCGGTGCGACCGATGCCCGTGTAGGGCAATGGAATAGATTGCGATGCAATGGATCGCGCAAAGGCGACATTCATCACGCCAATACAAATGATCATGCCAGTCATTGCAGCTTCATAACAGCGCAACCGATTAGGAAACATGAACATTGCTCACCTCGCCACTGCCATTGACCTGCCAGCTTTGGATCGCGTTGTTATGATAAATCGAGCGTAAGCCGCGAACTTGGCGTAATTGATTCAACTGCGGTTGCACATAGCCGGTCTCGTCCACCGCACGGCTCTGCAGAACCGCCGGGCCGCCCTGCCAGTTCCAGCCGATATTGAAGCGCGTAAAGCATTTGCTCAATATCGGCGTTTCAAGTCGTGCGGTGCGCCAGTTTCGGCCGCCGTCAGTACTGACATCGACCCGCTTGATCCTGCCGCGCCCTGACCATGCCAAACCGGTGATGTTATAAAAGCCGCGGTCAAGCAATGCTTGTCCACCGGACGGCGTGGTGATGACGCTTTTGCATTCCTGTATCGAGGTGTATTGCCGCTGCATACCGTCAGGCATTAAATCAACGTAATGCAGGGTTTCATCTTTGGTCGCATACGGCATATCGCCCACTTCAATTCGCCGTAGCCATTTCACCCATGACACCCCCTGAATGCCCGGTGCCACCAGGCGCAACGGATAGCCGTTCTCGGGCCGCAGCATTTCGCCATTCATGGCATAGGCCACGAAGCAATCATCCAATGCACGCTCCATTGAAATCGTGCGAGTCATGCTGGAGCCATCGGCACCTTCGGCCAGCAGATATTTGCCCTTGACCTTATCGAATCCGCAATCCTCCAGCAACACCGACAACGGCACACCGGTAAATTCGCAGCAGCTCAACATGCCGTGGGTGTACTGCACGGTGGGAACCGCCACATTGCCCCATTCCATGCCGGTGTTCGCACCACATTCGATGAAGTGCATACGCGAAACAGAGGGCAGACGCATCAAGTCATCCATCGTATAAACCTTGGGATTTTTGACGAGGCCGTTGATCATGAAGCGGTGTTTGGTAGGATCAATATCCCACCAGCCCTGATGGTGGCGCTCAAAGTGCAACCCATTCGGCGTGATGATGCCAAATAGACCTTGCAGAGGACAAAACGAGACGCCCGCCGCACCAACCCGCGTAAGACCCGGGCTTTCGCGGCGCTGAAGATTTTTTTCCCAAACCGAAGGCGCACCATAACCGCGTGTCGCGACCGGCTGACCGAGCCCTTTGCTATGTTCAGGTAGCGTAAGAATATTCGGGTCGCCTTGGGATTCAGCCAACGAGGCCTTGTTGCCGAGTGCAGCAGTAGCGCCCGCTGCAGACATGAATGCAGCGCGCAAAAAATCGCGGCGTCCTGCAGCCACTTCGACGAGCTGAACCGCATTCAAAAAATTCTCGGGCGCTCGCTGGATACGACCGGATTTCCCGGTGACTGAATCAAGCAATTTGCGGTTATGCTCCGTCATGAATGCTCCTCGTGAGGCCGTGCTGTAATGTTTGTGGCGCACTCATGATTGGTGGGCCATAAGCATTAGCAGCTACTTATATAAGCAAAGTCTAATGGACAACGAGGCGGCGGGTCAAGTAGTCTCGGATTCTAGTCATCCAAGCGGATAAATTTCATGGCAAACGTCGCAAACAAAAAACGTTTCAACACTAAGACCAAGACGCGTAAAGCAGCCGACGAAATTACGCCGATAGAATCGCGACTGGCTACAGACGTGACTCAGGATATTTTTGCACTCATTGGCAAATCCGAGAACATCGAGCAAGCCGCCGTAGCAATGCAAGCCATGTCGCACCCGATGCGGATCAAAATTCTCTGCCTGCTCTCGTCAGGTGAATTGATCGTGCAGGAAATTGTAGACGCCGTCGGCACCACCCAAAGCAACATTTCCCAACACCTCGGCATTCTCAAAGCGTGCGGCATAATCAGCGGCCGCAAAGACGGCACCAAAATGTTTTACAGCATCGGCGACGCAAGGATTTTGCGCATGATCACGCTAACCCGGGAAATTTTTTGCGCGGTTTAGAGTTGACGATTTTTATGACAAAAGTCTAGCGCTGACGGGGATTTCGAGCCATAAAGTCTTCAAGATGCCCGTGGATAAACGAGTTTAATAATTTAGCGCGCAAATAGTTTCTTGATCACCGCGCCGAATCAGTAAAGTCATTGAGCAACTACTGAGCAACTATTCGGCAATATACGCAGCGCGTTTACAAAGCGTAATTTTGTCGTGATTACACCAGCGCATGAGCTCTCAGCTCAGCTAACTCCACCACATCCAGCGCACGCTCATGCGTGGCTTCCAGCACGACAGGTGGCGCCACCCCGGCCATGAAAGCCTCTTCCCATCGCGCAACACAAACACACCATTTATCACCCGGTTTGAGGCCTGGAAAACCGTATTCGGGGCGTGGGGTAGATAGGTCGTTGCCGATTTTTTGACTGAACGACAGAAACTCTGCGGTGACTTGCGCGCATACGGTGTGTGAGCCTGTATCCTGCGCGCCGGTTTGACAAAAACCATCGCGGTAAAAGCCGGTCATCGGTGCTGCGCAGCAGCTTTCGAGCGGATTGCCCAATACATTGCGAGCGATTTTTTTAATTTCAGTCAATGCGGTCTCCTGATAAATTTGCGGTTTTGGCACGCCAGCGTAGCGAGGCCACATCATCACTTTCACGTGCTTCAACCCAGCGTTCGCCCTGTGGGGTTCGCTCTTTTTTCCAGAACGGTGCTCGGGTTTTTAAATAATCCATGATGAATTGGCAGGCTTCAAATGCATCAGCGCGATGCGCGCTGGCGACGATAACAAGTACTACTTGATCACAGGGTTCTAATTCACCGACGCGATGAATCACGGTGCAATGAATAATACGCCAGCGCGCTTCGGCTTCCGCCACAATGGCAGCCACCGCTTTTTCCGTCATCGCCGGATAGTGTTCTAGGGTAAGTGTTTTGACGCCCAAGCCGTCATTGATGTCGCGCACCAAACCAATGAAGCTGGCGATCGCACCGATGGCAGGGTTGTTGCGCATTAAAGCAATCTCGTCCGCGATATTGAAGTCGGCTGTTTGAACGCGAATAACGGGCATATTTTTCGCCTTAAAATAGTTCGTTTAGCCGCCGGTGACAGGTGGAAAAATCGCCACCTCATCATCTGATTTCAGCGGCGTATCGAAGGCGGCCATTTCCCGATTGACTGCGACGCGCCACGGTTTGTCGGCGGCCAGCGCATCTGGCCATTCGCCACCACGTGCCCGCAACATTTCAATCAACCCAGCAACGGTTGCGACGGCTGGCACGGCGATGGATTCATGTGCCAAACCCAACTGCTCACGCAGGCTGGCAAAATATAAAATATTGAGCATTCACTTCACCATTTGCAGAATCGGTTTACGCAAGCCCAAATGAGTGATGATAAATTGTGCCACGCCAGCAGCATCATCCAGATTAAATTGTGGCAAATTGGTGGCCAAGGTCTCATCACTGGCCACCGCTACAACATTTTTGTCATGCGAAAATAATAGCGGCTTGTCGCTAAGTTTGCGATGTACTTCAATTTTAGGCATGGCGTTATTTTTCCAGCCTTCCACGATCACGACATCGCAAGGCGAAAAATGTTGAAGCTGTTCTTCAAGACTGGGCTCCTGTGCGCCGCGCAATTCATGCATCAGCGCCCAACGCTTGCTCGACGAAACCAGCACCTCGCTCGCACCCGCTTGGCGATGCCGATGCGAATCCTTGCCAGGCTGATCAATATCAAACTCATGATGCGCATGCTTGATCAATGAAACGCGATAGCCTTCCATGACCAGACACGGAATAATTTTTTCGATCAAGGTGGTTTTACCGCTACCCGAATAGCCTGCAATAGCAATCGTTTTCATAAATTCTAAGATGAATACAAAGGGTCAATAACTCAATTTTACCGGCATGCCAAGCGCATTGGCGATGAAAGCCAATATATCAGAGCGCTCCTGAATCACTTTAGTCGTAGGCGTGCCGGCACCGTGCCCTGCACTGGTTTCAATGCGAATCAGTTTCGGTGCTGCGCCGGTATCAACCGCCTGTAACGTGGCGGCGTACTTAAAACTATGGGCCGGCACAACGCGATCATCATGGTCGGCCGTGGTCACCAGTATCGATGGATATGTTTTACCCGATTGAATGGTATGCAGCGGTGAATAGGCGTAAAGCGCTTTGAATTCTTCTGCGCTATCAGATGATCCGTAGTCCGATACCCACGCCCAACCGATGGTGAATTTATGGAAGCGCAACATATCCATCACGCCCACCTGTGGCACGGCAGCACCGAATAAATCAGGGCGTTGGTTGACGACGGCCCCCACCAGTAAGCCACCATTGGAGCCGCCGTTAATCGCCAGCTTGGCAGGCTGGGTGTATTTGTTGGCGATCAGCCATTCTGCGGCGGCAATAAAATCATCAAACACATTCTGCTTTTTAAGTTTGGTACCGGCATCGTGCCATGCACCGCCATATTCACCACCGCCCCGGATGGAAGCCGACACATAGACACCTCCCAGCTTGATCCACGTGGCCGCGGTAACGCGATAATTAGGTGTTTCAGAAACATTGAAGCCACCATAACCATAAAGAATAGTCGGGTTGCTGGCATCCAGCTTCAAACCTTTTTTATAGGCAATGAAGATGGGAAATTTCGTGCCATCTTTGCTGGTGACAAAAGCCTGCCTAGTTTCAAATTCATCCGGATTGAACGCGGTGATGGGGCGCTTGAACAAGCTAACTTTGCCACTGGCAACGTTATAGCGATAAATCTCGCCAGGCGTGGTCAGGCTGGTATAGCTAAAAAATGTTTCTGCATCCGCAAACCGCCCGCCAAATCCGCCTGCCGTGCCGACGCCGGGCATGGTCACATCACGTACAAATTTTCCCTCCGGGGTATAAACCTTCACATTCGTGACCGCATCTTTTAAATACTGCGCAAAGATTTTTCCACCCACTGCGCTGGCAGCTGTGAGTGTGTCAACTGCTTCAGTAACGATCGTTTTCCAATGCATGCGATCCGCTTTATTCAGATCAATCGCGATGATTTTGCCGCGCGGCGCGTCCTTGTCGGTTTTCACCCAGACCAGATTGCCGTCGCTGCCAACGGGCGTATATTCGGCATCAAAATCGAGCGTAATAATTTTAGGTTCGGCTTTGGTTAAATTGTCAAAGGCACCGTTTTTAAGCGGCATCCACAACAAACCATTTTTGCGACCGGAGCCTTTCCACACGTAGATGCTGACAAATTTACCGTCATCACTCACGGTGGTTCCAAAGCCCCACTCTTTCTCGGTTTTGTTTTCGTAAACCAGCACGTCTTTGGATTGAGCATCGCCCAAGCGGTGGTAATAAAGCTTCTGATAAAAATTACTGCCCGTTAGCACGGCGCCGTCTTGGGGCGCATCGTAGCGGGAATAAAAAAAACCGTTGCCGTCAGGCGTCCACTCGGCAGTCGAAAATTTCACCCACTTGATGGTATCGGCCAAATCTTTGCCAGTGTTGAGATCACGCACATGCCATTCCTGCCAGTCCGATCCTGCCCCCGCAATACCGTATGCCAAATAGCGCCCGTCGCGGCTGGGCACGGTGCCGCTCAGCGCAACCGTACCGTCTTTGGAGAGCGCGTTAGGGTCAATCGCAATTTGCGGCACGCCGGTCAGCGAGGCTGCAGTGTAAAGCACGCTTTGTTGCTGCAGACCGTCGTTGTGCGTCCAGAAATAACGCTTGCCTTCTTTTGAAGGGATGCCAAACTTCTCAAAATTATAGAGTGCCGTAAATTGCTTTTTGATCGCTTCACGCTGCGGCAGCGCATTCAAAAATTTATCGGTCACCTCGTTTTGCGCTTTCACCCATGCTTTGGTTTCGGCGCTGTTATCGTCTTCCAGCCAACGATAAGGGTCGGCAACTTTTGTCCCATAATAGGTATCGGCCTGATCGCTTTTGCGCGTGTCCGGGTATTGGATAGTCTGCGCGCTCACCGACATCACTGTCGTGATTGCAACAAACAATGTAACGACTGAAAACGCCCATCGTGCAGCGGGTTGCGAAGTTGATAACATGGCATCCTCATATTTAAAATATGTTTTGATAAAAGATGTATTTTTGATTACGGTTCTACAACTGATTTCACGATCGCCAGCGCGGGCTTTAGTTCTGCATCGAGCTCGATGGCATTGGTGCCGCCTTCTGGAGTCAGTGAATCCAGTTCAACATCTTTGATTTTCTGAAACTGGTCCGAGATTTTTCGGCTAGAGGTGTGTACCAGTTCCACATCTTTTGTAACTTGCCCGATATGCTTGGCAAGATCATCCATGCGTGACTGAAACCGTCCAAAGTCCGCGCCCAGCTTGCCAAGGGCGTCTTTTATCACATGCACTTGTTTGCGGGTTTCAACATCTTTCAACACGGCTAGCGCGGTGTTCAGCACCGCCATCATGGTCGTGGGTGAAACAATCCAGACGTGTTTACGCGCGGCATATTCGACCAGATCGCGGTGATGCGCG
>Ga0209724_1003820_pt1 | contig 12129 bp, 12 predicted proteins | sample grotaG_FD_184143 | JGI IMG/M metagenome (GOLD analysis project Ga0209724, IMG submission 184143) | Glacier valley bacterial and archeal communities from Borup Fiord, Nunavut, Canada, to study Microbial Dark Matter (Phase II) -... | ecosystem: Environmental > Aquatic > Freshwater > Ice > Glacier ... | reverse complement strand
TTGAAAAAAGACGACGCAAAAGTTGGAATCAAAAGTCGACGGAAAATGGCTGGTTGGAGTAACGATTACCTCTTGAAACTGATTCGCAATTAATTTAGATGCGTTTGCCCTGTGCTCATTTCATATCCGGTAAAATTTTAAATATCCCTTTAACGAAAGAAGAAATAAAATGTTTTAGAAGGGAGAGATTCTTTATCGCTGGAAGCTCTTCCGATCTAACTGGAAGTGAGTCCGAGGTCGTTGGATGTTGTTCCGACGTGAATGTTTGTCAGTCCGAGATCGTTGGATGTGACCATATTTACGGGATAAAAACAGAATGCCACAACTTGTCCAACTTTTCTCGGGAAAGTCTCGAAGGCACCAAGAAACAATAAGAATTTTGCAAACTAAACGACATTGATATGTAATTGACAAAAGTTTACTGAAATTAAAAAGGATTTTTATGATATATAAATGAAAAGGATTAAATTTACAACATAAATCCGGCAGATGTCAGATACAGTAGAAACTTAATCGACATCAATAATTGCAATTGAATGATGACAATGAATGGATTATTCAATTTCTGTTTACCGGGTTTTAACTTTATTAAAGGTTCATCCAAAGCTGGAATAAATGCCATAGTGGCATATATACAGTCGTTATGGCCAATTGTAGCGGCTCGCTGATACATTATCGTTTTTCGGTAAAATTTCAAGACTGACTGTTTGCCAACTTGAGAAATTTTTGGGGTGCGGCTGGTCTGGAATATTTGAGAGATTTTTAATTTTTTTTAGGTTTTCTTGGTTTGACAGGTTTTCGCTTTTTTAGAGAGTTTTGCAGTTTGACACGGAATCGGTTTTGAGAGAAGTCAAGCAGCAATAGTAGACAGATTAACAGGTTTTAAAATCGGAAACAACTAAATTTATTATTTATTAAAGCGATTAGTATTAGCCGTCCTGTTATTTGGGACGGCTAATACTTCAAAAAGGATATAACTATGAAAATCATCTATTTTATACTTGTCGCATCTTTAATCAATTGCTTAATAATAAGCTGCAAAAAAGACAAAACCGAATCAAAACTTCCTGAATGGTCGGCAGTAAAAGCGCTAAAGAATGGCCAAATATGGAAATCGAATGCTGCTGCCAATATTATTAAAAGGAAAAGCGGATCGATAGCTATTCCAGCAAATATTTCGAATGATTATGGCGAATTACGGGAGGTGTTAATTTTTGATTATGTACCATTTGAAACAGGAAAATACACCCTATTAAAAAGAATCAAGGATTCACAGAATATTGATATCTATGCAGGTTATACTACATTTTCCAGTGATGGTGATGTTGTTGAAGACAGGTATGATGTGCTTGAAGAAGAGAATAATTTTATTGAGATTGAGACCATTGACCGCGCCGATATGAAAATGAGCGGAACCTTTCGGTGTACTTTTGTTCGGGACCCGAATGACCACGTTGATAATCCAAGCCTACCTGATACTATCCGGTTTGATGATGGGGGTTTTATCTTAAGAATTATTGAAATAAATTGATTCCAAATAAGATGGAATGAATCCTATCCCTGCAAAATGGTAAGGGCTACGCAAACAGACTTATTATAACAGGTTTTCGATACTATCCAGTTTGCCGACTTTTACGGACGGACAATTGAAGACGGCGATTTTCGCAATTTTTGACAGTTTAGATTTTAAGAGAAATAAAATGCTCTGAAGGGAAAATAAAAAGTATGCAAATCGACACTTTTGTGCCTTGTCAAAAACGGGCTTTACCGTCCTACGTGTATTTGCGAAACGTTTTGGGCAAGGCTAAATAAGACCATCTTAAAAAGCCCGACAACATTCCAAAGATTTTCACTATTTTTATTGCATGAAACAAAGACTTTATATTGACACATCAGTTTTCGGCGGTTATTTCGATGAGGAATTTTCCGAATTCACGAGACCACTTTTCGAGAGACTTCAGGATGGAGAGTTTAAGCTCTTATTTTCATCCATTACCCAAGACGAAATGCACATTGCCCTTGCAACAATTAATCGTGCAGACTACTTGATAAGTTGGAATTTTAAACATATTGTTAATGTTCAGAGAATTCGTGGGTACAATTCAATAAACATTAAGAATGGGTATAAAGAATTAGAAATTCGTTCACCGAGAGACTTTATGAATTATGAAGACTACAACTAAGAAAACGTTTGACGCTGTAAAATTCATGCGTGAACAACGAGATAAATTGAGCGAAAAGCTTTCCAAAATGACAAAAGAGGAAATTGTTGAGTATTTCAATCGCAAGAAGTTGGAAAACTCAACCAAGCCCAGTGCCTAACAAGGCTATGGCCAATAAGGGTCTTAAAGGGTCGCGAAGTTCAAATTCCGTATCGACTTTTGGTATAGGTTGAAAGGTCTGAAACTTCGAAATCCTTTACTATCCATAGCCTTAGACGTTGTTCTGTTTTATCTCAATTGAATACCAATAACATTCGGAATTTTCCAGAAATGGTCGTTGTTATCGTTTTCGTAGGTCTTCGAAACGTAACTTCCTATCTTTGAAATGATGGTATCGGGTGTTTGGATGAAAAGACTTGCTTCAGGCCCACCTTCAAGGTAAACAGTTGTGCGGATATCAGGGATTAGCTGAACTATAAAATCGATCATCTTCTGATGCGCATACGGAGAACGTGCAAATATAAAATAGATATTTCCATTGATATCTGTCGAACTGATCACCATGCTGCACGTTTGTCCGGGACGTTTATCCCAGGCCATTTTATTCCCATTGCAACCGATCATCCGCATTCCCTGACAAAAAGTATGATAATCATTCCTGATAGATTCCCACCGGGTGCAGGTAAGATCGTAAATCATCATCTCAGGGTCTGATTCTTTTTTCGGATTCATCGCCATCATTACATTGTAGTATCCATTCATCTTCCCATTATTGATATGAGAATAGTTTTTCATGTAACCTTTATTGGTTCTTGCATTCGACATATTGAACATGCCTGCATTCACCACAACATTTACCTTAAACTCCTGTGCCCATTCATCAGCGGTTCGGTTCCGCTTTCCATGTTCCGACGCACTAAGCATCCTGAAATTACAAAACCGGGGATCTGCCTTTAAAATAAAGATTTTTGAATCGTTCAGAATGGATTTCTCAGGAGCATCAGGTTCCCTGTAATAGAGCCCACTTTGTAATTTATGCCATTGCGGGAGAGAATCCTGCAGTTCCTGTGCGTCTACGATGGAATATAAAGACACTAAACCGAAAAGTATAGGCAGTATTCGACTTAAAATATTGCATTTAAATCGCCTAACCATTATTCCAGTCAAATTTTGTTCGTTTAAACGGGAACAGATCGAATAATTCGCCTGAATAATAATATTCGTAGGCAATGGTGCCAAATGAATAAGGTTTACGATGGATCATAACGGTGGAACCACCCACGACTGGGTTTTCTTTGGGAATTGAAACTTCGAAACCGATATTAAATAAAGTAGCAAGGATTTCAGGACGATCTCCGATAGGAAATCCAGCCCGCTCCCACTGCGTTTTCATCTGTTTAATATTCAGGGCAGCATACAAATAGGAGTAAAAATGATTTTTATAAGAGGTTAATCTTTTAAATCGTTCATCCGTAGGGTTATTTGTTTGAAAGTCGAGCAGATGCTCATATTTTTCGCCAAGGTAGAACACCGACTGGCGATCTTTCAAATTTCGTTCAATCGTTTGTGCTGTTGGGACTTTGATTCCAGTTACACCTAATGAGAAGGTGGTTTCAACAGATAATATCTTTAATGGACCAATCCATTTTTTATAGGCTTCACGTTCAGAATTAAAGAGTCTGATCTGTTCTCCTACAAGGACAGCTACAATCAGTCGTGGTTCTACATCGGTAAGATTTGCAACAGAATCGATCAGCGGTTTGTCTTTGGCAACTGCCAGTTTAAAATCTCCCCATTCCGAAATATTCATCCATTCGAAAACACTTCCGCTGTTTCGCTTTGTGCTGTCTTTCGCGTTCTTAATTTCGAATTCACTTATCTCAGACGCATATCCTTTATTGTCCTGCATGTATAAATTCACTGCACCTATCATTCGCTCAGCCTCCGCAAGATTTTTGCTTTTCAGATAAGCATTTAAGATGTTTAGGGAGTTTTCGGGATAGTATTTATTTAAAACAAGCACATTGTGGAAAAATGTAGCTTCCCGGTTATTGACGGTGGTGCTATCGTTTGTTTTTGATTGACCATACTTGTCATTAAGTTCCTGGAAATACCGGTCGTTATAATCTACCGCGCCAGGATCATCGGTAACATGTAATTTTACGGCGAAAAAAGCGGTGGTCAGAAAAAGGCCGATCAGGGCAAAAACGACGATGAATCCAACACTAAAATACTTGAAGCAATTGCGAAAAACGCCCTTGTTTGAATCTAATTTCATTACGTACGAGAAATCTCACTTTAAAAGTTGCGCAAAAGTAGTTCAAAGGGTTCATCTTTATTCCTATAAATACATCTTTCATGCACAATTAGCAGTTAAATAACGTTAAGGTTACAAATGTGTCCTATAATCGGTTTAATCCCAGACGAATCGCCATTTCCCATCTGACTGACGTTTCCAAACGGTATGGAAAACACCTTCATTTTTGGTCACCTGACCGACACTGTCAGTTGAAGTTAAGGTATATTTTCCATAGGTATAGCCCAAATCACCCGAAACGGATACATCAGCGAAGTCAGGTACCCATTCCAATCTGGAGCCTTTCCGCGGAAAAGATTCATATTGAAGCCGTATCGCCTCTTTCCCTTTTAGTAGTTGGCTATGTCGCAAAATCATTGCTGAATCGGCTGCAAAATAGACAAATGCCTTTTGAACACCATCATACTGTGCCATCGCACAAAACTCTTTTTCAACTGCATATAACTCAGACTTTAATTTTTCAGGTGAAGTTGCGGTTGTCTGACAAGAATTAACAGCAATCCCAAAAACAATTAATCTAAAATAGAACCTGATATTCATATCTATAAATTCAAGAAGTAAACAAACTTAAACAGCAACGATGATCGAAATTCTAATGAATCGACCTTCAAAAGCAGTCCATTTCACGTTTTCGACGGTTTAGCTCATTTCTGAAGAATACAGTAAATCCCTCATTTGCGCCCGTTAATAAAAAAATGGATGTTCCCTTTTCGCGGGCATCAGGATTCTTTACTTCATCAATTTTTGTGAAATGCTCAAATAATTGCAGAATCTTTTCATCCGGAAGATCACCAACCAGCAATACATTTTTAATCTTCAAATTGTCAGGAATCCAGAAGAGATAATCGGTATTAAAAGAATAGGCTTCAGCCATTTTTCCGCGATTGTAGAAATTCAATGCACCTGTTTGTCCGTAATTGTCGCAAAACACTAAAGTTTCCCGTTTTGCACTATCCGATAATGAGTTATATACAATTAAGACTTTTGCTGACATTTCCTTCCAGCCAAGCATATCTGCAAAATCCTGTGGCAGATCGTGATTCTTTCCATCCTCCCACCTCAAAAGACCCATCTCCTCAAACTTTTGTCTATTCTCCGCGATTTCGGCCGGACTAAGCAACGGAAAAATGAACTTTGCTACTCCAATAAAAACCAGAAGATTTAGCACAATGTAAACAAGGGCAGTAACTTTAAATTTTTGGGGCAGATACTTTTCCAGAAAAACAGTTCCAAACGCAAACAATACGGGGTAAAGACCTAATGCGTAATAATCTTTGGCTCTTAAAAAGGTGAAAATCGCTATCGTAAAAAGAAAAGTATATCCGATTACCTGGTATTTTTTAAAAGATGGATATTTGAAAAAAGCGAAAAATGCAGCAACAACTAAAGGAAGCGAAAAGAACATTACCTTCAATTGGCTTATAAGAAAATCAACTCTGTCAATATTGTTCAGCTGGGTCGCTTTTAGAGCTTTCATGTGAAGAATAACCGGAAACTGATGGTTGTACTGCCAAAGAATATTGGGTAATAAGAGAATGAAACCAGCGGTTAGTATTAAATAAAAAGACCGGGTAATAAACACCTTGCGCAAATCAGTCGCCACCAAAGCAGTAAATAATCCGGCTGCAAGAAAGACAATGTTGTATTTATTGTAGAATCCCAGCACAAAGAAAATCATCACCCAAAATAGCCAAACGGGACGCTCTTCATTAATATACCTGACTAAAAAGTAGAAAACGCAGGTCCAGGCAAGGATGTCGAAAGAATTGGGCTGATACAGAATATTGATCCTTGCAAATGCCGAAAAGATAAAAACAGTACTGACTAAAATTTTGGAAAGAATTCCGCCCTTGAGTTGTTCAACGATCAACCAGATAACAATCAGGGTAAACGCTCCGAATAATGCAGGAAAAAAGCGCACCCAGAAAACATCTCCTCCCAACATTTTAATCAGGAAGGAGACCCATGAGGTTAAAGGTGGAACAGATATAAAGCCTGCAGCCAGGTGATTTGCCTGATCGAGGTGAAGAAATTCGTCGCGGTGCAGCTCATAAACCGGATTAACAACAACCATTTGGAGTACCATTTTTACAGCAACAAGTAAAAACAGTATCCAGTAATTTTTGAATAATAATTTGAATGTCATTTTAATAGTTCTCAGGTTATTGACAATGAAACCCAAAGACTTTCAGCAGACAGTAATTGCCAGAATAAACTCCAGGTCCAGTGCGTTTGTATTTACAAACTGCCTGTTAGTCTATTCATAAAGCTTAAAATTACACTACTTCATCCATTTCTCCAAGGTTTCCGTTACGAGTTTACGCTGAGATTCAGGCATTGTTCCAATTCTTGTTCGATGGCTTCCTTGCGGCTGCACAACTTTAAGAATCTTTTTATTTACGTTTGTTCTGGCTGCAGAAGCAGACCATGGATCGCTTCCGCCATAAATCAGCAAAATCTGATTAGCATCCTTCTTCAAATACTTTTTCACGAGTAAGCTCATGGTTGGATCATAGGCAAAGTCAGTGTTCGCAGGCATGAACAATTTTAAGATATAACCCTTTGTGTCTGTTAATTTCATTAATCTTCTGAATGGTTTTGGATTATATCCGTAATAGCCCAATTGCTTCAATGCCTGAACAAAAAACGGGTAAGTCGGTTTTCCACTTTCGATATCAAAATAGTCGGGTGAACTGGTTTTAATCAGATAACTAAAAAACTCCTGGTCAGTAGCTGCAGATGATGGAATTTCATCAACCGGGCGACCCCATTGCCAAAAGGCAAATGCAAATTCGAGCACGCAATAGTCATATATTTCACTGGTTCTGACCCTGAATTTATAATTTTTCCCAGTACAGTACTGTTCAAAGAGTGACATCATTTGCGACTTTCTTTTCAGAAACTCTTTTTGACACTGCGCAACCGCTTTTCGTTCCGATGCTGTTCCGGCTTTATGCCTTATAAAACGATCATGACGTTTCTCCTCGACCGAAAAGTTGAGTGGCGCGACATATGGCACCGATAATTCAACATCGTTCGGATAAAGCGCCCGGTGATAAAGAACTGTCTCACCACCCTTGCTTATACCTGTACTGATCCATTTTTTAGCATAAACAGGTTTAAATAACTCAACAATATGGTGATGGTCAGCCGCTGCATTCTCAACAGTCAGGTACTTCCAATCGATAGAATCAGGAACTGATTTTCCAAAAAAGCGGTGTTCAACAAATAATTGATTGGCATTCAGTAACGGACAAAGTTCATTCAGGTATTTTGGAGTAGCACCATAAGCACCTCCATAACCTTCGGTGATAAAAACAACCGGCTTATCAAACCCCAAATTTGAAAGTACAACCCTTTGAGCAAATGAACCTAACTCCGGATGAAGATGATCGATCGGTTGCTTCACCATGATGATCATCGCCTCTGTAAAGAATGGATTGTTTTCCATTTTTTCGACCGAGATAATCCCGGGCAAACTTTTAATGCGTTCTTCGAGGTTCTGCGAAAAAGCAATCTGCCATGCAGCAATCAACAATATGAATGGCAGCGAAAATCTTATAATTTTAGTCATCGTAAATTAGTGATTATAAGGCATTTTTTCCTGGTAAGGAAAGGTAAAAAGCATGAATTTTAAAGTGCAATCAATCCGTCAACAAGATTTGCTTTCTCGTAAATAGCAATAATTGACTCCGCATCTGGCATGAGTTGTTTGCACGAAAGGCTGATAAACTTGATATCCCGTGAAGTATTGTAAGTAATGGATGATGGATCAGCAAATAGTTCCTTTACCTGATCAAGTTTCTGCTGATTGTTTTGGATGATAAACTTAAAATAATAGAGCATTGGCCACTCTGTATTTTTTGAAAGCAATTCCCGAAATTTTTCAATATTTTCACTCATTATTTGAATTGATTAACTGCATAACTAAATTGTAATTATAAAAAAAGCTGCTGGCAACTGGCGACTAGCGACTGGTAATTGGCATAACCAAAAGACGCAAGCAATAAGACGCAAGCCTTGCGTCTCTACTATATCCTACCAGATCATCTGCACAAATCCTTTCTTTCGTCGTCGTTCTCCGTCGCGTCCCACTGCATCAACCACAAAAAAATAGACGCCCGGAGTAGCCAGTTTACCACTGACTTTGCCATCCCATGCTGCAAGTTTTGAATCGGCAGGAATATAGCCCGTTTTACTAAACTTATGAACGATGCGACCCCATCTATTGAAAACTTGAAAATCAAGAGATTGAAGCGACCTGGTTTGAATAACCAATTCATCATTTACACCATCACCATTTGGTGTAAAAGCCGGAGCGACTTTCACGAGTGATGTATCAATTACAATGTAATCTTTGAGATAAACAGTGTCGCGACAGGTATAACCTGCACTTTGTTTGGCCGAAACAAGCTTCACTTTATAACTACCCGAATTTTCGTAGGTATAGACCGGGCTTACTTCGTAAATCCGTTCCATGATGGAGTCTACCTGTCCTCCAACCGATCCTTCTTCTTCAATTTTTGTTTTTTCTCTGTAAAGAAACCATTCAAATTTATCAGGGTCACCATTCTCCGATTCGTTCGTAAATTTCACTTCTAATGGAGCTTCGGGGATTGTAAACTGTCCACTCAATTCCTGATTGGCTTTCCAGGAAAACTTTGCTTTAGTAACAATCGAACTATACGTAACCTGACTACTCTGCATACACCCGGCACGATCGGTCACTTCGAGACGGTAAACACTATTTTTTGTTGGGGGATTGTACATTGACGGGCTCTGTATTGTTGATGCCGGAACATCATCGCTGTACCAGATATATTTATACCCGGGATTAATTGTTACAGGTTGTTGCGTCGACAAATCATAATACACATAATTTGAACCGATTGCGTCGCCCTGTAAATTAAAAAACTGACAATTGGATTCTAAAATTGCGGCTGTTACTTCAATCCAGCCATTCATAATCCACGCGCGGAAAAGATAATCAACACCGTTCTCTCTGAAACTAACCCTGTAACAACCGTTGTCAAGACCCGATAAGGTTGATGATGGTCCGGTATCATTCGAAAAAAAGCCAAATGCGCCAGAAACGGGGTTAAACTTTTCCCAGGTAAAAGTGACCAGCGAACCTGCGGAAGTAGCTTTCAATGTTCCGCTCTTATGTCCGTTAGCTCCGCAGAAATAATAAATAAAATCCTTTCCGGCGAAAACAGGATAGGAGGTTTGCTCTGAAAAAGAGGCCGAAGGTGATGAAAGCGATTGACCGGCAACGAATTTCGTAGAAAACAAAAGGAAGAATGACAAAATTATTCCTAACCTGACAATTCGGACGTGTTTCATTTAAATCAACTTTCAGTTATTGATTTACAATATTACGAAATTATTCATTATCGAAGTAACAGAATATTTACTTCAAATAGCCAATATTCAGTCAGGTCGGTTTATCTTTGCGCCATTTCTGGCTAAAACCAGCATACAATAATTCGAAGTACTTAAATTACAACGGTTTGTCAAATTATCTTGAAAGTCTGAACAGTGCGCAACGCGAAGCTGTGATCAATACAGAAGGAGCTTCACTTGTGATTGCAGGTGCCGGTTCCGGAAAAACGCGCGTACTCACTTATCGCATAGCACATCTGATTAAAAACGGAATACCTCCATCGGCAATTCTTGCACTCACCTTTACAAACAAGGCTGCCCGCGAAATGAAAGCGCGGATTGCAACTGAAGTTGGACATGAAGTTTCGAGACACCTTTGGATGGGAACCTTTCATTCCGTATTCTCAAAAATCCTGCGGGCAGAGGCAGCAATAATCGGTTATCCATCCACTTTTACGATTTATGACACCCAGGATTCGAAGAGTCTGATAAAATCGGTTATCAAAAGTCTCAACCTCGAAGATGCCACTTATAAACCCAACATCGTTCTAAACCGCATCTCCACAGCAAAGAATAACCTGATGACTCCTGTGGCGTACCACCAGAATGCACTTCAGAGGGAGGCCGATCAGTCAGCCCGTATTCCACGCACAAGTGAAATCTACCTTGAATATACGAAACGATGTAAAAATGCCGGGGCGATGGATTTTGATGATCTCCTGCTGATCACCAATATTTTATTTAAAAACCATCCTGAAGTTCTTGCAAAATACCAGCATATGTTCCGCTATATTCTTGTGGACGAGTACCAGGACACCAATTTTTCGCAATACCTTATTGTCAAACGACTTGCTGAAACGCATCACAATATTTGTGTAGTTGGCGATGATGCACAGAGTATTTATTCATTCAGGGGAGCGAGGATCGAAAACATTCTCAACTTTAAAAATGATTATCCCGGGTTTGCCACCTATAAGTTGGAGCAAAACTACCGTTCAACACAGGTAATTGTTGAAGCAGCAAATAGTTTGATTGCCAAGAACAAGCATCAGTTGCAGAAAACGGTTTTCAGCGAAAATGCCAAAGGTGAACGCATCAAAGTTCTGACAGCAATGAACGAACACGAAGAGGGATATCTTGTTGCTAACGAGATTTTCGATCACCGGATGCAAGATCACGACAACTTCTCTGATTTCGCAATACTTTACCGTACCAACGCGCAATCGCGGGTTTTTGAAGAGATTCTTCGGAAACGGAACATCCCTTATAAAATATATGGTGGATTGTCTTTTTACCAGCGTAAGGAGATAAAAGACATCCTCTCCTATTTCAGGTTGATTATCAACTCGAAAGATGATGAATCCTTTAAACGGATCATCAATTATCCAGCAAGGGGAATCGGAGCAACCACCCTTAACAAACTTGAAGATGCGGCCGGAACTTCAGGTTGCAGCATTTGGGAGGTTGCAACCTATCCCGAAAGAATGTTATTGGCAGGGTTGAACGCTGGCACAATTAAAAAAATCAGCAGCTTCACTCAACTGATCAGCAAATTCGCAAATCAGTTTGCCACAACCGAGGCCTATGAAATGGCTAATAAGATTGCTTCCGAATCAGGAATTCTATCAGAACTTTACCAGGATAAATCGCCCGAAAACCTTAGCAGGTACGAAAACACCCAGGAGTTATTGAACGCCATCCAGGACTTTTCGATTGCAGCCAAAGAGGAAGGACGACCCGATGCTTTGCAGATATTTATGGAAGATGTCGCGCTGCTTACCGATCAGGATAATGACAAAGAGGGCGATACAGACAAGGTAACACTTATGACAGTTCATTCGTCGAAAGGTCTTGAGTTTAAGAATGTATTTATCGTTGGACTGGAAGAGAACCTTTTCCCGTCAGGATTCTCCGGAACGCTTACATTGTCGGAGCTTGAGGAGGAACGCCGGCTTTTTTACGTAGCGCTCACCCGTTCCGAAAACCAGGCATGGCTGTCGTTTGCCCAGCAGCGGTTCCGTTGGGGCAAGCCCGAATTCTGCAATCCAAGCCGTTTTATTGGTGAAATAGATCACCAGTTTCTCGATGTTCAGAATAGCCGTTCGATCCCGCAGTTTAGAAACCAGGAACTCAGGGAAGATAAAACCAACCAGCATCTTCAACGTGATGAAGCAAAATACACAACACCCCGACGCCCCGAAGTACCCGGGCAACGGATGCAAATCGCCAAAAGTGTGCTTCCTTCAAGTTCGGAACCATTTGTAAGCG
>Ga0209724_1003818_pt1 | contig 12133 bp, 13 predicted proteins | sample grotaG_FD_184143 | JGI IMG/M metagenome (GOLD analysis project Ga0209724, IMG submission 184143) | Glacier valley bacterial and archeal communities from Borup Fiord, Nunavut, Canada, to study Microbial Dark Matter (Phase II) -... | ecosystem: Environmental > Aquatic > Freshwater > Ice > Glacier ... | reverse complement strand
ATGATCGCGTTGGCACAGCACGGCCTCGGGCCGGCCGACGTGATCGCCGAGCTCGAGCGGCGCGAGGGCACCTCGGGCCTCGAGGAATTCGCGGCCCGCAAGATGAAGTCACGAGAGGAAGACGGAACATGAACGACGTGATCGTGCTGAGCGACGACCAGCGCCACCTGAAGACCATCGGCCACATCAGCTACTTCCTGCACGGGGTGGTCGCCATCGGCGCCGTGCTGCCGGGCGTGCAGGGCAGCGTATTGCTGCTGCTGATCGCCTTCGCGCTCGACATGTGGAAGCGCGACGCAGCGCGCGGCACCTGGCAGGAGTCGCACTTCAGCTGGCGCATCCGCAGCGTGCTCTGGGCCGGCGGGCTCTACCTCGTCACCGCGCCGCTGTGGCTGCTGCTGTTCGTGCCGGGCTGGATCGCCTGGGTGCTGATCTCGCTGTGGTTTCTCTATCGCATCGCGCGCGGCTGGTTGAACCTGTCGGCGAACACGGCGATGCCGGCCTGATCAGCACGTCATGACGCGCGACCCGAATTGCGTCTTCTGCCGAATCGTCACGGGCGAGATCCCGAGCACGAAGGCCTACGAAGACGACGAGTTGCTGGCCTTCCACGACATCGCGCCATGGGCGCCGGTGCATGTGCTGGTGATTCCGAAGCGCCACATCGCGAGCTTCTACGACGCCGCCGAGGCTGACGCACCCATGCTCGGCCGGATGTTGGCGCTGGCGCCGAAGCTGATGCGCGAGCTCGGCGTGACGAACGGTTTTCGCAGCCTCGTCAACACCGGCGAAGACGGGCGCCAGGAAGTGCCGCACCTCCATCTTCACGTCATGGGTGGGCCGCGTCCGTGGGCGAAGGGCTAACCTAGAATCTTCAGCAGTTCCGCAGCGGAGAAAAGACATGGGTGGTTTGAGCATCTGGCACTGGTTGATCGTGCTGCTGGTCGTTGTGCTGATCTTCGGCACCAAGAAGCTGAAGAACATGGGCAGCGACCTCGGCGGCGCAGTCAAGGGCTTCAAAGACGGCGTTCGCGACGGCACGGCTTCGCCTGCCGATCCGGCCTCGCCCACGCAGCAGGTCGGCGCGGCGCGCACGATCGACCCCGGCACCGTCGACGTCGAGGCCAAGACGAAGACCTGAGTTGCGCGCCTGCCGCTTCGCCGACGTGACGCCGGCCCGCTTTCGCCGCCGCTTCGCATGATCGATTTCGGATTCGACAAGCTCGCGCTCATCGGCGCCGTTGCACTCATGGTCATCGGTCCGGAGAAGCTTCCGCGCGTGGCGCGCACTGTCGGCACGTTGCTGGGCAAGGCGCAACGCTACGTGGCCGACGTGAAAGCCGAGGTGAGTCGCTCGATCGAACTCGAAGAGCTGAAGAAGATGAAGACCGAATTCGAGAGTGCGGCGCGCAACGTCGAGCAGACGGTCTCGAGCGAAGTCAACCAGACCGCGGCCGACTTCAACGCCTCGTGGCAGTCGACGAACGACAGCACGCTGACATCGAACAGCGGTGAGCACATCGGCATGACTCCGCTGCCGCAGTACCGCCACCCGAAGAAGAACTGGCGCCTCAAGCGGGGCGCGATGCCCCAGTGGTACAAGCAAAAAACCGGCGTACGGTCAAAGGCGCAGTCGGGCGCCGCGCGGGTGGCCAGATTCCGCCCGCAGTGATGGTGCCGCGACGCTCAGGATCACGTTCGCTGCCGCTCCAGGCGGCGCGGCCGGGTTCTATATGGCCCGGCGCCCGGCCGTTCGCAGTGAGCTCATGAGCGATGACAAGGCCGACGAGCTCGCAGGCACCGAGCAGCCGTTCGTATCGCACCTCGTCGAGTTGCGCGATCGGCTGATCCGCTCGGCCATCGCCGTCGGCGTCTGCGCCGCAGTGCTGTTCTTCTATCCCGGCCCCGCCGCTCTTTACGATCTGCTCGCCGCGCCGCTCGTGGCGCACCTGCCGAGCGGCGGAACGCTGATCGCCACCAACGTGATCTCGCCGTTTCTCGTGCCGATGAAAATCACGCTGCTCGCCGCGTTCATGGTGGCGCTGCCGGTCGTGCTCTACCAGGCATGGGCGTTCGTGGCGCCGGGTCTCTATCTGCACGAGAAGAAGCTGGTGCTGCCGCTGGTGATCTCGAGCACTTTGCTCTTTTTCCTCGGCGTTGCGTTCTGCTATTTCTTCGTCTTCGGCAAGGTCTTCACCTTCATCCAGAGCTTCGCGCCGAAGAGTGTTTCGGCCATGCCGGACATCGAGGCTTACCTCAGCTTCGTGATGACGATGTTCATCGCCTTCGGTGCTGCCTTCGAGGTGCCGATCGCCGTGGTCGTGCTGGCGCGGCTGGGCATCGTGAGCATCGAGAAGCTGAAGGCGTTCCGGGCCTACTTCGTGGTGCTCGCGTTCATCATTGCGGCAGTGCTCACGCCGCCCGACATCGTCTCGCAGCTCGCGCTGGCGATTCCGATGGTGGTGCTCTACGAGGTCGGCATCTGGGCGGCGCGAATTTTCATCCGCCACACGCAGGCACCGGCGGAAGAAAAGGCCACGCCTTAGCGCTCCGGTGGCGCGCGCGGCGAAGGCGGTCGTTGTGCCACGGTGACCTTCACGTCGAGCGCTGCGTCGCCGCGCTGCACGCTGATGGTGGCCGTCTCGCGCGGCTTCAGCGCCGCCACGGCGTTCAGCAGCTGCGGCGTGTTCGTCACCGACGTGCCGCCGATCTTGAGCACCACGTCGCCCGGCCGCATGCCGCCTTCGCTCGCCGGCCCGCTCTGCACCACGCCGGTGATGAGCACGCCCTGCTTGACCGAGAGATCGAGCGTCTTGGCGATCTCGGGCGTGAGGTCACGCGGCTCCACGCCGATCCAGCCGCGCACGACGCGGCCGTCCCGGATCAGGCCTTCCATCACCTGACGCGCGGTGCTCACGGGGATCGCGAAGCCGATGCCGAGGCTGCCGCCGCTGCGAGAGTAGATGGCGGTGTTGATGCCGAGCAGGTTGCCGCTGGCATCGACCAGCGCGCCGCCGGAGTTTCCGGGATTGATGGCCGCGTCGGTCTGGATGAAGTTCTCGAAGATGTTGATGCCGAGCGAGTTGCGGCCGAGCGCGCTGACGATGCCGGAGGTCACCGTCTGGCCGACGCCGAAGGGGTTGCCGATGGCGAGCACCACGTCACCCACCTGCAGGCGGTCGACGTCGCCGAACTCGATCACGGGCAGCTTGTCGAGGTCGATCTTCAGCACCGCGATGTCGGACTCGGGGTCGGTGCCGATGGTGCGCGCCTTGGCGCTGCGGCCGTCGCCGAGCAGCACCTCGACGTCGTCGGCGCCTTCGATCACGTGGTTGTTGGTGAGCAGGTAGCCCGACGCGGCGACGATCACGCCCGAGCCGAGCCCGACCTGGCGTTCCTGCGGCATCTGCCGGCCACGCTCGCCGAAAAAGAAGCGGAAGGTCGGATCGTCGTTGCGCGGATCGCGCGCGCCGGTGCGGCTGGCCGTGATGCTGACCACCGCCGGCGACGCTCGCTTGGCGGCCTCGGCATAGCTCGTCTTGGCACTGCCAGGACCGATGAGCGAGACGTTGCGCACCGGCGCCGGCAGGGTGACGACGCTCGTGGCGGGCGACGCGCCCGCCATCAAAGCGATCGGATCGCCACGTTGCAACCAGCCGGGCTTGAGCGTCGCGACGACGAACAGCAGGGCCACGGCCACGGTCACCGTCTGCGAGAAGAGTAGCCAGGCCTTGCGCATGGGTCGGGGAGCCTCGTGGGTGGGCGATTGGTGCCGACGCATTATCGAGCGACGGGCGCCGCGACAATCGCCGCATGGAGATGAACCGTCCCGCTCTGCCGATCGCCATCACGATGGGCGACGCGTGCGGCGTCGGCCCGGAGATCATCGCGACGCTGTTTCGCAGTGGCGCTGAAGGCTGTTTCGTGATCGGTGACGTCGCGGTGATGCGACGAGCCGCCGCGTTCACCGGCGGCATGTTGCCCGTGGCCACGATCGAGCAGGCGAGCGATGCGGCGTCGTTGCCGGCCCACTGCATCGGCGTGTTGCAGGCACCCGGCATCGCCGCGGGCCTGGTCGACGCCCCGATCGGCCGCGTGAGCGCGCGCGCCGGTGCGGCCGCCGCTCGCTGCATCGAGCAGGCGGTGGACCTGGCGATGGATCGCCAGATCTCGGCCATCGTCACGGCGCCGATCCACAAGGGGGCGTTGGCTGCGGCCGGCATCGCGCACCCGGGCCACACCGAGATGCTGCAAGCCCTTGCCGCACGGAATGGCGTCGCTCCGCCGGTTCGCATGATGCTGGCCAACGACGAGCTGCGCACGGTGCTGGTGACGATCCACATGTCGCTGCGGCGAGCCATCGAGGCGATCACGTTCGAGGCCGTGCTCGAGACGATTCGCATCGCCGACGCTGCCGTGCGCGGCTTCGGCATCGCGCATCCGCGCATCGCCGTCGCCGGCCTCAATCCGCATGCAGGGGAGAGCGGGCTGTTCGGCGACGAGGAAGTGCGCGTCATCGCGCCGGCGGTTCGAGCCGCGCTTGCCGAAGGCATCGCGGCGAGCGGGCCGTTCGCGCCCGACACCGTGTTCATGCGCGCGCGGAACGCGGCCGGCCACCCGGGAGAGTTCGACGTCGTGATCGCCATGACGCACGACCATGGCCTCATTCCGGTGAAGTACCTGGGCGTCGAGCAGGGCGTGAACGTGACGCTCGGTTTGCCCTTCGTGCGCACCAGCCCCGATCACGGCACCGCGTTCGACATCGCCGGCACCGGCCGCGCCGACGCTTCGAGCTTGGCCGCCGCCGTGCGAATGGCGCGCCGGTTCAGTGCTTCGACGTCGTCGCCAGCTCGGCCAGCTGCTTCCTCGCCCGCTGCGTCGCGCGCTCCATGAGGTAAGAGCTCTCGACGGCGCGGAAGCGCCCCGTCTCGCACATGCGCGCCAGCATGCGCGAGGTCATCGAGATCGTTTCCTGGTGCTTGCCGCCGCGCGTGAAGACGAAGAAGCTGCGGCCTGAACTCACATGCGCGAGCCGCACCTTCTGCCACTCGTCTTTTAGGTGCATCTGGTAGGCGAAGCCGAGCTTGATGTGTTCAATGAGTTGCGCGCCCTTGACGGGCTCGCCCGGGTCACCGCTCTCGGAGGTGGTCGGGCCGAGCTGGTCCTGAGCCTCGGGGTCGATCGATGCGGCCGCCGACGCCGGCGTCGACTCGGCGGCCTGCGGTGTGCCGCCGATCTCGATGTCGACCCCGGCCGCGCTCGCGACCTGGGCAGACCAGTCGACCGCTGTCTCATTGACGAGGCCGACCTGCTTCGCCTCTTCCGGCGTGAAGCGCTTCTCCATGATCTCGGGCGCGACCTCGGGCACCGGGTCGGCGCGCATGAAACTCTCGCCCGCCGGCACCGGCATCGCGAACACGGCCTCGAGCTGCTTGACCAGCAGGTTGTGGTCGAGCTCCGAGAGCGGCTGGCCTTTCAGCGACTCGGCATGCGCCGGCAGCAGCTTGCCGAAGAATTCCTTTTGCGCAACCTGTGGCCAGCCGATGAGCTTCATGCCCTCGTTCAGGTCTTTCATCAGCGGTGGCAGCTGCATCAGGAACTTCTTGCGGAAGGCCGGTGAGCCTTTGGGCTGCACGCTCATGACGAGATCGGTGCCGACGCGCCGGTAGCGCGTAGCGCGATCGGATTCGGCGCCTTCGCGCCGCACCGCCAGCACCAGCGCCTGGCTCCACACCTGCGCCAGGAAGTCCTGCAGATAGGCCGGCAGGCTCAGCGGGCCGAGTGCCGAGCGCAGCTGCAGCATGTAGCGCTGCTGCACGCGCAGCTCCGACTCTTTGGCATCGAGCGTGGCCACGGCACCGGTCTTCTCGACTTCGCCTTCGGTCTGCTCGGCGATGTAGTTCTCGAGCTCCACCACCTTGGCGGCGTAGAGCTCGATCTGGTCGAAGTCGCCCTCGACGATCTCGTCGACAAGCTTTCTCACGCGTGCCAGGAACTGCGCGCCCGGACCGTCGTTGAAATCGTCGAACGCACAGGCCAGCGAAGCGATGCGGTTGACGAAGCGGCGCACCGGATGGCGACGAGTCGAGAAGAAGCTCGCGTCGTTCAGCGCCACGCGCAGCACGGGCAGTTGCAAGCGGGCGATCTCGCGCGCCATCTGCGGCGGCACGCGCGAGTCGGAGAGGATCTGGTCGAACAAACTGCCGACGACGTCGATCACCATGTGGTCGAGCTTGCCGCTGGAGGCCTGCACCAGCTCTTCGCGGTGGGCACGGATGAGGTTGACGGCCATCAGGCCGGTCAGGTTCTCGTTGTAGTGCTGGCCAGCGGCGCTGCTGCCGTCGGCCATCGACCCGCCGCGCGAGGAGGCACCGCCCAGTGCCGGGTGGCCGGAGACTGCTGTGCGGTCGCCGGAGGTGGCGAAGCCGCGCCCTTGCGCATGCAGGCCCGCACCGCCGCGTGGCCCGTACGAGGTGGGCGGGCCAAGCATGCTGGCGGCGTCGAGATCCCCCGGGTGGCTCGCGACGGAGGTGAGACGGCGCAGCAGCGTCATGAGCTGCTGATCGGCCGCGGCGGCGTTGCGCGCCCGCGGCGCCGCGCTGCGCTGCTCGGGAGCCGGATTTCGCATGCTGTCGGGTGGTTGGCGGCCGGGAAAGGCGGTGGCGAGCGCGCGACGGTGCGCGGCGAGCAGGTCCATGTCGCTGCCCGGGCCGGAAGGCTCGTCGAATTCGGCATGCCCGCTGCGCGTGGAGACGCGGCCGTCGCGGGGCAGGCTGGCGTAGCCGGAATTCGCGGAACCGAGCTGGTTGCCGGGGCCTTCGACGGTGCGCACCGTCAGGATCACCGGCTTGATGCCGCGTTCCTGCAACATCTTCAGGATGTCGGCATAGCACTCCGGCATGAGTTGGGCCATCGCCGCGCCGATCTCGCGCGCGAGGATCTTGCGGCTTTCGCGCTCGCCAGAGATCGACTCGATGCCGCGATTGAGCGCTGCCCCCACGATCTCGGCCCGTAGCGGGTTGCGCTCGTCGTCGGCGCGGCCGAGGCCCAGCAACGTGCCCATGTAGGCCGAGAGATCACGCAACTGCCACTCGCAGGCGTGCGAGATCATCTGGCCCAGGCGCACGTAGTTCATGCGCTCCTCGACCTCGGTGTCGTCGACGAGGCTGAGCGTTTGCCAGTCGGCCGACTCAAGCTTGCGCTTTTGGTCGACGCGGGGTGCCACTTCCTTGGCTACGCGCTCGCGCAGCGATTCGTGGAAGCTGCCTTGAAAAATACCGCCGTTTCGACGCAACTCCTGTTGCGTCACGACGATCTGGTCACGCTCGGACATCTTCGTAGACGCCTCTGCCAGCGCAGTCAGGCTCTCGACCACGCGCGCCGCCGCGGAAGCGGCGGCGTTCCGTATCTGATTCATCGCGGCGTCGAGCACTGCCTGAGCGCGTGGTTCGATTGGATTCATCGCAGGACGCGGGTCCTCGAGTGCGTGGCGGAGTTCTCCTAGTATGAGCCAGCGTTCTCGGCGAGGCACGGCACTGCATCACGGCAGGCCCGGGCGTGGTGGGCAGAAGCGCTTGCCTCAGCGGCGCAGCGCGTCGCGGATCTCGCGAAGCAGCACGGTGTCTTCCGGGGTTGCGGCCGGCGCGGGCGGTGCCGTCCGGCGAATGCGATTGATCTGCCGGACCATCATGAAGATGATGAATGCGAGGATCAGAAAGTTGAGCGCCACCGTCAGGAAGTTGCCGTAGGCGAACAGCGGTACGCCGGCCTTGGTAAGCGCGTCGTAAGTCATGGGGCCGCCGTAGCCAGCAGGAGGCGATGCGAGCATCAGAAAATAGTTTGAAAAGTCGAGCCCGCCGAACAGCCGACCCACCACCGGCATGATCAGATCCTTGACCAGCGAGTCGACGATCTTGGCGAATGCCGCCCCGATGATCACGCCCACTGCGAGATCGACGACGTTGCCCTTCGATGCGAACTCTCTGAATCCGGTGGCCAGACTCATCGTTCTCACTCCCTTGACGTTGGTGAAGACGCGATCTGTGCTGAGCTCGGCGGCGAGTATTGCCGCTGTCCCGGAGAAGTCAAGGCAGCACACGTGGCTCAGCGCCCGGCAAGCGCCATGCGTCCGCTAGAATTCCCGGTTGACCTCAGAGTTCCAGTTTCATTTCAGGGCCCAGCATGAGTGAGCAGAAGATCGACGGTGGCAAGCGCACCTGGATCATCGCATCGGGTTGCGCCGGTGCCGTCGGTGCCGGATTCGTCGCCGTGCCTTTCATCAGCAGTTTTCAGCCATCCGAAAGGGCACGCGCCGCGGGCGCCCCGGTCGAAGTCGACATCAGTTCCATCAAGCCGGGCGAGAAGCTGACCGTCGAGTGGCGCGGCAAGCCGGTGTGGGTCGTACGGCGCACGCCCGAGCAGCTGGCCGAGCTGCCCAAGGTCGACAAGCTGCTGGCCGACCCGAAGTCGCAGCGCACCAATTTTGCTTCCACGCCGAAGTACGCCCAGAACGACTGGCGTTCGATCAAGCCGGAGTACCTCGTGGTCGTGGGCATCTGCAGCCACCTCGGCTGCTCGCCGAGTGACAAGTTCACGCCTGGCCCTCAGCCATCGCTGCCAGACAACTGGGAGGGCGGCTTTCTCTGTCCTTGCCATGGCTCGACGTTCGATCTCGCCGGCCGCGTCTACAAGGACAAACCTGCGCCCGACAACCTCGAGGTGCCTCCCTACACCTATCTGACCGACAGCCGGCTCCTGATCGGCGAAGACAAAACGGCCTGAGCGCCGCACCAAACGCATACCGCAGGAGCAATCGAGGACATGGCCGAATTCCACACCGCCCCCGCTGGCGCCGGTACGGGCGAGAAGTTGTTGACCTGGGTCGACAACCGCTTTCCCCTCTCCAAGCTCTACAACGAGCACTTGGGTCAGTACTACGCACCGAAGAATTTCAACATTTTCTACGTGTTCGGAGCGCTGGCGATGCTGGTGCTGGTGATGCAGATCCTCACCGGGATCTTCCTCACGATGAACTACAAGCCCGACGCGGCACGTGCTTTCGAGTCGGTCGAATACATCATGCGCGACGTGCCTTGGGGCTGGCTGGTGCGCTACATGCACTCGACCGGTGCTTCGGCCTTCTTCATCGTCGTCTACATGCACATGTTCCGCGGGCTCATCTACGGCAGCTACCGAAAGCCGCGCGAGCTGATCTGGCTGTTCGGCTGCGGGATCTTCCTGTGCCTGATGGCCGAGGCGTTCATGGGCTACCTGCTGCCTTGGGGCCAGATGAGTTACTGGGGCGCCCAAGTGATCGTGAACCTGTTCGCGGCGGTGCCATTCGTCGGCCCCGACCTGGCGCTGCTGATCCGCGGCGACTACGTCGTCGGCGATGCAACGCTGAACCGTTTCTTCAGCTTCCACGTCATCGCCGTGCCGCTGGTGCTGCTCGGCCTCGTTGCGGCGCACATCATCGCGCTGCACGAGGTCGGCTCCAACAACCCCGACGGCGTAGAGATCAAGGACACGAAAGACGCCAAGGGCAACCCGGTCGACGGTATTCCATTCCACCCGTACTACACCGTGCACGACATTTTCGCGGCGAGCGTGTTCCTCTTCATCTTCAGCGCGGTGGTGTTCTTCGCACCGGAAGGCGGCGGCTACTTTCTGGAATTCAACAACTTCATCGAGGCGAATCCGCTGAAGACGCCGGCGCACATCGCGCCGGTCTGGTACTTCACGCCGTATTACTCCATGCTTCGCGCCACGACCTCAGTGCTGGTCAACGTGTTCGTGGCCGGCGTCGCGCTGGCGGCGGTGCTTGCCATCCTGCGAGGTGGGTTCAAGACGTCGGGGAAGATTGCAATCGCCGTCGCCGCGATCGTGGCCGTGTTCCTGCTGAAGGAGTTCGACGCCAAGTTCTGGGGCGTCGTGGTCATGGGTGGCGCAGTGCTGATCCTGTTCACGCTGCCCTGGCTCGATCGCAGCCCGGTGAAGTCGATCCGCTATCGGCCAAGCTGGCACAAGTACGTGTACGGCGTCTTCGTCGCATTCTTTCTCGTGCTCGGCTATCTCGGTTCGCAACCGCCTTCGGCGACCGGCAATTACGTTTCGCAGATCGGTACGCTGATCTACTTCGGCTTCTTCCTGCTCATGCCGTGGTGGAGCCGCATCGGCACCTTCAAGCCGGTTCCCAGCCGCGTCACCTTCGCCGCCCATTGAGCTTCGAGCGCGCCCGATGAAAAAAATCCTCTTCTGCCTGCTCGTCGCTTTTGGCTTTGCGGTGCTGCCTGCCTCGGCCAGCGAGGAGGGGTATCCGTGGGACAAGTTCCCGGCCACCAAGATGACCAGCATGGCCTCGCTGCAGAACGGCGCGCGCGTGTTCGTCAACTACTGCCTGAGCTGCCACTCGGCCAAGTACATGCAGTACAACCGGCTGCACGACATCGGGCTGACCGACGACCAGATCAAGAAAAACCTGCTGTTCGCATCCGACAAGGTCGGCGACCGGATGGTCGTCACGCTCGATCCCAAGCAGGCGAAGGACTGGCTCGGTGCGGCACCGCCCGATCTCTCGGTGATCGCGCGTTCGCGTGCCGAGATCGGCAAAGGCAGCGGCGCCGACTATCTGTACACCCTCTGGCGCACCTTCTATCGCGACGACACCAAGCCCACCGGCTGGAACAACATGGCCTACCCGGGCATCGCCATGCCGCACGTGCTCTGGCAACTTCAGGGCGAGAGAAAGCCGGTGTTCGCGCAGGAGAAAGACCCGCACCATGAAGGCAAGATGCTGGAGCGCTTCACCGGTTGGCAGCAGGTGAAGCCCGGGCTGCTCGGCGAGCGCGAGTACGACGAGACCATCGGCGATCTCGTTGCATACCTGCAGTGGATGGGCGAGCCTGCCCAAGGCAACCGCGTGCGCATCGGCGTCGGCGTGCTCATCTTTCTCGGGCTGCTGATCGTGTTCACCTGGCGCCTGAACGCGGTGTACTGGAGGCAGGTTCACTAAACCTGCTCGCGCTCTGGCCGGCGCCTGTCCCCTTCACGGCGAAGCTGGCTGACGTGGCCGCTTCGCCGCCCGCCTTTTTGCTCTCTCGCCTCTGTTTCGCTTTGCTGCTTACTCTCTGGGAGTCTCGACCATGATGGTGCTCTATTCCGGAACCACCGACCCGTATTCGCACCGTTGCCGCTTCGTGCTGTTCGAGAAGGGCATGGACTTCGAGATCCGCGACGTCGACCTCTTCGCCAAGCCCGAAGACATCGCGCTGATGAACCCGTACAACGAGGTGCCGATCCTCGTCGAACGAGACCTCATCCTGTACGAGTCGCACATCATCAACGAGTACATCGACGAGCGCTTTCCGCACCCGCAGCTCATGCCGGGTGACCCGGTGGCACGAGCGCGCGTTCGGCTGTTCCTCTTCAATTTCGAAAAGGAATTGTTCGCTCACGTGAATTTGCTCGAAGGTCGCGGCACGGCCAAAGGCAGCGACAAACAGTTGGAGAAGGCGCGCTCGCAGATTCGAGACCGGCTGACTCAGCTCGCACCGATCTTCCTCAAGAACAAGTACATGCTGGGCGACGACTTCTCGATGCTCGACGTCGCCATCGCGCCGCTGCTCTGGCGCCTCGACTACTACGGCATCGACATGTCTAAAAACGCGGTGCCGCTGCTCAAGTACGCCGAGCGCATCTTCTCGCGACCGGCCTACATCGAGGCGCTCACGCCTTCGGAAAAGGTGATGCGGAAGTAGCCTGCACCGCCTCGTCTACAAGCCCATGAGCACACCCGTTGCACCCGCGACAGCAGGCACGTCGACGCGACCGTACCTGATTCGTGCGCTGCACGACTGGTGCACCGACAACGGCTTCACGCCCTACATCGCGGTGTTCGTCGACGAGCACGTGCGCGTGCCCAAGGAGTACGTCAAGAACAACGAGATCGTGCTCAACGTCGGCTTCGAGGCGACCAGCGCGCTCAAGCTCGGCAACGAGCTGATCGAGTTCAAGGCGCGCTTCGGCGGCAGCTCGCGAGAGATCGCGGTGCCGATCGATCACGTGGTGGCGATCTACGCGCGCGAAAACGGGCAAGGCATGGCGTTCCCGATGCCGAGCGAAGCCGCTGTCGGCG
>Ga0209724_1003817_pt1 | contig 12133 bp, 9 predicted proteins | sample grotaG_FD_184143 | JGI IMG/M metagenome (GOLD analysis project Ga0209724, IMG submission 184143) | Glacier valley bacterial and archeal communities from Borup Fiord, Nunavut, Canada, to study Microbial Dark Matter (Phase II) -... | ecosystem: Environmental > Aquatic > Freshwater > Ice > Glacier ... | reverse complement strand
CGCCGCCGACCTTCAGGTAGCGCAGGTTGCCGTTGTCGAGCTCGACCGACAACGGCCCGGCCGTGAGCGTGCGCCCGATCACGTCGGGTTGTTCGGTGCCGCAACGCTTGATCGCGGCGGAGACGATCACTTTGGTCATGGCCTGCTCCTTGGAAGAAAAAATAGATGGTGAACGATACTGCCCGCCTGCATCACGATGAGGCACCGAACATGGACTATCGAACCATCGGCCCATCGGACCTGAAGGTCTCGGTGCTAAGCCTGGGCACTGCCACCTTCGGCGGCGGCAACGCGTTCTTCAAGGCCTGGGGCGAGACGGACGTGGTCGAGGCGACGAGCCTGGTCGACATCGCACTCGAAGCCGGCGTGAACCTCTTCGACAGCGCCGACGTGTACTCCGACGGCCTGGCCGAATCGATCCTCGGCAAGGCCATCGCCGGGCGGCGCGACAAGCTGTTGATCTCGACCAAGGCGAGCTTTCGCGTCGGCCCCGGCCCCGACGACATCGGCTCGTCGCGGCGGCACTTGGTCGCGGCCTGCGAGGCCAGCCTGCGCCGCCTCGGCACCGACCACATCGATCTGTGGCAACTGCACGCCTTCGATGCGCTGACGCCGATCGACGAAACGCTGCACGCGATGGACGACCTGGTGCGTGCCGGCAAGGTACGCTTTATCGGCTGCTCGAATTTTTCGGGCTGGCACCTGATGAAGTCGCTGGCCCTGTCTCAGCACCACGGCTGGGCGCCGCACGTCGCGCACCAGGCGTATTACTCGCTGCTCGCGCGCGAATACGAGTGGGAGTTGATGCCGCTGGCGATCGACCAGAACGTCGGCACCGTGGTGTGGAGCCCGCTGGCGGGCGGGCGGCTAAGCGGAAAGATCGCCCGCGGCCAGACGGCACCGCCTGGCACGCGCACCGCCGCGCTTGGCACGCACGGTCCCGACTCGCCGCCCGAGCAGTTCTATGCCGTGATCGACGCGCTGCGGGAGATCGCTGCCGAGCACGGACGCAGCGTCTCGCAGATCGCCTTGAACTGGGTTTTGCACCGCCCGACGATCTCGACGCTGGTGATCGGCGCGCGCAACGCCGATCAGTTGCGCGACAACCTGGGCACGGTCGAGTTCAAGCTCAGCGACGAGCAGGTCCGCCGGCTCGACGCGGCGAGCGAGCCGCAGCCCGTCTACCCGTACTGGCATCAGCGTCTGACCTTCAAGGACCGCAACCCGCCGCCGGTGTAGCCGCACATGCATCTCGGCAAGCGCTCGATGACGCTCAGCGCCGCGAGATGCCGCGGCCCTCGAGCACGACACCGATGGCCGTCACGCCGATGATCAGCACACCCCAGATCGCCACAGTCAGGAACGGGCTGAAATTGAGCAGGTTGAAGGCCGACGAGATCACTTGCAGCAGGATCAGCGCCATCACCAGCCCGCCTACCTTGCCGAAGCCGCCGAAGGGGTCGACGCCGCCGAGCACCGCGGCGAGGATCGTCACCAGCAGGTAGCTCTCGCCATACGCGGCGTTGGCCGAATTGAAGCGCGCCATCATCACCAGCGCCGCGACGACCGCGAGCAGGCTCGACAGCACGTAGATGCCGAGCAGCACGCGTTTGGTGTCGACGCCCGAATAACGGGTGGCCTTCTCGCTCGATCCAATCATGTAGATCTTGTGGCCGAACGGACTCTTGTTCAGCAGCACCGCGATCGGCACGCACAGCCCGAGGAAGATCAGCAGCGCCACGGGCACGCCCGCGAGCGTGCCGTTGCCGAGGAAGACGATCGGCTCGGGAAAGCCCGAGATCACGTTGCCGCGCGTCAGGCCGATCGACAGGCCCTTGCACATCGTCATCGTGCCGAGCGTCGCGAGGATCGGCGACACGCCGAGGTACGCGATCACGAAGCCGTTGATCAGTCCGACAACGAGCGCGACCCCGACGCCGGCGAGGATCGCGATCACCTGCCAGCCACCCCACATGAAGCCATGCGCGGCCGGCACGTGCGTGGTCAGCACATAGGCCATCGCCAGCGCGCACAGGTTGGCGGTCGCGATGATCGACAGGTTCAGCCCGCCCGACAGCAGCGTGACCATCATCGCCAGCGAGAGGATGCCCAGTTCCGGCAACTGGAAGGCCATCGACTGCATCGCACTCGCCCCCGCGATGCGGTCGCCGAGCAGCAGCCAGAAGACCGCGACCACCGCGAGCAGCACCAGCGACAGCATTGGCACCGCCCCGCCACGCAGGAAGCGCAGCATCATGGCGAGCCCCGCGCGCGCCGGCGCCGCTCAGACCATGCGGTGGTCGAGACCGCGACCAGGATCGTCAAGCCGACGAACCACTGGTTCCAGTACGACGACACGCCGACCAGCACCAGCCCGTTCTGCAGTATCGCGAGAAGCGCCACGCCAAGGATCGCGCCGAACACCGTGCCGACGCCGCCGTTCAAGCTCGCGCCGCCGAGCACCACCGCCGCGAGCACGTCGAGCTCCTTGCCGACGAGCACAGTCGGCGTCACCGACTGCGCGAGTTGCGCCTGCACGATCGACGCTACGCCGGCGACGAAACCGAGATAACCGTAGACCAGCACGTTGATGCGAAACACGTGGAAGCCCAGGCGCTGCGCAGCGTCCTTGTTGCCGCCCAGCGCGTAGATCTGGCGGCCGATGTTGGTCCGGTTCAGGAGCAACCAGGCGACCGCGAATGAGCCGATCAAGAGCAGGATCTGCAGGTTCAATCCATACGGCACACCGCTCGCGTCTTCATGCTCGAACCACAAGATGCCGTCGCGGAAGAACTTGGGCAGCGAGGTGATGTAGTTGCCGCCGGTGGTGAAGATCAGAAGGCCGTAGAAGATGTTCAGCGTCGCGATCGACACGATGATCGACGAGATGCGTAGCTTGGTGACGAAGACCGCATTGATCAGCCCGCACAGCACGCCGATCGCTCCGGCGATCGCGAACAGCGCGACCCAGCCCAGGCCATAGCGGATGCCCACGGTCAGGGCCAGGTATTGCGCGACCGACGCGGTCGCAGTGAACGAGATGTCGATGTGGCCGGCGATCAGCACGACCAGCAGGCCCGATGCGAGGATGCCGGTGAAGGCGTTCGAGGTCAGCAGGTCGAACAGGTTCTGCAGGGTCAGGAAACTGTCGGTCGCGAGCGACAACGCCGACACCAACACCCCGATGACCGCGAGCAGCCAGAACTCGTGGCTGCGGCGAAAGCGGGCGAGCGCGGCGCTCTTCGGGTTGGCGTTGCTCCGGTCAGGCATCGACGACCGCCTGCAGTTCTTCTTCGCTCGACTCGTGCGGCACGCACTCGGCCGCGATCCGCCCGCGCCGCATCACGAGCACGCGGTGCGCGTGATAGAAAACCTCGGGGATCTCGTCGGAGATCAGCAGGATCGCCACCCCCTGCGCCGCAAGCGTGCGCACCACGTCGTAGATACCGTCTTTGGCGGCGATGTCGACGCCCACAGTCGGGCTGTCGAGGATCAGGAGCTTCGGCTGCGTGGCCATCCACTTGGCGAGCACCACGCGTTGCTGGTTGCCACCCGAGAGCGTGCGCACCGCGTTGTCGGGGTCGGGGGCCTTGATCGCCAGGTCGGCAATCCATCGACGTGCGGTGCGCTGACGTGTCGCTTCGGAGATCAGGCCGAAGCGCGACGGCAACTTGTCGAGCACGGTCACGAGGATGTTCGACGAGATCGGCTGTTCGAGCACCAGGCCGAGGTTCAGCCGATCTTCCGACACGTAGGCGATGCCCTCCTCGATCGCCTGCGCGTTCGTTTTCAGCGCGAGCGGCTTGCCGTTCAAGCGGATCTCGCCGGAAGTCGGCCGGTTCATGCCGAACAGCGACAGCGCAAACTCGGTGCGCCCCGAGCCGAGCAGCCCGGTCAGGCCGACGATCTCGCCGGCGCGGATGTCGAGGCTCACATCGTCGTACTGGCCGGTGCGCGACAGGTGGCTCACCGACAGCACGGTCTTCGCGGCATCGAAGCACATGCCCGAGGTCTGGTACGCGTAGGCCTTGCCGGTCATCAACGTGGCGAGTGTCTTGTCGTTCATCTCGCGTGCTGGATAAGCGCCGACCTTGGCGCCGTCGCGCAGCACGGTGACGCGCTCGGCGATCTCCATCACCTCGTCGAGCCGGTGCGAGACGAAGACGATGCAGATGCCGGCGCGCTTCAGGTCGGCGACGAGGCGGATCAATGCGTCGACCTCGTGACGCGTCAGCGAGGCGGTCGGCTCGTCCATGATCACGAGCTTCGCGTCGGCGGCCATCGCCCGGCAGATCGCGACAAGCTGGCGTTTCGCGATCGAAAGGTCTTCGACGCGCGCATCCGGATCGAGCGCGGCGCCCACGCGCTCCATCGCGGCCTGCGCGGTCGCGCGAATCGCGCGCCAGTTCACCACTCGGGGCGCACCGAGGTGGCTCGCGATCGCAATGTTCTCGGCCACGCTCAGGTTCGGGAACAACGACAGGTCCTGGTAAATGACCTGGATGCCGCGCTCAGTCGACTGCACCGGATTCAGGTGCGGATACTCGCGTCCTTCGATGACGATGCGACCGCCCGGCTCGGGGTGCAGCACGCCGGCGATGATCTTGATCAGCGTCGACTTGCCCGAGCCGTTTTCACCGACCAGGCAATGCACCTCGCCGGGCGCCAGCGACAGATCGACATTGCGCAGCGCGATGACGCCGCCGAAATGCTTGGAGATCGCTTCGAGCTCGAGAAAGTTGGCCAAGTCCGGGCAACCTTTGACGGCGTCAAAAAAGAAAACGGGCGAGGGAGGCCTCGCCCGTGGGGCTCGGATCGGTGCTCTAGATTGACGAGGAGATCAACCTGCGCACTGGGCTCAAAGCCCGCCGGCGATCAGGCCCGCGATGGTCTCGTTGTTGATGCGCATGATCTTGTCGACCTTGATCAGCTTACCGGGCACGTCGACCTCCGCCTTGCCCAGGCCGGGGATGTCGACGCCGTCCTTGATCGCCTTGCCGTCGAGCATCAGCCGCGCGACCGCGACCATCGCATAGCCGGCGTCGGTCGGGTTCCACAGGAAGCCCTCGCGAATGATGCCGTCGGCGATCAGGTCCTTCGCTTGCGACGGCAGCACCGTGCCCACGACCGCGATCTTCTTGCCCAGCCGCTTCTCGCGTACCGCGTTGCCCGCGCCGATCGGACCGTTGGAGCCAAAGCCGAGGATGCCTTTCAGGTTCGGATAGGCCTTGATCACATCGAGCGTGGTCTTGTAGGAAGTGTCGATCTCGTCCGCTCCGGGGAAGCGGTCGGCGACCAGCTTCATCTTCGGATAGTTCTTCTTCTGGTAGGCGATCGCCGCGTCGGCCCACTTGTTGTGCAGCGGGGTGGTCAGCGTGCCGACGTAGGCGACGTAGTCACCGCTTTCGCCCATGTCTTTGGCCAAGCGCTGCATCTGCACTTCGCCGAATCGCACCGAATCGATCAGCTCGACGTTCCAGTCGCGCCCTTCCTGTTCGGGGCCTTCGTGCGTGATGACCTTGATGCCTGCAGCCTGCGCGCGCTTGAGCACCGGCTCGCACACCTTCACGTCGAGCGGCACCAGACCGATCACGGTGACCTTCTTCGCAATCAGGTCTTCGAGCAGCTTGACCTGCTGCGCCGGGTCGACATTCGCGGGGCCGACCATGGTCGCGTCGATGTTGAAATCTTTCGCGCCCTTCTTGATGCCCTTTTCAACCGCGTTGAACCACGGAATGCCGGCGATTTTCACCACCGTGACCATGGACGGATTCGCGGCAAGGGCGAGCCGCGCGGTCAAGCCGGAGGCGCCGGCCAATGCGGCGCCGCCCAAGGCCTTGAGTGTCTTGCGTCGATTCATCGGTTCTCTCCATGTCTCGCGCGAGGCGAGGTCGCGTTGTTGGTCGTCGGACAGAGTACCGAATGATCCTAGTGCGGGCCGCGGCGCAAAACAATCTGTGGTTTACGCGCGGTGTTCGCGCCTGCTGCGCAGACCGAGCGCGCGCTGCTCAGACGTTCGGTGCGCTTGCGTCGAGCAGACCGGCGGCTTTCAGATCGCTCCACAGCGCCGCCGGCACTTTGGCCTGCGCGTCGGCCACGTTCGATTCGACCTCGCTCGGCTTGACCGCGCCGAGCACGACCGCCACGACCGCCGGGTGCGCCATCGGGAACTGAATCGCGGCGCGACGGATCGACGTGTCGTGCTTCGCGCAGACGGCTTCGATCTTGCGAACTCGCTCGAGAATTTCCGGCGGCGCCGCGCCGTATTCGAACTTCGCGCCGGGCACGGCACCCGTGGCCAGAATGCCCGAATTGAAAACGCCGGCGAGCATCACGCCCATCTTTTTTTCGATCGCGATCGGCATGAATTCGGCCACGCCGGTCTGGTCCAGCAGCGTGTAACGGCCCGCCATCATCGCCAGATCGAAGTCGCCCGCGCGCGCAAACTTGACGCAGGTGTCTGCCTCGTTAATGCCGAAGCCGATCGCGGCCACCGTCTTCTCGCTGCGCAGCTTGTCGAGCGCGCGGTACGCGCCGTCCATGGCTTCCGTGAAGCGGCGGCCGGCGTCGGCGCCGTGGGTCCAGACGTCGCAGTCGTGGATCAGCAGGATGTCAAGCCGGCTCAAACCAGTGCGCAGCAGCGAATGCTCGACCGAGCGCATCGTGCCGTCGTACGAATAGTCGAATCGGGGCGCGTGTGAATAGCCCCCAACGAAGCCGGGAGAGAAGACCTCTTTGTTGCGCTCGGGCAGCTTGCCGAACGGGTCCATGACGCGGCCGATCTTGGTCGAGACGACGATCTGATCGCGCGGCACGGCGCGCAGGCCGGCACCCAGGCGTGCCTCGGCGATGCCGTTGCCGTAGTGCGGCGATGTGTCGAACAGGCGGATCCCACTGCGATAAGCCTGTTCCACGGTGGCGATCGCAGTCTTTTCATCGAGCACTTCGTAGATCTCGCCGATCGGCCCCATGCCCAGGCCCATCGTTGTGAAGCTCAGTTCGGATCCGTTGCGCGTTTTGAATTGGCGCGTGTTCATGGTGTCTCCTAATCTTCGAACGAGGGTCGAATGATGGTCAGCAGCAAGCGCAGGAAGCATGGGGCGGATGCGAATAGCGTAAACAGTTTTAGCCATGCTAGCGTCGCTCCAGGTGTGGCATGGCGGCTCGCTCGAAAGGCACTCACGATGAACAAGCTCGGTGTGCATGCACTCGTCTGGGTCGGTGGCTGGAGCCACGACGAATGCGAGCGTGCGATCGCCCAAACGGCCGAGATCGGATTCGATCTGATCGAGATCCCGGCACTCGATTTGGCCGCGATCGACAGCGATTTCACGCGCAAGATGCTCGAACGCTATCGCCTCGGCACGACCATGTCGCTCGGTCTCGACGCGTCGACCGACATTTCGAGCCAAGACCTTGGCAAGCAGGCGCGCGGCAAGGCCCGCCTAATGCAGGTGCTCGAGGTGGCGCGCGACATCGGCGCCACGCACGTCTGCGGCATCTTGTATTCGGCATTCCAGAAGTACTTCGACCCGCCCACTGAAGCGGGGATCACCGCGTCGGTTGATGTCATGCGGCACGTCGGCGAGCATGCGGCGCGGCACGGCATCACGATCGGCCTGGAAGTTGTGAACCGCTACGAGAGCAATGTGCTGAACACTGCAGCGCAGGCGCTCGCGTATGCGCAACGCGTGGGGCTGCCGAACGTCACGGTGCACCTCGACACGTATCACATGAACATCGAAGAGTCCGATCTCGAGGCGGCACTGATCCAGACCGGCGAGCGGCTTGGTTACTTCCACATCGGCGAATCCGGGCGCGGCTATCTGGGCGCGGGCAACATCGATTTCGACCGGGTGTTTCGCGGCCTCGTGAAGGCGGGCTACCAAGGACCGATCACGTTCGAATCGTTTTCGTCGGCGGTGGTCAACAAGCAGTTGCAAGGCATTCTCGGGATCTGGCGAAACCTGTGGGAAGACGGCGCCGATCTCGCACGGCACGCAAAGGGCTTCATCGAGCATGGCTTGAAGTCCGCGCGCGAGGCACACGCGCGCGGCGGGCACGCGCGGTGACGATCGCGGAACGCGGCGCGCGCGATGATCCGATGAGCACGCCCGGCGGTCTGCAGCGCTTCCGGCTGGACGGGCGCGTCGCTGTCGTCACTGGCGCGGCGAGCGGCATCGGCCTGGCCTGCGCCCGAATGCTCGGCGAGGCCGGCGCGAAGGTGGTGCTGCTCGACCTCGATGCGCAATTGGCCGAGCGCGAGGCCGCGCGTCTTGCGAACAGCGTCGGGCGCGGCCTCGATGTGAGCGATGCTGCGGCCATCGAGCGCAGCTTCGCGACCATTGGCGCGGAAGGCGCGATCGACGTACTGGTGAACAGCGCTGGCATGGCGATCCGCAAGCCAGCGCTCGAGCTCGAGCTCGACGATTGGATGCGGGTCATCAACGTCAACCTGACCGGCAGTTTCCTTTGTGCGCGCGCGGCAGCGCGACACATGACCACGGGCGGCAGCATTGTCAACATCGCATCGATCATGGGCCTGTCCGGTGGCGGGCTCTATCCGAACATCTCGTACCAGACTTCGAAGGGCGGCGTGGTCAACATGACGCGCGCGCTGGCGGTCGAGTGGGCGCCGCTGCAGATCCGCGTCAACGCCGTCGCGCCGACGTGGACGCGCACGCCCTTCATCGGCGAGCTCGAGAACTCACCGGCGCTGATGGAGCGCATTCGAAGCGTCACTCCGATGAAGCGACTTGCCGAGGCCGATGAGGTGGCGGCAGCCGTGCTGTTTCTGGCGTCGCCCGCGGCATCGATGATCACCGGACACACGCTGCCCGTGGACGGCGGGTTCCTTGCGCAATAAGTGCGCGGGAGGCGGCCGGCCATGACCACCGAACCTTCGAACTCCACCGCGACCGACGACCCGCACTACGTCATCGGAGTGGACGTCGGCACGGGCAGCGCCCGCGCCGGAATCTTCGAGTTGACCGGCCGCATGGTGTCTTCGGCGAAGCGCGACATTACCCTGTTCCGGGCGAGCGGCTCCATCGTCGAGCAGTCGAGCGCCGAGATCTGGAGCGCCGTGTGCGACGCCGTGAAGGGCGCACTGTCCCAAGCCGCGGTCCCGCCCGAACGTATCGCCGGCATTGGTTTTGACGCCACTTGCTCGCTCGTCGTGTTGGGGTCGGGCGGGCAGTCCTTGCCGGTCGGCCCGACCGAACAAGCCGAACGAGACGTCATCGTCTGGATGGATCACCGTGCCGTAACGCAGGCGCAGCGCATCAACGCCACGGACCATGAGGTCCTGAAATATGTCGGCGGCAGGATCTCGCCGGAAATGGAGACGCCGAAGCTACTGTGGCTGCTCGAGAACAAGCCTGAGGTATTCGCCGCGGCGTGGCAGTTCTTCGACCTGACCGACTTTCTGACCTGGCGTGCCACCGGGGATCTGTCCAGGTCCACCTGCACGGTGACCTGCAAGTGGACGTATCTGGCGCATGAGCGGCGTTGGGACGAAAGCTATTTCCGCACCGTTGGTCTCGGCGTGCTGGCGGACGAGGCCTTTGCCCGGATCGGTCAGACCGTGGTCGACCCGGGAACGCCGCTGGGGGCCGGACTGACGGCTGCCGCCGCCGCGGCGCTCGGCCTGCAAGTCGGAACGCCGGTCGCCACAGGCGTGATCGATGCACACGCCGGAGGGATCGGAACCGTCGGCGCGGACGGTCATGCCGAGTCTTGCCTGGCCTATGTCTTCGGCACCTCATCGTGCACGATGACCACGACCCGGCGGCCGGTCTTCGTGCCCGGTGTCTGGGGGCCGTATTTCTCGGCGATGGTGCCGGATGCCTGGCTGAACGAAGGTGGGCAGTCGGTTGCCGGCGCGGCGATCGAGCATCTGCTGTCGATGCACCCCGCGGCGCCCGATGCGCGGCGTCGTGCGCACGACGCCGGCCAGTCGCTGCCGGAGCTGCTTGCTGGGCTGGCGACGCAGGCCGCGACAAATCTATCGGATGCGGTCGCGCTGGTCGACGGGCTGCATGTCGTCCCGGAATTCCTCGGCAACCGAGCCCCGCTCGCCGATCCTCAGGCCAGAGCGGTGATCGCGGGCCTGGGCATGGACGACGACCTGGAGAGCTTGATTGCTCTCTACGTCGCGGGCCTGTGCGGCATCGGCTATGGGCTGCGCCAGATCATCGAAGCGCAGGCCGATGCCGGCGCGCCGATCGAGCGCGTGGTCATCAGCGGTGGCGCTGGGCGCAGCGACCTCGTGCGCCAGCTGCTTGCCGATGCGACCGGAAAGGCGGTGCTCGCGACCCGCGCGGAAGAACCCGTCATGCTCGGCGCCGCGATGCTCGGCGCTGTGGCCGGCCGCCTGTTCGACGGCGTGCAGTCGGCGATGGCGGGTATGTCGCAGATCAGCAGGCGCCACGAGCCGGCTGCGGGCACCGTCGCGGCTTGTCACGAGGCGCGTTTTCGCGCCTTCAAGCAGTTGCAAGCTGTCGCGCGAGAAATTCGCTAAGCCCGTCGCGACCAAGCCGCCTTCACGCCGATCGTTCAGGGACACCCTGTGCCCTCTTAGCTCAATGTGGGCACCGAAACAAGTCAGTCCATGACTGAACTCCAAAGCCTTCACGCCCAACCCGGCAAGGCTTGATTCGGGGGCACCGGCGCGGCGTTGCACAGGACGACGTCACCAGCAGGCCAGCATGCCTGCATTCAACAGCACTCGCTACGAGTCGTAGCGCATGAGTGACATCGATCCCGACAAATCCTGCCCCACCACCAACGAGACGGCAGTCGAAGGTCTATGAGAGTTGGAGCGCCACTCGAGGCTCTTTCCAACGGAGTTCCTACGCCTACTCGTCGCGCGAGCGTCAAGTTCCGAGACCGGCGGCCTGCGCAACGCGGGGGCGAGAGCCGCGACGACGCGGCTGCTGCGCCAACACCTGGGCCTGCGGGCGCAGCGCGGATCTTCGGCGTCATGAACGGCTACCTTGTGCAACTTATTCAAACAAGTTGCAGGAGCCACACCATCCCCAGTGGTCACGGCAGGCTGTGCTGCGCGTGCGGGAGTTGCGGTCGTTGCACGGCTGGTCCTCTGCAGCTGGCCGGCCTAGCTGATCCGCGGGCGGGGTTCATGAGGGGCATCGGGGGCTGACGGCGCCGGCGGACGCGCGGGACGCGACCTCGGTATGCTGCGCGGTGTGCGACGGGGCCGCGCCTCCCAGCAGTCCCTTGGCGCGACGCGATTGGAACATCCCATGGCTGTCGATCTAACCCCAAGCTTCGAGGTCATCGATCCGCGGTTCCGGCAACTGGCCTTTCCCAACGTTCACCTCGAGAAGCTGCACACGGGCTGCCGATGGGCCGAGGGTCCGACGTGGTTCGCGGCCGGGCGGTATCTGGTCTGGTCCGACATCCCGAACGATCGCATGCTGCGCTGGGACGAAACCGACGGCTCGGTCTCGGTGTTCCGCCAGCCGGCGATGAACACCAACGGCCACACGGTGGACCTGCAGGGCCGGCTCGTGTCGTGCGAGCACCGCGGCCGCTGCGTCTCGCGCACCGAGCACGACGGTCGTCGCACGGTGCTGGCTTCCCAGATCGAGGGCAAGCGCCTGAACTCGCCGAACGACGTGGTCGTGAAGTCCGACGGCAGTATTTGGTTTACCGACCCGAGCTACGGCATCGACAGCGACTACGAAGGCGACGCGGCCCCCAGCGAGGTCGGCGATTGCAGGGTCTACCGCATTGCGCCGGACGGCCGCTCGTTCGAGCCGGTGGCCGACGGCTTCGTGCAGCCGAACGGCCTGGCGTTCTCGCCCGACGAGAGCCTGCTCTACGTCGCCGACACCGGCGCCACGCACCGCGTCGACGGCCCCCGCCACATTCGGCGCTTCCGCATGGGAGCCGATGGCCGCAGCCTCTCTGGCGGGGAGGTTTTTGCCGACTGCACTGCAGGGCTCTTCGACGGCTTTCGCGTTGACGCCCGAGGCAATCTGTGGGCGAGCGCCGGCGACGGCGTGCATTGCTACGCGCCCGAAGGTCAGCTTCTGGGCAAGATCCGGGTGCCGGAGACGGTGGCCAACGTGTGCTTCGGAGGGCCCAAGCTGAACCGGCTTTTCGTCTG
>Ga0209724_1003814_pt1 | contig 12137 bp, 12 predicted proteins | sample grotaG_FD_184143 | JGI IMG/M metagenome (GOLD analysis project Ga0209724, IMG submission 184143) | Glacier valley bacterial and archeal communities from Borup Fiord, Nunavut, Canada, to study Microbial Dark Matter (Phase II) -... | ecosystem: Environmental > Aquatic > Freshwater > Ice > Glacier ... | reverse complement strand
CAACGATAATCGCGTCGGGTTTTGTCTCGCCGATGAAGCCAAACACCGCCGTGCGGTCAAGCAGGTCGAGCTCTGCGCGTCGACGGCCGATCCAGTCTTCGGCGCCGATCTCCTCGATGCGGCGAGCGATGGCGGAGCCCACGAGGCCGCCGTGGCCTGCGACATAGACAAGCGGCTTAGTCATTTCTTCGGTCCTTCCACGAGCGCGCTTGCGCGGAATGTCGCCCACTGCACGAATTTTTCCCAGAGCGGTGAGATCGGTCGCACCCACCCCGGTAGGTGCTCGACACGCACTTGGCTCGCCTCGCGCACGGAATCGCGGCGCTGGCCCACCGACAACGACTCCGAGTGCCACCGGAAGGCGGCGAGAGTGTGCGGAATGAACGAGAGCTTTCCGAACTTGGCCAGCTGAAGGAAGATGTCGAGATCGAACGCCCAGCCGAGATCGGTGCGCAAGCCGCCCGTCTTCAGGTAAGCGGACCGTCGGAACAGCGAACCTGGTTGGGGAATCAGGTCAGGACCGATCCGCAGCATTGGTGCTGCCCACCAGCCGGACTTGTTTGCCCAGACCGTGTTTCCCGCCGGGTCAATGTAGTCGCAGCGCCCGTAAACGGCCGAGCTTCGAGGATGCCCGTCGAGGAAGTCAGACGCGAGCCCGAGCGCCCCCGGTCGCAGGAGGTCGTCGTCGCCGAGCCAGGCGAGATAGCGGATCCCGTCCGGAAGGGCCGCAAACCCTTGGTCGATGGCGGCGGGCAGCGACCGCCCCGTCTCGTCAAGCTTGTCGTCGATGAGCCCGGCCGCCGTGAGCTCGGACGCGTCGAATGATGCGGGCGCGACCATCACAATGTGCGACTGTCCCGCCGCGCGGATCGACGACAGCGATTGCTCGAGGTACTCCGGTCGCTGGCCGAGCGTCGGGACGACGACAGCGATCACGGGCCGGCCCACGCTAAAAGACCCAGGGGGCCACCTGGGGGGCGTCGACGACGTGGCCGTTGTTGGCAATCTCGGCGAGGTCATGGTCGACCATGATCTTCGCGAGTTGCTCCGGATGTACGGTTGCTGTCCAGTCGAGCAGCCGCGTGGCTTTGGAGGCGTCGCCGACGAGCGAGTCGACTTCGGTGGGTCGAAGGTAGCGGTCGTCGGTGCGCACGAAGTCCTTCCAATCGAGCCCGACGTGCTCGAAGGAGAAGCGCACGAAGTCCTCAACGCTGAAGTCGGTCCCAGTGCCGACGACGTAGTCGGTCGCCTCGTCTTGCTGAAGCATGCGCCACATGGCATCGACATACTCGGGCGCGTAGCCCCAGTCCCGGCGCGCGTCGAGATTGCCCAAGTACAGGTCTTTTTGGTGGCCAGCCTTGATCCGCGCCACCGCACGGGTGATCTTGTGGGTCACGAACGTCTCACCACGTCGCGGGCTTTCGTGGTTGAACAGGATGCCGTTGACAGCGAACAGCCCGTAGGCCTCGCGATAGTTGCGGGCAATCCAGTAGGCGTACACCTTTGCGGCTCCGTACGGCGAGCGAGGGTAAAAGGGGGTCTCCTCGCCCTGCGGCGGTGGAGTCGCTCCAAACATCTCGGAACTTGACGCCTGATAGAAGCGCGCGGGTACCTGGGTCTGGCGGATTGCCTCGAGCAAGCGGATCGTGCCGAGACCCGTGATGTCTCCGGTGTACTCCGGCTCATCGAATGACACCCGCACGTGCGACTGGGCGCCAAGGTGGTAGACCTCGTCGGGCGCGATCTCGTTCATGAGGGCCGAAAGCCGCGAGCCGTCAGCGAGGTCGGCGTAGTGCAGAAACAGGCGGGTACCCGACTCGTGCGGGTCGCGATAGAGATGGTCGATTCGCACCGTGTTGAAAGTCGATGCGCGCCGAATCAGCCCATGAACCTCGTACCCTTTTGCCAGCAGCAACTCAGCGAGGTACGAGCCGTCTTGTCCCGTAATTCCGGTGACCATGGCGCGCTTCTGCGTCGACAACTCTGGCATTCGGTAACCAACTCACTTTTCTATGAAACCACCCAATTCTAGGGTGGTGAGGCGGTAAGCGCCTGATCTCGAACTGCCCGGGTTGACCCCACTTCAGCGCGAAGCATTTCGCCCGTGTGGAGCGAGTGTCCTGCGCCGCGAAACGCGACAGGTCCCCGTGCTGTGGCTAGATCTATCGGGACTGCGTGAACCGCGAAATGATCCGCCTGAATGCGCTGATCGGCCCCTCAACTCGAAAGTAGTGCCAAAACATTCTCGCATCGCGCCGGAAGCCGTATGGTTTACGTTCCCGTCGGCCAGCCGAGCGGTCGAGCCGTCCATCGCGTTGGTCGGCGGCGCGGTGCGGGGCACGCACGAAGTCGACCAGCGGAGCGAGCGCCCGTTCCCACTCGAAGTCTTCGCGAACGCGCGCGACATTCGCGCGCACGGTTGCGACAAATGCGTCGTCGTAGAGTACCCGCTCGATCGCGACTTCGAGAGCCCCGACGTCTCCTGCCGGAACGACAATGCCGAGCCCTTCCCCGCGAACAAGTTCGGCAAAGCTGTCGCCATCGGTGACCACCATCGGTAATCCGGCCCACAGGTAGTCGAGGATTCGAGTGCGGAACGCGAAAGTGGTCTCAACGTGATCGAGGTGCGTGCTCACGCCCGCATCGGCCTCAAGCAGCCAATTCTGCCGTTCCGAGTACTCGACCCACGACTCGTTAAAGAACACCGACCGATCGAGAGCGCCGAGTTCGCGCGCGAGGTCGAAAGACTCAGCGACGATCCCCATCTCGCCGACGCCGGGGTGCCGTGTTCCGAGAAAAAGAAGCCGCAGGTTGGGGTGGCGATCGGCGAGGCTCGCAACGGCTCTAATCAGAGTCAGTGGGTCAAACCAGTTATACAGTCCACCGCCCCAGATGAGGAGTTTGTCGGTTGCCGTGATGCCGGGGCGAATTCCCTTGACCACGTCGATGTCATGGACGGGCGGAACCTTGTTGAGACCGAACGGTGCGATGTCGATCAGTCGCGAAAGATTCGGATCGTATTCATACGTTGCTGGGTTCACCCGCCCGAGGGTTGTCAATTGGCCCAGGTAGAACAGCCGCTGACGCTCCGACGCGCAGAGGAAGAAGTCAGCGAGCGCAAGTTGATCGTTGAGTACGGCCGTCGCCGACGAAACCCTCAACTCCCATGTTGCCCGCCCCAATTCGCGCCCCTGTTCAAGCATCTCTAAGTGCATCGGGTCGTAGATATCGGCTACGACCACTTTCTGGGTTGTGCGGAGGGCTTCAAATTGCGCCATCGCGTGGCCCTGAAACACGATCACTTCGGCCCAGAATTCCAGCTTTGCAAAGGCGGCGTCCTCCCCTGGCTTCACGTGGTGCAACTCAAATGGGGCATCTACTCGCTCAAGAACAGAGGTCGTCATGAGTACGACCTCGTTTTCCCTCGACAGAATTTCCGCCATGTTCCACGAGCGGATCGCGGGCCCGGCCATTCGTGCGCCGATCGCATCCCCCGTGATGACGAGCACTCGTGTCATCGTGGGCTGGCCAGGAGTCCCGACAGATAGGCCCCGTATCCGCTCTTGACCAACGGATCCGCGAGACGCTTGAGCTGCTCGTCAGTGACCCACCCGGCACGCCAAGCGATCTCCTCAACGCAGCCGATCTTGTAGCCCTGGCGCGCTTCAATGACGCGGACGAACTCGCTTGCCTGCACCATGGATTCGAAGGTGCCAGTGTCGAGCCAGGCGGTGCCCCGATCGAGGACGTTGACTTGAAGCGCACTTCGCGAGAGGTACCACTCATTGACGGTCGAGATCTCGAGTTCACCTCGTGCACTCGGCGTAATCGATTTCGCTACATCGATGACCGAGTTGTCGTAGAAGTAGAGGCCGGGCACGGCGAAGTTGCTCTTGGGATTGTCCGGCTTCTCCTCGATCGACACGGCCCTGAGCTCGGTGTCAAACTCGACGACACCATACGATCGTGGGTTGCTCACGTGGTACGCGAAAATCAGTGCACCGTCGACGTCGACGTGGCCGCGCAGGTTGGACCCTAAGCCGACTCCGTGAAAGATGTTGTCGCCCAACACGAGCGCAACCTTCTCGCTGCCGATGAACTCTTCGCCAATGAGAAAAGCCTGTGCAAGCCCGTCAGGCGATGGCTGAGCTGCATACTCAAGAGAAATTCCGAGCTCCGACCCGTCGCCAAGCAGACGGCGAAATGCATCTTGATCTTCGGGTGTCGTGATGATGAGGATTTCGCGGATGCCAGCACTCATGAGAGTCGACAGCGGGTAGTAGATCATCGGTTTGTCGTAGATCGGCATGAGTTGCTTCGAGATGCCTTTGGTGATGGGCCACAAGCGAGTACCGCTCCCGCCGGCCAGGATGATGCCGCGCATCAGTCGCGCCGCCCATTGCCAGAGTCGTAATAGGTCCGTAAGTCGTCCCAACGGGGCAGGCGCCCTTGTTCGAGCAACGCTGACAGAGAAGGCGCGGCTCGATCCTTGGGCGAAAGAACCGGTTCCCCGAGGTCAGCGGGAAACCTGAGCGCGATGTCTGGATCCAAGACGTTGATGTCGTGCTCCGCCGAGGGCGTGTACGGCTCACTGACGAGATAGGTCAATGTTGCGTCAGCGGTGAGCGCCGCGAAGGCATGCCCGAGACCCTCAGACACAAAAACCGACGTGCGTGTCTGCGCGTCCAAGAGCACAGAGTCCCACTGACCAAACGTGGGAGAACCGACCCGGATGTCGACAACAAAATCGATTCCCGCACCGCGGGTGAGCGAAACGTACTTCGCTTGCCCTGGGGGTGAGTCAGCGAAGTGGATGCCGCGGACAACGCCCTTTGCCGAGACCGAGGTATTGGACTGCTGCACGGAGAACGATCGCCCCGTTACTGCTTCGAGCTCGGCGGACTTGAATTGCTCGAGAAACACACCGCGTTCGTCGCGCCACTGGACGGGGACGATCTCATAGGCATCCCGGATGGCCAGTTCGCGAATTTGCACGACCACGATCCTAACGCGAGTGGCCGGTACGTCAGTGGGGAGCAGTAGGCACTCTGGTCGATCAGCGGGGGCCCGGCGGCTGCGCTAGGTCGCGGAGGGCATCCCGTAGGCCACGGCTGTATCGACGATAGTGACCACCAACAACTCCACCGGCGATCGGTAGGATACGCAGAATCCGGGTGCGCGGAAGCGCGAGCCTGGCTCGATCGTGTGCGAGCTTCCCGACAGCGAGTTCTCGGCGTGCAGGCCGCACGAGCGCGCCGAGCGCGTCAATTCGGGCGACAAGAATCTCTGCCCGCGCGAGCAAGTGACGGTTTCGGTCCTGACGCGGTTCGCCGATTTTGCGCAGCTTGTCTCCCAGCGTCGGTTTACGCGCGCCAATCTGGTTGCCGCCGTGCTGGCGGTAGTCGAGGAGCCGCTCGTCGATCAAGTAGGTCGAGTCGACAGCAGAAGCGAGGATAGCGAGCCACTCGTCGTGAATCCACTCCGGCGGAAACGGACTCGCGTGAGCAAGCAGGCTCGACCGAAATACCGTCGTCGCGCCCGTGACAAGGTTGCGTTTGATCAAAGCGGCGAAGCTCGAGCTGCCCTGAAGCTGTCGCTTCTCCCGCGGGGTCGTCTCGAGACTGCCAAGTAACGTACTCGGCAAGACGTGTCCGTCTTCGGCAATGAGCTGCGCATCGGTGTGCACTAGCGAAACGCCATCCAACCGGCCCAGCGCCTCGATGGATAGCGCAATCTTTTCCCGGTGCCAGAGGTCGTCCTGATCACACAGGGCGATGAGCTCACCCGAGCACCGGGATGTTGCTTGATCAAAATTGGCTACGACTCCGAGCGCCTTCGGGTTGCGGATCGTGACGAGTTCCGGCCGAGGGGAGGGCCACTCAGCGACCGTCCGTTCGGCGATTGCAACCGTGTCGTCGGTCGAAGCGTCGTCTGACAGCACGATTTCGGATACCGGCACCGACTGCCGCAAGATGCTCTCGACTTGGGCGCAGACAAACTTCGCACCGTTGTGCGTGCACAGGGCTACCGAAACTCTCGGCGCTTGGGGGGTCGTGCTCACGCCGCAAGCCTACGGCCGGAGGGTGCAGCGCATCGCGAGCGCGCTAGAGCGACCCGCTCAGTGAATCTCGATACGACTTCACCGTCATCGCGGCGTCACCCACGGCCATCACGGTGCCGCGGTTGATCCAGACGGCCTTCTGGCACATCTGCGTGATGGAATCCAGTGAGTGGCTCACCATGATTACTGTTCGGCCTGACTGCCGAAATTCGCGGAACTTCGCGAAGCATTTGGCCTGAAACTCAGCGTCTCCCACCGACAGGACTTCATCAACAACCAGGATGTCTGGTTCCACGGTGATTGCGATGGAGAAACCCAATCGCACGTACATGCCTGATGAATAGTTTTTTACGGGCTGGTCGATGAACTCGCTTACTCCCGAGAATTCGACGATCTCATCAAACTTGGAGACGATCTCCTTCCTCGACATTCCGAGAATCGAGCCATTCAAAAAGACGTTCTCGCGCCCCGACAGTTCTGGGTGAAAACCAGAGCCAACTTCGAGCATCGCTGCGAGGCGACCGTTGTAGGTGATGGCCCCCGACGTCGGCACGTAGATCTTCGCCAAACACTTCAGCAGTGTTGACTTTCCGGATCCGTTACTGCCGATGATGCCGAACGTCGAGCCGGCTGGAACCTCGAAACTCACGTCTTTCAGCGCCCAGAAATCGTCGTGCACCGATACGCGGCGCCGCATGACGGCGGACTTGAGGGTCTGGTTTCGCTCGTGATACAGCCTGAAACTCTTGCTGACGTGCTCGACCCGCACGGCTGGCTCGCTCATAGCAACTCCGCAAGGCGCATCTCGTTGCGTCGAAAGATGAGCGCACCGACGACGATCGACGCGAAGGCCCAAGCCGTGCAGATGAGCCATTCCGCCACCTCGGGCGCGCGGTTGTCGTAAAGAAGGTTTCGAAAGATCCCCACGAAGTGCACCATCGGGTTGAGGGAATAGATGTCGGCGATGGTCACCGTTGTCCCAAGGACGGGGCCCACTTGATCCGATTGCTTCGTCACGAGCGACAGCGGATAAATGATCGGCGTGAGGTAAAGCCACAACTGGAGCAGGAGGCCCACTATGTATTGCGTGTCTCGAAAGTAGACATTGGCAATAGCCGCCATCAGCGCAAGTCCCGCCGCGAACAACGCAAGAAGCAGCATCTGAAGCACAAGCAGAGGTAGCCACGGGAGTACCCGTGCACCGCCGATCGTGAGTGCGACGAGAAGAATGAACATCTCGAACAGCCAGGTGTACGCGCTCGAACCGACCACAGACAGCGGTAACACGATCCTCGTGAAGTACACCTTCTGAATCAAATTGGCGTGGGTCACCAGCGAGCCGACGGTCTGAGTGAGCACAGTCGCAAAAAATGTCCATGGTAGAAGCGCGCACAGCAACCACAGTGCGAAGACGTCGAGTCCGCTCGGATTGCCCGGCGCGGGTTGGACCTTCAGGATGAAGCCAAAAACGAGCGTGTAGATCAGCATGAGCACAAGCGGGTTGACAAGCGACCAGAGTTGTCCGAATACCGTCCGCGAATACTTGCCGCGAATCTCCCTCATCGTGAGGTTTGCGAGAAGCTCGCGAGCCGCGAGCACTTCATTGAGATAACTCATGCACCCTCACACGACTTTCGGTTGGCTTCGCAGCAGTGAATCTAGCCTAGAACTAGGATCGTGGGGTGCCGTCAGCAGGAGATATCCCACGCAGCGACACTCCTCGGGTCACTGTGCTGCTCGCCACGTTCAACGGGCGCCACTGGCTACCGGAGCAACTGGCGAGCATCCTCGATCAAACAGACGTGGACGTGTCGGTAGTTGTGTCAGATGACACGTCGACCGATGGAACCCACGAGTGGCTGGTGGAGCGCGCTTCTCGCGATTCTCGCATCACGGTCGTTGAATTCGGCACGGCTTCGGGCGGTGCTGCGCAGAACTTCTTCCGGTTGCTCTCCCACGTCGCACCAGACAACGGAGACCTGATTGCTTTCGCGGATCAGGACGACCTGTGGCACGGTGACAAGCTCTCGCGTCACGCGGCCCTCATAGAGCAATACGGGTTTGACGGCGTCTCATCCAGTGTCATGTCGTTCACGCAGGCCGGCAAGTGGGTCCTTGTTCGCAAGGACTTCCCGCAACGCCGGTTCGACTTCCTCACCGAGAGCCCGGGACCTGGCTGTACGTTCCTGATCACACCGAAACTCGCCCAAATGGTTGCGCGCGAATTGAACGACAGTACTTCCCCGGCCCGATCGGCCCGCTTTCACGACTCACTCATCTACGTGATTGCGCGATCCGCCGGTCTGAAGTGGCACATTGACGCCGAGCCATCGGTTGACTACCGGCAGCATCAAACAAACGTGATGGGATCCAACGTCGGAATTGAGCCCGCCGGGCGCCGCCTCCGGCTGATCCGAGCTGGATGGCACCGGAGCGAGGCACTGCTTCACGCGACTGTCGGACTGCGCGTCTCCCCAACGGATGCCCGAGCCCGCCTGGAAGAGATGCGGGCGCTGTTCTCCGGTAAGGGCCTGCGCGCCCGTTTGACCCTCGCCGCCAAGGCCGGACAGATGCGCCGCCGCCCGCGCGACCGGTGGATAATTGGCATCTTGATCGCGATCGGCATTTGGTAGGGACGCAATGAAAATCCTTGTAACCGGCGGAGCCGGCTTCATCGGCTCGAACTTCGTCCGGCGCACGATCGAGGATTCCTACCCGGGGCTGGAGGGAGCCGAGGTCGTTGTTCTCGATGCGCTGACCTACTCCGGCAACCTCGCAAACCTGGCAGCCGTCGCCGAATCCCCTCGCTACAGCTTCGTGCACGGTGACATTCGCGATGCCGAGCTCCTTGACCGGATCCTCCCGGGTGTGGATGCGATCGTCCACTTCGCCGCGGAATCCCACGTCGACCGCAGCGTGCGCGACTCGGGCATCTTCGTCGAGACCAACGTGCTCGGCACTCAGCGACTACTCGACGCGGCGCTGCGCAACGACCTCGCCCGCTTCGTGCACGTCTCGACGGACGAGGTCTATGGCTCAATCGCGGAAGGGTCGTGGGACGAGTCCCGGCCTCTCGAACCCAACTCGCCATACTCTGCCTCGAAGGCGGGCAGCGACCTGCTCGCGCGCAGCTACTTCCGCACCCACGGACTCAACCTCTCGATCACGCGCTGCTCGAACAACTACGGCCCATACCACTTTCCCGAGAAGGTCATCCCGCTTTTCGTCACGAACCTCATCGACGACGAGCACGTGCCGCTGTACGGCGAGGGCAACAACATCCGCGACTGGCTGCACGTTGACGACCACACTCGCGGCATCGCGATGGTGCTTGTTGGCGGTCGCGCCGGGGAGATCTACAACATCGGCGGCGGCACCGAGCTGACCAACACGGAGCTCACCCACATGCTGCTCGACGCGACGGGCAAGGACTGGTCGTACGTTGACCGCGTTGCCGACCGCCTCGGCCACGATCTGCGCTACTCGGTCGACATCAGCAAGATCAGGTCTGAGCTCGGGTATGAACCGCTCGTGCCTTTCGACAAGGGGCTCACCGAGGTCGTGCAGTGGTACCGCGACAACCGTTCGTGGTGGGAACCGCTCAAGGCTCGCGCCGCCTTGTGACCAGATACCTGATCACCGGCGGCGGCGGAATGCTCGCCACAGACTTGGCAGAGAAACTCGCGAGTCGCGATCTCGTGACGCTCACGCGTGCTCAGCTCGACATTACGGATGACGCCGCCGTGCGCGTCGCGGTCGCGGGCTTCGACGTAGTCATCAATGCCGCCGCCTACACGAAGGTCGATGACGCGGAAACCAACGAGGCGACGGCCCACCTCATCAACGCGGTCGGTGCGGGAAACCTCGCCCGCGCGGCGCACTCGGCCGGCGCTCGACTCGTGCAGCCCTCGACCGACTACGTCTTTGACGGCACCGCAAGCACTCCATACCCCGAAGATGCGCCGCTCGACCCCGTGTCGGCCTACGGGCGCACCAAAGCGGATGGCGAGCGCCTCGTGCTCGAAGTGAACGGCGACGCGACATACATTGTTCGCACGGCGTGGCTGTACGGCGCGCACGGGCCGAACTTCGCCAAAACCATGAGGCGCTTGGCGGGCGAACGCGAGCGACTCTCCGTGGTCGATGACCAGGTCGGTCAGCCGACCTACACGGGCGATCTCACCACGCAGATCATCGCACTGCTTGATTCGGATGCTCCTGCCGGCATTTACCACGGCACCAACTCAGGGCAAGCAAGCTGGTTCGAGTTCGCGCGCGCGATCTTCGTCGAGGCGGGTCTCGACCCCGAGCGCATCCAGCCGACCGACAGCTCGTCATTCGTGCGGCCCGCACCTCGACCGGCGTACTCGGTCTTGGGGCACGATGCGTGGGCCAAGGCCGGCCTCGAACCCATGCGGGATTGGCGTGAGGCGCTTGTCGATGCCGCGGCCTCAGGCGCGACAACGCCGTAAAGTCGGGCCAAGCGCGGACGGCGGCTATCATGACACAGTTGATGTCTCCCCCACCCCTGGTTAGGTTCTGACGTGTATCGAGTGACGGATGCGCTCGCACAGTCGCGCGACCGAGTGGCCCATCGTGGGTCGTCACCGTGGTGAGCTCATGACTACCCTGCGCCTGATCCTTGATGAGCTGAACAGTCCGAGCCCTGCGAGTGCGTACACCCGCGAATTGGCCCGCCAGCTGATCCTCACGGCGCCGCACGGCTGCTCCGTGGACGGTTTCATCTCGGCATCGCCCGAGCCTGTCTACGACGACATCGCCGAGAACCTCCCGGGGCTCGCGACGCTTCACAAGAGTGCGCTCGCCCGCCGCGAGCTCCGCGCGGCCTGGCAGCACGGATTTACTCGGCTACCAGGAAGCGGGATGCTGCACGCGCCGAGCCCGCAGGCACCCCTCGCGCGGCACGATCGCCTCAATGACGGTGATCAGATCGCAGTCACGTTCCACGACACTCTCGCGTGGACGCATCCCGAGGCCCTCAGCACAGCAACGGTCGGCTGGTACAAGGCCATGGCGAAGCGCGCTCAGCGTTTCGCCGATGCGATCGTCGTGCCCAGCCACACGGTCGCCGATCAGCTGAGCGAGTTCGTGGGATTTGGCGACCGCATCCGCGTGATCAGTCCGGCGGCGCGACCACAGGTCATGCCTCCCGCTGACGCTGCTGCGACGGCTAAACGGCTACAGCTCGCCGCTCGCTATGTGCTCGCCTCGACATCTACCGGGATCGATGACCCGCTCGGGCAGCTCGTGCGATCACTCCGTGATATCGATTCCGACGTGCCCCTGCTCGTCATGGGGGTGGAGCCCGACGACGAGGTGCTCGCCGCGGTCGTGAGTGAAGCGGGGCTGACCCAGGGGCGAGCGCGCGGCCTCGGCACCCTCGATGCGCCCGACCTTGCGCTCGCGATTCAGCGCGCGTCGGTGTTCGCCTACCCCAACCTCGAGGAGGGCTTCGGGATGCCCATGCTTGAGGCGATGGAATTGGGGACCCCGGTCGTGCACTCCGATGACCCCGCGCTCGTCGAGCTCAGCGGGGATGCGGGCCTTGCCGCTGCCCGGGACGACGACTTTTCGGTGACGCTCGGGGCGTCACTCACTGCCGTCCTCGGCGATAACGCCGTAGCTGAGCGCATGCGCTATGCGGGACTCGACCGGGCACACGCATTTTCGTGGCGTAGCGCCGCCGAAAAGGTCTGGCAACTGCACGCCGATCTTTAGCCAGCTGGCGTCGGGCTCGCTGTTGACAGTGCGAGCTGGGTGGCAACGAGTTGGTGCGCGTAGTTGTAGTCGGCGTTGGCCGGGTCGATGAGCGGCGGCACGAGCTCGAGCTTGTCGACCGGTAGCGCGCGCGACTTCGCCGCAAGATCGACAAAGTAGCCAAGCATCTGCTGCGGGATGTCGGTGCTCACCACTTGCGCGCCCGCGGTCGCGACACTCTCAAACTTGGTAAGCACGTTCGTGGCATCGAACTGCTGCAGGATCGCCTCCTGCACCTGATGCTGTCGAGCCATCCGCTCGTAGTCACTCGAACCGGCACGAATCCGCGCGTACCACA
>Ga0209724_1003813_pt1 | contig 12143 bp, 4 predicted proteins | sample grotaG_FD_184143 | JGI IMG/M metagenome (GOLD analysis project Ga0209724, IMG submission 184143) | Glacier valley bacterial and archeal communities from Borup Fiord, Nunavut, Canada, to study Microbial Dark Matter (Phase II) -... | ecosystem: Environmental > Aquatic > Freshwater > Ice > Glacier ... | reverse complement strand
ATTATGCGACTCGTAAGTGTGTCTTTCGAGAGTATGACGATGGGCTGCCCAAACAAAAATTGAAGCAAGCTGTTGAATATATCAATGAAAATTTAGAGATAACCGTCTCGTTAACCGCGATCGCAACCGAACTGGGAATGAGCCAGTACCACTTTTGTCGATTATTTAAGAGATCGATTGGCATAGCTCCCTACCAGTACTTGATTCAACAGCGAGTTGAACGGGCAAAGCAATTGCTGAAGCAACCAGAGAAAACGACTACCGAAATTGCGTTGGAGTGCGGATTTGCGAATCAGAGCCATTTGGCTAGGCACTTTGGTAAGCACATGGGGATGTCACCCAAGCAATTTCGCAAGTTGTAGCAAGAACGTGTTCATTGAGCAAGAACGTGTCTGACTCTTTTATAAGGCGCTGGTAGAATCTCTTCAAATTCTTACCTGCTTCGTTGTAAGAAATGTAACCGTATCACATTCTTCAGGGATCAATTTTTTGGACAAAACCTCATGGAATTTGAAGTTAAGTCAGCCGTGTCGTGTCTTTTCTCTTAGTTTGTTGCCAGATCCCTAATTTTTGACCACGTAATCAATGAGTGCAACTGCTCCCCTCTGCATAGAAGTAAGTCCATTTTGGTGAGAGGGGACTGTGAGTGGACAATCCTGTCTTACTCAGATTGGTTAACGCTTTAACGTTGGCTAGGAAAGGGTGACACCCTTGCTCCTATCTTTCCTGTCTTCTTTGCCTTTCTTTAGTTCACAACTCATGATTAAAAACAGGAGCTTTAAAAATGAACACGTCTACCACGTTTACTTCTCTTGATCAAGCTATTGATACTGCCTACGAAATCCTAGAAGCATTTACCACAGACGAAGAATTTGAAACTAAAGTCACAAAAGCTTTTGGTACTGATTTTGACTATCAGAAGTTAGAAAGCCTGAAGCAGCAATGGCAATCTAGTGACTTTTCAGAACTGCCGACCGTTGAGGTTCTTCCGGCGGCTACGCTCAATGCAGCCAAAGGTGCCTACTCCTCCAGCACGAATACAATCTATCTATCGCAAGAGCTGATCAATCAAAACGCAGATACTATTTCAACGATTACCGATGTTTTGCTGGAGGAGATTGGTCATTTTATTGATGCTTACATTAATCTAGCTGATGCTCTGGGTGATGAAGGGGCAATTTTTGCAATTTTGGCACAGCACAAACTGCTAGATGAATTAACTCTACAAGCACTCAAGATAGAAGATGACATCACCACAATCATGGTAAATGGGCAAGCAGTTCAAGTAGAAAATGCGGTTGGACCAGGAATTGTTACCCTTTCTGGCACCATTCTCTGGACGGATGGAGATGGTCAGACTCATCCAGTTCGTGGGTCAACGGTAAAAATTTGGCAGCACAACTTTGTTGGTTCTGATGAACTCATTCAAACTGAACCCATTGTTACCGATTCTCAAGGAAACTACACAGCTACCTTCGAGAATGGCTTAAACGGGTTTAGTCGGGATGTGTATGTAGAAGTATTATCTGATGGAGCAGCTCATTATGTAGAGTCTGCAGGATTACTTGGTAACATTTACTCCCAGAAGTCCAGTACTTTCTTTGATATTCCTAATGGCAATACTCCGGACATTTTTTGAGGCAGAGGCTGAAACCCGCATTCCACCGTTGGTATTTGCCTCAGTGATGATGCTGAAACCCGCATTCCACCGTTGGCGATTTAAAATTGTCCGGACTGTTGTAATGGGTCTACCACGTTAAATTTAACAATAAGAAATAATACCAACGCGGAACGATCTTTTTCAATTAGCGATGCATTGTTTGTTGGGGAAGCTTTTGCAAAAGCTGTACGTGGAGGATTACCACGAAGACTAGAGGTAAACTTTCCAGTAAGTGGATCAGCATCAAACTTTGACGAATTCCCCTTTACTGGGAAAGATCTTAATATCACATCGCGTCGTCGTTGGGCATGGGACGTAATCCTTCACGAATATGGTCACTTTTTGGCAGATGAAGATAATCTAGATGATGTCTCTTTACTCCCTCTTGGTACAGATCATGTTTCTGGAAAAAGCAATATTTTGGAGTATGGCAAGGCTAAAGGAGTCCAAATTGCTTGGAGTGAAGGGCTTGCTACTTATTTAGGAATTGCAGCTCAAAAGGTCGCTGAATCAACAGGGCTATTGCCAAATAATCCTTTTATTCCATATACAGGCAATACTTATTATGATTCTTTCGATGCAGATAATCCAGCTAACAGCTTTAGCCAGGACTTAGAAACAAAGGCTGCCCGAAACGATACAACTAATTCTTCGACCTACTCCTTAAACGAAAAGGGAGAAGGAGATGAGGCGGCAGTATACCGAATTCTATGGGATATTGCGGACAATAGCTCTGAGGAAACTTTTGACGAGGTTTCGCTAGGGCACGAAAACTTATATAAAAGTCTTAAAATTATTCCCGGCTTAAAAAGTTTGAATGATGTTTGGAACTATTTCTTCAATAATTCAAATGATGCTGAACGAGCAAAATATGGAGCGATTTTTGAGGAGTATAGCGTATCACCTAAACCTGGTGGTGATTTGACGAGTAAGATTCTTACCGGCGCAAGCTCACCCAAGATCACTTGGGAAAAGGGTAATAACAGTGCTAACGATGAGTTTCAAGTTATTTTTTTTAATGATGGTTATTTAAATCGTGTCCTCGAAAGCCCCAAGTTGAAGAATGTAACGGAGTGGACAATTCCGCAGGAGGACTGGAATCGTATTCTAAGTGTTTCAGGCAGTTATCACTTTATCGTCTCTGGCAGCGACACAGATGACTTCACAACAGGTTCTTACTGGAGTGGTGCCAAAGATTTCACAGTAGTCAATCCTTCCACATCTGTTTTAGCTCTTGCTCCTGTCCTAGATAGCTTAGATCAATCATTAAGCGCTCTCCAAAATGCCATTAATAATCAAGTCTTCGAAACGAAAGGACTACAGAATATGGGAGGGTTATCCAGCCTCCCTCTGTTGGGCAATCTATTACAGGCTGGAGAACAGCAAACTGGTGTTTCGGCACTCCAAGCTTTTGCTAGTCAGAACAACTATGCTCCTGAAACTCAATTTATTCAAACGCTTTCTGACCAGATTCGCAGCAAATTTGCAGCAAAGTTTCCATCGGGCAACGCATCAGCAGAGGAAATCCGGGCAGCATTAGCAGAGTTATTCAAGCAACCGATTGATTTCACTGTAGAAGGGTCTAAAGTTAAGTTTGCGATCAATCTGGAAGGCACGAATACCTTTAATGCTCTACTGCCCTCCCAAATTGGCATACCGAATTTGGGAATTGACATGGGTGCTAATGCTAAAGCATCGGTGGATTTGGGCTATGCTTTCAAGTTTGGGTTTGGCATTGATACCTTCACGAATGAAGTCTTCTTGGACACCACTCCCAATCAGGATGTCACACTCTCGCTTAAGCCATCCTTGGAACTGGGCGCAAATATTGGCTTCCTGAAAGCCCAAGCTAAAGATGTAGGAAGCAATTTGGCATTCACCATTGACCTGACTGATGGCAATGACAACAACCTGACCGTCAATGAACTAAATAATCTGAAGGTTTCTCCAACGGGCACTGCCGATATTAAACTCAACTTTTCCACCGGGTTAGATACATCAGTCGTTGCTCTCCCAAAAATTCAAACTGATTTTAATCTTCATTGGGATTTCATTTCGGGTAACTCTGCTCCAACCGTTGGCTTCTCCAATACCAGTATTGATTTGGGTTCCTTAAGCAGCTTCATTAAAACCACGGCACTTTCAGAAATCCAGAACCAATTTAGCAGCATTACCAGTCCAATCAAGGGCATTACCGAAAAGCTCAGTGCAGACCTTCCTGTTGTTGGCTTTTCTCTTAAAGATGCAGCTCAAAAACTGGCTAGTAGTCCTGGCTCACCTCTAGGTTCAGGACGATTTGCTTCAAGCACACTGGACTTTATCAGTCAGGTGAATGAAGGAGTCAAACTGCTCAATTCTATCGATGCCCTTCTCAAAATACCGAATGCAGATGGCACTCTTAAACTTGACGCTTTCAGTCTAGGGGATGGATTTGATATCCGAACCACTAATGTCCGGGAGAGCCAAAGTGTCCCTAAACCAGGGAGTCCCCTTGACTCCGCAGGCAGCTACTTCAGATCTCCAATTTGGGAGGAACCTAAATCTGCGATCGGGCTTTTACTAGGGCAGAATGTTGATTTCCTAACCTACCAAACCCCCAAACTGGACTTTGGGTTTGACTATCACTCCCCTCCAATTCCGGTTTTTGGTCCGGTTGTGCTGACGATTGGTGGAGCAGCCGAAGCAGCGGCACAACTGAAACTGGGTTACGACTCTCAAGGCTTAGAAAGCTTCAAGAGCAGCAATTTTAGTGATGCCAAAACCCTTCTGAATGGACTATTTGTCAGCAATCCGGACACAAAATTGTTTCCCGATGACGAGAAAAACCGTAGCTTGGGGCTGACGGGCGAACTGACTGCGGACGCAGGGGTTACGGTAGGTGTTCTTTCCCTAGCAGTTGGTGGTGGAATTGGGTTAACCGTAGGATTGGGAGTCACTGATCCCACAGGTAAAGCACGACCCGCAACCACCCCACCACTCTGCTTGTTTGATCCTTCCGGTGCTCTATCGGCGCTAATGTTTGCGTCCTTCCGGCTCAACTTTGGCTTCTTCAAAATTACCAAACGACTGAACCTACCCGGAACGCCAATTAACATCATTGACTTCAGTCCTTCCATTGGTGGGTGTGACGTTCCTCTACAAAACCACTTTGATGTTAAAAATCCCAAGCCAGATCCGCAAGCAGCAAAGAAACTGGCAGATCAGGGAGTTATCGATCGCTGGGGCAATGCCTCGGGCAACATTATCACAATCACTCACACTGCCGACGCAGAAGATGCATCTAAGCGCGATTTAATTGATGGTCGAGTTTTAATTGATGGTCAAGTAGCACTGAAAGGAGTTATTCCCCTCGACAATCCTAATGGTGCCCCAACCACTGAACCTGAGCCTTACAAAAATGTTGAGCTAGTTGTCATTAATGCTGGTGCAGGTAATGATCTGATTGATATGGTTGGCATGGTTGCCAGCGGTCAACTTGATGGTGAATCGGGCGATGATGTTTTGGTAGGCGGACTGGGTGATGATTTTTTGACTGGAGGTGAAGGAAACGACACACTCAATGGTGGCGACGGTGGGATTAATACTGCCGTTTATGCCAGTTCGCCTGAAGGGGTCTATGTCAATCTAGAAACAGGTGAAGCCAATGACGGCTTTGGCACTATAGACAAGTTATTTAATATTCAGGGAGTAGAAGGCTCTGATAAAGATGACATCCTGATCGCCAATCGTGCAGGGAGTATTTTCAATGGAGGACTGGGGAATGACAAGTTAATTGGGGGAGATGGCGACGATGTTTTACTCGGAGGCGCAGGAGCTGATACGTTAGAAGGAAACGGTGGGTTCAATACTGCTACCTATCTAGATTCTCCATCTCCGGTTTATGTCAATGGCTCAAACCGCGATGTCATTCTTACTTTCCCACTGGATACTGTTTCAATTTCCCTCGCGGCTAATACTGGCTACGGTGGAGATGCGGAGGGCGATCGCGTTAGCAATATCAGCAACCTTCAAGGCTCAATCTACGACGATATTTTAGTGGGCACAGATACACAGGGAAATACCGCAAGACCGGATCAGAAACTTTTCTTATTCACTAACACCAATTACCTTGATGGGCTGCTAGGAAATGACTTCATCATTGCAGGTGCAGCTAAAGAATTGATTGACGGTGGCACTGGACTCACTGGTGTGCAGCAAACCACTAAACTAACGGCTCCTGTGGGTGATGAAGCAGACTGGATTTCCTACCAAACCTCAACGGGTGGCGTTAAAGTCAGTCTCACAACAGGCAGCGGATACGGTGGTTATGCCGAAGGAGATATCCTCAGGTTTGTAACCGATGCTAACGGCAAGGACGTTGTCTTTGACAAAGATGCAAATGGAAATAATCTCTTCCGTAGCACATTTGAAAATCTAGAAGGCTCTGATCAGAGCGATATATTGCTAGAAGGTGACGCAGGCAAAAACATCATCGTAGGTCGAGCAGGTGATGACGTTCTCAGAGGGGAAGCCAATGATGATACGTTGGTCGGTGGTGCAGGAGCCGATACCCTGTATGGGGGGATCAACAACCTAATTCTACGATCGCTCACAAACGACCTAACAGGCGGAGGAGATACCGCCAGCTATGCCGAAGCTACCAGCGGTGTTACCGTCAACTTAGCGGCAAGTGTGAATAAAGAAGTCATAGGCTTGGGTAGCCGAGGAGAAGCCACGGGCGATCGCCTGATCAACATTGAAAACCTGATCGGTTCTGCCTATGGCGATAATTTGATCGGCGACGCAGGTGACAACGACATCAACCCAGGACTCAGCAGCGATGAAATCGATCGTGTTGATGGGGGTGATGGTTTCAATCGCCTCACTCTCAACTTCTCTGTGGATGACTCCAGTGAGTATGGCGGTCTCTACGGTGGTTTTGGCACTGTGGATGGTCAGTACATCGATCGAGAGAAAAAATCCTTTACTTTGGATGGCAAGGAGCCTTTCTTCCGTGATCGCGTCGAATTCACCAATATTCAACGCCTGTACATCATCGGCACTAGCCAAAATGACACACTTTTCGGCGGTAGCTATGGCGATGTCCTGCTCACAGGTGCGGGTAACGACACAATTTACGGCGGCTTTGGTAATGACATCATCAACGCAGACGATGGCAATGATGTAGTGATTGATCAAATGATTGCTGATCTACTGGGAAATGCCGGATTTTCTAGCACGATTGCCAATGCCATTGTGCAGCTCTCTGGTGGCAACGGTGTCGATACTTTATCTGTTGATCTGTCGACTAAGACAGACGGCATAACCTTGATTGGCATTGATCCAAGTGTTGCAGTTGAAAGTTCCAATCAATTTCAATCTTTTAGCGATGGTAGTAGTATTACTGGCTTTGAAATCTTTAAAGACATTAAAACAGGTAGTGGCAACGACAGCCTCCAACAGGCTGGACGAGTTGCTAACCAATTCTTTACCGGAGCAGGAAATGATTTTGTCAATCCAGGACTTGGCAAAGATAGCGTCGATGGAGGTAGTGGTATTGACACCCTAAAATTAGACTATTCTCTAGGGGATACAGGCAGCAGAGTCGTCATGATAGTCAATCCTGAGACATTAGCTGGCAATGCTTTGAGAACCGTTGTTGACAGCAACACGCCCCTCGACCAGATCGCTTTTAGTAACTTTGAAGCCTATGACATCACGGGCACCAGCAAAGATGACAACATTACTACTGGCGCTGGAAACGATACGCTCATTGGCGGCGATGGCAATGACACACTGGCAGGCAATTGGGGAAATGACAATCTGAATGGCGGCGCTGGCAATGACATTCTTATCGGCTACAGTCAGACTCCATTTGAACGCGCAGAGAGTCCTTTTATTCTCGTTTTCAACGACAAAAACGGTAATGGCTCTGCCGAGATGAATGAGCCTGGTATTTCAGGGATTGTAGCAATCCTTCAGAAAGATGGGCAAACTCTTGCAACCTCGCTGTCAGATTCCTCCGGTGCACTCTCTTTTGGCTCATCTGATTCGGCGGAGGGTAGCTACAGCATTACTGTAACCCAACCTGTGGGATTTCAGAACACTACCAGCAATCCACTCGAGTATTTCGTTGGTGGTCTACCAGGTTCTTCATCTGGTATTAGGATTGGATTGCGACCAGTTTCAGGTGATATAGACACCCTGACAGGTGGTAGTGGTGAAGACACCTTTGTTTTAGGTGATGAGAACAGCACTTTCTATATCAACGCCAGTTTAGCTGATTATGCTCTCATCACAGACTTCAATCCGACTGAAGGTGACAAAATTAAACTGCACCGCTGCATTGACGACCAGACGAATGGGCGAGATTACTATCTCGATGCTTCGCTAAACGGGAGCGGGGTTGCCATCTATGCCGGGAACCCTAACGCACCAGGAGCAGGACGATTGCCCTCTGACCTCATTGCAATTGTTCAAGGTCAGGGCTTGGCTCAACTCGGTTCCTATGGGCTTATTGATCCATCCAAAAATTCGCTGTTTACGCTTGTAGGATCACCTTGTCCAACTCCTCCAATCATTCATTAACTCTAAGCCGCTAGGTGAACTTGTCAGCGACATTCTGTTACAGCATTGTTTGCTTTTGCATCAAACATAATATTCACCTCAATCTTTCGACAGTCCTATGGTTTTTCAAGTTATACAAAACAGCGATCGCAATTCCCTTCTAAGCTCAATTCAGAATGATACTAGCGGACTTGCTGGACTCAGCCAATTTCAAGTCAAGCTCGTTGGCGATAGCCGCGCCTTTGGCTCCTTCAGCAGCGATCCGTTTAGACTCCGTTCTGGGGTTGTCCTCAGCACCGGACGGGTCGCCGACCTACCCGGCATCAACACAGCCGATGGCAAAAATACTTACACAGGTGGCGAAGTCAAGGACTCTCTTAAAGACTTGAGCACAGACTTTGGCTCGATCGGTGTGCTGGGAGATGACATTCAACTCCGAATTGACTTCTTCGCCGATGACTCGAAAGATACTTTGTATTTGTATTTTCAATACGTCTTTGGCTCCGAAGAATTTAAGGAATATGCAGGACAGTCATTCAAAGATAACTTCTCACTCTCGCTCAACGGGATCGAACGTGCCGCTCTCCCTAATGGCAAACAAGTCACCATCAATACCATACTCAACTCTCCCATAGATAGTGGTGAGCCTTACTACATCGATAATCCTGTTGGCACCGGACCTGCCAGCGACCAGACCCGCCTAGACGGTTATACCATTCCTGTTTTATTTCAAGCTCCCCTCAAGAAGAACGCCATAAACACCTTGATTATGCGGGTTCAAGATGTAGGCGATGGATTATATGATTCTGCTGTATTCATCAAAGCAGGCACCTTGGGAACCCGTCGCCCTCCTGATATTGAAGGTGCTGGAACACCTCCATTTGCCAAAGACGATATTTACAGCACTAATGCAAGTACTCCCCTGATTATTGATGCAAGTAGAGGAGTTTTGGCGAATGACACAAATTCCACTACTGCTACGCTCAATGCAGCTCTAGTTGCGTCTCCACAAAATGGCTCCTTAGTTTTAAACCCAGATGGCTCTTTTAGATATACTCCAAATCCCAACTTCATCGGTACTGATCGCTTCACCTATAAAGACACCACTTCAGTCGGAGAATCTCAACCTGCTGCGGTGACGATCGAGGTAATTCGGAATCTTATCGTTGCCAGAGACGATATTTACAGCACTAATGCAAGTACTCCCCTGATTATTGATGCCAGTAGAGGGGTTTTAGCAAACGACACGACCAACACTGCTACGCTCAATGCGACCCTAGTTGCGTCTCCACAAAATGGCTCCTTAGTGTTGAACCCAGATGGCTCTTTTAGATATACTCCAAATCCCAACTTCATCGGCACTGATCGCTTCACCTATAAAGACACCACTTCAGTTGGAGAATCTCAACCTGCTGCGGTGACGATCGAGGTAGTTCCGAATCTTTTCGTAGACCTGATTGGTACACCAGGTCGTGATGTTCTTGTTGGAACAAACCGCGCTGAGCGGATTATCGGACTTCAAGGCGGAGACACGCTCACAGGCGGCGGTGGTAGAGATCAATTTATCTATCAAAACATCAACGAGGGCGGCGATCGCATCACCGACTTCACAATCGGCGAAGACAAGATTATTCTTACTGGCGTGATGCAAAGCATTGGTTACTCTGGCTCTAATCCCATTGCTGATGGAATTATCAGTTTTCGTCAAGCCAGCGCCAATCTAGCAACTATTCAAATTGATCCAGATGGTCCTAATTCCCAAAAATTTAAACCCGTGCCCTTTATTCTCCTCGACAACATTACGATCTCAGGTCTGAGCAATCCTGACAACTTTGTATTTTGAGCTATTTCAATTAATTCTTTTGCTGTGGAAGGAGTGATCATCAAGATGAATAAGATTCAACTTACTATTCTCAAAAGCTTAACGATTCTCGGCTACTTATTACACACCGCGATCGCCCAGGCAAACCCTAGTCTTACTCTCGTTGATGACTCTTCCATAGTCGAAGCTCAAGTTACCTCTGTCTCTCAACTTTCCGACGTACAACCTACTGATTGGGCATTTCAAGCATTGCAGTCCCTCGTTGAACGCTATGGCTGTATTGCAGGCTATCCCGACAAAACTTATCGAGGCAATCGCGCTCTCACCCGCTATGAATTTGCCGCAGGCTTAAACGCTTGTCTCGATCGAGTTCAAGAATTAGTTGCCGCTGCAACTACCGATCACGTTAAAAAAGAAGACCTCGCCACGCTCCAAAAACTGCAAGAGGAATTTGCTGCCGAACTAGCAACACTTCGAGGTCGCGTCAATACCCTAGAATCCCGCATCGCCACCCTAGAAAAACAGCAATTCTCTACCACAACTAAACTCAGCGGACAAGTTATCTTTGCTATCAACGGCGGCACCCAAGCCAATGCAGACGATCCCTCCACTGTGTTCTTCAATCGAACTCGTCTCAACCTAGAAACCAGTTTCTCTGGCAAAGATGCTCTACTGACTCAACTTCAAACGGGCAATGGAAATAACTCTGATGCCGCAGGCTTTCTTCAGCAGGATAGCGGTAACTTTAGAAATCGCTTAGTTGAAATTGGAGAAGCTCGGATTCAACAACAATTTGAGCGCATTTTCTTTCCTCTTAACGAACTGGGCACAACTTTAGCAGATTTAGGAATTGGACTAGCAAACCTATCCACAGTTAATGAAATTCAAGTTACTTATGCAGGCATTGTTAGAACGCTAAGTTTAGAAGAAGGAGTGGCACCTGACGTAGCTTTGAACCTTCGTGACACGCTAGTTCAAGGCATCGAAACCGGACGCACCATCAACCGTTTTCTGCAAGTTAATAGTGCCCTTGACTATGCAAATAACGTAACTCCTGGCTTAAGCCTCAACCGTCTCAGCTATACCTTCCCGATCGCAAATGACTTACAAATCTCCTTGTTTCCCCAAGGGTATCTATCTGATTTTGTCGATCGCAACCATTACACCAGCAACAACGCTACCAATTTTTCCACCTATGGATTGCTCAACAATCAGCTTCTCTTAGCAGGTGACATTCCTGGAGCCGGAGCCGCCCTTCGCTGGAATCCTGGTCAAGGAGTTTTCACCCTGAGAGCCGCCTACCGCGCCGAACAAGTTGCCCTTGTCAATACTGCTGCGATTTTTGGCGACAGTGGCACTCAAAACGGCATCTTCAACTCTCCTAATCTGGGTGTTGTCGAACTGGAAATTGCCCCCGCTAAAACTGTTGCATTCCGATTACAATACAGTCGCGGCACTCAAGCAGACGACGACTACAGCGTTCTCGGAGCCAACTTAGACTTATCACTTGGCAAGCACATCGGGCTATTTGGGCGCTTTGGCTATGCCTTCGATTTTCCGGGAAATATTCAGGCGATCGCATGGTCAGCAGGCATTGCTTTTCCAGACTTGTTTAGGAAAGGTGATTTTGCTGGCATCTCTGCTGGTCAACCGCTAAGTTTGCAGGATGACGTGTTGGGCTTATTTAATGCGACTCAAACGAACTATGAGGCGTTTTATCGCTTTCAAGCCACCGATAACATCTCAATCTCGCCAGTTTTTCAAGTCATTACCAACCCTGGAAATCTCAAAACAGACACCATCTTTACAACAACTCTACGAACTGTTTTCTCTTTCTAGCCTCTCATGATATTCAAACATTGCAAAAGCTCGCCAACTGCGAAGATTAGAAAGGTAACTGCACCCTGCTTGGCTGTCATTAGCAGTAGCGATCGCTTCATAGGTTCTGATGGTGGAGGGGCGATCATTCTTTCATATTGGGAATTGGGCGATCGCAGTTTATCTTATAGTGCGAACGGTTGAGATAGAGAAGGCGATCGCCTCAATTTGTGACTCAGAAACCTCAACCGTATCTTGAGGAATTAAGCCTTCCAAACTGTACCCGTCTTCTTGTTT
>Ga0209724_1003810_pt1 | contig 12146 bp, 10 predicted proteins | sample grotaG_FD_184143 | JGI IMG/M metagenome (GOLD analysis project Ga0209724, IMG submission 184143) | Glacier valley bacterial and archeal communities from Borup Fiord, Nunavut, Canada, to study Microbial Dark Matter (Phase II) -... | ecosystem: Environmental > Aquatic > Freshwater > Ice > Glacier ... | reverse complement strand
GGCGGTGGCGCAATTCTTCGCCGGCCGCGCTGACGGGCCGCTCGAGACCCCCGGCTTTTGAGGTAGATTGGCCCATGGCTCGCCCAGTCGCGCTCAAAGTCGGCGTCTTTCTCGTCGGGGCGGCCCTGTTGCTCGTCGGCTTTCTGTTTCTGCTCGGCAATTTCTCGCTCTCACGCGGCTTTCGCGTCGAGCTGCGCTTCGACTACTCCGGCAATCTGCAAGCCGGCGCCCCCGTCAAGCTGAGCGGCATCAAGGTCGGCAAGGTCGAACAGGTGAAGTTCGGCGGCGGCCAGCTCGACCCGATCACGCACAAGCGCGTCTATGTCGTCGTCGTCGCCTGGGTCGAGGAACGCGCCAAAGAAGCCATCCGCAGCGACGCCGAATTCTTCGTCAACACCCAGGGTGTCCTCGGTGAGCAATACCTCGAGATCCAGCCCGGCACCTTCGAGCATCCCGAGCTCGATCTGACCCAGCCGCACGATGGTGTGAACCCACCGCGCACCGACCTCATCATCTCGCGTCTCTATCAGTTTCTCGAGGGTGTGACGGATCTATTACGCGAGGACAAGACGGTCATCCGTGATTTTCTGGCCTCGGGTGCGTCGGTGGTGCGCACGCTCGACAAGCTCCTCCTGGCCAACCAAGCGCAGATCTCGCGTCTTCTTGCCGATGTCGACGGGCTCACCCGCGAGGCGTCGCAGCTCTTGGCTTCGATCCACAGTGGCGTCGGTGACGGCGGCAAGCTGCGCGCAACCTTGGGCAATGTGGAAGAGCTGACCGCCACGCTCAAGCGCGACTTGACCCCACTCATCGCCAAGGCGCGCGCGGCGCTCGACGGCATCGGTGAAGCGACCGCCGGCGTCGACAAAAAGAAGGTCCAGCAGGCCCTCGACGAGCTGATTTCGCTCTCCGCCAAGGCCGACCGCATCGCCGGCGACGCCGAGGTGCTGGTGCACGACGTGCGTCGCGGCAAAGGGACTGCCGGTGCCCTTCTCGTCGAGAATCAGGTCTACGACGACCTCAAAGAGATGGTCCGTGATCTGAAGCGCAACCCCTGGAAGTTTTTCTGGAAGGAATAGCTTGTCGCTGGGGCCGCCATTCGACAGCTCGGGCCTGTCCAAACAGATCCGCTGGGGTTTGTGCACTGCCATCGTTCTCACAGGAGGGCTGGGGTATCTCTTGGCCACGGCTGGCCGCACCTTGGGACGCGGCGCCAAGGTCACCATTCAGCTCGGTCATCCCGGTCCGATAAAGGCCGGCGCGCGCCTGTGGTTGGCCGGGGATGCCGTCGGTGAAGTGCGTGAAGTGCGCTGGCGTCACGCGGAAAACGGCAAGCTCGGCGTCGAGCTCGAGACGTTCATCGGCAAGAGCGCGATCGATCGGATCCCGTCCAACTCGGTGCCGTTCGTGATCACGCCCTCCATCCTCGGCGAGGCGGCGCTAGAGATGGGCCCGCCGCGCGATCATGCCGCCCCGGCCCGCACGCTGGTCGACGGTGATGTCCTCATCGGTGCCGACCCGCCCAACCTCGACGATTTTCTGGTCAAGGTCGAGCGCAGCCTGACCGAGGTGGAAGAGCTGGTCAAAGACGACGCGCCCGCTGCCAAGGCGCTGGCCCACGCCGTCGACGACTTTCTCGATCATCTGCGTCAGGTCGAAAACGAACGCGGCCGCGCGTCCCGCATTCTCGATCAGGGCATCGCGGTGCTCGACGGCACCCGAGAGCTCTTGGCCAGCCTGCGCGCCGCCGGTGGAGTCAGCCGCGTCCGCACCGCCAGCCAGGCGCTCAGTGCGACCGTCGACGAGCTGGGGCCCGAGCTGCGCGCCTTTGCTGCTCGCGCCGACGATCTGCAGGCCCGCCTGCGTCTGGACATCTCGCCAACCGACCGCCTGCGCGCCTCGGCGGCCCTTGGCAGCCTCGGCAAGACCGCCCGCACCTTCGAGCGGCTCACCGCCGACATCAAGCGCCTCATCGCCAGCGTCGAGCGCGGCGACGGTGCTCTCGGCGCTTTTTTACTGGATCGTGAGCTTTTCGACGATCTGCACGAGACCCACCGCATCATCAAATCGCAGCCGCTGCGCTTTCTCCTGCCGCAACTCGATCACAAGCCCGTCAGTCCGTTTCGCTGAAGTCGAGCGGCTGTCGCAAGTCGTGGTTGACCGACAGATCGGCGCCAAACAGATCCACACCGAACAGATCCGGCAACTGCACGGCCATGTCGTCGCCGTTGGCTGACATATCGCGCTTGGACACCGTCAGATCGCGACCCACGGTGTCCATCATGGCGCACACCGGCGGCTTCTTGCCGAAATCGCACAGCAGGCCACTGGCGCACTCCGACGAGGAATTGCACGGCTTGCCCTCGCCCGTGAGCGCGTCGCCGCCACAGCCGGCCAGCATGAGCATGAGCGCCGCAACTGCCGAAAGCTTGAGACAGGCCCGACTAGAGCTGCGCATCCGGCCATCTTATCACTCGGTCTGCACGCGCCCAAGCGGCCCCGTAAATCGTTTTCGGATCCGCAAAACCAGCAAGGTGGCCACGACCAACAGGCCCAAGGTCAAGCCCCACCACAGACCCGCCGCGCCCATCCCCCGTCGGTGTGCCAGCCACAGCCCGAGGGGCAAGCCCAGCAACCAGTAGCCGACGAAATTGATGACCGCCCCCATCCGGGTGTCGGCCGCGCCGCGCAAGATGCCGCAACCGACAGCCTGAGTGCCGTCGAAGATCTGGAACCAGGCGGCGACCCCAAGCAGCGTGGTCGCGCCGGCAACGAGCTCGTCATCGGCCGTGAACAACGTCACCAGCTGCCGCGGCATGACCCAGAACATCGTCGCTGCCAGCAACATGATCGCGCCACCGGTCCACAGCGCCACCAGCGCCGCCCGCCGTGCCCCCGGCAGATCTTGGCGCCCAATGGCCTGGCCCACGCGCGTCGCCGCGGCCGACCCGACACCGAGCGGCACCATGAACGACAGCGACGCCAGATTGATCGCGATCTGGTGCGCCGCGAGCTGCCGCGCGCCCATGTTGCCGATGAGCAGCGCCGCCGCGGTGAACACCCACATCTCGAGGCCAATCTGGATCCCGATGGGAATGCCGATGGCACAAAGGCGCATCAGCGGACGCGGCTCGAACAGACGCAGCGACCACTTGGGCCAGAGACCGCGCAGCGGCACCCACGCACAGCCGACCAGCACCACCAGCATCAGCCAGCGACAGATCGTCGTCGACCAGGCCGATCCCAAGACGCCCATCTCCGGCATGCCATAGCGACCATGGATCAGCGCCAGATTGCCGATCCAGTTGACCAGATTCCCCGCCACCACCGACACCAAGACCGGCCACACCACGCCCACGGCCTGCAACGTCTGTCGCACGGTGACGAACGCAAAGGCCGCCGGAATGCCCGGCATCAACGCGCGCAAGAACGGCGCCGCCAGCGCGACCACTTCGGGCGGCTGCCGGAGCAGCGTCAAGATCGGTTCCGACCACCACAAGATCGCCGCGTAAGGGATCGACAGCAGCGCCGACAGCACGAAGCCGCGCCCGAACGCGGCCCGCACCGCCGGATATTCCTTGGCGCCAAACGCCTGCGCCACGACGGGATCGAGCGCATGCAACACGCCCTGCCCGAGGATCAGAATCGCGAAATTGAAGGTGGACGCCAGCGCCACAGCGGCCAGCGCGTTGGCCTGGATGTGCCCCACCATCGCCGTGTCGACGGTGCCTAGAAACATCATGCCGAGCTGGGCGGCCACCACCGGCAGCGCCAGTTGGGTGAGACCGCGGATTTCTGCGACGAGAAGAACCTTTGGAGCGCTCACGGCAAGCGAGGGCTCAGCCTTCGGTCACCTTGGCGACCACTTTGCCTTCGTCGACCGCTTCACCCTCTTTGATGAGGATTTCCTCGACGGTGCCGTCGCAGGGCGACTCGATGGGCATCTCCATCTTCATCGACTCGAGGATGATGATCACATCTCCTTCGGCGACGGTGGAACCGGCCGGCTTTTCGATCTTCCAGACGGTGCCGGTGATGTGGGCGCGGACCTCGGTCATGAGCTCTCCTGAAAAGGCAGCTTACGGCAAACGCGTGACGAGCGTGGTGTTGAACTGCGCCGGCACGGCGTCGAACTTGAGCGTAGCGCTCAGACCGTCGACGAAGCGGTAGTTGCCCTTGGCGTCTTTGGCGAGCGCACATGGCAGGTCGGGCGTGGAGTGGACGATGGTTCCGTCGCCGTCCTGGCAGCTGTCAATGAAGCCGGGCTTGCCAGCCTCGGGCGGGGTCTCGATCCAGAAGAACTCGAACCCGTCGCCGTCGACGTCGATGTCCGGACGGTAGTGACCCTTGTCGTCTTGCTCGAGGCCGAGCAGCACGCCGCCGGTGGAGCCGCCGAAGAGCCCGTCGAGCAACGACTGCTCGGGGAAGATGATGCCGCTGGCGGAGATGCCCTTGACCTGCGCCAACGACCGCGCCTCGAGGACGCCGCCAAGCAGGCCGTTCTTGAAATTGGTCTTGCCGCCCGCGTCGACGAAGGTGCCCGACAGCCGTGCGCCCGACAGCTCGAGGTTCACGTTGAAGCCCTGGATGGGGATGGTGACCTGGAACAGCGACGGGCCCGCGTTGAGAAAGTTGGACTTCACCGAGCCTGAGGTAAAGGCGATGAACGGCGCGAGCGGGTTGGCGGCCGGGTCCTTGAACGAGTCTTTGGTGATGTCCATTTTCACGTTGTTGGTCGTGAACGGGTTGCAGCTCGGGTCGTTGTCGGGGATGCCGTCACAGTCCTGGTCGATGCCGTCGTCGCAGATATCCTTGGCCCCGGGGTGCCGGCTGGCGGCGAGCGCCATGTGCTCGGGTGTGTCGTTGCGGTCGTCGCAGTCGCCCTGGGCGACGGTGATGCCGTCGCCGTCCATGTCGGCGCGGGTGTTGGCGGTGGGCTTCGAGCCCTTGGTCATGTTGTCGGCGAAGCCGTCGCAGTCGTCGTCGACGCCGTTGGTGAGGTCTTCGGTGCCGGGGATGGTGGCATCGGTGTCGAGGCAGTCGCCGCCACTCGGCGCGGTGTTCTTGCCGTCGCCGTCGCGGTCTTTGTTCACCTGGGCGAGATAGAAGGCGAGCTTGGTGCAAGCGTTGTCGGCTTCGCCGTTGTAGCCGAAGGTCTCGATGCCGATGACGACGTTGCGATCTTTGGCGAACGAGGTCGACAGCTGCGGGTTGGCGAGAACACTCAACGCGCTGAGCTTGTTGTCTGCTTTGCCGTCGAGGTTCAGATCGAAGCCTTCGCCGGCGTCACCGATCGCCAGCGACGACAACACCATCTGTCGCGTGCCGGTAAAAGGCACCACGGCCGCGCCTTTGCACTCCGGAACGGGAGCGAAAGGATCGATCTTCGTGCTACAGCCAAGGAGCCCGAAGGCGATCATCGCGAGCGGCAACCGATAAGACATGAGAACCTCCAACGTTCGGCCCGAGAGCATCGCAAGTCGCGGGGAGCGCGTCAACGTTCGGTACATCGGACGGCGCGCGTGTCTCATCCTAGCCGTAGTGGTCGGGTCACTGGCGTCGCGGGTCGAGGCCCATCCCGAGTTCAACCCGACGCACACCAACCGCTATCTCAAGATCACCGTGCTCGGCGACGAGCTGCGGCTGGTCTACAGCGTGCTCTACGGCCAAGGCCCAGCCGCCGCCGCGTTGCGCGCAGCCGACCTCGACGCCAACGGGCGTGTCGACGGTGATGAGGCCGGTAAGCTCGGCGCCGCGCTGCGCAATCGCGTGCTGGCCGGCCTGTCACTCAGCGTCGACGGTCAGCCCGCCAAGCTCGAGCTCGAGACGCCCACCATCGGATTTTTGGGCGGCACCGCCGAGACCGAGGTGGCGCCAAACCCTTTCACCGTCGATCTGGTGGCCAGAGTCCGCCTGCCAAAACAGCCACAGCACGCGTTGGTCGTCGACGATCGGACCGAGCTCGCGGACCTTGGCGAGAACGAAGTGCATATCGAAGATGGGCCCAACGCCGAGCTCATCGGCACTGCACGCGGGGTCCTGCCGGCGCAGCCCACGCGTGAGACGCGCTTTGTCTTCGTCGGTGCGCGCCAATCGGTCATCGAAGACCGCAGCATCAGCGCGCGCTGGCGACACAAAGCGGCAACGTCGGCACAGACGCCGTCGTCGCTGTTGCAGTGGTGGTGGGTGGGGTTGGTGTTAGCCGCACTGGCCGCCATCGGATGGCTGGCCAGGCGGCGAAAGACGAGCTAGCGAAGGACGAACGGGTAGGTGATGGTCTGCGACGATCCCTTGAACTTCGGGAACGAAGCCGACTTCACCGCGCGCTCGACGCACGACCCAGTGGGCGTGCCGGAGAACGCGCCCGAGACGCTGGCGCTCGAGACCGAGCCGCTCTTGGCGATGGTGACCGAAACCGAGGCCATGCCAGGCACCTTGAACTGGTTGTAGCAGTCGGCGACTTTGCCGGAGACCTTCTTCATGCCACCGACGATTTCGCCCTTGCCGAGCTGCTCAGGAAGATCGTCACCGCCAGCCGGCTCTTCTTTTTTGGCGACCGGCTTCTTGCCACTGCCAGGCGACGCACCGTCGAGCAAGTCATCCAGCTCGGACTTGCCTTTCGGCTTGGTGGCCTTCGCCGCCGGCGGAGCAACTTCCGGCGCCGCGGCGACGGTCTCTTTGCCCGGCTTCTTGCCCGCAGCCGGCGTCTCGGAGTGAACCTTGCCGGACTTCTTGCTCCCCGCGACCTTGGGCTCGTCGACAGCCGGCGCAGTCTTGGTCTCTGCAGCCGGAGCTGGCGGCGTACCCGCCTTGGGCTCGCCCGGCACAGCCGGAACCGCAGTCGGGGCAGGACCCGTCGCAACCGCTGGACCAGGCACATTCACTGGCGGCTGCGCCACAACTGGATCCTTCTTGGTGAGAATCAAGACGGTGACGACGATGAAGCAGACCACCAACAGGCCGCCGATGCCGAGAACGGCATACATGTACTTCGGCATGCCCTGCGACGGCGCAGCCATCATGATCGGCGCCGCCATCGGAGAGAAGATCGGCGGAGCAGCCAGCGGCGGCAGCTCGTCGGAACCGCGCGAGCTCGACGACGACGACGACGGACCAGCCGCTAGCGTCGAGGCAGCCATGGCGCGGATATCGATGAGGCCCGAGCCCTCGGTCTGCGAATTGGCAAACCCAGGCCGATTGTCGACGCCCGCCTTGGCGGCCGGAGCCGGACCCCCTTGCTTGGAAGGCGCGCCGTTCGACGACGCCAACGCCTGCAGGTTGTTCAGCGAGAACAAAACCGAGTTCTCGTTGCGCTGACCAGCCATCTTGGGATTGGCTTCAGCCGACATGCCTTCGCCGTTGCCCGCCGGCGCCGCAGCGACAGCAGGAGCCGAATTGCGTGGCTGACGGGTCGGGCCGGGGGCGGAATCGGACGCCGCAGCCTGCGCAGTCGCGCCGAATAGATTCGACGACGCTGGCGCAAACACATCGCTGGACGCCGGAGCCGGCTTGGCAGCCGCCGACGCCGCAGCCGGCGTGGATCCAAACAGATCCGAGCCGGCATCGGCATTGGTCGCCTCGTCGGCAGCAGCGCGGGCGAACAGATCCGCCGCGTCGGTGCGACGAGTCTGGCCCTCTTCTTGGGCCGGTGCCGCGCTGGCCAAATCTTTGAAGTCTTCGATGCTGCCGAGACGCAGCCAGTCGCCGAAGCCCTCACGCCAAGCGTAGGTCTCTGCATCGACCTCGCTCGCCGCGAACTTGGCGCGGATCTCGGCGGGGGTCATTGGACCGACCTGCTCGCCATTGACTACCAGGTGCCACACCGAATCGCCACTTGCAGGCGCTGGTGTCGGCGAGCTCGAAATGGCAGGGGCCGGCTCGTCGGCAGAGCTCGCCGAAACGGGTTCGCCGTTCTCATTGCCACGCACCACAATGATGTGGCTGCACTTCTTGCAGCGGATCTTGAAGACCTTCCCGCGGACTTTTTCGTCCGCGATCGAGTACTTCGTCGCGCAGTTGTCGCAAACGATCTTCATTCAGCGGGCCCCTTCGCCTGGACTCTGTACTTTATCATGGGTTTCGGCATTCGCAAACGGACGCCGTCACTTCTTTAACATCACAACAACACCAACGCGCGACTTACCGAAACGGGTTCCGCAACATGATGGTTTCGGCGCGGCCAGGGCCGACCGAGATGAGGGCCACGTCGACGCCGAGCAGCGCCTCGACCCGTCGCACGTACTTCTGCGCCGCCGCAGGCAGAGCCTCGAGCTCGCGGACTTCCCGGGTGTCAGCGTCCCAGCCGTCGAGCTCTTCATAGACAGGCTGGGCACGGGCGATCTCGCCGGGCTCGGTGGGTAGCTCGTCGCGTTCTTCTCGACCATTGGGCCCGTCGAGGGTGTAGCCGACACAGATCTTGAGACGGCGAAGGCCACCGAGGACATCCAGCTTGGTCAACGCGATGCCGTCAAAGCCGTTCCAGCGGACGGCCAGCCGCAACGCGGCCACATCCAGCCAGCCACAGCGACGGGGACGCCCGGTCACCGAGCCAAATTCGGCGCCGGTCTCCCGCAGCCGATTGCCGATCTCGTCGGTGAGCTCGGTGGGAAAAGGCCCGCCACCGACGCGGGTGGTGTAGGCCTTGGCGATACCGATGACCGAATCGATCGCCGTCGGGCCGATGCCGACGCCGGTACAGGCGCCACCGGCGATGGTCGACGACGAGGTCACATAGGGATACGTCCCGCGGTCGACGTCGAGCAATGCCCCCTGTGCGCCTTCGAACAGGATGTGCTTGCCGCGCTTCATCTCGGCGTAGACCAACCGCGACGCGTCGGCAAAATAGCGCCGCAGCCGGGTGCCAAAGTCGAGGTACTCGACGAGGGTGGTGTCGACCCAGTCCGTCGGCAGATCCACCCCGTGCTGCGCCAAGTAAGGACCGACTTCCTCGAGGTTGTGAATGAGCAGCGTCTTCAGCCGCTCGGGCTCGATGAGGTCGGCCATGCGCACGCCCCGACGGGCCATCTTGGCCTCGTAGGCGGGCCCGATGCCGCGCTTGGTGGTGCCGATGGGCGACTTGCCCTCTTCGCGGACCCGATCGATCTCGCGATGAAGCGGCAGGATGACGTGGGCCTGGGTGCTGACGACGAGATCTTTGTCATCGGCAATGAGCCCTTTGGCCTTCAACGCCGCGATCTCTTCCAGGAGCGTCCGCGGATCGATGACCATGCCGTCGCCGAGGATGCAGCGCTTGCCCCGGCCGCGCAGCACGCCTGATGGGATCAGCCGGGTGATGATCTTCTGCCCGTCGACCACCAAGGTATGGCCGGCGTTGGCGCCGCCCCCGAAACGCACCACCGCGTCGGCGAACTCCGTATAGAGATCGACGACTTTGCCCTTACCCTCATCGCCCCATTGGGCACCGACGATTACGACGTTCGCCATGGCCGACTACGTTAGCGTGTTGGAAGCAGTGCGTCGAGAGCATCCACATCGCCCGCCAGCGCGCGGCGCCAGGCGGTGGCTGCCAAACGGGTGGTTCTCGTCGCAGACTGGGGATCGTTCCAGCGGGCGCCGGATCGATCTACGAAGATCACGCGGGAAAGTTGGTGGCGGGCTGCGCGTACTTTGCGCTCTCCGTCGCTGGCACTTGGTTCGAGGTCCAGAATCGCGCGCAGGCCACGCTGGCGGATGATGCCAGCCAGCCAGGCTGCAGTGACCGGATCGCCGGCCACGAGGGCGCCGCCCGTTGGCCGCGGCGCTTCGATGCCGCGTGCCCGCAAAAGGGCCGACAGCTCGTCGACGTTGAGTGCAAACCCGGTCGCGCGCGCCGACCGGCCGTAGCGTTCGATGAGCCGATCATAGCGACCGCCCGAGGCCACTTCGGCGCCGGCTCCCTCGGCGTAGACCACGAAGCGGGTGCCGGTGTAGTAGTCGAAGCCGCGTACCTCGCCGAGGTCGACGCCGATGCGGCTGGCGGCCCCGAGCTTCTCCAGCTGGGCGACGAGCGTCTCGAGCTCGCCCAGCGCCGCCGTCGCCTTGGACTTGCCGTCGCCGAGAACGCGCCGCGCCTTCTTCAAGACCTCGACGCCGCCATGCAGCATGGGCAGCGCTTCGAGGAGCTTGCGTCGCTGCGCGGGCAGCTTGGCGGTTTTGCCCAGCGCCGCCAGCCTGGCCACATCACGCTTTTGCAGCGCGGTGATCAGATCCGTCACCAGCGACGGCGGAAGGCCATCGAGTGCAGCGCGGACGATCTCCGCGTGACCGAGGTCCAGGGTGACTTCGCTGACGCCCACTGCGCCAAGCATGGCTTGCGCCAGCAGCACCGCCTCGAGGTCCCCCGATGTTTGCGGCGCATCGATGAGCTCAACGCCGACCTGGAACAGCTCCGCCGCGGAGCCGCCCACTGGCAACCGGACGACAGAGCCCTGATAGTAGAGCCGCAACGGCCCGGGCTCGTCGCTGAGCCGGGTGGCGACCAGGCGGGCCACCTGTGCCGTCAGATCCGGTCGCAGGGCCAACACTTCTCCCGTCGACGGCTCGACGAGGCGAAGAGCGCGCGCAGGGCCGCCGAGCCCACGCCGCAGAACTTCGTCGTACTCATAGATAGGTGTGATCACGCCAGCGTAGCCCCAGCGCTCTAGCTCCGTGGTCAGCGTCGAGACCAGACCGCGTCGGCGTGCCGTCGCTGCTGGCAGATGATCCCGGGCCCCTGGTGGCAGTCGGGCTGGCTGTTTGGACGTCACAGTCACAGACGGACCACTGAAGCGGACCGCACTGCTGGCGTACGGCGCAGCTCGGCCAGCGTGTCGGCATCGAGTGCGGCGTCGAGATTCCACAGTTGCAACGCCTCTCGCTGATCGAGGCCCACCTGCATGCGCGAGACATTGACGCCGCGCCGGCCCAACAAGGTGCCGATGGCGCCAATGACGCCCGGCTGATCGTCGTTGGTGAGCACCAAAATGTGACCTTCGGGCACGACATCGACGAAGAACGGTCCGACGCGCACGATGCGGGCCTCGATGCGGCCAGCCTGCGTGAACACCGCGCCTTCTACAGACTGGTGCATACCTTTGGCCGTGACGCGCACGCGGATGGAGTGCACGAAATTCTCGCCGCCCTCGCGCGTCGACATGGTCGCCTTGACCCCGCGCTCGACGGCGAGCATGGGCGCGTTGACCTGGTTGACGGGGATGTCGGAGGTTGCGCCGAGGAGGCCAGCCAGGACCGCATTGGGGACGATCTTGCGCGCGTGCTCGGCGAGCTCGGCCACTTCTTCCGACAGCTCCACATGCAGCTCCTCGACGCCAGAGATCTGCTGGCCGACAAACTTGCCGATCTTGTCCGCCAGCTCGACATACGGGAGCAGGCGCGTCTGATGGTCGCCAGGGATGTGCGCTGCATTGACTGCGTTCTTGATTTCGCCGCGCGTCAAAAATGCGACCAGCTGCTCGGCGACTTCCACCGCGACCTTTTCCTGGGCTTCTCCCGTCGAGGCGCCGAGGTGCGGCGTGCAGATCACGCGCGGATGCTGGATGAGCGCGAAGTTGGACGGCACCGGCTCCTCGACGAAGACGTCCAAGGCCGCGCCGCCGACCTGGCCGGACTCGAGCGCCTCCAGCAAGGCTTTCTCGTCGATGACGCCACCGCGCGCCGCGTTCACGAGGAGCACGCCGCGCTTCATCTTGGGGAAGGTCTTGGCGCCCAACAAACCGCGGGTGTCGTCGCTGAGCGGGGTATGAACGCTGATCGCATCGGCGCGCGCCCACAGATGATCGAGATCGACCAGCTCGACGCCGAGGCGCTGCGCCGCCTCCCGGCCGAGCCCGGGGTCGAAGCCGATGACCTTCATGCCGAGGCCGAGCGCCTTTCGGGCGACGATGCGGCCGATGTTGCCGAGGCCGAGCACGGCCAGGGTCTTGTCCTCGAGCTCGGTGCCGGAAAAGCTCTTTTTGTCCCACTTGCCGGCTTTCATCGACGCGGTGGCCTGCGGGATGTGACGGGCGAGCGCGCACAGCAAGAAGAGCGCGTGCTCGGCGGTGGTGACCGCGTTGCCGCCCGGCGTGTTCATGACGATGACGCCGCGGCGCGAGGCGGCGCTGACGTCGATGTTGTCCACGCCGACGCCGGCGCGGCCGATGATCTTG
>Ga0209724_1003804_pt1 | contig 12161 bp, 9 predicted proteins | sample grotaG_FD_184143 | JGI IMG/M metagenome (GOLD analysis project Ga0209724, IMG submission 184143) | Glacier valley bacterial and archeal communities from Borup Fiord, Nunavut, Canada, to study Microbial Dark Matter (Phase II) -... | ecosystem: Environmental > Aquatic > Freshwater > Ice > Glacier ... | reverse complement strand
AATTCTTCCGGCAAGGCGATGACTCAAGAACCCGAGTTTATGGTGGCATTGGGATCGGATTAGCAATCGCACAAAAAATTACGAAGATTCTTAAAGGCGAATTATCAGTGATTTCGGAACCGGAAAAAGGAAGTGCTTTTTATCTGACTGTTCCTGTTGAACTTGCTGAAGTAAGCGATCCATTGTAAACCGAAGTCATCGTTTTTGGCTGATTTACACAGCGCTATTAATATATAATTAGCATATTAAATACCACCCGGATCTTAAATTATTGGAAAAAAAACTTATTTTTGAGAAAAAGCAGACCTCGCTTTTATAGATTTTATATGGATGATGAATAAAGTATATTGAAGCGTAAAATAAATCTGCCGGGGTTTTGAAATTTAAACATGGGAAACATAAATAAAAAAATATTAGTCATTGATGATAATGACGATAATCAATTAATACTTAAGGCTTTATTTTTTAAGGCTTTTCCGTCAATCAAATTAATCTGTTCATCTTCGGGACGTGAAGGTTTATCCCTCGTTCGTAACGAATTGCCAGATGTAATATTGCTTGATATTCTGATTTCTGATATGGATGGCGATGAAGTTTGCAAGATATTGAAATCGGATCAACTGCTCAAAAATATTCCGGTCGTCATACTTACTTCTGAGAAATCGGACAAGGAATGCAGGATAAAAGCACTCGAATATGGAGCTGATGCCTTTCTGACAAAACCAGTTGATGAATCTGAATTTAAAGCTCAGATTCGTGTCATGCTTCGGCTCAAAGATGCAGAAGACGCAAGACGCGACGAGAACCAGCGGCTTGAAGAACTTGTTCATCAGCGTACCGAAACGCTTGAGAAGGAGTTGGAACAACTTAAAATTAAAGAGAATGAGGTGCAAAGTGCTTTTGATGAACTGGAACGGCGTCGAAAAGCGGAATTCGTCCTTTTTGAAGAATTAAAAACGGAAGTTAAGGTACGGACAGAGGCCGAAAAAGCCTTTCGCGAACATGAATCGTTATTAAAAACTTTAATTGAAAACGCCCCTTTCGAAATCTGGGCCCGCGACAAGAATGGGTATGGTATCCTCGAAAACAAAGTTCTTGTCAATCATTTTGGATCTATTTTAGGAAAAAAGCCAGAAGAAGCAAATTTGATTCCCGATATGCTGGATCTTTGGAAATCAAATAATAACCGTGTTTTAAGTGGTGAGATTGTAAATGATGAATGTGTCTATTTGGTTGATGGAGTGGATCATAATTTTCATCAGATTCTGGCTCCGATCAAAATTGACGGAATTACTGAAGGAATAGCTGGTTTTAATATTGATATTACAGATCAAAAACTAGCAGCAGAGAAGATTAGGCAAAGTGAAATACTATATCGTACGCTGGTTGAGACTTCTCCTGACGGAATTGCAATGACCGAACTGGATGGAACTTTAATCACTGTAAACCGACGGGCTTGCAAGATTTTTGGATTTCAAAGTGAAGAGGAACTTAAATCGTGCCACAACAATATCTTTGGATTTGTCGCTCCTTCTGATGTCGCAAGAGTGAATGAAAATATGAATATTAGATTAAGCGGCATTGAATCACACAGTTCTGAATATATGGTCGTTGGTAAGAACGGAAAATTGTTCCCGATTGAAGTTAAATCGTCGGTTGTTTATGACTCTCAGAATCACCCATATGCAATGATAGGTGTATTAAGAGATATTACCCAGCAGAAGATAATTGAAGATACACAACATTTTCTATTGAATGCCGAATGGTCAAATTCGGAGAAGGATTTCTTTCAGTCGTTGGCAGGTTATTTATCCAGAGCATTGGATATGAATTATGTATGTATTGATCGGCTCATAAACGACAATCTTGATGCTGAAACGTTGGCGGTTTATTCTGATGGAAAAATCCTCGAAAACGTTTCCTATACACTCAAAGATACGCCATGTGGTAATGTTGTGGGGAAAACGATTTGCTGCATTGACAGTAATGTTCGTGACCTGTTTCCATACGATGCTGCGCTTCAGGAAATTGATGCGGAGTGTTATGTAGGAACTACACTTTGGAGTTCAGTTGGAAAGCCGATCGGATTGATTGCTTTAATGGGCCGTCAACCGCTGGATAATCAATCATTGGCAGAAGCTATTCTGAATATCGTTTCCATCAGGGCAGCCGGGGAATTGGAACGCCGCGATGCCGAATCAGCATTGTTGAAAAGCCAAAAGGCATTTCAGAATTATTTTCAAAACTGTTCAGTTGGAATGAGTGTGACTTCTCCGGATAAGAAATGGCTCGAGGTGAATCAAAGCCTGTGCGATATGTTAGGCTATTCAAAAGAGGAATTAGGCAAGTTAACATGGGTTGATTTAACGCATCCGGAAGATGTTGAAAAGAATATGATACTATTCTTAGAAATGTCTGAAGGGAAAACAGACCGGTATCAACTTGATAAACGCTTTATACGAAAAGATAAATCATTGCTTTATGTCTCACTTTCTGTTGTTTGCGAGCGTAATCCGGATGGTTCAGTTCATCACCTTCTCGCCTCATATGTCGATGTATCAGCACGACATTTGGCAGAGGATGCGATCCTTCATGATCGGTCTTTGCTTCGAACATTGATCGATAATTTACCGGCGACTGTCTACGTCAAGGATTCAGAAGGCCGAAAAATTGTTTCAAATAAGGCTGACCTCAAACACATGGGTTATACCTCAGAATCAGAAGTTATCGGGAAAACAGATGTCGAGTTATATTCTAAAATCGATGGAGAGCATGGCTATAATGAGGATTTGGAAGTGATTAAAACAGGAATACATTTGATCAATCGGGAGAGCGTGTTCTTTGATCCGGATGGAAAACAACACTGGAGATTAACATCCAAGTATCCTTATAATGATGACAACGGGAATGTACAAGGATTGGTTGGGATCGGATTTGATATTACTGACAGAAAATTAATTGAAGAGGCCTTAAAAGAGAGTGAAGAGCTATACCGAAACCTGGTTGAGAAGATGCCCGATGGCGTTTACAAAAGTACCCATGCCGGAAAGTTTGTCTCGGTGAACCCGGCCATGGTGGCAATGTTGGGGTATGACAGCAAAGAGGATTTGATGGCCATTGATATAAAAAAACAACTTTATTTCGAAGAAGATGAACGCATCCGGTTAGTTTCGAATGAGAAAGACGATAGTTTCGATGTTTATAAAATGAAACGAAAGGATGGCTCGGAAGTGTGGGTTGAGGACAGTGGCTGGTATACGCTGGACGAAGTCGGGAATACACTCTTTCATGAAGGTATTGTCAGGGACGTGACGGATAGATTACGGGTTGAAAACAAATTGAGAATTCTTTCTCAGGCAGTTGAACAAAATCCGGCTTCAACCATTATAACCGATGCTTTCGGAAACATTGAATTTGTAAATACGTCTTTTACATCTCTTACTCAATATTCGATGGAAGAGGTGATTAATAAACCGCCAAGAATTTTTAACCAGGGGCACATTCCTCTCGCTGATTTTAATTCCATGTGGAACACGTTAAAGGTTGGAAAGATCTGGAAAGGCGAATTTCAAAACCGGAGGAAAGACCAATCAACTTATTGGGAAAATGTGGCGATATCCTCACTTATGGATAGCCACGGTGAGATCATCAATTATATTCTGATCATGGATGATATTTCTGAAAAGAAGAAGATGCTCGATGATCTGATTGCTGCTAAAGAGACTGCTGAAGAGAGTAACCGTCTGAAATCAGCCTTCCTGGCCACAATGAACCACGAGTTACGAACTCCGCTTAATCACATTCTAGGTTTCAGCGAATTGATCATGTCAGGTGTTGCGCCGGAAGACGATGCCAATTTCGCTACAAGTATTCAAATCAGCGGACAAAGTTTGTTATCAATCATTGAGGGTGTTTTCGACCTGGCGTTGGTCGAGCAGGCAAATATTAAACTTCGCAACCAGACATTCAGCCTGATGGATCATTTCATGGAAAACAAGGCCTCATTCGATAATATTCTGCGGACATCAGCCAATCAGGAACAAATTCAGCTGGTTTTCCGTCCCGATACACAGTGGCTCTCGTGCTATGTAACTGCTGACAGGAGTAAAATCAACCAGGTGCTTACTAATCTCTTTAAAAATGCTGTAAAATTCACGCATAAAGGAACAATAGAGTTCGGTTATAAAGTTGAAAACGAAAAGAATCTGGTGTTTTATATCAAAGATACCGGCATTGGAATTCCAAAGGAAAAGCAAAGCATTATATTTGACTTTTTCAGACAGGGTGACGACTCTTATACCAGAGGTTATGGTGGAATAGGTGTCGGACTGGCTATTGCAAAAAAGATTACCGAAATATTAAAAGGGGAATTGAGCGTTGTATCAGAACTGGAACAGGGAAGTACTTTCTTTTTGTCCATTCCGGTTGAACTATCAGCAATTAAAGAGTAACCAGGTATGGGAAACATTTTGGTAATTGACTCCCATCTTCGGATTTCAGGTTTTCCTCTATCTTAAGTCATAGCCAAAAGGGTAAAATGCGAGTCGCATCAACTTAAAATGTTGAAGTCCAAAAGGTATTCCTATAATTGTAACACAAAGTAAAATTCCAAAGACCAGTTCCATTAGCGCAATCCAGATTCCGGCAAAAACCATCCAGATCAGGTTAAGAATAAATGAGATCACGGGAATTGAACCACCTGAAGGAACAACCTCACGACCAAATGGTGCCAGATGAGCGATACCAATCTTCAGTGCCTGCAATCCCCATGGAATTCCGATAATGGTCAGACATAATAAGAAGCCACCCCAAAGATAACCGAGGCATGTTAAAAAACCACCGCAAATCAACCAGATTACATTTCCTATAAGTCGCATAGTCTTCGGTTTTTATTGATGAAATAGTTTGATGCAAGGTACAATTATTTTCGAAAATACAAAAATCAAAAACCGGAGCAGCATAATCGCAAACTCCGGTTTCAATTTGTAATTCAACGAGAATATAGTTTAGACCAGAAATTATTATGGTTTTCCGTATTAACTGGTCTTTAAACAACAGACATCTTTACTTTTCATTTCGCGGTTGTTAATTTTTTCTCAATAACCATTTAAAGTTGAATGCTGTTAATTCGCCATTTTCCCTTCAATCCAGTTAATGATTTTCTCAGAATCTGGTTTCTCTTTTGGAGATACAAAGCCAACCAGTTTACCTTGTTCGTCGATCATGAATTTCTGGAAATTCCATTGCACTTCGGCATCAACAACCCCATTCAATGTTTTTAATGTTAACCATTTATACAAAGGATCGATATCGTCGCCCTTCACCGATATTTTCGACATCATCGGAAATGAGACACCATAATTCTTTGTGCAGAATTCCTTTATTTCGGCATTTGTTCCGGGTTCCTGTTTCATAAAGTTATTGGCCGGAAAACCGATTATAACGAAGTTTCGGTCCTTGTACTTATCGTACAGTTTCTGAAGTGTCTCGTATTGTGGCGTTAATCCACATTTGGATGCTGTATTCACAACCAGTACCTTTTTTCCCTTTAACGAGGATAGATCGAATGCCTGACCTTCGAGTGTGGTGGCTTTAAAATCGTAAAGTGTTTTGCCCTGCGCCATTGCACCTAAAACCATCACCATCATTAAACCTGCAAAAAATATTTTTTTCATCTTACGCTGTTTTAATTGTTTAAACTTAAATACTTAATCACCTCTTTATAACGGTTAATTGTTTGATTTGTTCCGAAGGATAAAAGTTGACGAAAACTTTGGCCAGAATAGGATTTAAAAACTAAAAATGGTAACTATATTTGACAGAAAATGTCAAAATTTATTCTTTCAAAATGGAATCGCTGGGAGATATCATCAAAAAATTAAGGGTAGAACAAAAAATGCCATTGCGCACAGTTGCTGCTTACCTGGATATTGATCAGGCAATACTTAGCAAGATTGAACGGGGACAGCGAAAAATCAGCCGGGAATTAGTGGTTAAACTAGCACAATATTATAAGGTTGAGCAAGAAAGTCTTTTGATCGCGTGGCTTTCGGATAAACTTGTTTACGAAGTTGGAGATGAAGATTTGGGTTTGAAGGCGTTGCAAGTTGCAGAGGAACATGTTGCATACATCGCATTTAAAAAGATAAACCGCTATGAAATAAGAAAGCAACTTATTGCCGGGATTGCGAAATTTGAAAAAATAAGAAAAGCCTGGATATATGGCTCCTTTTCAAGAGAAGATGATGGACCCAAAAGTGATATCGATATTGCCCTTGAAACCAGCGAAGATTTCAGCTATTTTGACTTGGCAGAGGTGCAGTTCCAATTAGAAAAATTAGTAAACCGAAAGGTTGATGTAGGTTTTATGGACGCTTTCAAGCCGTATATTCTGGAACATATAAAACCCGATTTGAAACTGATTTATGAAGAAAGATAGTCATGTTGAAAGTTTAAAGCGGTTGCAACATATTGCTGAAGCAATTCTCGAAATTCAGAAAAGTGTTCTGAATGAAACGGAGACTTCATTTTGTCAGACCAATTTAATTCACAATGCAGTTTTATTCCTATTTTCAGTAATAGGTGAAGCTATAAATCATGTTGAAGATGAGAAACTTGAAAAGTATGATTATCCGTGGCACAAGGTGCGGTCTTTCAGAAACCTGATCGCTCATGAGTATTATAATATCAAACTTATTGCAGTTTGGAAAATTATCGAAAACGACTTGCCAAAACTGAAAGAAGTTATTAATCAAATATTAGCCGACGATTTTTAATAAAGATCACTAACTACTTCAGTTAAATGACGGATCATTTAAAATGAAGTAGTTAATGATTCACCAATTACCTTTATTGCACTGAGTATTCCTAATATTGATCCTTCGTTGATAACTTCTTACACCAACTCATTGATTGGTTTTTAAAAAGTCATATATTTGGCTCTCAAATACGCCCCGAGAGTTTTATGGAAAACTACATTGTTTCTGCACGAAAATATCGCCCCGATACCTTTACTACGGTAGTTGGTCAGCCTTCGATTACATCAACCCTGAAGAATGCCATCCGGAGTAATCATCTTGCTCATGCTTACCTTTTTTGCGGTCCAAGAGGCGTGGGTAAAACAACGTCGGCCCGTATTTTTGCCAAAACAATCAACTGTCTGAATCTTGGTGCCGACACGGAACCTTGCAATCAATGCGAGTCATGTTTGTCGTTTACCGAGAACCGGTCCTACAATATTCACGAACTCGATGCGGCCTCGAATAATTCAGTTGACGATATCCGGTCATTGGTTGATAAGGTGAGAATTCCGCCGCAAATCGGAAAATACAGCGTCTATATCATCGATGAGGTACATATGTTGTCGCAGTCGGCTTTCAACGCGTTTCTGAAAACACTTGAAGAACCGCCGGCTCACGCGATCTTTATCCTTGCAACCACCGAAAAGCATAAGATATTACCTACCATATTATCGCGGTGCCAGATTTACGATTTCAACAGAATCTCAATCCCTGACATCGAGAAACATTTGCGCGAAGTTGCTCAGAAGGAAAATGTTACTGCTGAACCTGAAGCATTGAATGTCATTGCACAGAAAGCCGATGGTGCCATGCGCGATGCCCTTTCGATCTTCGATCAGGTTGTTAGTTTCTGCGGTGCAAATGTCACCTATAAAGATACGATTGCCAATCTGAATGTGCTTGATTATGACTATTATTTCAAGTTGACTGATTGCTTTCAAAAAGGTGATATCCCCGGAACATTAATGACATTCAGCGAGATCCTGGATAAGGGATTTAATGCGCATCATTTCATCATGGGCCTTGGCCAGCATTTCAGGGATCTATTGATCTGCAAAGATGCTGTCACTGTTCAACTGCTTGAAGTTGGCGGAGAGATTCGCGAAAAATATAAAAAACAGGCAGCAGCCTGCTCTATCAATTTCTTAATTGGTGCGCTACAGTTTGCAACTGACTGCGATATTCAATATAAAGCATCGTCTAACCAGCGTTTTCTGGTCGAACTGACGCTGGTCAGGATTGATCAACTCGAGGAGTTGCTAAAAAAAAAACAATTGACGACGCCATAGCTACCCTTACGCTTTTGCCGATCTTTTCAACGCTAAAACCTACGAATGGAGCGGGTCATCCGAATACTGTTATAGCCCAACCAACAAACTCTAAAGTTAGTCCTCCGCATATTGTTGCTCCTCATAAGTCAGTAGTCGCTGAACCTGTTAACCGCCCAACTACCACACGCCGGGCACCGGGTCATGGTTCCTATTCAACCCCTTCAATAATGGACGCTCTAAAAGACGAGACGAAGGTGGAGGAACCCGGTATAATCTCGGAAGTTACGGCCGATCAATATTCTACAAATGAAACTGTCTATCCTTTTTCGCAACAGGAGCTGTTGGAAGCATGGAAAAAATTTGTTGAAACGGTTGAGGCACCTCAATTAAAATCTGCCCTTGGCGCCCGCGAACCTGTTATCTCTGGTGAGTGGCAGATTGACTACGATTTGGATACTGAACTTCAGTTTAACCGTTTGGCACTCGATTTAAAACCAAAATTACAGGCCTATTTACGTCATCATTTTCGGAACGAAGCCATCGAAATTCAGTTTAAGGTATCGGCCACTGCCAGTCACCGTTCAAATATTCCATACACCGATGCTGAAAGATGGGCTTTACTGGTCGAGAAGTATCCTCCGCTTGCAAATCTTAAATCAAAATTCGGGTTGGATTTTGAACATTTTTAACTTTCAAGGCTTATAATAACACGATGAACCAGCTAACAGTGCTGCTTAAATATCACTTGCATAATATAAAACTGATGTTCAATAATTTATAAAATAAAACCGTTTCAATGGAAAAAATTAAAGTACTGAATCCTGTAGTGGAACTCGATGGGGACGAAATGACCCGCATCATCTGGAAAATGATCAGAGAACAATTGATTCTCCCTTTTCTGGATATCGACATTAAATATTATGACTTGGGTATTGAGCATCGCGATGCCACTGACGATAAAGTAACTGTTGATGCTGCCTATGCCATCAAAAAGTATAACGTTGGTATTAAATGTGCTACTATTACGCCTGATGAAGCGCGTATGACAGAATTTGGTTTAAAAAAGATGTACAAATCGCCCAACGGAACGATCCGGAATATCCTTGACGGAACGATCTTTCGCGAACCAATTGTAGTAAAGAATGTTCCCAGACTTATTCCGCAATGGACTGCCCCCATCGTAATCGGCCGTCATGCCTTTGGCGATCAGTACCGTGCGACCGATATTGTAGTCGACCGTCCGGGAAAGCTTACCATGACTTTCACGCCAGATGATGGTTCTGGTGCTCAGCCTCATGATGTTTACCATTTCGAAGGACCAGGTGTTGCCCTTTCGATGTACAATACCGAAGCTTCGATCAGGGGTTTTGCACACGCCTGCTTCAAGATGGCGCTTACCAAAAAATGGCCGCTCTATCTATCAACTAAAAATACAATCCTGAAAAAGTACGATGGCTTTTTCAAAGATATTTTCGAAGAGATCTTTTTGAATGTTTACAAACCTCAGTTTGATGCCGCCGGCATTACTTACGAACATCGCCTGATTGACGATATGGTCGCTTCTGCTTTGAAATGGAATGGCAACTTTATCTGGGCATGTAAAAATTACGATGGTGATGTACAGTCGGATACGGTAGCGCAGGGATTCGGTTCACTTGGCCTGATGACTTCCGTTTTATTGACACCTGAAGGCGATACAATGGAGGCAGAAGCTGCCCATGGAACAGTGACCCGTCATTACAGGGAATATCAGAAAGGGAGACCAACCTCTACGAATCCAATAGCATCTATTTTTGCGTGGACACGTGGTCTTGCATTCCGTGGAAAATTAGACAATAATCAACCGTTGATCGATTTTTCATTGTTGCTCGAAAAGGTTTGTATCGATACGGTTGAATCGGGTAAGATGACCAAAGATTTAGCGCTGTCGGTCTATGGTGACAAATTGAAACCGGAACACTATCTTACAACAGAGCTGTTTATGGAAGCATTGTCAACGCTGATGAACAGCAGGATGGGTAATTAGTCCGGTAAAATTTTATAGGACTTTTACATTTTGATTTTGTATTTTTGAAGTATAATAAATTAAACAGTCGAGTTATGATAAAAAAAGCAGTTGGAGATGCGCTGAACGAGCAAATCAATGCTGAATTTCATTCAGCTTACCTTTACTTATCAATGTCTGCCTATTTTCTATCAGAAGGTCTGGCAGGTTATGCTAATTGGATGCGTATTCAGTACCAGGAAGAGCTTGCACATGCAACCCGTTTCTTTGACTATGTGAACGAACGTGGCGGTATTGTAATGCTTTCACCAATAGGGGAGGTGCAAGTCGAATTTTCGGGTGTTGTCGACGTATTTGAACGAACTTTGGTTCATGAACAGATCGTTACAGGATTGATTGATCGGTTAATGGATATTGCGATACACGAAAGTGACCATGCAACCAAAAGTTTTCTGCAATGGTTTGTCGACGAACAGGTTGAAGAAGAAGCCAATGTTGGGCAAATCCTTCATAACCTCAAGTTGGTCAAAGGCGAAGGACAGGGGATGTTAATGATGGATCGCGAAATGCAGACACGCGTTTATGTTGATCCTTTTGCTGGCGGAAAAGCCTGATATCATGTTTGATGATTAATATTTTAATAATTAATTCTTAAGCATTTCAATAATTTTCGAAGTAGATTGATCTGATATCCTAAAAAGGGTAAGCGCTTTGCTTACTCTTTTTTTGTTGTCCCTGCATTCGTCGGTAATCCCTTTACCATACACCATTAAGCATTCGTTAAAAAGATTTCGGTACTTACAACTTTTGAGTTACATTTGTGCCTCAATACTTATTTGGATATTAATCATACAATATAAAGGAATGTCATTTTTAACAAACGTACTTTCAAGCTTTTTTGGAAACAAATCACAGAAAGATATTAAAGAGCTAATGCCTGTTTTGCAGACGATTAAGCAAGAGTATCTTCGTTTTCCGAAATTAAGCAACGATCAGCTAAGAGAAGAGACCGTTAAGCTCAGACAGAAGATTAGCGAAGCTATCAAAGCTGAAGAAGAAGAAATAGAATCGCTTAAAGCGCAGGCCGAGAGCGGCGAACTGCCGATTGAAGAGGGTGAGAAGCTATACGACAGGGTTGATAAACTCGAAGAGATCATCCTTAAAAAAATTGAAGAGGTACTGACAGAGGTACTTCCGGTTGCTTTTTCCATTGTGAAGGATACCGCACGACGTTTTATGGAGAATGAAACGATTGAAGTGACTGCCACTGACTTTGACCGCGAACTTGCGATTACCAAAGATTTTGTCGCAATAGAAGGTGATAAAGCAATTTATAAGAACGAATGGATAGCCGGTGGATCGGTGCAAAAATGGAACATGCTGCACTATGATGTACAGCTTATCGGCGGTATTGTACTTCACAGCGGCAAGATTTCGGAAATGGGTACAGGTGAAGGAAAAACACTTGTTGCAACGCTTCCTGTATTTCTGAACGCACTTGCCGGACGCGGGGTTCACCTGGTAACAGTGAATGACTACCTTGCAAAACGTGACTCTGAATGGATGGGCCCGATTTACCAGTTTCATGGTATTTCAGTCGATTGTATCGACAAGCACCAACCCAATTCGACCGAAAGGCGGAAAGCATACGAAGCTGATATTACATTCGGTACGAATAACGAGTTTGGTTTCGATTACCTGCGCGACAATATGGCCGTAAGTCCTGCAGATCTTGTTCAGCGCAAGCACCATTACGCCATCGTCGATGAGGTTGACTCGGTTTTGATCGATGATGCCCGTACTCCGTTGATTATTTCAGGTCCGGTTCCAAAAGGTGAAAATCAGTTGTTTGATGAATTAAAGGCGCCTGTTGAACGTCTTGTGAAAGCGCAGCGCGATCTGGTTAACCAGTATCTTGTTGAGGCAAAAAAGAAAATCGGATCTTCGAACAGTAAAGAGTCTGAAGAGGGCGCACTTGCCTTGTTCCGCGCTTACAAAGGGCTTCCAAAGCATAAACCACTGATCCGCTTCACGAGTGAAGAGGGAAATAAGGCAAAAATGCTGAAGATCGAGAACTACTACATG
>Ga0209724_1003801_pt1 | contig 12170 bp, 5 predicted proteins | sample grotaG_FD_184143 | JGI IMG/M metagenome (GOLD analysis project Ga0209724, IMG submission 184143) | Glacier valley bacterial and archeal communities from Borup Fiord, Nunavut, Canada, to study Microbial Dark Matter (Phase II) -... | ecosystem: Environmental > Aquatic > Freshwater > Ice > Glacier ... | reverse complement strand
ATGATCTCAGCCTGAAAATGGCGTCCCTTGAAGGGCGCTGGCGTTTCGATTGTCATGTCCGTTTTGGCCTTTTTTGAGCTACTCCCATGACTCTATCCTACCGTTCCGCTTTTTGCGACAGAGCCTCGGCACCCGCCAAGTTCGCTGACGGATAGCTGAGCACAATGAATGTTCCATGATCAGCATCCTGTTGAGCCGTAAACCGCGTTTCCTGCTGCGCAGTCCAGATGCTATTGGGCACGCTCACTATCTGAACAGCGCTTAGCGACATGCCAACCTGCCGTAAACGAGCAACGACATCATTGGCTTGTACAACTGGTAGTGGCTGCAAAGTTGGCGTGGCACCGCGAAATGCATCACCAGCAGCAATGAGGCTGGCACCCAAACAGATCAGGCTCGCGAGCGTTAAGGCCGCCAGTAGCGTAAAAAGCTGACGCCGCGTCCAACCTGCCCGCTCGCGAACTATTTCAAGCGTTTGAGTTGCTCGCGCACCATAATCAACCGCTTGTGTGGTGCGTTTGTCCGGCTGAGGTGACGCTACCACTTTGATCGGCTTTGGCGGAAGCGGAGTTGGTGCGGGTGGGCGCTGTTCCAAATCCTCAATGCCCGACACTCGTTTCATTTCTGCAGTTTGGCGTGCTACCTCACGCTGACGCGCTTTGATCGCCTCGTGGATCGGCTTATTATCAGGGGATGATGGCGTACTCATGGAATAACCTGTGACGTCACCGGTGCGAATGCTTCCGTACCATCTGCGCCTTGTATCGCCACTGACTGTGGACACACATCAAGATTCACGCTGTAAGCGAGCAGTGGATTGAATTTGTAGCCGCCTGCACCATTATCAGAAATTATGAAGGGGACGCCATCTAACCCTGTGGTACTCAAATTGGTGCTGCCGCTCAGCTTACTGAGGTCTTCATCTGTACTCCCGGTCACCCACAAACCAGTCAGATTTTGTGATTTTGAGGCGAAACATTGGGCAGTGTCGATGGTAATAAAGTGTTCACCATGAGCGTCATGATGCGCGCCGAAGGCACCCCCGATAATACCAAAAATACGTTCAGCGCCCAAACCGATAGCCAGTGCAACCACGATTACAATGATCGCCACGCTCGCAATGATCAACGCGTATTCGGCCAAACTTTGGCCGCTGTTTGAGCGCCGCCGATGGGTACAAAAAGCACGCATTATTTCATCCTTAACACAATGGCTTTCGGAATGTGTCCCAAAAACATGCTAGTAAACAAACTTAAATTTGGGCTGCTCAGCTTGCTGGAAGTCATTCCATAAAATGAGCAATAGCTAGTATAACCTATTCTCGGCGAAATCGTTGAGCTATTTCGAGAACTTTATAAGATTTAATCTGCTTTTCTTGTTATCTTAATGCAATAGGGTCGCAAACTTCATGCTTTCTCTATGTTACGGTATTCCTCTTGACAACTGTACCGCAGCAGGTTATAGTGCATTTGCTTTCTCATCCCGCTTTAAGGATTGTGTATGCGTACTAGCATTCATCGTTGGCTGTCATTGGTTCTGATCGTGCAACTTGTCATTAGTTCATTTTACACACAACCAGCCTTGGCAAGTGTTACGGTCGCTGATCCGCCCAATGTACAACCGTTGAGCGTGTGCTGGCTTACACAATCCAAGGCAACAGGCAGCACCGATTGGCAGATTGTTAACCTCAACCTGACTGCTGTCTCAAGTAATCCCGATGTTAAACTGCGCTACAATTGGCGCGTTTTTGGCGCGCCAAACATAGCAGGGCAAACACTACAAGCGGCGAGTGGTTGGGACACGGTTAAAGCAAATAAGGTAAACACTGTTTATTCTCAGAGTATGCTGGTTGAATGGTATTTGGTGATCAAAGGGGTACAAGGCAGTATCCTGGGAAGCGCTCAGGCGAATGCCGGTAACGACAGCCTGTGCCCTAACATAGCTGTGGCTTCCAAGGCGAACCCAGTTGTGAGTAGTGGTTCCGCAATTCATCACGAGCAACCGTCTGAAGCCAGCGCACCCGTCATATCCGCTGCGCAAGTACCCGTGCCAGGGAACGATACCAGCTACAAAATTTTTAACGCTGATAATGAACAAAGCAAATTAAATTCAGCCGCTACTTCGAGTAATTATTATTGGCACACAGATACGATCGGTGTATATCGGCCAAGTAGCCGCACTTTTTATTTGAATGACGTGAATGCGGGGACGTTTGCTGCATCCTCTGTATCGATGGCCGGCTCTTTCGGTTCTGGCAACTTTTATCCTATTACGGGCGATTGGGCTGGTAACCACTATGACAGCGTCGGACTTTACGATGAAACGAGTACTCTTTTTTATTTGAAATACGACAATTTGCCCAATACCAATATCAGCCCCATTTTTTCATACGGCATGGCTGGTGATCAACCCGTATCGGGACGTTGGGTAGTAGGTGCTGCTCATGATGGAATTGGTGTTTATAGGGCCTCAAATGGCTTAATTTTATTACGAAACGCTTTAAGCTCAGGTAGCCCTGATTTTTCGATGGTGTTGGGCAGCCCTGGCGACGTTCCTGTTTTTGGTGACTGGAATGGTGATGGTGCCACCAGTGTTGGGATTTACCGCCCATCGGGTGGGACATTTTACTTAGGTGGCCAAGCGTGCAATAGTTGTTCAGTATCCATTGGGTATACATTTAATTACGGCTCACCTAATATGAAGCCAATTGCTGGCGACTGGACGAATCAAGGTTACTTTGGTGTCGCTATTTATGACAGCCCAAACATATCTTTTTATTTGAAGAAGTCCTTAAAGACAGGTTACGCTGATATTTCGTTTCGAGAGGGTGTCGCCGGAGATATTCCTCTGGCTGGTCGGTGGGGTAGTGTAGTCCCGCCTAGCCCCACACCTACCAGCACTTTCACACCCAGCAAAACGTATACGCCAACTTACACCTTTACGCCGAGCAACACGGCTACCTTCACGCCCACCTATACCTTCACACCCAGCAAAACGTATACGCCAACTTACACCTTCACGCCGAGTAATACGGCTACCTTCACGCCGACTTATACCTTCACACCCAGCAAAACGTATACGCCAACTTACACCTTCACGCCGAGCAACACGGCCACCTTTACACCCACCTATACTTTCACCCCTAGTAACACGTATACGCCGACGTACACATTTACGCCCAGTAACACAGCCACCTTCACGCCGACCTATACCTTCACACCGAGCAAAACGTACACGCCGACGTACACATTTACGCCCAGTAACACAGCCACCTTCACGCCGACCTATACCTTCACACCGAGCAAAACGTACACACCGACGTACACATTTACGCCCAGTAACACGGCCACCTTCACGCCGACCTATACCTTCACACCTACTCAAACATTTACCCCAACGCCGAGTAGCACAGCCACTTTTACACCCAGTCAGACACCTACGCCGACCAATACACCAACTTTCACCCCCAGCAATACCTTTACATCGACGTACACTCCGACGGCTACCTTCACACCCAGCCAAACGGCCATATCAGCCAACACTGCAACGCCTACCGTAGGTCAATTATTGACACCAACAGTCACCCCGATTTTGCCAAACAATGTTACTTGTTTGGATTGGCGAATTGGCGCAGCACAAGGTTGGGTGAATAGTCCTTGGAACCTAACTGGTACCAACGTTGTTTGGGACACAAACGGCATGTATGGCTCCAGTAGTAGTGGCACAACAACTGTAGGCGCTTACTATCAAATGCCGACGGCGAGTACGTCCGAAATACTGTTCAATACAAATAATGTGAGTGGTTTCCAGGTGGCACAAGGCAGCAGTGCTCCAACTGCAAACGCACCACTTACAAATATGCTGACTGCTAATGCTGATGGCGGTTATACCGTGACCCAGCCTTTTATTGAGGTACGATGGTCTCTAAATGTACCAGTGGTACTCGCCAATACACCCGTTTTTTACTTTGCTTGTTTGGGAGCGGTGCTGCCTACTCAAACACCTTCAGCGACAGCCACCCAAACTAATGCGCCATCCGCTACTAACACAAGCACGCCCACAGCCTCTCTCACATCTGTACCCGGCTGCCCTGTCACGAATATAACGCCTCGTGGAACGATTGGCCGTATCGTCGCCAATAACGATGATTGGGTGTGGAATGATCAGGGGTTTTCCAACGCCCCTGATGGTTATAAGTTCGCCTTAAATGTACCTCGGTGGTTAATGAATGGTCGTTTGGGTAGCATTCTTTTGTACTCCTCCGACACGTTTGCATTTTCACCACTTTTAAAAACTACTTTGAGCAATGCTGGTTATGCCGTCACATCTGCGGATCCAGCAGGGAATGTGATCAACTTTACGTTACCTAACATCCTTCAATATGATGCAATTTATGTTGGATATGGGATTGTTGATCGTGTCGATAATTGCGTTTTGATTGATTATGTGAATGCCGGTGGCAGCGTTTATGTTTTTGGCGGTGCCGCTGAGAGAACAGATATCGAAGCGAATGCATGGAACGTTTTTATGAACGCTTTCGGACTGAACTTCGTCGGTGATCAAAATAAACTTAATGTGAATTATCCAGTTAATTCACCACATCCAGTCATGCAGGACATCCACCAGCTAAATATGAATAACGGAGATTCCCTCACACTCATAAATCCAGCTGATCCACGTACGATTATGCTAGCTACTTTTGCTGGTAAAGGGTTAGTTGCTGTCTATGATCCTGCTGGTGGGCTATCTGCGACACCTACTCTTATAGTTACAAGTGGGCCTTCCCCAACGATCACTGCTACCTTTACTCCTACCTTGCTTCCCACAACGACGCTGACCCCATCGCCAACGCTACCGGCACTTCCACCTATCGCTATTCAAGGGTGCATTGCCACGCCACTCAACCATACAAGCGTTTCTGGGCTTGTACCTGTAAACCTGTGCAGCAGTGCCGGATTAGTCGGTGGTGCGGTCGATTACTGGCCTGCTGATGATCCGAACAGTTACCACACACTTGTGTCGAATGTCAACGCACCAGCAAATAGCACGATCGCTACTTTGGATACCACGCTTCTCGCCAATAACTCGTACGTCATTCGCGTACGTGGACAAAATACATTAGGTCAAACCGTAAACGATGCGGTACTCATCACCGCTGTTGGTGATTATAAGCCAGGTCGCGTCCGTTTTAGCGTGACCGACTTGACTGTGCCCATTGCTGGACTACCGATCACGATTGGACGTACTTACGACAGTTTGAACCGGGCACAAGTTGGCGATTTCGGTAACGGTTGGTCACTTGATTTGGGTAGTCCGCAAATTCAGGTCAATCAAGCCCATGATGTCACAATAACCCAAGCTAATGGACAGCGTGTTACGTTTACTTTTAGCCCGCAGCCACTTGGTTTTATGTTCTACCGTCCAGCCTATTTAGCCGAAGCGGGTGTGTATGGTAAATTTGAACCTATTTCAGCGTGTGGCCTACTTGTTTTCAGTGGCGCCCAATACGTCTGTTTCCCGCCAGTGCCCTATCAACCAGCGGGGTATAAGTACACTGATCCGTATGGGCGTGTGTTTGTATACAGTGTTGGAGCTGATCCAATCACCCAAAAACAAACGTCGCAGCTCGTCTCGATCACTGATCTCAATCACAACACACTGACCTTCGGTGCAGACGGCATCCGCAGCAGTGTCACTGGCAAAGCCTATGTCAAGTTTGATCGCAACGATCCAACGGGCATGGGCCGTATCATGAGCATTACCGATACAAACGGTAAAGTCTATCGATATACCTATGATGCAGTTGTCAGCGGTGATCTGGACTCGGTTGTGCTGCCACAAGTGCCGCTCCCGCAAAATCAGGTGGCGAATCCGGTTATCCAATATCATTATTGGCCAGGACATTATTTCAAGGATGTGGTTGACCCGCTCAATCAAAAGGCTGTTTACGCTGAATACAACCCCGATGGACGTTTGAAGCAGCAAACTCAGTACGGCACGGATACAACCATCAGCTATCTGACAACCTATGATTACAACCTGGCGACTCATACCACCACGCAAACCAATCCCGATACGGGTGTGAATGTCACCACCTACAATGATTATGGTGACCTACTCACGCAGGTTCAGCAACAGCAAGCCAATGGTACTGTGCTGCACCAGGTGACTTATGATTACTATCCGGGCAGCCACAATGTTCGTAACGTGACCACTGCCATTGATGGCAACACCTCCGAAGTTACCACTTATAAATACGATGGCAGCGGTAACCGCATCGAGGTCATTAACAACGGAACTGACAACGCTGCTAAAAGTGTCATGCAAATGACCTATAACCAATATAGCGGGCCGTCAACCATAAAGAACGGGAACGGAACCGTGTGGACGGTTGGATACGATGACTCGACTGGTATGCCAAAGCAGGTGACCGATACACTCAACGGCCCCAGCAGTTTGGTGGGTGGCTATACCTGGGATACCCACGGTAGCCCGCTCACGAAAACAGATGGCAATGGCAATAGCACGACCTATGGAACCGACAGTTACGGTAACGTAACGAGTGTGACTGCGCCTATTCAAGGCACGCGCACGGCAACGACCTATTATGTCTATGATGATATGGGACGCCAAATACAGGCGAAAGATGCTCGTAACCATATCACAAATTACGTTTACGATGATCTCGGCAACGTGATTAGTGTCGAAAACGTGCGTGATGGCGGTCTACCTTCATACTTCACCTATTATGAATACGATTTGAACCGAAATAAAACAGCTATGATCGACCCGCGTGGCTTGCGCACGACCTATGGCTATGATTATGCTAATCGCCTGGTGACAGTCACCTATTCAGACAAAACATTTAGTACGTATACCTACGACTTCCGTGGCAATAAGCTGAGCGAGACTGATCAGGCGGGGCATGTCATGACTTACGGTTATGATGTGGCGGGGCAGCTAGTCAAAATGACCCGCGTCGGTGATGGAACCACTGGCTCTGCCATTACAACTTATCAGTACGACTTAGCGGGCCGCAAAACGCTTGAAACTGACCCAAACCTCAATCAGACTACTTATCACTATAACCATCTAGGTCAGATGGATATTGTCACAGCACCAGGAAATATCATTAATAGAAACAACTATGATGACGCTGGACAGCTCACTGACAGTTATGATAGCAAAGGTTATCACACTCATTACGTGTACGATATTCGTGGCCGCTTGACCGATACGTACTATGATGACGACAACCGTGCTGCCCATCCGAACCCGGTGCATCAAGATTACGACAATGCGGGGCGTGTCACTGCACGGACTGACCAAAATGGTAAAGTAACCGCTTACGTTTATTTCGATAACGGTCAACTGCGCACCGTAACGCAAAGCCTTTCGCAGCCAAACGGACCAGCGCGGTTGCTCAGCACGAACTATCTTTATGATGACGTTGGCAACCTGCAAACCATCACTGATGCAAAATCGCAGGTCACAAGTTTTCAGTATGACGAACTCAACCGTCAAGTGGTCAAAACTTGGCCAGATGGCAGTCAAGAATTGTTCCAATACGATAGCGACGGAAATCTCACCGATCATGCTTTACCGAATGATGCCATACCACCAGTCACAAGTTTCGGCGGCAACAATAATCACTACACCTATGCCGCGAACTCGAATCTGCTGAAAACGGTTAATTATTTCGATGGGCAGAACGTGACCTACGGCTACACTTCTGGTGATATGCGTCAAACCATCACCGACGCTCGCGGAACTACAATCTATGGTTACGACGCCCTAAGTCGGGTCAACAGCGTCACGTTGCCAAATAACCAGGCAGTTGGCTATGGTTACGATCTAAATGGAAATCGCACGTCAATGAGCTCACCTGCTGGCACGATAGGTTACGACTACTATGGTACAAACCAACTCAAAGACGTTAAAGATGCAAGCGGCTCGCATATTGCCGATTATACCTATGACATGAACGGAATGCGCAGCAACCTCAGCTATATTAATGGTGTTTCCATCGATTATGGTTACAACAATCTCAACCAATTAACAAGCATTATGCAGCACAAAGGTCCGCAGCCTATCGCATCATATACATATACGCTGGATGCCACAGGCAGCCGGACTGCGGTGAAAGATACGGTCGGCATTGATACCACTGGCACCACAACCACCTGGACTTATGATGACTTGTATCGACTCATCGGTGAAAGCCGCAGCGCGGGCAACGGCGGTACAAGTACGCCAGCCCCTACCAGTACAGGCGCAGCGACTTTCGCTCCAGCAACGATCACCCCAGGCGGTCCTAGTACAACACCCGCACAAACCGGTACTCCGACAGGCGGAAACGCTAATCCATCTTGGGCAACTATGTATGGGTATGATGATGTGGGTAATCGCATCAAGAAAACCGAAAATGGTCAGAGCACGCTGTATGCTTATAACATTCTTAACCAGCTTACCTGCTCTGGTACTGATGTAGGCATAGCGTCTAACAACTGCATCAACGCTCAACAGACTTATACGTACAATGGGCGTGGAGATTTGCGGACGGTAAGCGACACTATGAATGCAATGAACAACGTCTCCTATCTTTGGGATGCTCGCGACCAAATGACTGGGGCAACCGTAGGCGCGCAGACGGTAATCAATAGATATGATGATAGCGGCCACCGTGTACAGCAAACCGTTGGCGCACAAACCACTAATTACCTATGGGATGAGTTCTCACCCTATGGGGATGTCATTCAAGAAGCCGATGGGACAGGTGCGCCTACCGTCAATTATGTATTGGGTGGAGCAGAGCTGCTAACGCAAACTCGTGGCGCGACTGCCAATTACTATCTGCACGATGGGCAAAACAGTGTCCGTGCGCTAACAGACACCAGCGGTAACGCGACTGATCGTTATGTGTATGATGCATTTGGTACTACGCGAAATCAAACAGGCACAACAGCCAACATATATCAATATACAGGGCAACAGTTTGATCGGTCAACGGGACTGTATGACCTCCGGGCACGCTATTACAACACAACAACAGGCGGATTTAACAGTAGGGATGTATTGTACTCTTACACTGAGAAACCGAATCAAGATAATATATATGGTTATGTTCAATCAAATCCCATTAACCAATTTGACCCGTCGGGGCGTTTTGTTGAGTATTCTTTCGGAGAATCTCCGGTATTAACCGTTGCGCGTGCAGTTGTAGGTTCAAATTTCAGAAATGGTTTTGCGCTTGGATTAATCTCTAGTTTAGTGGGATACATCGTTGGAACGTTTGTAAAAACATTAAGCCAATGCGCGTCTTCAACCATTGAAGGTCAAGAATGTCAAAAAGATTTTGGGAGCAAATTCATCATTAATATACTTATAAATGGCCCATCTGCATTTATATCTGCGCTGCTTGGAGCGCTTGTAGGAGGTTTTGTATCCGCCATTGGTACTGGTCCTGTTACTTATTCCTACTTAGAGTCGGGAATAACTAGATTCTTGGCGCGCTTATATTCCTATCCATATGTTGTTGCAGCAGGAATACGTGCATACGCGACAGGTAGTTTCAATGGATTTCTAGGTGTGTTTGAAAACGGGGTAAAAGCTTTGGCTTCTGTTCCTATTTCAATTGTAGGAAACATTGCCATTGATTTTGGTGGATCGCTGGTTCAAGTTTTAGATGGTCATTCTGCTAGCTCTAATTTCACGACCCTCGCTATTGGGGTAGGTTCAGCAATTGCAGGCGCAGTAGGAGCGCCTCTTAGCGCATTATCTGCAACCAGCATTTTCTTAAACTCTTTTATCTCGGCTGCGGGGACTTACTTATCTTGAACATGAACGTTAGCGAAGTAATTGTTCTTAATTTGTTTTTCCAAATACCTCTGATCGGCTCTTACACATATGCAATGCTTATCTTGTTAGGTTACAACATACATGAAAATGAGATAAAAAAGCTGCCGCTTTTTTTATCTTTTACCCCATTGAAAATTATTGCAAATTTGTTTGGTATAATTACAATAACAGACTCAAGATTGGCTTTTAAGCAATCCCCAAGAATTTTTGCGTTTTTCCTATTATTCACAACGGTCATCATATTTTATCCTTATATTAACCTTTTGATTAATCTTAATAAATTTACTAATGCTGTAATAGTGTCTTTCGAGTTTATCCTTTATCAAATATATATGACTGGGTCATATATTAAATTAAGACAAGGATAAACTATATATTAAATCACAAAAGTGTAATAATGTTTGTTTGACATAACTTCATTTGTCCAATAACTGACGTCAGCGGATGTACGACTGTATTTCAACACTATCCCTCTTAATGTATGTTCAACCTTATATCACTAAAGTAAATTACGAAGCGGAGATATTCGTGAAAAATCGTTTGAGCATCTTGAATAGGTATATGGTTGGAGCATTCATAGCATTAAGCCTGCTGAGCAGTTGCGCCAGACAACCTAGCCCCACTATTGTTTCAATCGCGCCAACCACACTGAGTATCGTAATTGCTACCAAAGTGCCTGCGCCAACTTTGATTATGTCGCAGGTACCAACTCAGGCAATCGATATAGTTGTCACAACTGCAACGGCCACAAGTGCTCAGAGCAGCACGCTCTTAGTTGCAACATCCACTTTAGCACCGACTATCACTGCATCAGGTCCAACGTTGGATGCAAAGACTGATAAAGCACAAGTATTCAACAAAAAGGCCCCAAGTGTCATAGGTGCATTCAAACGGGTCGATACGCAGAGCTTGACTTCAACTAACGGCGCTACGATGCAATTCCGCACTAACGATGGTACCACTTATCAGGTCGTTTTGTGGATCACATCGTCGGCACAAGATGCGCTCACCCGTTATCAGGTAGAAACCAGTCCAATCAGCGCAAAACAACCACTCAAAGTGGGCGATGAAGGGATCATTGCGGCAGATGGACCGATAATGGCCGAGGTACGCTACCGTAATATGGTGCTCATCGTCTACCGACCCACCGCGAAAGGGAGCACCCCACGTAAGCCGCTTACAGATGTCGAGATTACCAACTTTGTCACTGCGCTGTTCAATGCCATCCCGCAGTCGTAAATGTGAACGGCCAAGTGATATAACGACTGGAAATGACAAATCGGGACGGTACATGTTAGTCGTCTTGGCGAGTCGGCTACGCACCTGACTAAGCGCACTTGCAGTCGCATCAACAACGCTTCAAATTGGCCTAGCGGCTAACGCAGCCATTCGAGTACGACGCCCAAATTGGGTGAGCCGTACTCACTTTGATCAAGTAACTGGCAAAGGACATTCCTGTATGCAGACACAGAGGGAGTCCGGGACGAGATTCCTACCCGCTATTTATATTTGTAAACAGACGATCAAGGGAATTTCGCCATTGTCGTATGGCTACAACTATCTCTAATGATAGTATTGGATGCCAACCAATACTAATGGTAGCGCTGATGAACAATTTGGTGGACGCGCTGAAACGAAATGCCGAACTCGCTCGCCAGGCGTTCTAGCGTTTCACCAGTGGCATGACGTTCGCGAATGAGCTTGTTTCGTTCCGTTTTCAGCAATGCTTTTTCAGGCGGCGCTGGGATGCGATACAGGCGCTTCAGAATGCTGAACGATGCGTCGGAAACAGTGTTCGAGTCTGGAGCGATTTGTGCCCCATAGCCCCCGTAGGGGCACATCCTGCTCCATGCCTTTCACGGCTGGAGCAGTTTTGTTTTCTGTGCTAGTGGTCACGTTTTCGTCCTCATAGAGCGATGCTCGTAACATCAGGTAACGCTCAGCCCACGGCTTCAGTTTGAAATCCACAATCCGCCGCGTATCCAGGTTATAGATGAGTTCGCTGAACAGGCTGCGCGCTAAGCCTTGTTTATCTTCAGCCGTGCCAGTCTCCCAGGTTTCTACCATTCTGTTCAACAGATTCATGCACATCGCCAATTCGAGTGCCGCTTTCTGCGTATCGCTGGTACGGGACTGCCAATGCGCAATCTCACGTTCGTTATGTTCGATTCGATACAAATACTCTGGGCGTGTGATACGGCCTTCGCCGAACAAGAAGATGGCCGCATCAATCTTGCGCTGACAGAGCGCGATCGCCTCATTTTTCTGCACTTCTGGGTCTTCTTCAGGCGTACCGGATTGAGCTTGTTCGG
>Ga0209724_1003800_pt1 | contig 12170 bp, 9 predicted proteins | sample grotaG_FD_184143 | JGI IMG/M metagenome (GOLD analysis project Ga0209724, IMG submission 184143) | Glacier valley bacterial and archeal communities from Borup Fiord, Nunavut, Canada, to study Microbial Dark Matter (Phase II) -... | ecosystem: Environmental > Aquatic > Freshwater > Ice > Glacier ... | reverse complement strand
CGCGTGCGTGCCGCGGCAGCGCGCGAGGCGCGCCATCGGGCCGATCTGATCGCGATGGCGCGGCAACACCAAGGCACGCAGCCCGAGTTCGCCAAGGACCTGTTCGCGGCCGCGAGCCACGACCGCTCGATCTAGTCCGGCGGGCCGGCCAAGCGGTCCGCGAGCGCCGTGGCGACGGGTCGCGTCGCTATACTCGTCCTCGAAGCGCCGATTTGTTCCGGCTTGCGGGCGCTCTATAAATTCGGCTAAAGACAGGACCCGCGCACCCGGTGTCCCGCTTTGGCGGCGCCGGGTTTTTTCTTGCCCGCGCCCATGTCCTCTCCCGGCCGCTCTTTCGGTGGTTCCCTCGGCGACGTCCAGCCGCAGTCGATGCACTTCGCGGCGCCGCTGCCTCTCGCCAGCGGCGCGCAGCTCGCTGATTACAGCCTCGCCTACGAGACCTACGGCACGCTGAACGCGGCGCGCAGCAACGCCGTTCTCGTCTGCCATGCGCTCAACGCCTCGCACCATGTCGCCGGCACCTACGCCGGACAGGCGAAAAGCGAGGGCTGGTGGGACAACCTTGTCGGCCCCGGCAAGCCGCTTGACACCGACCGCTTCTTCGTCATCGGCGTCAACAACCCGGGCTCGTGCTTCGGCTCGACCGGGCCGACGAGCCCGAATCCCGATCCGGCCGCGAACGGGCGCGCCTACGGCAGCAGCTTCCCGGTCGTCACCGTCGAGGACTGGGTCGATGCGCAAGTGCGCCTCGTCGACGCGCTCGGCATCGGCAAGCTCGCCGCCGTGCTGGGCGGCAGCCTCGGCGGTATGCAGGCCCTCGACTGGTCGCTGCGCTATCCCGAGCGCCTGCGCCAGTGCGTCGCCATCGCGACCGCGCCGAACCTGTCGGCGCAGAACATCGCCTTCAACGAGGTGGCGCGCCGCGCCATCGTCACCGACCCCGACTTCCACGGCGGCCACTACCGCGACTTCGGCGTCGTTCCCAAGCGCGGCCTGACGGTGGCGCGGATGATCGGCCACATCACGTATCTCTCGGACGACTCGATGGAGGCCAAGTTCGGCCGCGACATGCAGCGTGCCGTGTTCGGCTACTCGACCCAGGAGGTCGAGTTCCAGATCGAGGCCTATTTGCGTCATCAGGGCGACAAGTTCAGCGAGTACTTCGACGCCAACACCTATCTCCTCATCACGCGCGCTCTCGACTACTTCGACCCCGCGCGTGCCCACGGCGGCGACCTGACCGCGACCTTCGCCGCGGCGCGCTGCCGCTTCGAGCTCGTCAGCTTCACGACCGACTGGCGCTTCGCGCCGGCGCGCTCGCGCGAGATCGTCAAGGCGCTGGTCGACAACCGCATCGACGTGAGCTACGCCGAGATCGATGCGCCGCACGGCCACGACGCCTTCCTGCTCGACGATCCGCGCTACCACGGCGTGCTGCGGGCGTGCTTCGCGAATCTGGCGAAGGAGATCGCGTGAGCGATCGGAAAGACATCGAGTTGATCGCCGAGCTCGTGCCGCGCGGCGCGCGCGTGCTCGACCTCGGCTGCGGCGACGGCGAGCTGCTCGCGCTCCTGCAACGCGACCGCGGCTGCAGCGGTTACGGCATCGAGATCGACGACGCCAACGTGCTCGCCTGCCACCGGCGCGGCGTCAACGTCATCCAGCTCAACCTCGAGGAAGGCCTGGCGCTCTTCGACGACCGAAGCTTCGACGTCGTCCTGCAGCTCGACACGCTGCAGCACCTGAAGAACACCGAGAAGATGCTGCGCGAGACGGCGCGCGTCGGCCGGATCGGCATCGTCAGCTTCCCGAACTTCGCGCACTGGCCGAACCGCCTGCGCGTCGCGACCGGGCGGATGCCGGTGACGCGCGTGCTGCCCTACGAGTGGTACGACACGCCCAATATCCGCGTCGGCACCTTTGCCGATCTCGAGGTGCTGGCGAGGAAGGACGGCCTGACGATCCTCGACGCCTTCGGCATTCAGGCCGGCAGGGTCGTGCGCTCGTTCCCGAACTTGCTCGCGAGCGTCGCGGTCTTCAAGTTCGAGCGCGGCTGAAGCGACGGCTCGATCAGCACCGAGTCGCCGAACTCGTGCGTCCGGTAGTCGGACGATTCGAGCGTCGCGTCGATGCGGGCCAGCGTCGCGTCGTCGGCGAACGCGCGCAGCAGCTCGCGGTGGCTGGAGCCGGGCTCGTGCGTGCCGCTGATCAGCACGTCGACGACGGCGAGTCTGCTCGTCGCGCCGAGTCGGTTCGTCGCCAAGCCGTGACCCGTTCGAAGACCGCCGGGCTGCGCGGCGGCGTGCTCGAGTGCGCGTGCGACCGTCGTGCCGAGCGCGACGATGCGCCGGCCGCGCCGACGCGCGTCGACGATCGCGGCGACGGTCGACGATGGCAGGCGATACGGCTCGTCGAACGGCAGGCGCGCGTCGAGCGCGGCGTCGCCGGTCGACGACAGGCCGGCGGCGTGGGTGAGCGTCGCGAAGCCGATGCCGCGCTCGGCGAGCCGGTCGAGCAGGCGCCAGTCGAGCACGAAGCCGGCGGACGGCGCCTCGAACGCGACCGGCTCGGCGGCGATGCGCGTCCACACATCCCAGACGTCGAGCGGCGCCGCGAGGTGCGCGTACTGGACCGGCCGGCCGTGGCGGGCGATGCCGGCGCGAACGGCATCGGCGTCGCCCGTGAAGCAGAGCTCGACGAGGCGCGGGTGATCGATCCGGCGCACGACGGTGGCGACGAGCGGCCCGAGTGCGAGCGCGTCGCCGGCTTGCAGCGCGGGCGGCATCGGGCGGTCCTCGGTGCGCGTGCGGAAGTCGCCGGCGCCGAAGACGACGGCGATGAACGTCCTGGCGTCGTCGTCGATCGCGCGTCGCCCGGCGAGCCGCACCTCGATCGTCGCGCCGCTCGCAACGTGCGTGCCGGCGAGGCTTGCAGGAAGCGTCGCCGCGTCGTTGGCAACGACGAGGTCGCCGGGCCGCAGCAGATCGGCGAGCGACGAACGTGCGTGATGCGCGATGCGGCCCGTGCCGTCGACGACGAGCAGGCGCGCATCGCGCGGCCGTTGCACGGCAAGCGTCGCGGCTTTCATCGTCCGTGCTCCGAACGACGCGCCGACCGCTCGCTGTCGATGCGCGCGATCAGCTCGCGCGCCGCGTCGCGCGGCCGCTTCAGGGCGGCGGGATCCGCGTCGGGCACCGCGGCGGCGTGGAGCGGCGTGTCCATGTCGCCGGGATCGATCGCGATCACGCCGATGCCGTGCGGCACGAGCTCCTCGTGCCAGATCCGGCTCATGTGCAGGAGCGCGGCCTTGCTCGCGCCGTAGGCGCCCCAGCCGGCGTATGGCGTCACGGCGGCGTCGCTCGTCACGTTGACGACGAGCGAGCGCGGACCGGACACGCCGGCCTCGCGCGCCGACGACGCCAGAAGGCCGAGCACTGCCTTGGTGAGCCGGAACGGCCCGAGCAGATTGGTCGCGAGCGCGGCATCGACGTCTTCGCACTCGGTGTCGGCGAGGAGCGCGAGCGGCACCGGGCCGAGGCTGGATGCGTTGTGGATCAGAACGTCGAGGCCGCCGAGCGCGCCGCCGACCTGAAGCGCGATCGCGTGGATGTCGTCCTTGCGCGAGACGTCGCCGACGATGCCATGGCTGCCGGCCATCGCGGCCGCGACGCGGCGCACGTTCGCCGCGTCGCGCGCGACGAAGGCGACCGCGTCGCCGCGCGCCGCGAAGGCCTCGACGAGGGCCAGGCCGAGGCCCGAGGTGCCGCCGGTGACGGCGACGCGCAGCGGGCGAGGAGAGCTTGAAAGGTCGTTCATGATTGCGACGCGAGGCGCGATGAGAGGCGGTGTCGCGAAGGTAGGCGCCGTCGCCGCCCGAGGCCAGCTCCGTGTCCGCCGGATTGGCGGAACGTCACAATGACGGCGCGATGAACGACTCCGACGCCATCGACGGCGACGATCCGACGGCTGAAGGCGACGCGAACGACGACCGCTCGGCCTCGACGCACCTGGCGCGCAATCTCGCCGGCCTGCGTCACGCGCGCCACCTGACGCAAGAGGCTCTGGCGCGCACGGCCGCAGTGCCCCGCTCGACGATCGCCAACCTCGAATCCGGCGCGGGCAACCCGTCGCTCGTCGTGCTCGTCAAGGTCGCGCACGCGCTCGGCGTGCCGATCGACGAATTGCTCGCATCGCCGCGCGCCAAGGTGCGGCGCTGGCCGGTCGGCGACGTCGCGTTTCGCGTCAAAGGGCGCGGCGTGACGATCCGCGATCTCGTCCCCGAGCCCGTGCCCGACGAGATGATGGAGGTGCTCGATTTCGCGCCGGGCGCAGCGATGGCCGGAACGCCGCATCTGCCCGGGACGCGCGAGTACTTCACCTGCCTCGACGGCCGCGTCACGCTGATGATCGCCGGCGATCGGCACGCGCTCGAGACCGGCGACGTGCTCGCCTTTCCCGGTAACCTGCCGCATTCGTACCAGAACGCCGACGCGCTCGCGCCGGCGCGCGGCGTGTCGGTCGTCGTACTCGCCAAAGCCGGGGTCTGACGGGCACGGTGGCGTCTCCGACCATGTGCCGTGGCCGGCCGCACGGCTCGGCTATTCTCCGCAGCTTTCGCCTGTCGGAGGCTCGCCGTGACAACCACCATCTTCATGCGCAGCGTGCTCGGCGCGCTCATCGCGCCGTGCCTGCTTCTTGCCACTGCGCACGCGGCTGCTCCCCAGGTCAAGACCCAGGCACCCGGCTACTACCGGATGATGCTCGGCGACATCGAGGTCACCGCGATCAGCGACGGCACCGTCGATCTCAAGCCGAAGGAGCTGCTGACCCGCACGACGACGGACCACGTCGGCAAGATGCTGACGCGCTCGTTCCAGGGCGAGGCCGTGCCGACGTCGGTGAACGCGTACCTGATCAACACGGGCGACAAGCTGATCCTCGTCGACACCGGTGCTGCCACGCTCTTCGGCCCGACGCTCGGCAACCTGCTGACCAACCTCGCCGCGTCCGGCTACAAGTCCGAGCAGGTCGACGCCGTCCTCATCACGCACATGCATCCGGACCACGTCGGCGGCCTGATGGCCGGCGGCAAGATCGCGTTCCCGAACGCGACGGTGCATGCCGACAAGCGCGATGCCGCTTTCTGGCTGAGCCCCGACGAGCTCGGCAAGGCACCGGAGGCGATGAAGGGCTTCTTCCAGGGCGCGGCCGCGTCGCTCAATCCCTACGTCAGCGCCGGCAAGTTCAAGCCCTTCGACGGCTCGACCGAGCTCTTCCCGGGCATCCGCGCCGTCGCCGCGCCTGGCCACACGCCCGGCCACACGATCTACGTGATCGAGTCGAAGGGCCAGAAGCTCGTCCTCTGGGGCGACCTGGTGCACTTCGCCGCGGTGCAGTTCCCGGAGCCCGCAGTCACGATCGCGTTCGACACCGATTCGACCGCGGCCGCCGGCCAGCGCGCCAAGGCCTACGCCGATGCGGCCAAGGGCCGCTTCCTCGTCGCCGGCGCGCACCTGCCGTTCCCGGGCATCGGCCATCTGCGCGCCGACGGCAAGGGCTACGCGTGGGTGCCGGTCGACTACACGACGGCGCGTTGAGATGAGCGAGGCGACACCGGCACGCGGGTCTCTTCGCATCGATCGCACTCGCCGCGCGGCCGCGGGGGTCCTGACGTTGTCGCTGGTCGTCCTGATGGCGGCGTGCGGACAGAAGGCCGACAACGCGCCCGCCGCCGCCGGGCCGGTCAAAGGTGTGGGCGGCGGTCCGCCGCCGGCCGAGGTCGGCGTGATCACGGCGCAGCCGAAGTCGGTCGGTCTGGTGACCGAGCTGCCCGGCCGCCTCGAGGCCTCGCGCGTGGCCCAGGTGCGGGCGCGCGCGGCCGGCATTCTGCAGAAGCGCCTGTTCGTCGAAGGCAGCGACGTCAAGGCCGGCCAGCAGCTGTTCAAGATCGACCCGACGTCGCTGCAGAGCGTCGTCGCCGGTGCGCAGGCGTCGCTCGCGCGCGCCCAGGCCAGCGTGACGCAGGCCGCGGCGCAGGCCGAGCGCTACAAGCCGCTGCTCGAAGCCAACGCGATCAGCAAGCAGGACTACGTCAACGCCGTCGCCGCGCAGAAGACCGCCGAGGCCGACGCCGCGCTGGCCCGCGCCAACCTGCAGACCGGCCAGATCAACCTCGGCTACGCGTCGGTGACGGCGCCGATCTCGGGCCGCATCGGCCGCGCGCTGGTGACCGAAGGAGCGCTCGTCGGCCAGGGCGAGGCGACCCAGCTCGCGGTGATCCAGCAGATCAATCCGATGTACGTGAACTTCACGCAGTCCACGACCGAGGTGCTGAACCTTCGCCGCGCGATCGCGAGCGGCAAGTTCAAGCGCTCGGGCGGATCCGATGCGGGCGAGGTGACGATCGTCCTTGAGGACGGCAGCGTCTATCCGCAGAAGGGCAAGCTCCTTTTCTCCGACCTCAGTGTCGATCCGACCTCGGGCCAGATCACGCTGCGCGCCGAGGTGACCAACCCCGTCGGGCTGCTTCTGCCCGGCATGTACGTGCGCGTGCGCATCGAGCAGGCCGAGACGCCGAGCGGCATCGTCGTCCCGCAGCAGGCGGTCCAGCGCGGCTCGACCGGCGACTCGGTGATGGTCGTCGGCACCGACGGCACGGTCGCGACGCGGCCGGTCAAGGTCGGTGCGGCGCAAGGCGGCGACTGGGTCATCCTCGACGGCCTGAGGACCGGCGAGACGGTGATGGTCGACGGCTTCCAGAAGCTGCGCGGCACTGCGCCGGTCAAGCCGGTGCCGTGGCAGCGGCCCGGCGCGGCGTCGGCCGCAAGTGCGCCCGCCTCGGCCACCGCGTCGGCGCCGACCTGAGACCGATCGATGGCCCAGTTCTTCATCGATCGCCCGATCTTCGCGTGGGTGATCGCGCTCTTCATCCTCGTCCTCGGCGGCGTCTCGATCAAGCAGCTGCCGATCGCGCAATACCCGACGGTTGCGCCGCCTTCGATCATCGTCAGCGCGGTCTATCCGGGCGCGTCGGCGCAGACGCTCGAGGACAGCGTGATCAGCGTCATCGAGCAGGAGATGAACGGCTCGCCCGGCCTGATCTATCTCGAGTCGACGAGCCAGTCGAACGGCTCGGGCTCGATCACGCTCACCTTCGAGTCGGGTACCAACGCCAACCTGGCCCAGGTCGACGTGCAGAACCGCCTGTCGCGCGCGGCGCCGCGCCTGCCCGCGGCGGTGACGCAGCAGGGCGTGCGCGTCGACAAGGCGCGCTCGAACTTCCTGCTCTTCACGATCCTCTCGTCCGACAACCCGGCCTACGACCCGATCGCGCTCGGCGACTACGCCTCGCGCACGGTGCTGCCCGAGATCCAGCGCATTTCGGGCGTCGGCCAGGCACAGCTCTTCGGCACCGAGCGGGCGATGCGGATCTGGATCGATCCGGCCAAGCTGGTCGGCTTCAGCCTCTCGGTGGGCGACGTCTCGAATGCGATCCGCGCCCAGAACGCCCAGGTCTCGTCGGGCACGCTCGGCGATCTGCCGATCGCCGGCAACCAGCCGATCAGCGCCACCGTCGTCGTCGCCGGCCAGCTGACGACGGTCGGGCAGTTCGGCGCCATCGTCCTGCGCGCCAACGTCGACGGCTCGACCGTCAAGCTGAAGGACGTCGCGCGGATCGAGCTCGGCGGCCAGAGCTACGGCACGTCGGCGCGGCTCAACGGCAAGCCCTCGACCGGCATCGGCGTGCAACTCTCGCCGACCGGCAACGCGCTCGCGACCGCCGAGGCGATCCACAAGCGCATGGGCGAGCTCTCGCGCTATTTCCCGAGCGGCGTGAAGTACGACATCCCGTACGACAGCTCGAAGTTCATCAAGATCTCGATCAGCCAGGTGGTCGAGACGCTGGTCGAGGCGGTGATCCTCGTCTTCCTGGTGATGTATCTCTTCCTGCAGAACCTGCGCTACACGTTGATCCCGACGATCGTCGTGCCGGTCTCGCTGCTCGGCGCGTTCGCGGTGATGAACGTGTTCGGCTACTCGATCAACGTGCTGACGATGTTCGCGATGGTGCTGGCCGTCGGCATCCTGGTCGACGACGCGATCGTCGTGATCGAGAACGTCGAGCGGATCATGAGCGAGGAAGGTCTCTCGCCGCGCGATGCGACCAAGAAGGCGATGGGCCAGATCACGGCCGCGCTGATCGGCATCAGCGTCACGCTGGTCTCGGTGTTCCTGCCGATGGCGTTCTTCTCGGGCTCGGTCGGCAACATCTATCGCCAGTTCTCGCTCGTCATGGTGAGCGCGATGCTGTTCTCGGTGTTCCTCGCGCTCTCGCTCACGCCCGCCCTATGCGCATCGTTCCTGAAACCGGTCGAGGCCGGTCACAAGCAGGAGAAGGGCGGCTTCTTCGGTTGGTTCAACCGCGGCTTCAAGGCGACCACGCACGGCTACGAAGGCTGGGTCGCGAAGATTCTGCGCCGCACCGGCCGCTTCCTCGTGATCTTCGCGCTCATCGTCGGCGTCGTCGTCTTCATGTTCACGCGCATGCCGGCCTCGTTCCTGCCGACCGAGGACCAGGGCTACCTGATCGCCAACGTTCAGCTGCCGCCGGGCGCGACGCAGGCGCGCACGCTGCAGGTGATGCAGCAGGCCGAAGGCTTCTTCCTGAAGCAGCCCGAGGTCGACAAGATGGTGAGCGTGCTCGGCTTCAGCTTCTCGGGCAGCGGCCAGAACGCCGCGTTCGCATTCGTGCCGCTCAAGCCCTGGGGCGAGCGCAAGGGCGCCGAGCATTCGGCGCAGGCGCTCGCCGGCCGCGCGTTCGGCGCGCTTTCGAAAGTGCGCGACGCGTTCATCTTCGCGCTCGTGCCGCCGGCGATCCCCGAACTCGGCACCGCGACCGGCTTCTCGTTCCGGCTTCAGGATCGCGGCAGCAATGGCCATGCGGCCCTGCTCGCGGCGCGCAACCAGCTGCTCGGCATGGCGGCGCAGAGCAAGATCCTCGCAGGGGTGCGGCCCGACGGTCTCGAGGACGCGCCGCAGTTGCAGGTCGACGTCGACCGCGACCGCGCCAGCGCCCTCGGCGTCTCGTTCGAGAGCATCAACGCCGTGCTCTCGACGGCGCTCGGCTCGAGCTACGTCAACGACTTCCCGAACGCCGGACGCCTGCAGCGCGTCGTCGTCCAGGCCGATGCGCCCGACCGCATGCAGCCCGACGACCTGCTCCAGCTCAACGTCCTCAACAACCAGGGCAGGCCGGTGCCGATGTCGGCGCTGGCGACGACACGCTGGATCACCGGGCCGATCCAGACCGTCCGCTACAACGGCTATTCGTCGATGCGCATCGCCGGCGACGCGGCCCAGGGCTACTCGACCGGCGACGCGATGGACGAGATGGAGCGGCTGGCCGGGCAGCTGCCCGCCGGGTTCGCGTTCGAGTGGACCGGGCAGTCGCGCGAGGAGCGGCTCTCGGGCTCGACCGCGACCATCCTGCTCGCGTTCTCGCTGCTCGCCGTGTTCCTGTGCCTGTCGGCGTTGTACGAGAGCTGGTCGATCCCGCTCGCGGTGTTGCTCGCGGTGCCGCTCGGCGTGCTGGGGGCGGTCCTCGGAGCGACGATGCGAGGCATGCCGAACGACGTCTTCTTCAAGGTCGGGCTGATCACCGTGATCGGCCTGTCGGCGAAGAACGCGATCCTGATCATCGAGTTCGCGAAGGATCTGGTGGCCGAGGGCAAGGACCTGATCGAGGCGACGCTCGAGGCCGTGCACCTGCGCTTCCGGCCGATCCTGATGACCTCGATCGCCTTCATCCTCGGCGTGCTGCCGCTCGTGATCTCGTCGGGCGCGGGCTCTGCCAGCCAGCGCGCGATCGGCACCGGCGTGATGGGCGGGATGATCACGGCGACGCTGCTCGCGGTCTTCTTCGTGCCGGTGTTCTTCGTCGTCGTGCGCCGCATCTTCAAGGGCCGCGTCCAGGCGACCGCCGGCGCTGCGCCGCCCGAGCCGACGCCTGGCGCCGTGCCGCCGGTCGGGAAGCAGGGCGGCCATGCGTAACGCGCCCTTGCGACGACTCTCGCTCGTTGCCGGCGGCCTCGCGCTCGCGGGCTGCTCGACGCTGATCCCGCCGTACGAGCGTCCGGCCGCGCCGGTGCCGGCGAGCTATGCGCCCGAGATGTCGCCGGCGTCGACCGCCGCGACCGAAGCGGCGGCCGACCTCGACTGGCAGCGCTTCTACGCCGACCCGCGCCTGACGCGTCTGATCGCCCTCGCGCTCGCCAACAATCGCGACCTGCGCGTCGCGGTGCTCAACATCGAGCAGACGCGCGCGCTCTATCAGGTGCGCCGTGCCGACGGGCTGCCGGGCGTCGGCGCCGGCGCGACGGTCTCGCGCACACCGGTCGGCTCGGGCGTGTCGACCGCGTACGCCGTCGGTTTCGCCGTCACCGGCTACGAGATCGATCTGTTCGGCCGTGTCCACGACCTGAGCCAGGCGGCGCTGTCGCAGTACTTCGCGACGGCCGAGAGCAGGAAGGTCGTGCAGATCAGCCTGATCTCGTCGGTCGCGACAGCCTACCTCGCAGTCCTGGCCGACGACGAGCTGCTGCGCGTCACGCGGCAAACGCTCGTGACGCGCGAAGACGGCTCGCGCCTCACCAAGCTGCGCTTCGACAACGGCGCGTCGTCGGAGCTCGACTACCGCCAGGCCGAGTCGCTGCTCGAAGGTGCGCGCGTCGCCCTCGCGCAGGCATTGCGCCAGAAGGCGCTCGACGAGAACGCTCTGCAGCTGCTCGTCGGTCAGGCGCTGCCCGCCGACCTGCCGGCGCCGCTGCCGCTCGACACGACGCAGATCACCGCCGACGTGCCGTCCGGCCTGCCGTCCGACCTGCTCATCCGCCGCCCCGACGTGCGCGCCTCGGAGCGTCAGTTGCTCGCGGCCAACGCGAACATCGGCGCGGCGCGCGCGGCCTTCTTTCCGCGCATCACGCTGACCGCCAACCTGGGCACGGCGAGCACCGAGCTGTCGGGCCTGTTCAAGGGCGGCTCGTTCGCGTTCACCGGCACGGCGCAGCTGCTGCAGCCGATCTTCGACGCTGGCCGCAATCGCGCCAACCTCGACGTGGCGACGGTCAACCGCGACATCGCCGTCGCCCAGTACGAGAAGTCGATCCAGACCGCGTTCCGCGAGGTCTCCGACGCGCTCGCCGGTCGCGCGACGCTCGGCGAGCAGCTGCGCGCGCAGGCGGCGCAGACGAACGCGCTCGCGATCACCTACAAGCTCGCCGACCTGCGCTACCGCGCCGGCGCCGCGAGTTATCTCGACACGCTCGATGCGCAGCGCTCGCTCTTCACGGCGCAGCAGGCTTTGGTGCAGACACAGGCGCTGCAGCTGCAGAACCTGGTGTCGCTCTACCGCGCGCTCGGCGGCGGCTGGCGCGAAGCGTCCGAGCTGAGCGCCGCGTCGAACCCGACGCTTCCACCGTCGCGCTGAGTTGTCGCTGCGGCGAGTTCCGCTGCGACGCGTCGAGCTGCTAGTGCGACATCACGGCCTGCATCTCGAAGATCTGGACGTCGCTCCAGCCGGTCACGCCGTCGACCTGCTTGTTGACCTCGAGCCGCAAGGTGTTGCTGATGAGCAGGACGAGGCGGTTCGGTCCCATCACGGCACCGGGCAAAGGCACGAGCTGCGTGCCGTTGCAGGCGAAGTCGTCGTCGCTGGCGGCACGGGCCAGGACGTCGTCGATCTGCACGCCGCTCGGTGAGGCCGCGCCCGGCGCCGGCGTAGCGAGCCTGTACGTGGCGGCGATCGCGATCGGGTTCGCGAGCGCGTCGGTCATCAACATCGCGGGCACCGACTCGTTCTCGCTGAATTCGGAAACCGGCCTGATCTTCATCTTGTCCGACGGCAGCAAGGTCACGACCGCGGCGACCGTGCCGCAGCACTTCCTGGTGCAGGGCACCGGCACGACGACGGCGCCGGTCGGCGAAGGCCCCGGCGGCCAGGTCGCGGTGAACGTGCTGACGCACCAGGCCCTCGTGGCCGACGAGTTCGGGCACGACCTGCGCCTGGTGCAGATGCCGACGGCGCCGATCACCGGCCCGGCGACAGCGACCAACGCGTTCACCATTGCCGCCACGGTGCTGCCCAAGCCGCTGGTCAGCGACACGGCGATGCA
>Ga0209724_1003795_pt1 | contig 12176 bp, 7 predicted proteins | sample grotaG_FD_184143 | JGI IMG/M metagenome (GOLD analysis project Ga0209724, IMG submission 184143) | Glacier valley bacterial and archeal communities from Borup Fiord, Nunavut, Canada, to study Microbial Dark Matter (Phase II) -... | ecosystem: Environmental > Aquatic > Freshwater > Ice > Glacier ... | reverse complement strand
ATTATTTCCTCGGGTACTCCCAAATATTCGGCTAATTGATAAACCTGAGACTTATATAAATGTGCAATTGGCATAATATCAGCACCCCCATCACCATGCTTTACAAAAAAGCCTTGTTCAACTTCGTGTTTATTAGGAGTTCCTACAACCGCATAATGCATCCTTTCACCGTGATAGTATAGCATGGACATTCGGCTCCTTTGTTTAAAATTCGATGCTGCTACAATTTGCAGGTATTCTCGGGCAGGGAGTAGCTTACTTTTTTCAGTTCCTTCCTTATCGATTATGGTAAGTGAAAAAACTGGTGGCAGATTTTGGTTTATTCCGCTTTTATTAATGCCGATTTTCATTTTATAGTTAATAGGAACGTATTCAGGGAAAATTGAGGATACAGCTTCATCTCTTCTTTGATAACAACCTAACCCTTCAAGTGACTTGGTAATATCTTCTTCTACCGTTTGAACATTAAACCTTTCAGCTAGTTTTAAAGCAAATTCCTTGCTATCAGAGCTGGAATCTTTTTCAGGAAGCATAACCCCCAATACATTATCCCCTCCAAGTGCCAGTGCTGCCAATGCCAAAGTAACTGAAGAATCTATTCCTCCGCTGATTCCAATAACTGCTCCATTGCGTTTCAATTTTCCATGAATATCCTCTCTAAGTTTCGTGGTAATTTTTGCAACTTCTTGTCCGACATTTGCTAGTATTAAAATGTCTTTACTAAAGCTTATCTCGATGGCTGTTTTCATATATCTAACTAATTATTAAGTAGGTTAATTAAATGTTTATGTCACTACTATCCGAAACTTTAAAAAATAAAAGTACCTGAGAATCTCATATTTTTGTAGTCGACAAAAACTCACATCAATATGAAATTACACAGGCGTAGCAAAAATAATAAGAAACCAATACTCCGTCAGGTTTTAGATTTAATTCCAGCACATATACTTCGCAGGTCGATCAATAAACTTCAAACAGACAAAGGGTGTCATAAATACAAGACATATGACCAATTAGTGGCTTTAAGTTTCGGACAGCTGGGAAAGTGTTATACACTTTCGGATATAAGTTGCGGATTATCAATCAGTAGTACCTATATGGTTGATTTAGAATTAAAGCAGAATCCAGTAAAATCTACGATGAGTGATGGCAACAAAAAAAGGAACTACAGAGTGTTTGAAGATATTTATTATCAGTTGATTAAACATTACGGACGCACCCTGACTGATAAGCGGGACAGAGCTGTAATTAAAGAGGTTCAAAATGAAACTATCAAACTGATTGATAGTTCTACTGTTAGCCTTTGTTTAAACCTTTTTGACTGGGCAAAGTTCCGAACAGCTAAAGGCGGGTTGAAAATCCATACTGTTTGGGACGATACCCTGGGACTGCCGGATTACATCAATATAACTGAGGCTAAAGTTCATGACAGCAAAGGATTAGCTAATCAGATATTCCCTAAAGGAACCATTGTAGTTGAGGATAGGGATTACTTTGATTATGATTTGTTTAAAAGCCGAAATGACGCCAAAAACATTTTTGTGACGCGTCTTAAAAGCAACATACTATACGAAAGTGTTGAGGAATTAGATTTGCCTGATAAGATTGACCAAAATATTTTGAAAGATGAATTGATAAAATTCACAAGCATAAATGCAAAAAAAGCAGGGCTTGAAGGTAAGATATTCAGGTTAGTAACCGTTTATAAAGAAGACGAAAATAAGGAAATATACCTTATTACCAATCAAATAGATTGGCAGGCAATAACAATAGCCGATCTATATAAGAAACGTTGGGATATCGAGATTTTTTTCAAATCAATGAAGCAAAACCTACAAATCAAAACCTTTGTGGGAACAAGCGAAAATGCTGTAAAATCACAAATCTTTGTTTCCATGATCGTTTACCTGTTATTGGAATTGATTCGTAGGGTTTACTGCAAGGGTAATACTGCATTCAGCAACTTTTGTGAAAAGATACGCATTTGTTTACTCCACTACCTGAGCTTTGAATACATTTGTAGCATAAATGGAAAGGTTCAAAAAGTGGAAATGCCTCCCGGAAAAACGTTATTCGATGTAGATAAATTACCAATTCAAACAGATTTTTTCAGCGTAATTAGCTGATTATATACGCAATAAGTTATTGCAAATTATTCTTTTTAAAATCTTTCGGATGGCAGTGTGTTTATGTATATCAATTTTAAAATCAATTGCTTTATGTCAATACAATCTGTTATTCTTATATTGTAATTTGAAGCTTAGAAAGAAAAGCAAAGGACATCTGAAAATTCATTTTAATTAAAGTCAAATATAAAGAGGCCATTTAAATGAACAGTGCTCAACAATAGTCACTTCAAAATTAACCGCAATAATCATCAATATATAAATAACTTCCTCATTATCAAGCCGATTTTATTAACTTGAAATTATTATTCGAATCAGACTTACCATATTTTATATAATTACTATATCCATTTTTTCCATATTTGTTTCCATATCCAAAACGATTATTTGAGGCATCATTAATTACGATAATTGCATTTTTTAAGGCATTAACATCAACAATTTTCTCGATTTCTTTTAGCTCTCTTTTTTTACTGTAATTAAGTCGAATAACAAATATGCTAATATCGGCATGTCTACTAGTCACTAAACCGTCTGGAACAAGTGAAATTGGTGCATTATCAATAATAATAAAATCAAATTGTGTCCTAGCTTCTTCTATAAAGAGATCAAATCTACCGTTTTCTAAAAGTTCGGTTGGGTTGGGTGGTATTTCTCCTGCAGGAACAAAAAATAGATTCGGATAAGGAGTTTGAATAATAATTTCTTCAATGTTGTTCTTATTTGATAAATAAGAACTTAACCCTATTCCTTCATTTGTACCAAAAAATATATTTAATTTTGGTTTCCGTAAGTCCCCTTCAACAATAAGCACTTTTTTCTCATTCGTACCTAATGAAAGGATGGCAGAAAGATTTGCTGCAATAAATGTTTTTCCTTCACCGGGAACAAGTGAATTAACAGAAAGTACTTTCTTTTCAGGACTATTTAAAATATTCCGTAGATTAACCTTTAAAATTCTAAATGATTCAGTAATGCCAGATTGTGGATTTTTAATAACCGGCAACCCATTTTTATAATTTGAATGGATAATTCCATCCAAAATTTGAAGTTTTGAAAGTTTTTCTATTTCCTCAAAAGATTCCAATTTTGTGTTAAAGGCATCTGTAATTAAAATAATTAAGAAAGGAATGAAAAATCCAAGTCCAAAGCCTCCTAAAATATTTTTTGGTAAGCTTGGTCCTATTTGTTCAGAAGATTCAATCATTGCTGGGTCAATTATTTGAACCTGAGGAATATTTGAAGCGAGTGAAATAGATGCTTCAGCTTTTTTCTGAATCATAAAAGTATAAAGCTCATTGTTTAAATTGAAGTCTCTTTGTTTACTAATGAGTTCCCGTTCGGTATCTGGAAGTTTTGTTAATCTTTGCTTAATAGAATTGTATCTAATTTCCATACTCTGCATTTCTATTTCTGCATTTTTCAGAAGGTTATTAAGATTTTCAGACAATGCATTACTTGTTAGTTGAATTTCCTTTTCAATTAAAATCAAGCTAGGGTTATTTTTTTCAACACTATAATTGAGTACTTCTCTTTTATTGTATAGATCCATCAATTTAGGCAACATAGTATTAATGCCGATATCTGTAATGCCAATAATGGATGGATTAATCATTTGTTTAATCTTTTTTGCATCTCCCATATAGGCTTGCATATTTTTATAATAATCAATTCTTAATTTTGCGAGATACTTTTCATTTTCGATTTCTTCCATTTTTTGGTATACTACATTGGCTTCTGCACCAAGGTCCATAACCTGATTATTTTTTCGATAATTGCTAAGATTTAACTCAGCGTTTTTTAATGTATTTGAAATCCCAATCAATGTTGTATCAATGAAATTGATAGAGTTCTCCGATGCCTGATTATTCTTTTTTATTCCAACCGTTATAAATACCTTATTCAATTCATTAATAAAATCGACATCTTTTTGAGGGGTTTGACTTTGGATTTGTACATTTATTATTTCCGATTCTTTATCCTCTAGGTTAATCTTAACTTCTTTTAGATAATTTAAAGACATTAAATTGACATTATTAAATACCAAATAATATTTTTTGTTTGGAATGAAATTTTTTCTGCTTAGAGTAAAATTAAAATATTTGTTATTAAAATTTGTATTAAAATATCCAGTTTCATCAAATTCAATTTTTTGTTCAATCCCATTTTCTGTTGTGAAACCATCGCAAATTATATCATATTTATAATCATTTAAGGCAATAATCACCAACTCTAATCCTTCTAAATTTCTTGCACTTTTGGGAATCATAACGTCAAATGGTTTATTCTCATATAATTCAGTTTTATAGTACCCGTTACTAGTATAGAATGTGGTTGTCCAATTCAAATTTTCCAATGCTTTTTTATAAAGTGAAAATGAATGTAATGTCCCAATTTGGTTCTCAATCTTTTGATTTTTTGGAATAACCTGTTTATCAAATGTTAGAAGTGTATTTTGCGCATCATCTGATGATGGAATTAACAACCTGCTCTGTACAAGATAATTTGGTGGAGTAAAACTATAAAACAAGTAGCCAGCACTTATTCCTATCAGGCAAAAAATGGCAAACCAATACCAATTTTTCAAGTATTTCACTAAATAATTTTGACGAACCTCTTTATTTTCTGTTTCAAGAGTATTCAATATTTCTTCAAATTTGTCCATGATGATTAATTTTTATATATGGATTATTTAAATTTTACAAATGGTAGATTTTTATTTCAAAATATTATACACCAAAAGCAATGTTGTCACAGTAGTAAGTAGTAATGAGTATGAAGTGGTATTTAATTCAAATCGTTTGTTTCTGCCAGGTTTAATATAGATCAAATCATTTGGTTGTAAATAGAACGCATCTGAAGAAAGGAGAGTTTTACTAGTTAAATCGATATTATAGGTACTTGTTCCTATTGCATTTTCTCTGATTAACAATGCCTTGTTTAACTTTGCATTATCTGTAACTCCGGATGCCATGCTGATTGCTTCAAGAATATTAAGTTTTTGGTTATATGAATAGTAAATACCTGGATTTTTAACTTCTCCAGTAACATTTATTTTAAAACTAAGAAGTTTTACCTTAATAGATGGATTTTTCAAAAATTCGAGTGATTTTTTCTGAATTCGATCTTGAATTTGATTAAGTGTGAGTCCAACAACTTCTATGGTCCCCAAAATTGGCAAAGTTATAATACCCATAGAATCAACCTGATACCCATTAATATATTGTGAGGCATAATCACCGTACATTTGTAAAGTACCGGCAGAATAGCTTGAATTAGTTTCATTGGCATCAAATAACCTATCCACATCAGGATTCATGGTTTTAATGTTAATGTATAAGTTATCATAAGAGTGAACCTTATAATCTTGAACTTTCTTTGAAACACTCATAATCTTTTGGTTTTCATGAATATCTTGAAAAAAAGTGAATTCTTTTGAGGATCGACAAGATGTAAACAACATGATCATTTCACTTACAAAAATTAAGGATATAAATTTCTTCATGTCTATTATTTTAAATATAAATTTCGATTATTTTTAATCTTTGAACTAAACTATTATCACATTTCAATAAATAGAAGGTTTTAATGCAGATCAACTGCCGTAAAAATTTTCAAACGAGTCATTTTAAGGATTTTTATTACTATATATTTCCATAAATGATTTATGAATTCCATTTGTTTTCCTTTTAATAATTTGTGGAGATTTTATTCTATTGGCATTCCTATGCTTGTCTAACAACTCAAATTCGGAATTATTGGATATATATTCCGGTACTAACTCTTTTAATCGGGTAACAAGTAATTCATCATTCTCTTTTGATAAATTATTTAAAAGTGCTACAATTTTACTATTTTGTTCTTCATAACTAAATGGACTTATTTTTCCTATTAAAATCTTGTTGTGAAATGATGGAAGTGCTTCTTCTGTTGAAGACAGTAATTCTTCGTATAGCTTTTCGCCAGGACGTAATCCTGTTATTTCAATTTGGATATCTTTATGTGGTGTATATCCTGAAAGCATAATCATTTTTTCTGCTAAATCATAAATTTGAACAGGCTGTCCCATATCAAAGAGGAATATTTCCCCACCTTTGCCCATAAATCCCGCTTCCAATACCAATTGACTTGCTTCAGGAATGGTCATGAAGTATCTATTGATATTTTTATCTGTTACTGTTACAGGCCCTCCTTTACTGATTTGTTTTTTGAACAATGGAATTACAGAACCATTCGATCCTAATACATTTCCAAAACGTGTGGTAATAAAATGGGTTTTCATATTCATCATCTGAGAGAGAGATTGAATATAAATTTCGCAGACTCTTTTTGTTGCTCCCATTACATTAGTGGGATTTACCGCTTTATCTGTTGATATCATTACAAATTTCTTTACACCATATTCAACGGCCATATCTGCAATTATTTTTATACCTCCAATATTGCATTTTATAGCTTCATATGGCTGCAATTCCATCATAGGTACATGCTTATAGGCTGCTGCATGAAAGACCACATCAGGCCGATATTTGTGAAATAGTTTCCTCATTCCATACCGATCAGACACATTTCCAACAATAAAGTATGTTTTTATAGGTGTTAATCTCTCTTTGATTTCTGTTTGCAAGTCAAACAATGATGATTCGGCTTGGTCTAACAGCACCATACATCCTGGCTGAAAATTTAGCACCTGACGAACAAGTTCAGAACCAATCGAACCTGCAGCACCAGTTATTAAAATTGTTTGATTAACTAATCCATTTGCTATTTTATCTTTGTTTAAAACTATTGGATCCCTTCCTAATAAGTCTTCAATCTGTACTTCCTTTATTTGAGTAGCTGATAGTGAACCATTAATCCATGATGAAGTATCAGGAACATCGCATGCTCTAATTTGCTTTTCAAGACATAGATTTATAATTTGTTTCTTTCGTTTGGTACTGATTTTATCGTGATTTATAGCAATAATTATTTCTTTAATTCTTTCTTTTTCAATTATTTTTCCGAAAGCTCTTTCTTCAGAATATACCGGAAGTCCACCAATCATTTTACCTTGAAGTTGCCAATTGTCATCAATAAAACCTACTAACTTAATGTTTAGATTTCGATCACTTTCAACTACTTCACTAGTAATTCTTCCTTTGTTTCCAGCACCAAAGATTAATATTCGTATAACTTGACCTGGTTTAATAGAAAAATAACTAAATGTAAATTTAATTGCTAAACGAAAAGAAATCATCAACATTACTGAAATAAAGTAGTGGGTAAATATGACATAGTACGGGATTGCCTTTTCTAAAAAATAGATATGCTCTATAAGTGATACTAACATTAATCCGGATGTAATTATTAGATGTGCAAAAATGATCATAGTTGCATCTCTTGTATTGGAATGACGGATAATTCCTCTATGGGGATGTAATAAGAATGTAGCAAGATAGAAAAAAGGCACTCCTGATAGCAGTTGCAATATCATCAAATTAATATTCACTGAAATATTTGAAGCATTTTGAGCAAGTCCGTATGTAAAAACGAATGTAACAGAATATATAACAAGATCACAAATAGAAACCAGCCAGCTTGGTAGGTAATTAGTTTGCAATAATGCCCTAATTAATTTTTTCATGTGTAGATTATTTGAAAAATACTATTAGTAATAAATAAATAGGTATGTTGAATTCTTATACTCAAATAGATAGGCACTGACTTATATGCCTTCAATCCATTTTCTCTAAATATTAATTCTAAAGTCTTCTAACCTTTTTATATATGTAAATTCTGATTAAATGAAAAGAAGTTGAAAAAATGCCAAATATGATTGCTCCAATAATTAAACCACTAAATAAACTAGTATAACATCCAGAAATAATAATAACTATCAGACAAATAATAAGTTGAAGAAAAGCATAGATTGATGCAACCTTTAGATGGGAAATTTTATATTCGTTAACTAGTAATTGATAAAGATGTTTTCGATGGGCTAAAAAAATATTTTCATTTTTTAATATTCTATGAATAATTGTGAATCCGGTATCTACCCCATAAATAATAAGAAACAGAATATAAAGCCAATTTCCCGATTGAATTATTAGTTTTGATAATAAAAAAACAATAATAAAAGCAATTGATATTGATCCAACATCACCAGCAAAACATTTGGCTTTGATTCTGAAATTAAAATAAGAGAAAACAAAAATAGAAATCATCAAAAAATATATTAACTCATTGCTAATAAACTCAACTTGATAGTTATTTACTAACCAAAAGCCAATAATTACCGATAGACTGTAACCTCCAGTAATTCCGTTTATTCCATCCATGAAATTATACGCATTGATAGTTCCTACTGCAATAATTAATGCTGGAATCCATGACCACCAAGGAAATTGATACAATTTTATTTCAGCAAAAAGAAGTAGAATAGCTACGAATTGAACAATCAACCTTATTTTATATTTAACTTGAGAAATATCGTCCAAAAAACTGATTAAACTAATGATAATTAAACCAGTAAAAAAAATTGGAAATTGAAATCCGCTAAATGTGAACCAACTCAATGCACTAATTGGAATGATTATTCCCCCACCTCGTACAATCTCATTCAAATGTGAACTTCTGTTATTAGGTATATCAACAATACTAAAGCTCAATGCCAATTTGATATAAATATTGGCAATAACAAAAAGCCCAGCTAAAAGTATAAGATATTCCAATATTTTCTTATTTCATTAATTTTTAAAATATGATATGAACTTAAGTTTTATTGATGACGTGTGTTAAGCTGTTTAACGTAAATTTAAACCCATCACGAGCATTTATGGGTAATTCAACTCCTAAAGCATTAACAAGTTTTCTATTCGATACGAGATAGTTTTCAGTAAGCTTTTTTAATTTTTCAGAATTCAGTGGCAATGAAAGTACATTTCCAATCCACGCTAAACTGTTTATTATCGTTATTGGAATATTCCAAATCCTTGGATTCCGACATGTTGCTTCCCCTATAAGTTCAATTAAATCCTTGGTTGATAGCGTTTCTTTATCTGCTACCTGATAAATTCCTGGTTCAATTTCTCTATCGATGAACTCTTTGATTACAAAGTTTAAGTTTCCAATCGAAGTAAAAGATCGTTGGTTTGAGAATGCGCCCAATGGATAAGGAATTCCTTTATTTATCAAATTATACAGTAAATTCAGGTTTCCTTTATTGCCAGGTCCATGAATCATTGCAGGACGTAAGATGAAAAGTGTTTTCCCTTCTGGGAGAGACTGACTCAAAAGATATTTTTCAGCTTCTAGTTTTGATTGTCCATAAGGAGTGTGTGGATTAGGAAAATCATCTTCAGTTAGCATTCCAGTATTTACATAATCAGCCACAGCTTTTATAGAACTAAAGTAAATGAATTTTTTGGCATTAGATTTTAAATACCATTCGAACACCTGCTTAGTTAATCCCACATTTATTTCAAAATATTCGTTTGAACTACTCGTATGATTCGTGTCATGTGCCTTGCCTGCCAAATGTATAATTGTATTAATTGAATTAAAGCTGATTTGGTCAATTTCCTTCCATGTATATTCTATATTATATGAGGATATCGACTTTTTCAAAACATCTAAAGCTACCATTTGATAATGGCCATTATCTGCAAGATATCTTGACAGGTTTGTACCTACAAATCCATGTGCTCCAGTAATAAGAACCTTATTCATACATAAAAACAATTTATATTTTTAATATTTTAGGTTTATAATAGGGTCTGCTGAAAAACCATTATGTATTAGATAATTAGATATTTATAGCTATATTTGGATTTCTAAATGCACGGATTTATGAAAAGAGCTAAAAAAAAGTGTGCACCAACGCCATTATATATCAGTCCGGCGCAGCTTTCCTTGGATTGTTTTAAATCTCCCTTTGATCAGCATCTGAATTTCAAAAATCGTTGGGTTGTTCTGGCTACTCTTATTCCTTGGGACGAAGTTTGCAACCTTTACATCAAACATGTTGGGGTTAGTGATACGGGTCGCCCGCCACTTAATCCACGAGTTGTGCTTGGTTCTTTGATTATAAAGCACATGTGTAATCTGGACGACCGGGAGACAGTTGATCAGATTTCGGAGAACATTTATATGCAGTATTTCCTTGGTTATTCGAGTTTTACTTCAGAAGCACCGTTTGATGCGTCTCTGTTTGTTGAGTTCCGAAAGCGATTAGGCATGGATATTTTGAATATAATCAACGAAAAGATTGCCTCACTGAAAACACATATTGAAAACAAAGAAAAGAAGACATCACCCACAATCGATTTGAAGTCCCCCTCCGATCATAATAGTATTAGTGCTGAGTCACTTATGAATTCTCAACATGAAGGTGATGAAAAAGAGACAACACCCATACATGATTTGGAACCATTGCCTGATCAAAATAGTAATCCCACAGAACCCAAAAACAAGGGAAGGATCATTTTTGATGCCACCGCTTGCCCACAAGATATTGCCTATCCAACGGACCTTGACCTGCTTTCAGATGCACGAAAGAAATCAGAAGAATTGATCGATAAGCTATACAGCCCCGCACTACTTCAGAAAAAGCCAAGGACATACCGAAGAATTGCACGCAAACTCTACCTGAATACAGCTCAAAAAAGGAATAAGTCGCGCAAGCAGATCCGGAAGGCAGTAGGATCTCAGTTGCGATTGCTAAAGCGTAACATCAAATCAATAAACAGTCTGTTGGATACCTATAAGGAAATACCTCTCAAGCCAAAGGATTACAAGTACTTACTAGTGATTAACACCTTGTATGAGCAACAGCAAAAGATGTATGATTCCAATTCACACCGCATCGAAGATCGTATTGTGAGTATCCATCAACCACATGTACGTCCCATTGTTCGGGGGAAAAGTCAGGCGAAGGTTGAGTTTGGGGCTAAGATCCATGTGTCAATAATCGATGGTATCTCCTTCCTGGATGAACTCAGTTGGGATGCTTTCAATGAGGGGAGCCATATGATGGATTATGTTGAAAAATATCATCAACGTTTTGGATGTTATCCACGCGAACTACTGGCAGACCAAATCTACTGCACTCGCGCTAATCGTGCCGCAATAAAGGAGAAGGGCATCAAACTACTGGCCAAGCCCCTTGGGAGGCCGTCGGCAGCGCAGATTCACGTAAGTCCGGGAGAGCGTAATCCAATCGAAGGTAAATTTGGGCAAGCCAAAACTGCATACGGACTAAACCGGATCAAGGCCAGACTCATAGGTACAAGCGAATCGTGGATTGCCAGCATCATATTGGTGCTCAACCTAGTCAAGTTGGCTGGGGTGGCACTCCCATGCTTTATTGTTAAATTTATTGATGATTTCTCTGATAGTTTTTCAGCAAGATGGATGATTGTTCCCAATAGTCGATTTGCATTCGAAAATTGCAGAAAGATGATTCTGCTACCTGAAATATTCAATTCTAACCGAATTAACCTAAAAAGGGCTTGCTGAGTTTTTCAGCAGACCCGAATTATATTCGACTTATTATTGGTCCCAATAACTAAACAATATTGAGGCGTATGTAAATCGACCATGAATTTTAAACATATGATTAACACAATTACTCCTCTCAAAACTCCGTTTGATTTTAATACTTCAAATAATATCATACAGAGGTTCTGCATAAATTCTATTTGCATCTTCTTTAACTTTCCTTCCTTCTCCGAGTTTGTAATTATTCTTTTATTGCCTCTCCCTTAATCACGCAGTTGTGCGATTAAGGTGGAAAAGAATGTCTTGAAATTAATTACAATTAGAATACAAATAGAAAATACAATCTTTGTATTGTTTTTATACCTTGATATACAATGATTTAAATTTATGTGATTAGAAACTTATAATTATTTTTAAATTTTTGGAATGTTCTTTGAGTTTTAAATATCGATTTGAAAGATGCCAGAACGTATTTTACCAACTTTAATAAAGTTGATTTTTCGAAATCGTAAATGTTTATCAAAATAGTTCTACTTAGTATTCATATTAATTATTGGATTTAGATCAATA
>Ga0209724_1003793_pt1 | contig 12178 bp, 13 predicted proteins | sample grotaG_FD_184143 | JGI IMG/M metagenome (GOLD analysis project Ga0209724, IMG submission 184143) | Glacier valley bacterial and archeal communities from Borup Fiord, Nunavut, Canada, to study Microbial Dark Matter (Phase II) -... | ecosystem: Environmental > Aquatic > Freshwater > Ice > Glacier ... | reverse complement strand
GGGAGAGGTACTCGTGTAAAGAGCCAATTAACTGAGGAGCGGAATGAAGGTAAACTTTCACGTTCCGTTTTGGAGACGAGCGGTCCAGGCGACTGAACCGCTTAGTTTAATTACTTTGAACCAACGCAGAGCCACCCGGCTCTATCCCGGCAGGTCAGCCAGGTTTTCTACGACTACGACTTTTGCACCCGGCAACACGGCTTCTACCTGACTTTTCCAGGTTGACAGGAGGTGCGGGGGACAAACCACCAGGGTATTTCGCACCGGGCGGAAGGGTGCGGTCAAAACTTCCTGCGCTCGAAGCTGGGCCACCGTAGAGCGGTAGTTAGTTTCCGACATTGCCCAGGCGGTAAGCAGAGCCATTGTGGTTTTTCCTGTGCCTACTTCCCCAATCAGAAACGGGTTTATGCCCTGAGCCAGAAGCTTCAGCAGACCTTGCACCGCCTGGGACTGGACTTGAAACGGCTTCCGTCCAGCTTCCGCCAGATGGAGAGCCTGTTCAGGTTTTGCCGGGTGGTGCAGGGGCGGAAACTGCTCTGCCATCAGTTGGGATAGAGCCTGACTGTAAAAAGTCAGAATATCTAACACGTTCATTTCACCAATGTTGGTGCTGCCAGTTGGGACCGGGTTCTCGGCAGAGACGGGCTTAATTTCATAATAAGTGAAGGTTTCCAAACATAGAGCCGTAATGGTCAGTTGGGGTGCTTCCAGTTGCTTTCGCCCCGTCACATCCCCGACCTTGTTTTTTATCTCCTCGTAAGTCACCAATTCCTTTTTGAACACTCCCTTGAGTAGAATTGGAGGTACATCCGTCCCCGGATTAGGCTCAATCCGCTTGCCGTTGAATGCCCCTACGGTCAGGGCCAGGGCGATATGAGTAGGTTTGGGCGGCATGGCTACCGGGTACGGCTGCCCCACAAAGTCTGAGTAGTTTTTGTCCAACCCGCTCTCGCTCACAATCTTGAGCCGGGAGTTGTCCCCTCTACTACCAGCCCCAACCTGCCAGGGTCGGGCAGAGGTAGCCAGGGCTTCCAGGTCAACCCCGGCTACCTCGACATTGCTCAGGCCGCCGTGACTATGGGAATGAAGTCGGTGGCGGTAGCCAGGTGTAACCTCATCTCGGCTGGGAAGTACCGGGATAGTGCTGGCATCTTCAGCCCACCCCAGGATTTGAAGTTCGGCCCGACTCTTTCCCGCTAGGGGCAGCTTTAGCACGCTTGAGACCCGCCTTGCGACTAAAACTACCTGTTTGAAGCTCTCAAAAGCATCGTCCGGGAAGCGGTAGCAGGCAATTTTCTCGTAGTTTTGGGCCAGGAAACTGGCCGAGGCTGCCAGGGCATAATACGGCACAACAAACAGTAGCAGTCCTTCCCCCGGAATAAGAGCCTGGGTAAACCGTGCCAGAAAACGTTGTTCCAACCGTCCATGTACCCGGTCAAAATCGTAAGGGGGATTCAGGTAGAGAACATTTGCCCCTTTGGTACTGTGATCATTACCCAACACCAGGTTAAAGGCATCGGCGTGGACGGCTTTACTCTTGTGGGAGTTTTGCCCCATCACAGCCGGAAGTTTTTTCGCCAGAGCCTTAAACCGACCCTGCTCCATTTCACAGGCTATCACTTTAACAGTTGGGCCATAACCCCGACTAAAGTGATTCAGGTTGCCAGAAGGATTATCGGGCAGAAACATTGCCCTAATCAGGTCAAACAGAGCCGACCCATCCCCGGCGCAGGGGTCGAGAAAGAGATAATCCCCCCACGTCTTGTCGTAGTGGGAGGTTTTAAACTCCAATGCCGGGGATGCGTCAATCAAGCCCGCAATATCGGGGATAAGCTCTGCCGGGGTGGGGTAGTATCCACCCACAGCAACGGAAGCTGGTCTGGGCATTTTCTAACTCGCCTTCTCTATTATGGGCAGAGTAAGCTGGGTTAGTTTTGCGCTTTCCGCCCTTGCCGTTAGTTTTTGTTGAATGGAAAAGTACAATTGAACTTGCCAGGCTAGAAAATCGTCCAACCTGGTTTGTGGCACATGCACCGCTACACCGGGCAGCAATCCGGCCTGGTTAATATCGGTTTCGTGATAGCCCACGCCCTGATGTCTGGCCCACCCCCACTTTTCGTTCTGGTCTATGCGTTCATAATTTTTGAGGGGCGCATGACGAGTGGCGATGCCTTCCCTCAGCGCATAGAAATATAATTGGAGGTAGAAATCCAGGCTGTCCGGTAACGGGTTTTTGGTACGCCTGTCCAGATAGGCCGCAAAGTAGGCCGCTTGCGGTAACTGTGCCAACAAATCATTGTCGGTAAAGCCTACGTTCCCGAATGTTTTTAGCCGGACGGCACGGGCATGCGAAAGTAGGAAGCCGCACAGTTCAGTATCCTGGTTGAGTTTCTCCTTTTGCGCTTCAACCCACCAGCGAGGCGGGAGCATCACAAACTGACACAGTTTAGGATCAATCATGCCAGGATCAAGGCGAAACAAGTCAGGTTGATAGACCGTTACCAGAGCCGCGTTCTGCCCCTCTTCTGAGGCTACCCGTTGCCAGAGGTAGCGATAACCGCTACTTCTTAAAAATTCGTAGCGAGTAGAGGCGGAACGGCTGCTGTAGCCGGTAGTAGGAACTTCAGCCCGTTTCCCGGTTTGCAAATTGGCTACGAATGACCGTAATTCCTGCTCACTTCCGGCGAACATGGCCCAGACCGGGCGGATATTATCGGTTTCGGCCTTTCCCCCTTCCCAAAGAGTATCCCCCTGGATGTAAGCCAGGAGTTCAGCCTGAAACTGGCGGGTTTTCACGACTTTGCCGCTTTGGTCCTTCTCGTTTTGTTCAATAATGAGCGTGCGTTTGTTCACGACTTCCTCGCGGTACTGTTATAATTTTTTCGATCTTAACTAACCCGTAGGAGCAACACCTGCGTGTTGTTCCCTGCTCAGTTTTAGAGGCGGGGTAGGGAACGACGCGGGTCATCTAAAACACCGCACTACAAATCGGGGCAGGATGGTCAAAAGTGCCAGACCTTTTCCCACTTTAATCTGGCTATCGGTTTAGCCAGGTTAGAGGGGCTGGGTAACCCTAATCTTGAAGAAATCCCTGTATTTACAGAACATGAACTGGCAATACTGAAATTACTTTCACAGGGAGCTCGAAATAAGGAAATTGCCATAAAACTTGGAATAAGCGAAACCATCGCAAAAGATTATGTAAGAGCTATTTTGCAGAAATGTAAAGTAACAGACCGAACAAAGGGTGTTATCTATGCGGTGCAAAAAGGATTAATTCCACCCGTAACGACAGGCTAGGGCAACCGATCATAACGGTAGGTGAAGACTGTAGCAAACCCTCAAAAATCCACCTGATCAAATAGGGTATCCTCAGCTAAAGTCAGCTTTAGTTATAACACATCTCTCTTTTTCTCCATCCTTTGTTAATCCATGAAATTCTATTATTCCCTATTGTATTTCCCACCATATTCTGCTAAACTGTAACAGTGGTTACAATTCAAAAGTAGTATGAATGATAAGCTTCAGGGAAATATGTCAGCAGTTGAAAACCTGGAAAATCCAATAGTTCCACCTTATTCAATCGGGCAATTATGTCGGTATTTCTTGAAGTTGGGTACCTTTGGTTTTGGTGGCCCGGTGGCCCTGATTGGCTATATGCGCCGTGACCTGGTGGAAAAGCGAAACTGGATTACCGAAGCTGATTATAAAGAAGGTCTGGCACTCGCCCAACTGGCCCCCGGCCCTTTGGCGGCGCAACTTGCGATCTATTTAGGCTATGTACATTATCGGATTATTGGGGCAACCCTGGCGGGGTTAACCTTTGTGTTACCCTCTTTCTTGATGGTGGTCGGGCTGGGTTGGGCTTATACCTCCTTCGGTGGACTGTCGTGGATGCAAGCGGTTTTTTATGGAGTATCGGCCTGTGTAATTGGAATAATAACTTTCAGTGCCTATAAGCTAACCAATAAAACTATTGGACGCGATTGGCTGCTATGGCTCATTTTCCTGGTCACCGTTATCACCACCGTAATCACCGAGTCGGAGCAGGTTTTCCTCTTCCTGGGAGCAGGGATAGTGGTTTGGTTAGTAAAAGCACCGCCCAAAACCTGGCCTTTTAAAGTTTTGAATACTCGTTTCTCTGGACTACCCTTACTCACTATTATCACCCAAACCAAAGCCGCCGCTGGGGTTTCGCTCTGGAACATCTTTCTATATTTTTCGCAGGCTGGTGCCTTTGTTTTCGGTAGTGGGTTAGCAATTGTACCATTTCTTTATGGGGGAGTAGTCAAAGAAAATAATTGGCTTACTAACCAGCAATTTGTGGACGCGGTGGCAGTAGCAATGATCACCCCTGGCCCCGTGGTAATAACGGTGGGGTTTATTGGTTATCTGATTGCGGGTCTTGGCGGAGCTTGTGTTGCAGCACTTGGTACATTTCTGCCCTGTTACCTTTTTACAGTTATTCCGGCTCCTTATTTCAAAAAATATGGCAGGTTACCCGGTATCAAAGCCTTCGTAGATGGGGTAACGGCGGCGGCCACTGGCGCTATTACCGGGGCAGTAATAGTATTGGGTAGGCGCACTCTAAACGACCTCCCTACTTTGCTGTTGGCCCTGGTAACACTTGGGCTTTTGTGGCGGTTCAAAAAACTACCAGAACCCTTAATTGTTTTAGGGGCAGCTTTGATTGGTTTGTTGGTTTACCCACTAATCAGGAATTGATTGAGCGAAAGAGGTCGGCTGTGCAATCCTGGCTATTACTCCATTACAAAATTCCCCGTGAGCCAAGTGCCAGCCGGGTATATGTCTGGCGCAAGCTTAAAAAGCTAGGGGCAGTAATTTTACACGATGCCATTTGGGTACTGCCTAACACTTCCCGCACTTTAGAACAATTTCAGTGGTTAGCCGCCGAAATTGTTGAGCTGGAAGGGGAAGCCTTGCTGTGGGTATCGGAGCAACTTGTCACCGGGCAGGAGGAATGGCTGGTGCAACAGTTTAAGGCTCAAGTTGATGAAGGTTATCGTGAGATTTTGACACAACTAGGTAGAGATGATGCTGACCTGGCGGCCCTTTCACGGCGTTACCAGCAGCTAGGTAAACAGGACTATTTTCAATCAGAACTGGAGCCACAGGTTAGACAGGCTTTATTAGAGGCACAGGGAGGGACTAAAGAATGAAGTGGGTAACCTGGGAAAAAATAGGCATTGACCGAATGGGCTGTGCCTGGTTGATAAAAAAATTTATTGACCCGGCAGCAGAATTTTTCTTTGTATCGCCCCACCAGAAACTATTACCAGAGGGAGCGGAACCTTTTGATATTCCCGGCGTGCGTCTTTCTCACCGCCGAGGCCATACCACCTTCTACACAATTTTAAGGGAATTCAATCTCAAGAATCCAGCCCTGGAACGAATCGCCAGAATGATTGATGAGGTAGATGAGGTACAGGAGGTTATGCTGGAACAGGCGGCCCCCGGTCTTGAAATGATTTGCCAGGGTCTACGCCTTACCAGCCCCGACGATAAAATCGCCCTTGAGCGAAGTGCTATGGTTTATGAAGCTCTTTACGCTCAACTCAGCAGTGAACTTGTTTGAACTGACGGTAAGAGTCATAAGCTTCAAAAACTGAATGGAGAAAAGGAGTCGAAATGTCCCAAAAAATCTTGTTTGTATGTTTACCTGGAGCAGGCAAAAGCCGAATAGCCGCGGCTTTCTTTAACGAAATTGCGCCTCTCAACTGGGCGGCTATTTCCGCCGGAGTAGAACCACAAGCCGAACTGGGTCTTAATGCGGCCCGACTATTGGCGGGAACTTCGGCTGAACGATTCCTTGATACCACTCCCCCACGCCCGATTACAGCGGTGATCGAACCAACCCACCTTGTGGCAATTGATTGTAGTGTGCCAAGAGCCGAACAGTGGAAACTGGTTCATCAACAATTTGATGAAGGGTTGAGGGAAGAAATACGAACTCAGGTAGTGGCACTTGCTGCTCAACTACAGGTTGAGATGACCTGACCAACCCAAGCTCTCATGGGAGAATCGAAATGGATAATTATATCGGGGATTTACTAGGAGAGGTTTTAGCCAGACAAGACCAATGGCGCAAGCAAGCGGAGTTAGATAGGCAAGCAGCTGAGGCCCGGAAAGCCTTACCACATAACTTATCTGACTCCTGGCGGTATTGGCTTGGTCAAAGGTTGATAAAGGCAGGTGAATGGCTCTCCAAAAAGCCTGAAACCCAACAAGTTGAAGTTTAACTTTAACTTAATCTGAAAGGAAATGATTATGAAATGGATTACCCGCGAAAGAGCCAAAGTTGACCGAATCGCCTGTCCCTGGCTGATTACCCGCTTTATTGACCCTAACCCGGAGTTTCTTTATGTTCCAGGGAATAAGGTTTTGAGCGAAGCTGAAACCCAGGATGCCACCCCCTACGATATACCAGACGTAGAACTAGGTCATAAAGGCCCACTGTGCAGTTTTGATGCCTTTATGGACAAATATGGACTGCTGGGGCAAGACCCGGCTTTGGACAAACTGGCTTTGATTGTGCGGGGGGCGGATACCTCGGACAAAGATTTAACCCCTGAGTCACGGGGGCTGGACGCGCTGGCGGGCGGGTTCCAGAAGATGGAGTTGAGCGACCATCAGAAATTAGAGCTAGAATTCCCGGTGTATGATGCGCTCTATATTTATTGTGGTGGGAGCCTGCCACTAACCAGAACTCTGGCGTTGGCTAAATGATTTCCCAACTTTGTAATGCTGATGGGCAACGTATCCTACTGGCCCGCGCCCTCCGAACCTTTGGTTATGGTTTTCTGTCAGTAGTGCTGGCAATCTACCTGGCTCGCCTGGGTTTGGAAAGTTTCCAGATTGGCGCGTTATTAACCACCGCCGTGTTTGGCTCAATGTTTCTAACCTTACTTTTCAGCTTTGTGGCTGACCGTTGGGGACGACGCAAGGTGCTAATATGCTGTGCCGCTTTGATGGCAGCCAGCGGGTTAGCTTTTGCCTTGAGTGATAATATCTGGTTGATGTTGGCGGCCTCACTCACCGGGACAATCAGTGCTACCAGTGGTGAAGTTGGACCTTTCCTGGCACTGGAACAGGCCATTTTACCCCAAACCCTCAATAAAGCCGAGCAGCGCACCCGCCTTTTTGCCATCTACAACTTGCTTGGCTCTCTGGCTGGGGCGTTTGGGGCACTCTTTAGCGGCTTTGTAGCCTGGTTAGTTAGTTTGCTCTTTCCCTCCCAGGGTTTACTGACTGATCGGCTACTACTTATCCTTTATGGGTTGCTGGCGATAATTAACATTTATCTTTTCGCCCGGTTGTCCCCAGCAATTGAACTAAAAATTGAGCCTAATACGGTGGAAGTTGGTAAAACCCGGCTTTCGCCCCGTTCGCGGGGTATCATATTCAAGCTGTCGGCCCTGTTTAGTTTAGATGCTTTTGCCGGGGGGTTAGTGGTACAGTCGGTGGTGGCTTACTGGTTTAGTTTGAAGTTCGGGTTGGGGCTGGAAATACTGGGGCCGATTTTCTTTGCGGCTAATACGCTATCAGCTTTTTCATTTCTGGTAGCCGAAAGAGTAGCAAACCGCATCGGTCTGATTAACACAATGGTTTTCACCCATCTCCCCTCAAATGTATTATTAATGCTTGTACCATTTATGCCCAATGCACCGTTGGCGGTGGCGATGTTATTGTTAAGGCAGGCTCTCAGTCAGATGGATGTGCCTACCCGCCAATCCTATACTATGGCAGTAGTACAGCCTCAAGAACGAGTGGCCGCCGCCGGGATTACCAGTGTAGCCAGGAGTGGCGCGTCGGCGGTTTCGCCTATAATTTCGGGTTTTGCTCTACAAGTAGCCGCAATTGGCCTCCCTTTTATTTTGTCAGGGGCTCTTAAAATTGTATACGACCTTAGCCTCTGGTTTACCTTCAGTCAGATTAAACCAGCCGATGAAATTACGGCTAAACCCATCGGCACTCCAGCACTTGCCAGTTCTTCACCCGATAGTCTAGATGTAGTCCAGCAATCCTGAGTGAAAAGAGGAGTTAAAAAATGTCGCTAAAATTCCAGCAATATATAGATCTGCCTCGGCACGAAAATGGCGGGTTTGACCACGCCGATGTTCACGAGGCCAGTGGAAAAATATTTGTGGCCCACACTGCTCTGGGTCAGGTAGATATACTGGATGGGCCGCAGGGGAGTTATCTGGGGTCAGTGCCGAACTGTCCCGAAGCCAGTGGGGTACTCTATGCCCAGGAAGCTGGTTTGATGTTTGCGGCGGCCCGCAGTACCGGGGAAATCCTCTTACTGGCAGTCCCATCCGGCGAGTTGAAGCGAACGGTAGTGGTAGGGATTGCCCCTAATGGTCTGGCCTGGGACGGGGGTAGGCAGCAGCTCTTGGTAGCGGATGTAAAAGACAATCAGGCGCGTCTTACTAGACCTCAAGAGGGTGAACTATTAGCAATAGTAGCCCTACCCGGTCGTCCGCGTTGGTGTCTCTATGACCAACCCCGTGACCGCTTTTGGGTAAATATCAGTGACCCCGCCCTGGTGGTGGGCTTGGTAGGTGATACTGCCGAGCTTGTAACAACTATAGCGGTAGGATATAAGGGGCCACATGGTATGGCTATTGATGAAGCAACCGGGCAGTTATTGGTGGCCTGCGATAGTGGCGACCTGGTAGCCTTTGACCCCGATTCCGGCAGGCAAATTGCTCACGTAAAGATTGCCGGGACACCCGATGTCATCTGGTATAACTCCAATCACCATTACCTCTATATCGCCATCGGCAAACCCGGCGTAGTGCAGGTGGTCGCTGTTTCTAGTATGGAGATAGTGGAAGAAATTAGTACCGAAGAAGGCGCACATACCCTCACATTTGACCAGGCCCGCCAGAAACTCTATGTGTTTTTACCCCAAAGCTGTCGTACAGCAGTTTATAGCGAGATTTAATACGAACGGTTTATTAGCTGTCGCCCGTTTTCTCATATTTCTCATCCTACTCTCATCTTGTTTTAAGCTAATCCTGTTAAGGTTAAAATTCAAGGTTACCGCAGCGTTAAAAACCAAAACAGAAATAGTTTGGCCTGACTTGGTTTAACGGGAGCGTAGAAAGTATGAATACTAAGGTTGAGAACCCTTCTTACCAAAAGGCGGCTACCAAAGGCTGGATTCTAGTAGTAGAAGATGAGCCGCAAATTGCGCGTTTTATCGAGCTGGAATTAAAGCACGAAGGTTTCCAGGTTTCCATTGCCGCCGATGGGATTGAAGCTCTGGTGCAATCCCGCCAAAACCGACCCGATCTAATTGTATTAGATTTGATGCTTCCAGGTATTGATGGCCTGGAAGTTTGTCGCAGGCTTAGGGCTGTTGGCGGCCCTACACAGCCTGACATCCCAATTATTATGGTTACGGCCAAAGATACCGTTCTTGACCGGGTAGCTGGTCTCAAAACGGGGGCCGACGATTACCTGACCAAACCCTTCGCGATAGAGGAACTGCTGGCCCGGATTGAGGCTCTGCTGCGGCGGAGCGGACTAGGCGGCTCAACCACTGGCGAGGTAGGCGGGCGAGAACGGTTACAATTTGCTGACCTGCTAGTTGAAACTACTACCCGTCAGGTCTGGCGAGGTGAGAAGGCAGTAGGACTATCAACTAAGGAATATGACCTACTGGTTTATCTCTTACGCCATCCTCGCCAGGTACTCAGCCACGACCAACTTTACGAGGCAGTTTGGGGCTATGATTTTGAGGGTGAATCAAATGTACTGGAAGTCTATATCCGCTATCTGCGTAACAAACTTGATCAACAGGGGCCACGTCTAATTCATACCGTGCGTGGGGCGGGCTATGTCTTGAAAGAAATTTAATAAACGGGCCTAGAATACCGTAAGGAAATGAATATGTGGCTGAGAAGACTACCCGCCCTTAGCATTCGCTGGAAAATGACCCTCCTCTATACAACTCTTCTGACCCTACTCATGGTTTCGTTCAGCCTGTTTTTGTTTTTCTCGATTGAACGGCTAATGACAAACAGCCTAAGTGAAACTCTGGCCGTCCGCTTTAAGCAGGCTCAAGCTTCCTCTGAGGAGATAGGCAAGGAACTAGCCTCCCATTTGGCTGAAAATCCCACTGCCCCAGAAAAAAATCAGAGACCTGGACAGTTGATTGCTTTGGAACAACTAGCCGGACCGGGTCTCTTCTGGCAGATACGAGGCAAACAGGGCCAGGTAGTGGCCGCCAGCACTAACCTGGGTGGGCAACTGCTACCCGCCCCGGCTAACAAACCAGACCGACCAGGCCAAATTCAAAACGAACAGATTCGGTTGCCAGTAGCTAGTTTACTGCCGGAAGTCGCCACTACCGACATAAAAGAAACCCGTTTTCAAATGTTTAGTAGCTTACTGGTAGATGCTAACGGGCAGGAACTAGGTATTTTACAGGCGGCTCAATCCCTCCTGGCACTGGACGAGGTGCAGGATGGCATGGTAGATGTATTGGAACAGGGGATAGCCGTTGCGCTGGCAGTGGCAATAGTAGTCGGATTGTGGCTGGCAGGGCGGCTCTTACGACCTATTGCTCGAATTACCGAGACCGCTCGGCAGATTGGTAGCAGTCAGGATTTATCCCAACGATTAGGCTTAACCAGGGTCAAGCCCAAACAGGATGAGGTTGGCAAATTAACTGTTACCTTTAATACCATGCTGGAACGATTGGAAGCCGCCTTCAAAACCCAACAACAGTTCGTAGCCGATGCCAGCCACGAGCTTAAAACCCCTTTAACCGCTATTCTGGGACATGCCAACCTCTTGCGGCGGCGCGGTAAAACCAACCCTGAGCTGCTGGAAGAAACTACCGCCGCTATTATTCAACAAGCCGAGCGGTTACACCGTTTAACTCTGAGTTTATTAGAGCTGGCCCAGGCTGACGAAAAAAGGGTTTTAGCGCGGCAAGAATTATCCCTAAATGAGCTTGTTCATGAAGTGGTGAAGGAAGTAACCCCCCTGGCCCAGACCAAAGCGATCCAATTGAGCTTTAGCAGCCCTAAAGAAATTCCGTTGTTTGTGGCAGGTGACAGGGATAAGCTCAAGCAGGTAGTGCTAAATCTGATAGATAATGCCCTCAAGTTTACTTCACAGGGGGGGCAGGTGGGGGTTAGCACCAGGCTAGAGCTTAAAGACCAGAAAGAGGTCATCGTAATGGAAGTGGCGGATAGTGGTTGTGGGATAGCTGCCACTCACTTACCCCATATCTTCGAGCGATTCTACCGGGCTGAGATTTCACGCAACCGAGGGTCAGGCGGTAGCGGGTTGGGGCTGGCAATTGTGCAGGAAGTAATCCGGCAACACGGTGGGGAAATAGAAGTGCAAAGCCAGGCTGGGCAAGGCTCGGTCTTTCGGGTCTATCTCCCGCCGTTAAATCGAGGTGAAACTGTTGAGCCAGAGCGTTCAAAGCTAGTTTTGTGAAATACTAATCTGATAAACTCTGGAAATACGAAATTCTTTTCCAAACTCTCATATATCTTAACTTCATCTAATATCCCTCTAATCTTGACCATTTATATTGTTACCAGGTGGTAGTCCAGGTGTAGTCGCTGTTAAATTGGCTTATTTGGAAAAAACCTATTCGGCTATAACAATATGAAGATTAGAAAGGAAATCCTATGAATTTAAGAAATCGTATAATAGCGGTAGGGGGAGCGGTCATGCTGGCTGTGATACTCTTTCTCTCTACACTCAATACAACCCTCGCCGCCTCAGACTCAGACGGGGATGGGTTTGATGGTGACGAACTGGGTCTACCCCTCATATTGGGGGCAATAATTATAGTTGGCCTGGTATCTTTCCTTGCGGTGAGGGTTTGGAGAGAAAGAAAAGGTCGCCAGAACTAATATAGTTTCCTGAAAATAATCCAATGGTTAGTGTTATACCGTTGCCCTCGTTCTCAAAATTCTAACCGTTGGATTATTCTTAAAGATGTAGATTAATGCCTACAAAGGCGGGCTTATGAAATATTGCGGAAATAGCGAAATTCTTTTCCAAACTCTCATATATCTCATCCTTATTTAACCAATGGTGCTACTTAATGGTTGAGTATGGCAAAATAGCCAAATTTAGCAACAACAAGCCTATTTGGAGGCTTTAATTGGTACTATTAGCATCC
>Ga0209724_1003792_pt1 | contig 12180 bp, 9 predicted proteins | sample grotaG_FD_184143 | JGI IMG/M metagenome (GOLD analysis project Ga0209724, IMG submission 184143) | Glacier valley bacterial and archeal communities from Borup Fiord, Nunavut, Canada, to study Microbial Dark Matter (Phase II) -... | ecosystem: Environmental > Aquatic > Freshwater > Ice > Glacier ... | reverse complement strand
CGAATTCCTTCATACCCTGATCTATGCCGTAGCCACCGTTGCATACGTGGGAGTGCCTCGCCCCAACCACTTGGCCGATCGTCGCGGCGTAGCCCGTGTGATATCCTGTCATCTCGTTTCCGCCAAGCTGCATCGCATAGTCTTCACCGCCGTACTTTGCTGAGGCGAAACGACTGCCTTTGCCCAAGTCGCGGTAGAACTCATTCGTGCCGGCAGAAAGATATTCGAGAGCCTTGATATAATTGGCAGAGTCGCCGAACTTCAGGTCTACCAGCGTTTCTTTTTTTGTTATCAATCCATTTTCCAAAGCTTCCGTCGCCCAACCGAGGCATACGCCTGCGCTCATAGCGTCGACCCCGGTCTCTTCAACCACCTGGATGATGGCGATGATTTCATCCGTAGTTTTTATGCCAAGGAAAGAGCCCAGTGCAAAGATGAGTTCGTAGTCGTAGGTGACATTTATCGCCTCGTATTCATGTTCCTTGTCAAACGCGTGACGATACATACCTATGTGGATGCAGCCTACAGCGCATCCCGCACATGCCGTTTTGCGCACAAGATTATTTTCTGCAAACGCTTCGCCGCTTATTGCATCGGCATGTTCAAAAGTACCGGACTGCAGGTTCAATGTTGGCATAGCGCCCGCCTTACTCAGCGACAGAACGTTGGCTGGTGTGCCCAAGTCGTGGTACTTGGACATCCCTGTGGAATGGACGCATCTCTGGTAGATTTCTCGGTACACTTTAAAATATTGGTTCTTATTCATGGTGGGAATGGAGCGTTCGCCATAAATCGAAATACCTTTGAGGTGCTTGCTGCCCATACAGGCACCAAGGCCCAGCCGGCCGAAATGACGGTATGAGTCCACATTTACGCAAGCGAACGCGACGCCGTTTTCACCCGCCGGTCCAATGCGGAGGATGGATCGCTTGCCGCTTGAACGCCCACCCGCATGCTCGCGGTCTCGGATGACGCGACCGGTCTCCTCGATAGGCAGACCCCAAATCGAGCTCGCTTCGCGGATGTTGATGTCGCGGTCGGTGATGGCTAAGTAACAGGGCCTGCGTGATTTGCCGGTAATGACAAGTGCATCATATCCGGCCATCAGCATTGCCATCCCCAGTCTGCCGCCCGCATGGCTTTCGCCGTACTCGCCGGTGAGCGGAGAAACGAATGTGGCAACCACCTTGGTAAGTATGGGGAAAACAAATGTGCCGGCGCCGATGGCGAATATGATGGGCTGTTTAGGCGACGTTGGCGAAAGACCCTTTTTGTAATTTTCCAACAGCAGCTTAGCAGCGATGCCGGCGCCGCCTAAGTAAGGAAGAAGGTCCACACGCTTATCGATGCGAACTTCACCCGTTGACAGATTGATGTTGAGTACACGAATGAACTTTTCATTAAGCATGAGTGTCAGCCTCCTCTACTTCCATCATCACAAGACAATCGTGGGGGCAGAAAGTAGTACATACGCCACAGTGACAGCAGATGATTGGTTTTTGTGTCTCCTTGTTGAAGTTAACAGCGCCTACGGAGCAGGCTGTTATACATTTACGGCATCCGTAACATTTTCCCTCATTTAACAGTACACCGCCTCCGGGCCGCAACTCTAACGCGCCGGCCGGACATGCTTCCATGCATGCAGGTTCTTTGCAGGCACGGCACACGATTGCGACGTAACCGCTGGTCATCCCGCCGGTTGTGCGTATTTTGATTGCGCTCTTGACTATCGAATGATCATCATGATTCGCAACAGCACAGATACTCGCGCAACTGAGACAGCCAATGCACTTGTTCATCCCTTTAGGATTAAGTATAAAAGACATATGGTTTCCTCCGGCTATTGGTATTTATGTGATACTTTTGTGTGTTACTCATTTGTGGCAGAATAATTAAAGCGGCATAAAGCACCTTTTTTTATAGCTTCCAACCGGACTCCATTACTATCAGGCGTACCGAAACGGCTCATGGCCACACGAATATCGGCAACGCTTTGATACGGCATCGTTACGCCGGCATGTGCGGCCAGCGCCTTAATTTGTGTTATATTGTCCCAGGCAACCGGACTGGCGACGGCCGGCTTCAATTCCCGCGTTTCATTGTCGGAGGCGGTAAAGCTCCCGTCTATCTCCGCGAAAGAAGAAGCTGGAAGAACAACATTCGCCTGCCTTGCAACATCCGTCATATGCAAATCCTGAACAGCCAAGAAATCAATTGATCCAAGATTAAGTCCATCGATCTCTTCTCCAAAGATGAACAAACCGCGGATCCCACCTTCTGCAACCTTAAGGAAGTAATCCTCACCGGAGCCGATGCCAAGATTGATCAGACCCTGTGAATTTGCTCCGGGAAGCAATTGAACGATGCCGCCATTGGGGTTGCCGGCGTGACCACTTAGCACAGCGATATCAGCGACCAGGCGTGCGGCTTGGGCGGTAATTGCATTCTTTGCGAATATAAACACAGCCTTTTTAGCCTTTATGATTATATCTGCGGCTACTCGAACTTCTTTGTTTACTGTTATGCCCGTCAAGGATGTGCACAACTCGTCGAGACCTTCCATGTCCTCCCCGTATCCGCTGTCTAGCAAAACCTTGATTATTTGCTCCATGGACGCCAATTCGGCACCCATATCTAACCGCATGGTTGCAATATCGTCAAGCAAGCTGACTTGTAAGTCCAGTTTTGAAGTGAGGAGCAGCAGTTTTGCGCCCTTGCTGACGGCACGTCTTATCTTCATCGCAGCAACCGAGCTTTGCATTTCTGACTCAGGTGCCACCACAACGATCAAGTCTGTATTTTCTAACTCGTCCAAGGTAGCAGTCGAGGCATCACGACCCAAAACATCAGCCAGTCCACTGTCCGTTTGGCCAAATGAAAATACCTTATTGGTTGCAAGAGCTTTTTCAGCGTATTCTTTGATTAAAAAGACTTCTTCGTTTGTATAGCGGTCAGATATCGCCACCGCTACGCAATCGTTGCCATATTGGGTTTGCAGGCTCTTTAAGGATTTGTTCACAAAGGCAATAGCCTGCTCAAAGGTGGTCTCACACATGCCGGATTCTAAACGGATAAGCGGTACGGTAATACGTTCTGCTCTCCCTATTTTCCCGGGCCCTAAGCGGCCTTTCATGCAAAGCAGCGCACCCTTTTCAGAGGAAGGAAGACTGCGCAGCAATAAACTGCCGTTTGACGCCAAACGGATTTTACATCCGATGGAACAAAAAGCACATACTGTCTCTGTCAACTTCTCCCGCAACGGAACCTGTTTGGCAACCATCATCATCTCCGTCAAAGCTCCCGTGGGACAAACATTTACGCATTGGCCACAGGAAATACAGTCTGTATCCCGCAAATCAGCGTCAAAAGCCGTCTTGACCACAGTATCAAAACCTCGTTCCATAAAGCCGATGGCTGTTGCTCCGGTGACCTCCTCGCAAATACGGACGCAGAGGCCGCAGAGAATGCATTTGTCAGGATTACGGCGAATATACGGATGATTGTCTTCATGGAAGCGTTGGTGTACTTTACCACTGTATTTTTCCGGCTGCACCTGATATTGGCCGGCATAGCCGACCAGCTTGCATTTAAAGAAATCCATACATCCGCATTCCAAACAACGGGAAGCCTCTCGCTTGGCTTCTTCTTCACTAAGGCCATAATTGACTTCCAAAAAGTCCTTTTTGCGGTCATGAGCACTGCGGTGAGGCATCTTAGCCCTTGCCTGTTTTTCTCTGCCGGCAAAATCTGCCTCTGTCTTTAGCGATTTCACGAGGAAGGGCTCCTCGTATTTTAGAGATTCGCCGCACAAATACTTGTTCACCATTTCGGCGGCGCTTTTCGCTTCACCAATAGCAGTGATGGCAATATCAGCGCCATTATTCGTGGCATCTCCTACAGCAAAAACGCCTTCAATGCTCGTGCGGAAAGTGTGCTCATCAGCAATGATCGTACTCCATTTTGATTGATTGATATCCTCAAGCCCAACCGTATCCGGCTTTTGGCCAATCGCTACAATGACGATATCCACATCGATGGTTTCTACTCGGCCTGGCACAGGTACGGGGCGGCGGCGTCCAGATGCGTCTGGCTCGCCCAACTCCATAATCTGTAAAAGGATGGATTTTACTTTTCCGTTTTCGCCGAGGATCTCAATGGGGTTGGTTAGATTTTTAAAGATGACTCCCTCTTCTTCGGCCTCGACAATTTCACTTTCTTCCGCTGGCATTTCGTTACGTGTACGACGGTAAATATTGTATACCACGGAAGCGCCTGAACGCACAGCCGTACGGCAGGCGTCCATAGCCGTGTTGCCGCCGCCCACGATAGCCACCCTGCGCCTTAATAATTTTGGCGTAATGCCCGAAATATTCCAGAGAAACTCGATTCCGCCATGCACGCCGTCCAGTTTCTCGCCGGGACATCCCAGTCCCGTGTTTGACCATGCACCAATTGCGACGACAACGGCGTCGAAGTCTTTCTGCAAATTATCTAAAGTAATGTCTCCGCCAATTCGCACATTGTTATAGAAGTGAACGCCCATTTCTTCAATAGCGTCAATTTCTTCCTGTAATACCTTTTTAGGCAGACGGTATTCGGGGATGCCGTAACGCAACATCCCGCCCATATAAGGCATGGCGTCGTATACGGTGACGTCATGGCCTTGCAATCTTAAGAAATATGCCGCTGACAATCCCCCTGGTCCTCCGCCTATGATGGCAACGCTCTTGCCAGTAGAAGCCTGAATTTCTGCGTTATATAACTCGCCCCGCGTATGCTGCGCATCTGCGGCAAATTGCTTTAGCGCCGCGATGGAAATGGGTTCATCTACCAACTTCCTGCGGCAGGCTTCCTCACAGGGATGAGGGCACACCCGCCCGATGGAGGCGGGCAACGGTATCTTATCTTTGATCAGCACATAGGCTTCATTATACGCGCTATTGGCGATCAAGCCGACATAGCCCTGACAGTCGGTTTGAGCCGGACACGCGAGTGTGCATGGGGGGCGGCAGTCGCCGGTATGGTCACTTAAAAGCAGTTCCAGAGCGGCTTGGCGATTTTGAGAGATGCGTTGTGAATTTGTGCGAATAATCATGCCGTCTGCGGCCATGGTGGAACACGAGCGCAGCAGCTTTGGGATTCCCTCGGCTTCGACCACACAAAGCCCGCACGAACCATACATCTCTACTCTGTCGTCATGACAAAGCGTGGGGATGTCAATTTTATTTGCACGGGCAATATCCAATATTGTTTGCCCTTTGAAACCTGTAACTTCGCGGTCATCTATGTTTAATCTAATAGCATCCAACTTGTAAAACCCCTCTTACTCTACCATTACAGCATGGCAAATCTCTGCGCACACGCCGCATTTGTCGCATTTGTCTTGATCAACTTCGTGAGCCTCTTTGAACTTGCCGGTAATCGCTTTTGCAGAACATTCTATTGCGCACATGGTACAGCCGATACACTTTTTACTGTCAATCGTATATTTCAGCAGTTTTTTGCATTGACGTGCCGTACATTTTTTATGGGTAATATGGTCTTCGTATTCATTGCGGAAGTAACGAATCGTAGTCAATACCGGATTTGGGGCCGTCTGTCCCAAGGCGCATAGAGAGCCTTCCTTTACTCGTATGGCAAGATCGCCCAAAAGCTCAATGTCTCCCTCTTGGCCGTTTCCGGCGCAAATCCGTTCCAGAATCTCCAGCATCCTGCGGTTTCCCATACGGCAATGGATGCACTTTCCACAGCTTTCTTTGCATGTGAAATCAAGGAAGAAGCGAGCCATATCCACCATGCAGGTTTTTTCGTCCATGACCACCATACCGCCGGAACCCATTATAGCGCCGGTAGCGGCCAGTGAGCGGTAGTCAATCATGGTGTCGGCAAGCGCCGCCGGTATGCATCCCCCGGAAGGGCCGCCCATTTGCACGGCTTTAAATGCCATGCCGTCTTTTATTCCCCCACCCACACCGAAGACGATGTCGCGGATGGTCTTGCCCATTTGAATCTCCACAAGGCCGCCTTTGGCAATTTTACCCGTCAAAGCAAATACCTTAGTGCCCTTGGAGTTTTCCGTTCCCATTGTGGAAAAAGCTGCGCCGCCATTGCGTATAATCCAGGGAACATTGGCATATGTCTCAACATTGTTAATGTTGCTGGGCTTTTTCTGATATCCGGATTGAGCTGGGAAGGGAGGCTTAAGGCGCGGCATGCCCCGCTCACCCTCCAAAGAGGCGATCAGCGCGGTTTCCTCGCCGCAGACAAACGCACCCGCACCTGCTTTTATATATATGTCAAAACAAAAATCGCTTCCAAAAATGTTGTCGCCCAGCAGTCCCTTTTCACGCGCCTGCTCTAACGCGTTTTCCAGTCGTATAATCGCCAGGGGATACTCTGCGCGTACATATATAATGCCTTCGGTGGAACCGATTGTATAGGCGGCGATCATCATACCCTCAATCACCGCGTGGGGATCGCCTTCGATTAGTGCGCGATCCATAAACGCACCGGGATCTCCTTCGTCCGCATTGCAGATAATATACTTTATGTCGCCCTTTGAATCGTGCGCCGCCTGCCATTTGAACCATGTGGGAAAACCAGCGCCGCCGCGCCCACTGAGGCCGGAAATTTTGATCTCCTCGATCACTTTCTCCGGTGTGAGTTCTTTGATGCATTTTTCAATCGCAGCATAACCCTGGCAAGCAATATACTCATCAATGCACTCCGGGTCTATTATGCCGCAATTTTGCAAAGCGACACGCTGCTGCGATTGCAGAATGTCGAGATCCTCTTGAAGAATCGCGTATTTTTGGGCATCGTTTTCCTCGCCGTACACAAATTTCAAAATCTCATCGACGGCATCCGCGGTTACTTTGACAAAAGTGTGTTTTTCAGATCCTATTTCAACGTTGACGATAGGCTCTAAATAACACGTTCCAATACACCCTGTACCTACGAGAGAGCATTTTTCGGACTTTCGCAGACCCTGCTGAAGTCTGTCAAATATTTCAATAGCTCCAGCGGCAACGCCGCAGCTACCCTTCCCAACCGTTATCCTCATCTATATTTCTCCTCTCCTCCAGCTCGATGTCCTTGAGGATTTTTATTGTTATTTCCTTAGTCAATCTGCCATAGGTTTTGTCGCCGATCATCATAACCGGCGCCAGGCTGCAGCATCCAATGCAGGCTACGTTTGTATACGTGAACAAGCCATTTTCGGAGATATCTCCCTCTTCTATTCCCAGGGTATCCTTGATTGCTTCTTCAATAAGCGATGAACCGTTGACATGACATGCAGTGCCCTGACAAAGTAAAATCAAGTGTTTCCCAATTGGTTTGGTGCGGAATCGAGTATAGAATGTTAAAACGCCCATGATTTTTGCAGGCTTAATACCCATGCGTTGGCCTATGTGTACTAAGATTTCAGCGGGGAGATACCCATATATACTCTGCGCCTTTTGGAGGATGGCAATCAAGTTGCCCTTGCTGCCTGAGCCCTCGTACTGTACTAAATAAGGTTCCAATAAAGCCGTGTCGATTGTCGAACAGGAAGGGTTTTGATTTCCTGTGCAACTGCATTCCATACTCAAATACCTCCACTTTCTCAATTTATTTATTTATGTAATTATTAAACCAAATTTTGCAGAAACAATATCAGATCGTTATATTTCAAAGCGAATATTCATATAAATATATATATCATTGGATAAAATTGTCTTATTCAAGGATTCATTCTCATCGGCAAGAGTAAAGCAATAAGCTGCATCCGTCATGCACGCACTTTTTCGCATAAAAGGATAAGCTGGTTGGTGATTGTATAATCAAATTAATGTATTTTACAATTTTTGGCAACAATGTGCAAGCATTATTTAATTAGGTTATCAAAGATGATTGAGCGGTTATTTGAACGTTGTTTGTGGCACAAATGAATTTGGGATAGTGATCGGATACCTTTTTCAGCGGGGCAATTTCACGCGCAAAGGCGGCGGGGTCGAGAATGCTTGCGGCAATCTGATAATAAATCCTGTCCCCTCCGGTCATCGCGATAAAATCGATTTCTTTATCGTCAACTTTATCGATATCAACTGTGTACCCGCGCCGGAGAAGCTCCAAATACTCGATGTTTTCGAGAACAGGACCTATATCGGCATTTTTGTCCCCGAGCAGCATACGGCGCAGACCTACATCTACAAAATAATATTTTTCAAGTGACTTAAGATGCAATTTACCCTTAACTTCATACCGGATACCGGCCTGCCTTATATAGAACAAAAGCTCCGGTAAGTGCCTCGATGTAATTTTCAACGGTTACCGAAGCTGTTTTCCGACCGTAAGAGGTCAAACTGTCGGCAATTTTTTTGGAAGATACGATACTTCCAATATTGTCTGATGCGGAACTGTTGGTATATGTTTTCTGCTTTTTGAACGGCTTGTCGCCTGGCCAGATAAAACTATGAATCATATTTTTTTCAATTCTAGAAATCACTTTGTATTGTTAAATTTCTTTCTCTGAAAACCCGTTATACTCCTCCTGGCTTCCCACCGTAGTTGCTTAATATCTGAATTAACGAATTTCTCCAGTATCTCCAGTACCTCAACGCTGTTAAAGGATTGAAGTGCCCTTAAGATTTTCCAAATCATCAGAGGATCATCTTTATACTGATCGATCATAACGATCAAGTCATTTTGACACGAATGATCATTCTCATAATATGAGATGAATCCAATTGCATCAATTGCTTCTAATTTTTGCTTATAAAGCCCTGTATGCAAACAATCTCGAAGATACTGAATCGCAGGTACTCCTATCTTACAAATAGTTCTTGATATGATATCCCTCGGGAGTGGATAGCTACTCTTTTCAAATGGTTTATCCGGCAATTCCGCGTGTTGGTTCTTACCAACTTTTCCCAAGTGCTGAATAAGAATTTGACTAGCCTCTTCCCCATAAGCACTGACTGATTCACTTAATTCAATCTTTGTATACAGCTTCTTCTCTTTCAAAAGGCAAGATATTAATTCTTTTAAAATATTCATGTCTCGATTGTTCTTCAATAGCCTTGCAGCAATTGTTCTTTTGGCAGCCTCTTTTGAATGCAAAAAATCCAAGAGTTCTTCCTTTGATACATCTAAGAAATCCTTTATCTCATGTTCATCTACATATCCCCGTGATTTTAATTGTTCATCATTACTTTTCATAATCTTTTGTCCCTTTTTATTTTAATCACGCATCTTTCAAATCGAAAATGAACTGCCTATGACACAAGTCAGTGCGCCTAAACTTCAAATCCAATATTATATAGGCCTTCATAATAGTTATCCGCACGGAAATGAAGCGTAGAATACATGATAAAGCTGCCATATACGAAAATTAATATATAGGGTTTTCATTGGCCATTTCCGTTCTCGAAAAAACATAGACATGTCACGAATGCTGTATACTTACGACTCGTCTTCGAAATAGTAAGAATAATCAATTCCTTTCATGAATATCTCTCTATCATATAAATGGGCTTTTTTGCTTCTTCATTTGTTCATGACTTCTTCAAGGTTGAAATAATCTAATAGTAAAGATAATCTGAACGTCCAGGATATTTTGCCATAGCTGTCTTGTGTTTATTGAATCCAGCCGTAGCATTCCCCATCAGAGATTATTCTTCCTGCTCCAACTATTATTCCGGCATCCCAGGCTGTTACAAATCTGAAACTGTTTTGAAATGCTCGGTAAATGATTGAGGCAGTTTCACATAATCTATATTACCACCTTTCACATATTTTCAGCCATAATGCTATAATCATCCCATAGAATGAAATTATCATATTTCAAACTTGGAGGATCCCATTATGAAAAAACTCATATTGCTCCTTTTCGCGACGCTTCTGACATGCCTTATGCTGTCGTCCTGCAGCGCCAAGCTTTTTGTAATTCGTCCGACCCTCATTGATAAAATCACCATCGAGAATCTCTCTTCCGGCGAATCAGCCGAGTTGATTCGGAACAACGATGATGAAGTTAAGTGGCTTATGGACGACCTCGTCCTCCAGATGGCTGAGTTTTACAGGCGCGACGGAAAGTGCACCGATAAAGACGGGCACCTCTACGAAGCGGTGTACTATTACGGGGACCGATTGGAGTTGTCCGTGTTCATTAACGAAGACGGTTCGATCTGTAAAAACAATGGGCATTATGTCTTGTCCGAAGAGAACGAAGAGATGGTTGAGAAAGACCTCGAGAATTGGGCAAAAGTGTTTGAACTCGCGGAGTAGGGACGAAATGGGAATCTCTTCGAAATATATTGAATCCTCTTGAAAGGCTGCGAATTTTCCGGCGATTCGGCTTATAGTCTCGGGATGTTGTGGCACACTAAATTTGTAACACCGTGTCCTAATATATTTATTAAAATGGCCTTCTCTCTGAAAATATAGTTCATTCCAAACAAAAAATACAGCGCCGCAAATTCCATCGCAACACTACATTATTTCAATAATAAGTTATAATTTGTATGTCTATTAGTTATTATCTCTTATCCCTTTGTGAAAGTACAATTAAGATTTTTACAAAAAACGGTCATAATTACAATTAAGTTTGTTACAAAATAGACTCTTTGTATAGGCCAACGACCCAAAAGCGACAATTAAGTTTCTTACAAAATCCCTCACAAATCTATTTTAAATATCTTTTCCAAATGGATATGCTCTTGTATCGAAACAAGCTCTGTTCCATCAAAATCAAGTTCTAAAACATAAGGCATCCAATCTATAATTCTCATAAAATCTGCAAATTCAAAATTATTATCGTAATAATTTAAGATAGTACTAAGTGCCGTTCCATGAGTGCCTATAACAACAGTCCTATTCTTGTTCTCCTCCAAGATACAATTAAGAGCATCTATGTTGCGTATCTGGACCATTGCAATAGATTCGCCGTCATCTTCATGATAATCATGATCGCTCCATCGCATCTGAAGTATAGCGATATTATTTCCTCCAGGCCCACTTTCCCGTTCTCTCAATCGTTCATCAGTTATAATAATTTTCCCCAAAAAATCTGCAGTACTGGTAATTGTATCAATACTTCTCTTATAGGGACTTGAATAAAATACATCAATATTCATATTTTTAAAAAAATCGAATACAACCTGCGCGTCTGAAAAACCTTCTTCCGTAAGTGGTCTGGTTCTATCATCTGCAAAACTGTGTAACGGCTGCGCATGTCGCACAAAATAAACTTTTGTCAAAATATCACTCCCAACGACTATACTACTTGCTTCTATTTGTACCACTACTTCGGCACTTATTATTTCTGTTTTCATGGAGTATAGAGTTTTAATGCTTCCAGTCTTTTTGCCCGCTCATACGCTTCGTGCAAAAATTCTTTGGCCGATAAATACTTATAATCCCAATTCATAGCCTCAATTGCAGTCGGACCGGAATAACCAGTTTCGGTAATTTTTTTCATGGCTGCAGACCAATCAATTGTACCGTCAAAGGGTAATCGGTGTATGGCAGTTCCGATATAATCATGTAAATGTAATGCCATCAAACGAGAACCGTACATGGATAATAAATCATAGCTCGGATAATAGTGGTAGTGATGGCAGCAGTCATAACAGAATCCGATACGCAGGGAATCCACTTGCTCCAGCACATATGACAAATTGGTAAGATTCCGTAAATTCTCCAGCGCAACATTGACGCCAAGTTGTTCTGCCTTTTCAGTAATTCTCTTGATTCTATGCAATCCCAATGCGTTATATGGTTTGTCATCGTCCGGCAGATGTACCACCATGGTCGGAATCTCAAATTCGGCACAATCCTTGACACATTGCAAATAGCAATCGATTGAGGCTTCACCGTCCAGATTATCAAGCCAGATGTTGTCTTGGACTTGAAATGGTGTGTGGATATTTTCTATAACAAGACCCGCTTCCCGAACAATTTGCGGACCGCTGCGATAATCGTTCCGACCTAAGTATTCACTCCACCATAATAAAATGCCGTCAAACCCTGCTTCTTTTATTAACTGATAACGTTCCTTTATCGGCAATTCATAGCCAAACCAATCATAAATAGTAATCATAATCAGCTTCCTTATCATCTACATCAACTTTTAAGTCCGGAATGGCAATCTGTAAAGTCCTATTTACAGCTTTGTTACGCAGCACCAATAAGAGCTTC
>Ga0209724_1003789_pt1 | contig 12188 bp, 12 predicted proteins | sample grotaG_FD_184143 | JGI IMG/M metagenome (GOLD analysis project Ga0209724, IMG submission 184143) | Glacier valley bacterial and archeal communities from Borup Fiord, Nunavut, Canada, to study Microbial Dark Matter (Phase II) -... | ecosystem: Environmental > Aquatic > Freshwater > Ice > Glacier ... | reverse complement strand
GATATTGCCTATGCCATGCCGGAATTTCGCCCGTATATTGGCACCTGCAAATATAGCAACTGCATTCATTTGCGCGAGCCCGGCTGTGCGGTCATCGCCGCCGCTGAAGCCAAAAAAATCCACCACTCAAGGCTGGCTTTTTATCAGGCACTAATCGAGCAGCAGCACGAACTGCGGGTGACGAATCCGGAGTGGAAACGTTAAGCGTTAAACATTAAGGGCTGGCTTTTTGTTTGTCTCAACTCTTAATCGACGTGTGTTGTATGCGCGGTACGCGCGTTCCAGGGTGCGAGCCCATAAAAACTTCTGACTGCTGACAGGACGCTGTCAGGAGCCCTGAGAGATGATGCGATGGTGCATTTAGCACCTCACCCATCAACATCCACTCAAGGAGACCGATATGCCTCAACCGCAACCTCAAACCCAGCCCCATCCCCAACCACGGCATGCGATTGGCTGGTTTGAAATTCCTTCGTCCCAATTTGCGCGCGCGGTAAAATTTTATAGCGCCATACTCGCCACCGAACTCAAGGTCGAAAAATTCGGGCTTGCGCAAAATGATATGGCCGTCTTTACCAGGCCTGGCCCAGGCGATGTATCCGGCTGCATTATTTCAGGTGCTGATTACGCACCGCATCATCAGGGCACGCTGGTTTATCTTAATTGCGGCGCCGATCTTGACGGTGCGCTCAGTCGCACTGAGTCTGCAGGCGGACAAGTGATGCTGGGCAAAACCGCGCTGCCGCCGGGGATGGGGTATTTCGCACATATTCTCGACACCGAAGGCAACCGAATCGGCCTGCACGGCTTGAGTTAGCATATTGAATCAGTCACAAAAACACAAAGGAGCAACTATGTTTCAAGGACTGCGCACCATCATTTATTCAGTTAGCGATATATCGGCAGCGACAGCCTGGTACACCCGCCTGGTGGGCAAAGAGCCGTATTTTAACGAACCTTTTTATGTGGGCTTCAATGTCGGCGGCTACGAGCTGGGCTTGATCCCGGATGGAGAAGGCAGCACCACTTATTGGGGCACAGCCAACATTGAAACCGAATATGCTCGCATGCTTTCAATCGGTGCCAACCCCCACTCCCAAATTAAAGATGTCGGTGATGGAATCCGCGTGGCAACGGTGCTGGATCATGAAGGCAATATATTGGGGCTGATCGAAAATCCACATTTCAAAATCGAGCATGAGAACTAAAACAGGAATGTCAGCCTTGAAACAAACCTCAAAGCTAACCTCAAGGCCAACCTCAAAGGCAACCCCACGGCCAACCTCAGAGCTTGAGCAAATCCCCGGCGTGGGCCCATCCATCGCCGGGGATTTATACGGCATCGGCATTACCCATATTGCGCATTTAAAGCACGCCGATCCGCAGGGTCTATACGATGCTGTATGTGATGCCACTGGCGAGATTCATGATCGTTGTTTGCTCTATGTATTTCGCTGCGCGGTTTACTATGCGTCGACCTCAGAGGCTCAACATGATCCGGAAAAACTGAAATGGTGGCACTGGAAAGACTGAAAAAATGAGGCGCGCTGATCGTCTGTTTCAAATCGTGCAGATTGTTCGCGGACGCAGGCTGACCACCGCGCACTATCTTGCCGAGCGTCTCAAAACATCTGAACGCACAATCTATCGTGACATCGCTGATTTATCATCTTCCGGCGTGCCTATTCTCGGCGAGGCAGGGGTTGGCTATGTATTACAAAAAGGTTTTGATCTGCCGCCGCTGATGTTTACCGGCGAAGAAGTTGAAGCATTGTTGATCGGCGCACGTATGGTGAGTAGCTGGGGCGGCACCGCATTGGCTGCGAGCGCTGCGCAGGCGATGGAGAAAATTGCCGCGATCCTGCCCGACCGTAGCCGCGCGGCGATGGAGACAACACAGGTACATGCGCCTGATTTTCATATTGATCAAACCGTCGCCGCACGCTTCGAGAAACTTCGCCAGGCGGTTAAATCCAGGCACTTCGTTGACATCATTTACCAATCTCCCGACAGCGAAAAAACCAGCCGCCGACTGCGACCGGTGGCGCTGCATTTCTGGGGTGGGGGCGGCGGCGGCGGATGGACACTGGCGGCCTGGTGTGAGCTGCGGCGTGATTTTCGATTATTTAGAATTGACCGCATCATCGAGCTTACGATTGCGCCAGAAGTATTCAGGCAAGAAGCAGGGAAAACGCTCGCAGACTTTATGCGACAGATTAAAAAGAAATCATCTGCGCCTGATGGCGCTATGGGATAGCGACGAACTTAGGCCCGGACATGCGCGAATACCCGACAGCTATGGTATATCACCCACCAGCCGGGATTTTTCACTGGAAAATACCTCGTCATGATTAAGTTGAAGCCACGCCAGTGCATCACTCATGTCAAAAAAAATCTTTGATTCCCGCCACGTGCTGAAGAATTGAAGTGTGATCCGGAAAGTCCAGCTGCTACGGCCGTTGCGCGGCATCACAAACGCGCGCCGAATATCGGGTACAGACGGCACGACGGAAATCATGCGCCAAAAATTTAATGACGAGAACGTGATTCTGCTGACTTGCCGGGCATCGTAAAGCCGCTTGGTCACATGTTTCAGACGCGTCTCCGCGAGCAGGGTGGCGCGGAAATCATAAAGATCGGAATCATTGATGACGCCGGTACATGTCACCAAAAAAAATTCCTGCTCCGGAAAAATAACCAACGAGTAAGGCATTAAAACTGCTCAATAATTAACAGCTTTAAATTGTGTGCTACGCCCAGGATTATTTCCTGACTAATATTGTCAATTGTTGTGTCTGGACCGGTCCATAGCGGTGTTCGAACCGGTGCCCAACTATTTAACCCGCTTACTTTTGATTTGCTTTGTAGTTCAGCGGTATGCGCAGGGTTCCCGCTTTTTCGTGCTTTGCAACCAACACAATCTCGTCACTGCAATTGCCTTCTGCTTTGATAATCCACTCGCAAACGCAGCGGTCTGAAGTAGGCGTGGTGTCGGTCCAGAAACTCATCAGGCTGTGTTTATAGGCACGCCCTTCCAGCTCGCCCATCAACTGACGTGATTTACCGGATACCAGCGCGATCTTTCCGCTGGTGTCCCCGATGATGTTATTTGGTAGTTCGATCTCAGCAACAACCCCCCGCGTCTGCTGTCGGGCCAGTGCGCGCTTGGAAACATAGCTAGGCAAATAGCCGGTGTTCTGCACCACCATCGTGATGCGATAGGTATCGTCGGTTATTTTGGTGGAGGTGGCATCGACCAATTCGAGCTTGGGCGAAATCATGGTGTTATAGATCAGCCAGTCCGGGAATTTGGCAATTTCGCGTTCGAGCAAATGCGACGGCGGATTGCGGAAACAATGAATTTTGTCCCATCCGCCTATTTCAATTTCGCCCAGCTGCGGATGATTAAATTTATACCAGTCGATATAGCCCTTGCCATTCAATTCCCGGTCGGCCCAGGCCAGCATTTTTAGATCATCTTCGACGGGATGGTCGCGAAACCAGTCGATGTATTTGTAATCGGTAATGCCGGCTTCGCGCATCGGGCACCAGATTTCGATGGTCCATTCGTACAAGCCAAGGTGCTCGTAAATCCAGTCAAAGGTCCCGGTGATGACATCTTTCGGATGATAGCGAAACTCATGATAAACACTGATCGCCGGATAGCCGGTCAACGCTGTTCCCTTTTCACCCTGCTCTTTAAAAGCCCATAAATCTTCAGCCGGCATGTCTTCATCGGCAGAGGTGGACGATGGCCGCAACAGCACTCCGCTCCAGGTGTGAAAAGAAGTGCCACCCGTAATATTCTGATGATGCGTAATGAAGTGAACCACGGCGCGTACTTCCGGCTCCGAGGTGGGATAAGGTCCGGCTCCGAATTGCTCGAATTCCTGCCGCCAACCCGCCGGAAAATTGCGATTTAAATCGAGGCCTTGTTTGTCTTTGTTGACCTTGATGGTGTAGCCATCGTAATCACGCAACAGCCCTTCTGGCAGCATTCGATAGTAGTTGCCGCCGTATTCTGTTGGTTCCCGCGCAATCATCAGGCGCGGCTCAGTGGGATGACATTTCCAGTTGCCGTTGGCATCTTTCATGCGCATCGACAGAATGCGGCCATCGCCGTCAATATCCTCAATATCGAGGCCGTCGATGGCGTCTTCTTCATAGGGATAACTGCGTGTGCCCGAGCGGATAATTTTCGGCGTGTCGCGTAGCGCCCATTCAGCACCATCCGGATTCATGCGCGGGCAAATATACATCGCGCGAGTATCAAGGCAGCGCGTCACATCTTCATGCTTGCCATAATTTTTGGTCAAGCTGTCGATCAAATACATCGCGGCTGCGCCACCGGCTAATTCACTGGCGTGAATATTGGCATCGATCCAATAGGCGGGTTTATCGGCAGCGGCGCCAGTTTTTTGATTGGTGGCCGTCACCACCCAAATATCGCGACCCTCATGGCTTTTACCGATACTTTCAATACTGAGTAACTCAGGAAAGGCCTGAACGTAATCATGAAGCAGTTGGGAAAAATCAGCGTAGCGATAAAAGCGGTCAAATTTTGCGTTCATGTTTGCGTTTGCATTTAGAAGGACTCGTGATTAAAAAATGTCATATACAATTTTCTCACAATCTGCGCGCATCTTCTGTTGCTTACGTAATCAGCTCATCCTAAAAATTGAATTTGTAATCGGCTAGCGGTCTGCGAAACCAGAATTTAAACCTAGCATAAAAATATTAATGACTAGCATTGGCGTGCATTTCAAAGCATTTTTGGCTGGTAACGGCCGTTGATCCTGGTGTTTGTATTTTTTGCGCAGCCTGAAACCACGTTTGACGTTCTTTTAGGTTCAGAAAATCGCGTTGTTTGCATGCGCTGCCAACGCGCTAAAATCCTTACACGTATTTCAGTAAAAAGAAATCGTTAGAAAAAAATCTTATGCTTTCCATCATTACAGTGACCGTGATTGCGGCCACCATCGTCATAACCTCATTCATTTCCGGCATCCTCGGGATGGCGGGCGGCATGATTTTAATGGGCGTCCTGCTCGCCTTGCTGCCCTTGCCCAAGGCAATGATGCTGCACGGGGTGGCACAGATGGCGGCGAACGGTTGGCGTGCTTGGCTGTGGCGGCACGATGTGAACTGGCGCGTGTTTCGCGGCACTGCAGCGGGTGCGCTTATTATTCTTGTGCTCTTCAGCTTTATACAATTATCAGCCAGCAAACCGGTCGCCTATCTCTTGCTGGGCGCAACACCTTTCATCAGCTTTTTCCTGCCCGGAGATTTGAAATTCAATGTTGACAAGCGCGGCCATGCGCTTTTGTGTGGACTATCCTGCAGCGCTGTTCAGTTAGTGGCCGGGGTGTCCGGCCCGCTGCTCGATGTATTTTTTATTCATTCAAACATGCATCGCAAACAAGTTGTGGCCACCAAATCGAGTACCCAAAGCTTTGGCCATATATTAAAAATTATTTATTTCGGCCTGCTACTCAATACGGCCTATGGCAGGATCGAATGGTGGATGACACTGGGCGCCGTACTGCTGGCCATGCTCGGCACCAACCTTTCACGCAAAGTCCTGGAAGCCATGTCGGACGCCAACTTTCGCAAATGGACACGCGCTATTGTAATGATCGCAGGTAGCTGTTATTTAGCGGCGGGGGTTTGGTTGCAATGGCTTAAATGATGCTCCGTCTCGCGAAGCACTGCTCCGCGACACGAGCGGCCAGAGCCGCATGGAGGCGGCTTGGCGAATGATGTCGCATGGCCTGATGACGGCGGATATCGTCAACACGCGTTGAAGCAACATCAATTTCTCCTCCCAAAAAAATGCCCGACAACTTGGTGGTTGTCGGGCAAAACGCTCTCGGAGGAGAAATTGACGATGATTACTCACCGCAAATCTATATAAGCATTTGCCGTGCCAACCGCCGAAAATATTCTCTCTCTGTTTTCTCACTGCAGATCGATCACCAACCACCATCACTTCAGGTTTTGCACTGCACCATTTCTGCGCAACTCACCTGACTTTGCGCGCAAAAAAAGGGCAGCACAATCGCTCACGACATTTGCTGCCAGTGTTTAAGATATTTGCCGCGTATGGGCCGATAAAAATCCAGTACCGCTTGCATATCACGCTCTATATCCCCGCTCGGCGTGAACAGCGGACCGAAGCCCACCTGACGATTGGGAAAATCGAAGTACGCCAATACAATGGGTACGTTCGCACCGTTGGCTATATGTAAAAAACCGCTCTTGAAACCTTTGCCAGCAGCGCGTGTACCTTCCGGTGACAGCGCGAGGATCATGCGATCTGCTGCGTTAAACGCATTAACGACCTCACCGACCAGGCCGTGCGCTTGGGTACGGTCAGCCGGAATACCGCCGAGTGACCGCAGCCAGCGACCAAACAAACCATGAAACAAGGTGTGCTTGCCGATGAATGAAATTTTAATATCGAGCGCCCATAACGCCATTACGCCGATCACAAAATCCCAGTTCGAAGTGTGTGGCGCAACTGCGATCACGAACTTGGGCAAATCCGGCAGCTCGCCGGTAAAGCGCCAGCCCGCCAGTCTCATCACTGTGCGCCCAATGAGCCGCGTAATGCGACCATGCCGACGCTGATATTGCGCGGGAATTCTAAAATCAGAAATCAAGTCAGCAATCTTTGCTGGGCATCAGGCGCGCTGCTTTTGTGCCTGCAGAGCATCTTTAAGCGAGTCTTCCGACAGCGCGTTTACGCTTGATGACAATGCTTCTGCCAGCGGAATAGCCGAAACCGGCAGGCGCGCAATATTCAATATCTCGACCAATTTTGCGGCCGCACCCGCCACGCGCAAAAGCGCCTCGCGATCCGACATCATCATTTCAATTTCACTGCGCAGCATGGCAACAGCAGGGTGTTCGGCGGGCTTGATCATGTTTACTTTCTCGGTTGTTGCCGGTTGGTAATTTGTTTGTGGCTATTGCTTGGTAATTGTTTTGAGGGGTATGAATTGTTTCGATGTGACTGCAGGTATTCCGATTTGGTTGACCAATCTATTTTATTCTTAAATGCGGTCTACTATCCATTCTGCGCAAGCGGTAAATTGAGTAACAGATTCTGTGGTTTTAATTTCAGCACATTATCTTGACTGATAGCGATACCCACGTAAATCGGCTTACCGGCCACATCCTGACGCATCTCGCGCGCGTCCGCGAAGGTTAATCGATAAAGCAAAATCAAGCGCTGCTGACGCTCCGCGTCCACCTCACGGCCTTCATAAAGATCATTCAAGATGGCCGTCGATTCCACATCCAGTCCGGTATGCCAGCGCCACGCCTCGTCTTCAACTTTTCCGAGTGATTCCAGCACTACCTCCAGCCCCAGGAAATGTTTGACCCATCGGCTCAGGAGCCGCGCCAGCGCTTGTTCTCCGGCACGTCCGCGAGTGAGGTCCAGCAGATAAGCGTAGCGATCCTCACGAAGCCAATAAAGTTGTGAATTCTCATGCGACAGGACATCCATGTTCACACTTGCCAGCGGCGTCCCCTGCTGCGCCAGCAATCGCCCCACCCTGCCGAAGCCGCCGGTATCGGAAAACAATTGAATCGTTTCCGCATCGGCGGCCAGCACCTGCCCGCCGTCCGTGGAAACCCGCTGCCGCCGAAACAACATCTCGCCCGCGCGAATCTCATAAATATCTGCTGTGCCATCCAGCAGGCTGCGCGTGATCGCATGAGCGGCCATATCCAGAAAAACCGGCGGAATATCCATCACGCCTTTGCGAAATGCCTCGAGATAAAACCGCTCGACCGTCACCGCATCCAGCAAGGATTTCCGCAGTTTCAAGAAGTGAATATAGTTTTCACGCGCATCGGCGTCTTCAATCAAGCCCAGCTCTTCAGCCCGGATAGCACGCAACGGCTGATCCAACAGCGCCTGATGCAGAGCACATTCGTGCGGCCCTGATTCCGCAATCGGGATAAGCTCTGGTCGCTGCAAAATAAAGCGTAAGTAATCCGGCGTCACCCGCAGCCAGCCGTGATCGTTCTTAGTAAGGGTGTTAAAGCCTGAGCTGATCCAGAAATTTTGCATGCCGAAGTTTAACCTGCGGACGCGCCATTCCGGCTAAAGGAGCTACGGGTTATTTTTTATCAAAGTTGCACAGAAATAACTGCCGGGCTACAGCGCATGTTTCCTGGCTCACCATTTTTAACGCCGGATTAAACTTAGTCGCCCAATCCAAACGCATATTTCAAATCCGGCAGCCCGGCATGCATCGCGCCATCGTGAAAAGCGCTTCGCCAGAGGGCTAGCTATGCTGGCGTACGCAGTCCACGTAATACATCAGCTTGCCGTCAATTTTAGCCTCCACCAAACCGTGAATATCAGCCTCAAAGCCGGGGAAGCCGGCATTAAATTCGCGGGCAAACTTCAGATATTGCACAATGGTTTTGTTGAATCGCTCACCCGGAATCAGCAGCGGAATACCGGGGGGATAAGGCGTCAGCAACACGCTGGTAATACGACCCTCGAGATGATCAATCTCCACACGGTCAATATCGCGATGTGCCATCCGCGCAAACGCGTCAGCTGGCGTCATCGCCGGCTCCATGATGGATGTGTACATCTCGGTAATGAGTCGGGCAATATCGTTGGCTTTATACATATCGTGAATCTGCTGGCACAAATCACGCAGGCCCATACGCTCATAGCGCGGTTGCGCGGCCACAAACTCCGGCAGAATTTTCCACATCGGCTGATTGCGATCGTAATCATCCTTGAACTGCTGCAGTGCAGTCAGCAATGTATTCCAGCGGCCTTTGGTAATGCCGATGGTGAACATGATGAAGAATGAATAGAGCCCGGTCTTCTCCACAATCACGCCGTGCTCGGCTAAAAATTTTGTCAGGATCGAAGCGGGAATACCCGTATCCGCAAACATGCCCGAGACATCCAGCCCTGGCGTGACAATGGTGGACTTAATTGGATCAAGCATATTAAAGCCCGGCGCCAGGTTGCCAAAGCCATGCCACTCTTCATTGGCGTTCAGCACCCAATCACTTTGCAGGCCCACGCCTTCGTCGGACAATGTTTCCGGGCCCCAGACTTTAAACCACCAGTCCTTGCCAAATTCATCATCCACCTTGCGCATGGCGCGACGGAAATCAAGCGCCTCAGCAATAGATTCTTCCACCAGCGCGGTACCACCCGGTGGCTCCATCATGGCCGCAGATACGTCACAGCTCGCAATAATCGCGTACTGCGGCGAAGTCGAGGTATGCATTAAATAGGCTTCATTAAACGCATAACGATCAAGCTGACGCGTATCGGAATCCTGCACAATAATTTGCGATGCCTGCGAAATACCCGCTAGCAATTTATGGGTGGAATGCGTGGCAAAAATAATCGCATCCTTTGAGCGCGGACGATCTTTGCCAATAGCGTGCATGTTTTTATAAAAATCATGAAAGGTCGCGTGCGGCAACCATGCCTCATCAAAATGCAGCGTCTCAACCTGACCAGCCAGGGTTTCCTTGAGCGTCTCAACGTTGTAAAGGACGCCGTCATAAGTGGATTGCGTGATGGTCAAAATACGCGGCTTGGCTTTTTTGTCTTTGATAAACGGATTGGCTTCAATTTTTTGACGGATGCTTTCTGCCGAAAACTCTTCCAACGGAATCGGGCCGATGATGCCCAGATGATTGCGGGTCGGCATCAGAAAAATCGGGTTTGCACCGGTCATGATGATGGCGTGCAAAATTGATTTGTGACAGTTACGATCCACAATCACAATATCGCCCGGCGCAACGTTGGCATGCCACACCATTTTGTTCGAGGTAGAAGTGCCGTTGGTCACAAAGAAGCAGTGATCTGCATTGAAAATCCGCGCGGCATTGCGCTCTGATGCGCCCACCGGGCCATCATGATCGAGCAATTGCCCGAGCTCTTCCACCGCGTTGCATACGTCGGCACGCAACATATTCTCGCCAAAAAATTGATGGAACATTTGCCCGATCGGTGATTTCAAAAACGCGACACCACCGGAGTGACCGGGGCAATGCCACGAATACGAACCATCCTGCGCGTAATTGACCAATGCACGAAAAAACGGCGGTGCCAATGAATCAAGGTACGATTTTGCTTCGCGAATAATATGCCGCGCCACAAACTCCGGCGTATCTTCAAACATATGAATAAAGCCATGCAGTTCCCGCAGAATATCGTTCGGCAAATGACGCGAAGTGCGTGTCTCGCCGTATAAATAGATCGGGATTTCAGAATTTTTGAAACGAATTTCTTCTATAAATTTACGCAGACTCAACACCGCCGGATCAAGCTCAGGCCCCGGCGTAAACTCTTCATCGTCAATCGATAAAATAAATGCTGAAGCGCGCGATTGCTGCTGCGCAAATTGCGAAAGATCGCCATAGCTGGTCACCCCCAGCACCTCCATGCCCTCACTCTGAATCGCATCCGCCAGCGCGCGAATACCCAGACCGGAGGTGTTTTCAGAACGAAAATCTTCGTCAATAATGACAATCGGAAAGCGAAATTTCATGGAAATCCTTGAGGGCTGGTTTACAGCATCATGCTTGCAACATAAATTTTAGGTGCGCATATGAGGATAAATGCGCAAACATAACCGCTTAATAATGCATGGCTAGAGGGGGCGATTATACGGCAGTCTCTGATTCGCAATCATGTAGCGTGCCATAGCCTTCAGCACGACCAGTACAAACTTCAAACGCAAAATTGACCCCATCCGTATAGCGTGCGAAAATGTGAGCATTGGGCGGTTAGCTCAGCGGTAGAGCACTGCCTTCACACGGCAGGGGTCACTGGTTCGATCCCAGTACCGCCCACCAGGAAATTTAAAAAATCACGCATCGCCGAATATCCTGAACTTATTTGCCACGACCACACCGCTCAGGCGCGCAGACCCTTCGGCGCATCCAGCGCGCCCTTTGGTAAAGTTTTAAATAGCGGCACCAGCTGCTGCAAAAAAACGGTCAAGGCCGATGTGCGTCGCCATACGATCGCGATGCGTCGGCTTGGCGCAGGCGCTGCGAATGGAATCAGCACCACATTCGGTGTGGGCGGGACAGGTGGTTGCACCGTCAATGCTGGTAGCAGGGTCATGCCGACATTGGCGGAGACCATGTGGCGCAGGGTTTCGAGACTGGTCGCTCTAAATCCGGCACGTTCACCCACCCCCGCCATTTGGCAGACTTCCAGCGCCTGGTCGCGTAAACAATGGCCGTCGTCCAGTAGCAGCAGGCGCTCGTTGGCCAGATCACTCAATTTGATTTTTTTAAGTTTAGCCAGCGCGCTACCCTTCGGTACGGCGAGCACGAATGACTCTTCAAATAAAAACTCGGCATGCAGGGTGTCGTCATGAATCGGCAAGGCGATGATGCCCGCATCGAGATCACCATCATGTAATTTTTTGAGCACGCTTTCGGTTTTTTCTTCAAACAACATAAGCTCAAGTTTAGGGAATTTTTTTACAATATTCGGCACCACATGGGGCAGCAGATAGGGGCCAAGTGTCGGGAAAATGCCGATCTTGACGGTGCCGGATTCAGGGTCCTTAGCACGGCGGGCGATATTTTTGATTTGATCAGCCTCATGCAATATGGCGCGCGCTCGGGCGACGACGGCAACGCCCACATCCGTTAGCATTACATTGCGCGGATTGCGCTCAATCAATGGCGTGCCCAGCTCATCTTCAAATTTTTTAATCTGGGTTGACAGTGTCGGCTGCGACACAAAACACGCCTCGGCTGCGCGGCCAAAATGCTTCAGATCGGCGAGTGCAACCAGGTAACGGAGATCGCGAAGATTCATTTTTTCCTAATAGAGATTAACTATCATGATTATGATCGCAGTCAGGTTCTATAATCTTATTAATTATAAAATCATGATTTTTGGCCTCCGTATTTACTACTTTCCCGCTGGCGTATTTCGCTCTACACTTCGATATGCAAAAATTTGGCTTTCGTATACGCACTCGTTCCGGCCTGATGGTTGAAAGCCTCGTCATTCAGGCCGAGACGCAGGCATTGGCGGAAATCAAGCTGCGGCAAATGTATCACCATGCCACGGTGCTGGAATGCAAAGTGCTGGATGATTTGCCGCGTGGGGATGGCACTGATCTGGAAGGCGCTATTTCGCTGATTATCAGCAAGGGGGATTG
>Ga0209724_1003775_pt1 | contig 12213 bp, 12 predicted proteins | sample grotaG_FD_184143 | JGI IMG/M metagenome (GOLD analysis project Ga0209724, IMG submission 184143) | Glacier valley bacterial and archeal communities from Borup Fiord, Nunavut, Canada, to study Microbial Dark Matter (Phase II) -... | ecosystem: Environmental > Aquatic > Freshwater > Ice > Glacier ... | reverse complement strand
AAGAGCTGAAATATGAAAAAAATAATTTTGTTTTTTGCATTAAGCCTGTTGATACTGAACGGCTGTCACTACGATAAGATGACGAAAACCGATTGTAATTCTGACAACCCGATGGAGGATTTTGCATGGCTGAAAACGTTGAAAAACTCGATGACGAATTGCAGTTGTGAGATTTCCATTATCCAGGGAACCTATAATAACCAGACTGTTTTTTTCATTGCACTTACTGATATGCTATGTGATGGAGTTTCCATGCCGACCTTGTTCGATTGTGAGGGGAAGGCCGTTCGGGTTTATAACAGCACCGATTACCGCGAATTCAATGACCAGGTGACAACTGATAAAGTATTATACAGATGCAAGGATATAACCGCTAAATAACAATGACAACTTCACCTTTCAAGCATTCGGCGCCAAATCCGAAGTTCAAACGAACAATCCGCAAACGCTTAACCTCAAAATCAACGGCCATCATTAAAGATACGCTTTTCACTGCTTTACTGTCTTACCGCCAGTTGTACCGGATTTATAACATGCGAAGCTGAATTCCCATTGAGATTGATGTTTGAATCGTTCCACCGATCAGTCCTTTCGTATCAATGGAGATTTACGGTTCGTGGCAGCAAGCAGGATTGCGTTTTCGATAATGCTAATCCGTTTTCTCGGCTTGATGAATTAAACTGGTCAGATCGCTGACAAGTGATGGAATATGATGCGTCAAAATGGTTTCAAGCTGCAGGATGCAATCGGATGATGAATTCAGAAGTACCGGGTAACGGGTTGTTACTTCATCGGTAATCACTTTTTCGAGTTGCCCGCACAATGAATTGTAAAGGATCGTATCCGATTTAATGGATGAAACTTCTTTCCCGAGCTCTTTCAGGATATCAGGTATCCTATCAGAACTCAAATTGAGGGAAGAAATCCGCTGATATTCCTTATCCAGGTTGATATCGGTCGCGATGATTTTTAAAACTACAGCTTCCAGATCGATCCCCAATCCTTCCATTTCACGAACCAGTACTGATTCATGAGGCCCCCATGTTTTAATGTATTTTTTGGCCTGGTGTATTATATCTGCAACTGCTGGAAACATCTCTATCGCCCGCTTTTGTACTGTTTTGTAAGGCAGAATAACCGGGAAGACTTTATCGGGTTGATCAATGTGATTAACAATACCTCTGAAGAAAACAAGATCATCCCCAAATTCTTCAAAAGCAGATTCCCATCCATCGTATTTGATTGTGTATTGAGTAGCCATATAAACAGGATTTAAGAGGGTTAATACAGTTTAATTCAATTAATTTCAGGCATCCCTAACAAAAATAATAAAAACGGAGGAATTCTCCTTTCTACATCCACCATTTTTTTGGGAAAAATGTCGTCGTGTCAGAATTTCATCATCTGATATGAATGATCCTTTCAGAATCGTCTGCACAAAAAAAGGCCACCCCAAATAAATGGAGACGGCCCTTTCCTGATTAAAAAATAACTATTAAAACCGGTACCCGGTTGAAAGACCGAAACCTGTATTCTTTACCGAAGTTTTATCATCTGGATACTCGCTGTATTCCGAATTGATTTTCAGTAAACCTAATTGCATATTCAACTGGCAGAATACGCCATTTGCCATTTCGTATCCGGCAAATGCGTTTGCACCTGCATCGAATCCTTTGTAAAAAGGGACATCTAACGGATCGGTTAATTCGATTGTATTTTTGAATTCAATGTTCGTCTCGACAGTAACAGCGTCGCCGGTTGTTTTTACTTTACCCTTAAGTCCATAAGCCACGTAGGGTCCAACACCAACCATAAATGATCCGTTACTGCAAGCTGCTTTGTAAACAATGTTCAACGGCATTTCAAGGTAATTGATACTGGTTGTGCTGTTCGATAACTCACTTTTTGTTTTGGAGCCTTTGGTCGAGTAGAGCAATCCTGGCTGGAAATAAAATTGCTGTGCAATTGGTATTTGCGCATTAAATCCGATGTGATAACCCAGCAGCATATCGTTGTTCAGTTTGTCTCCGTTGTAAGCTTTTCCGGTCATATTCTGGAGATTTGCACCGCCGATAATGGCAAACGAGGTTTTTGGGCTATCCTGTGCAGATGCAAATGTTACAGAAAGTGCAAGGATGAATAAACTTGTAAATAGCCTGTTTTTCATACTAATGAGTTTTTAAATGAGTGAATGTTTCAAAGTGGGATTCATAAACGGTCAATTGTATTTGGAGGCAAAAGACGGTTGTTCCCGTTTTTACCTTTGCCTGATTGTTTTTACTTTGACCGATGATATATTAAGCTGATTTTCTTTCAGCTTCAGCCTTCATTTTTTGATTGGCAGTGATGAGAAACTCCACACGGCGGTTTTGAGAACGGCCATCTTTGGTGGTAATATCATATTTTGGTGCTGACTGACCAAATCCCTCCGTTTTTACACGACTGCCGGCAATACCCTTTGAAGTGAGATAAGCAGAAACAGAACCAGCACAGTTAAGCGATAAGAACATGTTATCTGCTTTCGTTCCTTTATTATTGGTATAGCCCTGAACTGCAATATCCGTGTCTGCATATAAATTCAGAATCGCAATCAGCCTGTCGAGCTTCGTATTTGCCTCCGCCACCAGGGAGGAGGAATCAAATCCAAACAGTGATTTGCAGCTGAATTCAATATCGATTCCTTCGCCAACACGCTCAACCTTTGCACCAGGGACTGTTTTCTCAATTTCAGATGCCTGTTGGTCCATCGTATTGCGAATGTTCGTACCTGTTTTACCTCCGACAGCTACACTTAAAAATGAAATTAACCGCTTTCTAATCGTCTTCATAATTGTAATCGTTCATTAAAGAGATTCATTTTCTTTAAAAATACCCCGCAAAAATAGGGGTGTTAACACCAATGAATGTTGCATAATCTTAGCTAATAGTTGCATAATTCACACGTTTGGGAAAGGCGCGGAAGTGGGGGAGCCGCAGAGAACGGTTGTTGGCCTGCAATGGTAATATATTATCAGACAATGGCGATAGACAGATGAGAGCCTTAGAAAGCGTAGATGGTGGCGCATGTAACTAGCGCATTTCCGAAAGAAGAATGAAACATCAAAAAACGAATTATACGCCGGATGAAAGCCTTGAAGAAGTGAGATTGATGCTTGTTTCACTGAAAGTGTCAAATTTGAATAACCCCGGGTAAGCGAACGTAGAGAGTGTTACCAGGGGTAGATGGTCCCGTTAGGAAACGGCGTATTTGCGATGGATGGTAGAAAAGCAAACGATATATGCGCTGGACGGACGAAAGCCTGATATACAGGAAATTACATCTTTGGCTAAAGCCGCTTTGGTATTAGTTATTCAATCCCCCGACATGAATGCCGGGACAATTCAATGTCTGTTCAATTCAAACGGTTGATCACAGTATTGGCTTTTGTTTTATCCGCACAATCCCATTTTTTCGCGCCCTGAATTTTCCGGCGCAAAGCAGGTTTGATCTTTTGCAAACTAACCAGATATCCCGTTACGGCATATCATGAATAACCCCGGGTAACGCGCATTGCATTCTCTCCCGGGGGTATGTTTGTAGTAAAATTGGATAAATTGATTATACTTTCCTTTTTTTATTTCCCGATTGAATCTTTTTCGGCTTTTGCTTTCTTCTTAAAATAACCGCGAAGCAGGAAATTGTGTTGTGCGGCTTCGAGATCTTCATCTAATTTTTTCGAACTGCTTTCGAGGTTCTTCATCGACTCTTTTAAATAGGCACCTGCTTCTTTGTCGTGAAGTAAAACGCCAATTGCAGAGTTGGGATTGCTTCCTGCATTTTTCAGATTCGTGATAAAGATACTTGCGGTATCGGCCATCTGGTGGAATTTTACAACCGACGCTTTTACCGAATTAAAAATGGTGGTATCTGTGACCAGTTCATTCGCCAAAGTCCCTTTTTTATTAAGTCCTGAACTGAAGGTTGCCAATGAGCCGATCATCTGTTCCGCCTTCACTGTTGCGTGTTGCAGCGCCACAGTTGCAGCATTCAGATTCGAATACATCGAAGTATCGTTCATTAATTTTCCAATGGTTCCATCACCATCGACTAACCTGTTGGTGATGACTTTAATATTGGATGTGATTGTCAGCAGGTTTTCGTTGTTATCCTGCAACGTATTAATCATATCTTCGGAGGTAAACATCCGCTCTACGGCCAGCGTATCGCCTTCCTCAACCTGGGTGAAATCTTCGGTCCCTCCGTAAATAACGAGAATTTTATTCCCGATAATACCATCGGTACTTATTTTTACTTTGGCATCTTTTCGAATGTACTGTTGCGATTTTGTGGAGATATTCAGATTTACCTCTACCTGGGATTTTCCAAAGAAATTCATGCTTTTTACAGTCCCGATCTTTACGCCTGAATACCAGACATTATTACCTTCTTTCAGACCACCTACATCATCAAAAATCGAGATCACACCCATTTTTGTGTTAAATGTTTCGCGTATGTTGCCAATAATAAGAATTCCTGCCAGCAGAAATACCAATCCTAAAAAAATAAAAACGCCTACGATTACTGCCTGCTTATTCGGTGATTCATTCATGATCTATTGTATAAAATTGTAATTAAAGAAACCCTGCACCTGCTCATCTTTGGTATCGAAAACTTCTTTAAATGTTCCGATTTTCAGGAACCTGCCTTCAAACATCATAGCTATCCGGTTGCCCGTATTCTTGGCGCAGGTAAGATCGTGTGTAATAATAACTGAACTGGTGTTGTATTCACGCTGAACATCGTTGATCAATTCAATGATTTCAGCGCTTGTAATCGGATCGAGACCTGATGTTGGTTCATCGTACAGCATGATTTCGGGTTTCAAAATCAAGGTACGCGCAATACCGATTCTTTTACGCTGGCCTCCCGACAGATCGGATGGCATTTGTCTTAGTTTATCTTTTAAGCCCACTGCTTCCAGCACCTCTTCCACTGCTTTCAACACCTCTTTTTTACTGAGTGTTTTAAAGTTCATTGTTAACGGAAATGCCAGGTTCTGGAAAACATTCATGCTGTCATACAAGGCGCTGTTTTGAAATGAGAAGCCAATGCGTAACCGCAGTGCGTCTAATTCCTTTGCATTTAACTGATCTACACGTTGACCCAAAACAAGCACTTCGCCTTTATCGGGTTTAAGCAGACCTATTATAATTTTTATCAGCACCGATTTACCTGTTCCCGATTTGCCGAGCACAGCGACATTTTCGCCTTTAAATAGGTTAAAGTCAATGCCCCTCAGAACATCCAGGTCGTCGAACGACTTATACAACCCGGAAATGGCAATAACCGATTCGTGTTTATCAATGGTATGTTGTTTCAGTTTTTCCATCGTTTTAAAAATATCGGAACCAGTTGGCTATCTGAACAATTATTACTTCTTCAACAAATATCAGAAACATCGCAAGAACCACAGCCTGGTTGGCTGCCTTACCAACGCCCCTGGTTCCCTGAGTGGCATGATATCCTTTGTAAGTTCCAACGATGCCAATCGTAAATCCGTAAGCAACTGTTTTAAATACAGCAGTTGCGACATCCAGAAAGTTAATCGTTTTAAAAGCATTTAAATAAAAGCTGATGATACTGCTGGTTTCTTCCGCATGAACATTAATATAGGAGCCATACAGCGCGACAAAACTGCAATACAATGCAAGTACCGGAATGGCAATCGTTGTAGCTACTACCCTCGTAACAACCAAATATTTAAAAGGATTAATGGCCGAAACTTCCATCGCATCTATTTGCTCTGTCACTTTCATTGAACCAAGTTCTGCACCTATGCTTGAACCTACTTTACCGGCACAGATTAGTGCGGTTACCAGGGGCCCCAATGCTTTTATAATTGCAATGCCAATCAGTGAAGGGAGCCACGAAGTTGCACCAAAGTCTTCCAATGAAGGGCGCGATTGTTTTGTAAATACAATCCCGACAATAAAACCGGTCAATGAGATTAACGCGAGCGATTTTAATCCAACTTCGAAGGTTTGATGAATCACCTCCCGCATGTGGAAAGGGCTTTTGAATACTTCTTTAAAGAAAAGAGCAATAAATTTATAGGCCTTGTAAATACCAGTAAAGTAATCATCAAGTCCTCGGGTAAGTATATATTTTCTGTTGCCGAAAATGCTCATTTAATGTATGTTTTGCAATCATTCCCCGATGTCAGCTTGTTGACTCCAAAGCCTGTTTTGATTATTTTCATTTTGAACTTTTCTTATTTTTTTTGATGCCTGATTACTTTGCAAAGATGTAAAGAACAAAGGGAAAAACTGTTATATAGTTTTTGAATTTTTTTACAAGATTCACACTTCCTTAAAAATAAATCAGAAAACCTGCCCGGTCTTTTTGGTTCCCAACAAAATTATTTCATTCTAAAGGTCTAACAGGGGTCAGGTTGATCGCGATAATATTTATAAAATGTGTGAATCATGTAACTTTTTGTGTGAATAGTGTAACGTGGAGATGCATCGGGATCTTCATCTTTGTTACTCAATTCCGTTAACAGGAATCGGATTAACTAAGAGATATAACGAATAAATAAAAACAGATGAAACGAGCATGGCCCAAATATCGCAAAAGAAGATGTATAAACTCATGCGAGTTCCACACCGTTGACTCGGAACGAAAGAATGACAATTTTTAATACGAAGTGAATATTAATAACTTACAAAAATTTAAACGTGTGAAACGAGCATGGCACAAATACCGCAAAAAGGGATGTATAAACTCATGCGAGTTCCATGAGCGGGTACCCGGAATTTACGGAATTATGCACTTCGATCCAAAAGATATACAGCAACTTAATACTAATATATACGAATGAAAGCAAATGAAATTGCGACAAAAACAAAATGGTCAATTGATCAGGAAAATAGTGTGATTAGCTTTAATGTTAGACATTTAATGATATCCTTCGTAAAAGGTGAGTTTAAGACATTTGATGCGAGTATTTCTACTAGCGGAAAAAACTTCAGTACTGCCCAGATAAATTTTTGGGTCGATACCTCTTCAATAACAACGAATCATGTCAAACGCGACTGGCATCTGAAAAGCGAAGATTTTTTAGACATTAAAAATCATCGGTATATCACCTTTACATCCAATAAGATTGGAAGATCTGCGGTTAATTGCGATCATGAGTTGTGTGGAGAGTTAACAATGATGGGGATTACCCGGAATGTGACCTTAAATGTTCGTGCCGGAGGAATCCTAAATGATCATTGGGGACATGAAAGAGCTGCATTTACAGTTTCGGGAAAAATCAACCGAAGCGATTGGGGACTTACCTGGAACACGGCCAACGAATCGGGTGGTTTTGTGGTAGGCGATGAGGTAGAAATTCTATGTGAGGTTGAACTTACTAATATGAACAGGGCTGAGTCGGGAATGCAACGGGAAACTAAGAAAGAATATGGAGCGATGGGATAGACGGAAGCCCGGGGTCCGGAGATCAGAGATGGAAGATGTGCAACTTCCGACTCCTTGCTTCCGGCCCCGATCTTCTGTCTTTCCGGCACCAAATTGTGTGAATGATGTAACTTTTTAACGCAATTGTGTAACGCTTTACGTATTTAATTGGATCAAATTTGTACTGTGAAAATTTATTCACGACGTTAATTCCGGTAATATGAAAAAATTCATTTGTTTATTCAGTCTGGCAGGGATATTAATGATTTTGAATGCATGCACGACTACCGGATATGTTGCATCGGAACCAGCATACGTCGAATATCAGCGACCGGCACCTCCAAGCAAACTTCATATTTGGGTAGATGGCGATTGGGTCTATAACCGCCGGTCAAGCGCTTATGTTCGCAGGGATGGTTATTGGCACAATCCAACGAACGGCAGGGTATATGTATCCGGTCATTGGGTGGTTGGTCCAAGGGGACGTTCATGGGTACCCGGTCATTGGCAACGACGTGGTCGTTAAGTAAAACACAATAAATTTGAATTGCACAGGGAAAATTATATAGTGAATTAGGTTAGTTTGAGTTTGGTTAGTTTTAGTTTAGTTAGTTTTAGTTAGGAATGGTTAGGGGATTGAAGAAACAACGGAGAGGATTTCCTCTTCGTTGTTTACTTTTAGCCAGGTCTGTTGCGAAGAGCCATAACTCATCAATAGCATTTAGTCCTTCAATCTTTTGTGTACTATTAACTAAAAGAGATTTTACGAATGAATTAAAAAATCGGGTTATACAGTTGCTCTATATACCATCAATTATATGATAGAAAACACTCTTCCCAATGGTCATCAGTTTTGCAGGCAGGCATTGGAATACTCAATTCGCAGCCTTGCTGTTATTATTCTAAATTTTGTCGTTGTCTGTATTGTCACGGTACAAATAATAGGTGCGTTTGGGATTACCTTCGTGAACGGTACCAATACCCTAATTGGTCAATTACTATTTTACGCCTTTCGAAAATAAGTCTTCCTGATTTATTTTAAGCAATCCATATAGGGTTTGCAGCCGGTAAAATATCCTGCCTGACAATTCATTTTCCTCAAAACAGTTCCACCGGAATCTGGAAGTTTAAAATAGTTTACAAAAAGCGGATCACCTGACGGTACTGTATTTCTGAATTACAAGTCCGTTTCGGCCGTATCTGAACCGTTTTTGAAGAATACTTTCCCTTCCGGTGTCATAACTTATATAGGGTCCAAATCCACTCATAACATATCCGTTGCCAAGCAGTGATTTATAAACAACATTCAACGGCATCTCATCAATCGAAAGGTTGTATCTTCCTGCAAATTGGTCATTCACTTGTATTGCTCCCTTTGTGATATACATTAACCCAGGTTGAAAAAAGAACATTGGCACTGTGGGAATATAAACATTGACTCCAACTTGGTATCCTGGTTTTGATTGATAGCTGAGATTGGTGCTGTCCGGATTCTCTCCTGTTCGGTTTTGCGTGTTTATATCGCCGGGAACCGTATCGGTTAATTTTCCTTTATCTGCATTCTGAGCGATCGCGAAGGGGACTCTGTTAATAGGAAATAAATTAAGAATGAAAAAGTGATTGTTTTCATATTGATTTGGTTTTAGATTGTTCTTTAACTGCGCCGGAGTCTTATCGCAGGCCCCTTTTGGATGATTGCCGCGATAATTCTGTTGTAAACGGCGGAACTAAATATCCAGATATATACATTTATTAACATTGCCAAGATACGATCCCTTTTACCCGTAAATGTTACACAAATCTCTGCTATAGTTACATCATTCACACATTCTGCGGTATATTTGATACTTTATGGCTATTAATGCAAGAAATTACAACAAGAAATTAACTTTTTAATACATATAGATGTTATATTTACAACCGGAAGATGGGAAAGAGACGGAAGACCGGAGAGTGAACACAAAAGATGTGTAGTTCCGAACTTCAATCCAATCACCGAAGCAACGAATACTTCAATGCCATGAATAGCGAAGAACAGGATTTAACGGATGCCCAATTATTGCGTTTGAATGCCGAAAAGCAATTGAAAGTACAGCCCAATAATATCGGCAATCCTGAGATGGGAATTGACGAGAAAAGACTTATGCACGAGTTGCAGGTGCATCAGATTGAATTGGAAATGCAGAACGAAGAGTTACGCCGGGCAAACGAAATTGCTGAAGCGGCACTTCGAAAATATACGATGTTATATGATTTTGCCCCAATGGGCTATTTTACACTCGATTCTGATGGGAAAATTGAGGACCTGAACTTCACGGGTGCCGAAATGCTGGGCGACAGACGCTTTAGTTTAATAGGCAGTAACTTTAAATTCTTTATTTCTATAGAGCATAAAGATGTATTTGAGACCTTTCTCGATAAAGTTTATACCGGCATTTCAAAGGAATCTTGTAAAGTGAAACTGGGCCATTATAAAAATCCTTTGCGAACCGTTTATATGGAAGGTGTCGTTACCGGCGAGGAGCGGAATTGCCTTTTGTCGGTAGTCGATATGTCAGGTTTCTAAAAGGGGGTTATTCCTTATTGGTACTTCTTTATAAATTGGAAATGGAAAAAATTCGAAATTGTTTGCTTACCTTAAATAGTGCCGGATGAAACTTTACATCAAAAATATGGTGAGTAATCGTTGCAAAATGATTGTGAAATCCGAACTTGAAGAGTTTGGATTGCATTTCATCATTGTGGATTTGGGCGAAGTTGAAATTATGGAAAATATCACGATGGAACAACGTAACCTGTTAAATCTGAATCTTGAAAAATCGGGTCTTGGACTATTGGAGGATAAGAAACGTGTGTTGATAGAGAAAATCAAAAATATTATTGTAGACCTGGTCTATTATGCGGAAGAACAGCCGAAGATCAATCTTTCCGATTATTTAAGCGGAAAACTTAATTACGACTATACTTATTTAGCCAACCTTTTTTCAGAGAGTCAAAGTACAACGATAGAGCATTTTTTTCTTGATCACAAAATTGAAAGGGTCAAAGAATTGCTTGTTTATGATGAGATAAGTCTAACCGAAATCGCCTATAAATTGCACTACAGCAGCGTCGCTCACCTTTCGAACCAGTTTAAAAAAATGACCGGATTAACCCCCTCCGGCTACAAGAATCTTAAGCTTAAAAAACGTCGCTCTCCCGAGAATGTGTGAAAGATGTAAGTTTTAATAAAAGTTGTGTAACTTGTATTCTGTTAAAAATCATCAACTTTGTATTGTTAAAACTTATTATTTAAATCACATACGTGAAATAGAATAAAAAATATTTGCAGGTTTGAGACCACTTTTGAAAGCACTGGAAAGAAGTTAATCCGTGCCCGATTTAGTTGAAAATCAAATCCCGATTAATGCAGGTTGCGTGATTAAATACTGACTCAAAAACAGGTCACGAAACTGCATCCTTTGAATCGTTGAGGAAAACCCCGGATATTACTTCCCATTTTATTTTCCTTGTTTCTGATGTTCATTCATCTGCGAAAGAAACAACGACCGAAAATGAAAGTGATAGCTGCCCGACAAAGGTTTCAATTTACTTACCACCAGGTTTCAGCTGAAAACTCCCTAAGGGTATATATTTCAGTTGACTGATAAAAGACATTTTACTGCACGAATGTTACGGCCCTAAAATAAGGCCTTCAACAACAATTGCGCAAAATATCTGATCGTCAGGATCGGCTTATAAGCATTTTGACGACAACCATAACATGGAATATTACTGGCAATATTTCCAAATCCATCCTTTATATACATACAAAAGATTGTAATAAGCCAATCCTTAGGGCTGTTTCCGAAATTGAAAACGGGTTTATTACGATTGCACACGAGGGAAGGATTTATTGTTGGCACAATAAAATCTATAAATCATGAATATTTATTTACAAAACAACCTGATGGCCCCGACAAAGCCCTCAGATAATTTAATTCACAGATAATTCTAAAAATGAAGCTCTATATCAAAAATATGGTGAGTAACAGTTGTAAAACGATTGTGAAGTCCGAGATTAAAAAACTTGGATTGAATCTCATATTGATTGAGTTAGGTGAAGTCGAAATTTCGGAAATCATTGTCCATGAACAACGCAATCAGCTCAATGTAAATCTCCAAAAATTGGGGCTTGAGCTGTTGGATAACAAGAAAAGTATGATCATTGAAAGTATAAAAACCCGGATCATTGAATTGGTCCATTATTCAGACAAGCGGTTGAAAGTAAAGCTCTCTTTTTATCTTAGCGAAAAATTGAAATACGACTATACGTATCTGGCCAATATTTTTTCCGAGAACCAGGGAATTACAATTGAACAGTTCTTTCTTAATCACAAAATTGAGCGGGTAAAAGAATTGCTTGTATACAATGAGATCAGTCTTACCGAAATTGCCGATAAAATGCAGTACAGCAGTGTTGCGCACCTGTCGAATCAATTTAAGAAATTAACCGGTTTGACGCCATCCAAATACAAGCTGCTCCGTATTAAAAGACGTATACCACTTGAGGAGATGTAAATGATGGAGGACTTTCAGTGCGATAAACGATTGGCATTCCTCTCGCTTGTTGAAGAATAATAATAACTTTGAATTCCCAAAAAGCAGCGCTTTTACTGCTCAGGAGGGTTTTCATTAATATCATAAATATATTCCATGACTCACGAAGATTTTAACGTAAAGGTACTGGGCGAACGGACAAGATTGTCTCCGTTGAAACCATCGTTTCA
>Ga0209724_1003770_pt1 | contig 12225 bp, 2 predicted proteins | sample grotaG_FD_184143 | JGI IMG/M metagenome (GOLD analysis project Ga0209724, IMG submission 184143) | Glacier valley bacterial and archeal communities from Borup Fiord, Nunavut, Canada, to study Microbial Dark Matter (Phase II) -... | ecosystem: Environmental > Aquatic > Freshwater > Ice > Glacier ... | reverse complement strand
TCATCATTAGACGGGCTGATAGTAATCATTCCGGATGGTATGCAGGTGAGGGAGCTTATAACACTTAAAATATATAACATAACACAAAGCACTATAGCCTGTTCCGAAAAGCATGCTGCTTATCCCGGACAATATCCAGCGTCTCCTCTTACGCTGGAGTATTGCTGGACGAATCACAGAAACACCACAAAGACGAAGCAAACCCATTAGTAAATATTGTGGAGATGGCTGATGCATTAGTAATTGAGATGGCTGCGCCCGGTTTAAAACGCAGTAATTTCTATGTATGTATTGATGGAAATATTATTACCATTTCTTTTTTGCATAAGGACGACCAGATTATTAAAATTGTATCGCCAGCACCAATTTAACTATTGCTGCTTCAAGTGAGATATTGCTATACCTGAAAATATAGACCCCAGTTTTATAAGCACTGTATATGCTGATGGAATTTTGAATGTTAAACTACCTCAAAGTAAAAAGCCCTTTGTACATCGTGTTGACAGAATAATAATATATTGACAAACCTATTAGTACAGTGCTGCTTCATTATATTGATGTAAATAAATTATCAGGGGAAATGAAAGAAGTGATACTGAGTATGGCATTTAAAACTTTTGTTTTTTACCGGCAGTAGGTCTTCAATCTATCTCCGGTTGTGTCACTCACTTGTACCCTCAATTGTTATGGACTCTTTTCAGACCTGTAACAAAATGGAAAAAATTAACATGCAACAGTGAAGATCAGCATTGTGAAGACAGAAAAAAATACGGTAACAGCTACAAAAGCATCAGGTTATATTGAAACATTTTTAATTAAAAAGTTGTGACATTCTCTGACGAGAACCAAAGCAGCCAAGAATAAAATTAATTTGATTGTTGTAATGCTGTTGCCAAAATTACATCAGGGCATCAGTACCAAAAAAATTTATAGCGAATCATTCCGGTTACTTTACAATTATTCAAAAAATCATACTGCCCGTTACTATTTAAAAAGGGGAATTATGGAGCTTGGTCCCTCGGGCTTGCATTTATTGACAATAATAAATTTGGATGTAAAATTGACTACCGGTTATCTAAATTTATAACAGGCGTTTCCAACTATCAGTTTTGGTTATATCTGGACTGGTTTATTAGTATGTAAGTTTACATACTAATTTTTTAAAAAAGGACCAGGATTATCTGTTGACTATATTCAGACTTTCAATACGGTAAGCTTTTTACTAATTCTTTAAAAATACATTTAAAATATGAACTGGCACAGATTAAACATAGAAGAAACTTTTAAAGAACTGGGTACCAACCAACAAGGTTTAAGCGCAATTGCAGCCGATGAAAAGTTGCTTCAAACCGGCCCTAACGAATTAATTGAAGGTAAGAAGAAAAGTATAGTCGGGATGCTGTTGACACAATTTAAAGATGTCATGATTTTAATTTTACTGGTCGCGGCAATTGTAGCAGGCATTGTTGGCGATCTTACTGATACGATTGTTATCCTCATCATCGTTTTATTAAACGCCTTTTTAGGTTTTATTCAGGAATATCGGGCAGATAAGGCAATGCAGGCTTTAAAACAAATGGCAATTACGCAGGCCAGGATAATTCGGGATGGCAGCATCATCTGGTTATCTGCTACCGCATTGGTGCCTGGTGATGTTGTATTATTAGAAGCTGGTAATGCTGTACCGGCAGACTTGCGCATTATTGAATCTAAAAATTTAAAAATTGAAGAAGCTGCATTAACCGGTGAGTCGCATGCCATAGATAAAATTACTGATGCACTGGAAGCAGAAGATTTACCCATTGGAGACAAAAAGAATATGGCTTTTAAAGGTACGTTTGTAACTTATGGCAGGGGTACAGGAGTAGTAATTACAACCGGAATGCAAACGGAGTTAGGACGCATAGCTAAAATGTTGCAGGGAGATGAAACACTTACTCCATTGCAACAACGCATGGCTTCGTTTGGGAAAAAGCTTTCAGTATTGGTACTGTTTTTATGCGTGCTATTTTTTATTGCCGGTTGGTTAAGGGGTGAGAATCTAACAAAAATGCTACTTACCAGTATTTCACTGGCTGTTGCAGCCATACCGGAAGCATTACCCGCAGTTATTACCATTTCGCTGGCATTAGCTGCAAGGAGAATGATTAAATTTAATAGCCTCATTAGAAAGTTACCTGCAGTTGAAACGTTAGGATCTGTCACTTATATCTGCACCGATAAAACAGGAACACTAACCAAAAATAAAATGCATGCAGAGCAGGTGTTTGTAAACGGAAACTTATATGAACGAAACGCATTGTCTGCTATCAGGCAACAAGAAAATGTAATGTTGCTGCTGCATGCGTTTGCTTTAAATAATGATGCTGTTGAAGATGCAGGTAAGATTATAAAGGGTGACAGTACGGAAGTAGCTTTGATGGAAGTAGCAAGAGAACAAAACATACCGCCTCATATCTGGCCACGGCTGGCTGAGATTCCTTTTGATGCAGACCGCAAGATGATGACAACTTTCCACGCACATGAAAATAAGTTCATCTCTTTCACTAAAGGAGCTCCGGATATTTTATTGCAAAGATGTGTAGATATTGAAGTCCCAATACTGCAAAAACAGGTAGATAATATGGCTTCTAAAGGTTACCGGGTGTTGGGTTTTGCCTGTCACTACTGGGATACATTGCCTGAAAATCCTGACAGTCAGATTCATGAGACTGGTTTGAAATTCCTGGGACTGATCAGTATTATTGACCCACCCCGTGAAGAAGTGGTTGAAGCGGTAGCTGACTGCAAAACAGCAGGTATTGTACCTGTAATGATTACCGGCGATCATCCCCTTACGGCAAAGACAATTGCTCAACGCATTGGAATATTAAGCAGTGAAAATGATATAGTAATCACAGGACAGCAACTGGCAGCATTGGATAATGACAGCTTTTTAGCTAAAGTAGAAAAGATCAAAGTATATGCCCGTGTATCTCCTGAACAAAAACTACAAATTGTAAAAACGCTGCAACAAAAAGGCCATTATGTGGCTATGACAGGAGATGGGGTAAACGATGCCCCTTCATTAAAAAGAGCAAATATTGGTATCGCAATGGGCATAACCGGAACTGATGTTTCCAAAGAAGCGGCACACATGATTTTGCTGGATGATAATTTTTCAACCATTGTAAAAGCGGTAAGGGAAGGAAGGAGAATTTATGATAACATCCTCAAATTTATTAAATATATGATGACCACAAACTCCGGTGAATTGTGGACATTATTAATAGGCCCCATTATTGGGCTTCCTGTGGCGCTGTTGCCTATACATATTTTATGGATCAACCTGGTATCCGATGGCTTGCCCGCTATTGCATTATCTTATGAAAAGGCAGAGAAAGATATTATGAACAGGCCTCCAAGACCACCACAGGAAGGCGTTTTTGCCAATGGAAGGGGTTTGCACATGATATGGGTGGGGATACTGATGGCGGGTATTGCATTGGGACTTCAGGAATGGGCTATAAAAAAAGGTTTACACTGGCAAACCATTATTTTTAATTTTTTATGCCTGTGCCAGTTAGGGCATGTGCTTGCCATTCGTTCCGAAACCCGGTCTTTGTTTGCTATAGGAATATTTTCCAATAAACCTCTTATTGGTGCCGTGTCATTAGCTTTACTAATACAAATTGTTATAACCTATACCCCATTTTTACAACAAATTTTTAAAACTGAAGCCTTAACGCTGAAGGAATTTTTTTTAGTTGGCGCTGCATCATCATTAATATTTTTTGCAGTTGAAATCGAAAAGGTGATTTCAAGGAGAAGGAAAAGTGTAACACATATCAGCCTTGTGTAACATTAAATAACAATGATTTTGTTTGAAACGCTATTGTTAACTAATTATGTAAGAAAAAAATTGCCTGATCATAAAGCGTATATTCAAATGCATGGTGAAGACATACCAGAAATTTTAAAATTGGAAATGAAAATTTCCCTGTTTTGTTAGCTAAGCTGAACAAAAATGACAGGTTTTTAGCAGGTATTGATATGTCTGGGACAAAATGACTATAAATTTGCTATTGGCTGACTACTGATCGATGATAGCAAACCATTAAAATCATGGTTGACATAAAAGTAGTATCATACATTAAATTTTGAAAAGAAGATGAAAGTTTCCTGGGGAAATAAAAATGATTTTATAGCATTACTGCCTCAGGCAATTGCAAAACTGAAGAAAAATATTATAGATCCTTTTCTCGGCGAAAACAATAATTCCAGGTACCTGAACGAAAGAGCCCCTTTAAGAGCAGAAATATTTACCAGAGAAAAATTAGAACAACATGCCGTAACTATTGCCAAAAGACATGTGCTGGTATATAATAAAAAATCTGAGCAGTTATTGAAGCGGCTCGGCGAAAATGAAAAAATCTTGCTTGAAGTTTATTCATTGTTGTCTGAAACCTTAAAACAAAATAAACGCATTTCACCTGCAGCCGAATGGCTGGTAGATAATTTCTACCTGATTGAAGAACAAATTTTTACTGGTAAAAAACATCTGCCCAGGGGTTACAGCAAAACATTACCCCGGCTATTGAAAGGTGAATCAGCTGATCTGCCCCGTGTCTACGATATGGCAGTTGAAATTATTTCGCATAGTGATGGACATGTAGACTTTGCAAAATTAACAGGCTTTGTTAATGCATACCAAACAGTAAATCATCTTAAACTCGGTGAACTATGGGCAATACCTATTATGCTTCGGCTGGGTTTGATAGAAAATTTAAGGAGACTTTCCATTCTGATCGCTGAGGAAATCGCTAACAGATCGCTTGCTAACCGTTGGGCTGATGAAATGATGGAAATTTCTGAAAAAGATCCGAAGAACCTTGTGCTGGTCATTGCTGATATGGCGAGGTCTGAACCGCCTATGGAGAGCACCTTTGTAGCCGAATTAAACAGGCGATTATTAGAAAAAGGCACCTCGCTTTCACTTCCCGTTAACTGGATCGAACAAAGACTTTCAGAAATGGGAGTAACAACCAATGAACTAATATTGCTTGATAACCAAAACCAGGCTTCCACACAGGTTTCTATAAGTAATTGTATTAATAGCTTTCGTTTTTTAAGCACCACTAACTGGCGGGATTTTGTTGAAGATACCAGTATCGTCGAAGCCACGCTTCGCAAAGACATCGATGGCGTTTATGGGAAAATGGATTTTTATACCCGTGATCAGTACAGGCATGCCGTCGAAAAAATTGCGCTTTGCAGCAAATCTTCAGAGCAGGAAGTGGCTGAAAGCGTTGTTGAGGCAGCAAAAAAAAGCGATGTATTAAATGCTGATCCAAAACAAGCGCATGTAGGATATTATCTCATAGGGAAAGGTTTTATTGCTACTGCAAAAGCTGCCAATGCAAAAATCAGCGCTTATGAAAAATGCGGCAGATTCACAAACAAACATCCGTTATTAATTTACCTCGGTAGCATTTGCATACTTACCTTTCTTATTTGCTGGTTACTTATAGCCGAAGCTGCAAAGGAAATGCTGTCAAATCCGATAATGGCCACCGTATGCATCGTAGCGTTATTAACTACCACAAGGCTCGCTATTTCGCTTGTAAATTGGTTGAGCACCATCTTAATAAAACCAACCCACCTTCCAAGGATGGATTTTTCCAAAGGGATCACTGTCGATGCTAAGACTATGGTAGTGATACCTGCAATGATTACAAATATTGCTTCAATTAATAACCTGGTTGAAGGGTTAGAAGTCCGGTTTCTTGCCAACCGCGATGCAAACCTTTACTTTGCCCTACTCACGGATTTCAAAGATGCCGATACCGAACAATTACCTGAAGACAAGTTACTGGTAAGTGCAATTAAAAAGCGGATCGTTGAACTAAATAAAAAATACGGGCAAACATCAGAAGATACTTTTTTTCTTTTCCACCGGCCACGCAAATGGAATAAGTATGATAAAATATGGATGGGTCATGAAAGGAAGCGTGGCAAACTGGCTGATCTCAATGCGTTGTTACGGGGCAAAGGAAATGATTTTTTTTCGGAGATAACTGCCGGCAGTTCCTTGTTCGAGAAAATAAAATACATTATAACACTCGACACCGATACGCAACTGCCACGTGATACGGCATGGAAGATGATTGGAACCATGGCGCATCCCCTAAACCATCCTGTATATAACGAAAAGAAAAAAAGAACTACTGAAGGATATAGTATTCTTCAACCAAGGGTATCAAATAGCTTACCGGCTGCTGACAGCTCTTTATATGCCCGCCTGTTTGGCAACGATCCGGGTACAGATCCTTACACAAAAACCGTATCCGATGTATACCAGGATTTATTTGCGGAAGGCTCATTTATAGGAAAAGGGATATACGACCTGGATGCTTTTGAATTGGCACTCAAGGACAAGTTTCCTGAAAATCGTATACTAAGTCATGATTTGCTGGAAGGTTGTTATGCACGTTCCGGTTTAATTAACGATGTACAATTGTATGAAGAATATCCACTAAGCTATGATACAGATATGCAGCGACGGCACCGCTGGATCAGGGGTGACTGGCAAATAGCGCAGTGGATATTGCCCTATGTTTCTGGATATGACAAGAAGCTCCATAAAAACCCATTGTCCTTATTATCAAAATGGAAAATATTTGATAATATCCGTCGAAGCCTGATCCCACTATGCCAGCTTTTATTATTATTATTTGGTTGGACGATATCGTCTATCGCATGGTACTGGACGCTAGCCGTTACCGTTATAATTGTGTTGCCATCTATTGTTAACCTGTTATGGGAACTATATCGAAAGCCTCCCGATGTAATTTTCAGGCAGCACTTTATATATACCTGCCGTTCTGCCATAGAAAATTTTATTCAGCAGTTACTTGACCTGGCATTTTTACCTTACGAGGTTTTTCTGAATACCGATGCTATTTTCCGTACCCTTTGGAGGGTATATATATCCAGGAGAAACTTACTTCAATGGAATCCATATCACCGTAACTGTAACACGCAAAACAGTATTATCAAATCATATACAGATATGTGGTTTGAACCGATTTTTGCCATTATCATTTATATTTTTTTAACCGTCTATAATCCTGATGTTATCCTTATCGCCATTCCTTTTTTAACTTTTTGGATGGCAGCTCCTTTGATTGCTTTTGCAATAAACCGCCCTTTATCTTCTGATAAAATGACGATTTCTAAAAATCAGGCTACTTACCTGCGCAGTTTGTCCAGGAAAATATGGGGATTTTTTGAAAGGTTTGTTACAGCAGAAGACAATTGGTTGCCGCCAGATAACTTCCAGGAAGAACCGGTTAAAAGAACTGCCCACCGCACCTCTCCTACCAATATCGGCTTATCATTATTATCCAGTCTTACTGCCTACGATTTTGGCTACATCACTTCTGATAGATTAATAAAGCGTACAAGTGATACGATCCTTACAATGCAGCGCATGGAGAAATACCGCGGTCATTTGTATAACTGGTATGATACTATTTCGTTAGAACCATTATTGCCAAAATATATTTCTTCGGTGGACAGTGGAAACATGGCAGGACATCTTATCACTTTAAAGCAAGGATTACTTGCGCTGCCTGATGATCCAATAGTGAGCGACGGTTTCTTTGATGGTTTGGCAGATACCGTTCATGTATTACTGGAATATGCAGATAATAAGGATGCGCTGATGAAATTTCTTGATGAGCTGGAAAAAAATTACAGCGTTAAGCTTTATAAGATCAATGAAATAACAGCGTACTTAGACCACCTGATAAATGATTTTACAAGCATATTATCAACGCTAAAGCCGGAAGCTAATTCAAATGAAGTTATCTGGTCGCAAAAAGTTTTACAACAAATTACTGAACAGAAAACTTTTATTACTGATATGGTTCCATGGCTTTTGTTTTCATCAGTACCTGAACAATACAACGCATTTATTTCGCAGTTCCCACGGGTACCGTCATTAAAAGATATCGCATCAGCAGAACAACATTTTCTAAATACAAAATATCTTTTCTCTATTATTGATACAAGTGATGCAGATAATGAATGGCAGACAAAATTCAGTGTAGCTCTTGCAACATCTGCCAGACTTGCAATGGAACAGCTAAATACCGTTGAACAGCTATCCGTACACTGCATGAATCTTTCAAATATGGATTATGATTTTCTGTTTGATAGGTCACAAAATTTATTGTCAATAGGTTATCATTCCCAGGAGCGAAGAAGAGATAATGGTCACTATGATCTTTTGGCTTCTGAAGCCAGGTTAACAACTATTGTGGCAATAGCACAAGGTAAGTTACCGCAGGAAAGCTGGTTTGCATTAGGGAGGCAACTTACCAGCCAGGGCGGCACGCCAGTGCTGCTTTCCTGGGGAGGTTCTATGTTCGAATACCTGATGCCTCTTTTAGTAATGCCCACTTACGAGAAAACATTACTGGATCAAACAAACAAGGCTGTTGTACGCAAGCAGATAGAATATGGCAAAAAACATTCTATTCCATGGGGCATGTCAGAATCGGGTTACAATATGGTGGATGCACATCTCAATTATCAATACAAATCATTTGGTGTTCCGGGTATAGGCTTTAAGAGGGGTTTGGGGGAAGACCTGGTTATCTCTCCTTATTCAACAGTACTTGCATTGATGGTAGCGCCAAAAGATGCGTATAATAATCTGCAGGTGTTAAAAGAGGAGGGCTATGAAGGTGATTATGGTTTTTACGAAGCCATTGATTATACAGCTACCCGGTTACTCAGAAAACAAAAAAGTGTTGTGGTCAGATCTTTCATGTCGCATCACCAGGGGATGTCTTTTCTTGCACTTTCTTACCTGCTTCACAACCGTCCTATGCAAAAAAGATTTGAATCTGAGGTGCATTTAAAATCAACCTTACTATTATTACAGGAACGGATACCAAGAGTTACTACTTTCTATTCTCCAAGTGTTCACGCCGGTGACGCCAGTATCGTTTCGGGCAGCGATCCATCTATTCGCGTTGTAAATACACCTAACACCGTTATACCCGAAATACAATTATTGTCAAACGGAAATTATCACGTGATGGTTACTAATGCAGGTGGCGGTTACAGCCGCTGGAAAAATATTGCAGTTACCCGTTGGCGTGAGGACATCACCTGCGATAACTGGGGTAGCTTTTGTTATATACGGGACATAGAAAGCTATTCATTCTGGTCATCAGCTTTTCAGCCAACCCTGCAGCAGAGTGAAAATTATGAGGCGGTATTTTCTGAGGGAAGGGCTGAGTTCAGGCGCCGCGATTCTTCACTGGAAACGCATACCGAGATTGTTGTTTCGCCGGAAGATGATATCGAATTAAAAAGAGTACAAATAACCAATCGATCCCGTAAGAAAAGAATAATTGAAGTTACTAGTTATGCTGAAGTAGTGCTGGCAACCCAGGCAGCAGACGAAGCGCATCCGGCGTTCAGCAATCTATTTGTGCAAACAGAAATTAATGAACAGCGCAATGCAATTTTATGTACCCGCCGACCCCGCTCGATAGAAGAAAAAACTCCCTGGATGTTTCATCTCATGAAAGTGCATAATGCGGAGGTACTAAATGTTAGTTACGAAACAGACCGGGATAAGTTCATTGGCAGAGGAAACAATATAAGCCAGCCACAGGCGATGAAGCGTACCGAACCGCTAAGCGGAAGCAGCGGATCGGTGCTTGACCCGATTGTGTCAATACAATACAGGATCGTATTGGAAGGTAATGAATCGGTAACTGTAGATATTATTTCAGGCGCAGCCGAAACCAGGGAAGTCTGCAATAATCTTATTGATAAATACCAGGCCTTTCATTTGTTCAACCGGGTGCTTGAGCTGGCATGGACACATAGCCAGGTAATATTAAGACAGATCAATGCAGTTGAATCTGATGCGCAATTATACTCCCGCCTGGCAGGTTCTATTATATTTGCCAATCAGTTATTCCGGGCAGATCCTGCAGTTATCATGAAAAATAAAAAGGATCAGTCAGGTCTGTGGCGGTATTCAATATCCGGGGATATTCCAATTGTATTGGTTCAAATTGAGGATGCGGAAAATATCATGCTTGTAAAACAAATGGTGCAGGCTCATCAGTACTGGCGACTGAAAGGACTGATTGTAGACCTGGTAATTTTAAACGATGACCACGGGGGTTACAGGCAGGAATTGCAGAGTCTTATTAACGGCCTTATTGCCCCCGGCATAGGGAATGACCTGAAAGAAAAATCAGGTGGAATTTTTATCAGGGCAGCAGAACAAATATCAAATGAAGACAGGAATTTGTTTGAAGCTGTTGCTCATGTTGTGATCGCCGATAGATTTGGCACACTGGAAGAACAAATGAACAGGAGGGTAAAAATCAGAACGGCGATGCCTTTTTTCACCCCGGTAAAAACATATCCTTTTATAAACAGCTCAGTTGAACCACGCAACGATCTTCAATTTTTTAATGGCTTAGGTGGATTTACCGCCGACGGGAAAGAATATGTAATAACAACAACCCCTGATAATAAAACACCGGCACCCTGGATAAATGTATTGGCTAATCCGGGATTTGGCAGCATTGTTTCAGAAAGCGGATTGTCCTATACCTGGGTAGATAATGCACATGAAATTCGGCTGACACCATGGAACAACGATCCTGTAAATGATCTGAGGGGAGAGGCATTTTATTTGAAAGATGAAGAAAGCGGTAAGTTCTGGTCGCCGTGCCCTTTGCCCTGCCGTGGCAGCTCACCTTACATAACCCGCCATGGATTTGGATATAGTGTGTTTGAACATAGCGAGAATGGTATTTACACAGAGATGACCATCTTTACAGACATCGAAGCTCCTGTAAAATTTATTATTATTAAACTGCGTAATCATTCCGGCAGGCAACGGCGTCTTTCAGCTACCGGGTATATAAAATGGGTGCTGGGCGATTTGCGATCAAAATATTCACGGCATACTACAACGGAGCTGGATGAACGTAGCGGCGCCATTCTGGCTAAGAATACCTACAACTCAGCGTTTGTAAACAGCGTTGCTTTTTTTGATGCAGACGGAACCAACAAAAGTATTACTACCGACAGAACGGAATTTCTTGGACGAAATGGGACTCTATATAGCCCTGAAGGATTGAGAAGGACTAAATTTTCCGGCAAAACAGGTGCAGCATTAGATCCTTGTGCTGTAATACAAGTAGTATTTGATTTGGCTGAAGAAGAAGAACATGATGTCATTTTTCGCATAGGCGCCGGAAAGAATATGCAGCATGTGTTAGAAGTTATCCAGGCAAGTGAAGGAGGGCAGGCAGCATGGCAAGCTAAGCAGAAAGTGCACGATTACTGGCAGAAGACATTGAGTGTTGTTCAAATTTATACCCCTGACCCTGCCTTGAATATCCTCGCGAACGGCTGGCTAAATTATCAAACACTTGCCAGTCGTATTTGGGCACGAAGCGGATTTTATCAATCAGGCGGAGCTTTTGGTTTCAGAGATCAGTTACAGGATGTTCTTTCGTTAATGCATTCAAATCCAGGTTTAGTAAGGTCACAAATACTTTTGTGTGCATCACGGCAATTCAAACAGGGAGATGTGCAGCATTGGTGGCATCCGCCTTCAGGGCGGGGTGTTCGTACCACTTGTTCTGACGATTATTTATGGTTGCCATATGTAACTGCAAAATATATTAAAGCCACTGGAGATATAGCAATATTGGAGGAGCAAATTCATTTTCTGGAAGGCCGTCAGTTAGCAGTAGGAGAAGATTCTTATTATGATCTTTTTATTACTTCGGATGATACCGCCGATTTATATAATCACAGTGTAAAAGCAATTGAATATGCGTTAAGGTTTGGAATACATGGCTTACCTTTTATTGGCTCCGGTGATTGGAATGATGGTATGGATAAAGTAGGCAATCATGGAAAAGGTGAAAGCGTATGGCTTGCATTTTTTCTTTATGATATACTGATTCAGTTTGCAGAAGTAGCACTACTGAAAAAAGCAGAAGCCTTCTCGATAAAATGTAAAGAGCAAGCAGAAAAGCTCCGTATCAACATTCATGAACAAGCTTGGGATGGCGAATGGTACCGGCGTGCTTATTTTGATGACGGTACACCGCTTGGATCGCATACAAATGAGGAATGTAAAATTGATTCGATTGCACAAAGCTGGTCGGTATTATCGAAAGCCGGTGA
>Ga0209724_1003769_pt1 | contig 12226 bp, 13 predicted proteins | sample grotaG_FD_184143 | JGI IMG/M metagenome (GOLD analysis project Ga0209724, IMG submission 184143) | Glacier valley bacterial and archeal communities from Borup Fiord, Nunavut, Canada, to study Microbial Dark Matter (Phase II) -... | ecosystem: Environmental > Aquatic > Freshwater > Ice > Glacier ... | reverse complement strand
CGTGATGGAATTGATGCCTTAATTAATAAAGGCAGCGGAAAAATTGCCATTGGTTTTGGTGGCAATCCGAAAGATAAATCAGCTGTCCGGGGGGGACCAGCATTCGAGCTGGCTTTCAATATTCATAACCTGTTAAAGAAGAGGAAAATCAGGCAGAATTTTGAGATGACATTCTTTGCACCAATGGATGAACCTGGAGCCCGCATGGGAAAAAATGCATTACCCATGTTGAACAAAATGTTCGAACAGTATAAGATCGAGAAACGGTACGGTAAAAAGATCACAGGATTTGAACCCGGATCAGTTGTTTTTGAAGATGAGTCAAAACTGGAAGCCGACCTCACGTTATTTATTCCTGCTTCGACAGGTCATCATGTCTTGCAGGCGAGTGATTTACCGCTAACAGAAGCTGGTTTTGTTCAGATTGATACAGGTTGTCAGGTTCGCGGATTGCCTGATGTTTATGCAATAGGCGATATTTCAGCAATGGAAGGTCCCGAGTGGATTGCCAAACAAGGCCATGTTGCAGAATTGATGGGGCGTATTGCGGCACACAATATTATATCCTCCGAAACAGGGTCATTATCTAAAAAACATTATCACGAATCGCCAAATATTCTTTGTGTAATGGATACCGGCAACGGAGCTGCTTTTGTTTTCAGGAATACGAAAAAATCATTCATTCTGCCAATGCCTATTGTGGGCCATTGGATGAAACGAGGCTGGGGCACTTATGCTAAAATATCCAAAGTGGGGATCTTAAGGCATTTTTCCGGAATCTAACGATCAACATGAAATTTACAGAATGAGAAAGGTTTTAAAAGTATTGGTCGATAGCCGGATGATTATCCTCTCCGTAATGGGAGTTTCCGTGTATCTGGCAATATCACAATATCATATTTCGTTATGGTACATTCTGGCTGCTGGTGTGGTAGCGGGGGTTATCTTTGGTAAAGTATTTTGCCGGTGGGTTTGCCCGATGGGCCTGATCATGGAATTGATGATGAGTTTAAGTCCCGAAGGAAAGATCAGACAAATGTACCAGTATCATAAAGTAGGATGCCCTATTGCGTGGATTTCGGGATGGCTTAATAAGTATTCTTTTTTCAGGATCAAGCTAAATGAGGATACGTGTAAGAATTGCGGTATCTGTGATAAGAAGTGTTATATCGTTGCGATGGAACCTGAAAAGTACAGTTTGTACAAACCCAGGCAGATAAACCCGGGCGATAGTTATACTTGTTCCAAATGTTTGCAATGCGTCGCTTCGTGTCCGAATGGCAGTTTGACTTATAAAATTTAAAAATCATAAATATGAAACGAAAAATTTTAATTTTCTTATTTTTTACGATTGCGACTTCTCTGTTTGCATCCAATCAATTATCAGCTCAAGGACAAGCCGAGCCATGGACACCACAGCAATTGTTAGCTCCGGCTGATCTTGCCAAAGTTCTAAATGATCCAAAAGCTCCACAGCCACTTGTCTTCAGTATTGGAATGCAGGCAATCATAAAAGGTTCAATAGACATTGGTCCGGTTATGATGTCTGAGAATCTGAATTCCCTGAAGCAAAAGCTTGGTAAATTACCAAAGAATGCACAGATTGTGGTTTATTGCGGGTGTTGTCCCTTTTCAAGATGCCCAAATGTAAGGCCAGCTATGAAGCTTTTAAAAGAGATGCAATTCACAAACTTTAAATTATTGAACCTGCCTGATAACGTTAAAGTTGATTGGATTGACAAAGGTTATCCAATGAATGAATAATAATTTATTTATGAAAATCCTGATATTGTCTATTGCGCTATTGTTATTTGGCAGCACTATATCTGCCCAGTCAATAGGGCTTGAACCGGGGAATAAATCTCCGGAGATAAAGCTTCCTACCATCAAAGGAGATACCGTGGCATTATCTTCTCTAAAAGGAAAGTTAGTTTTGATTGACTTTTGGGGAACATGGTGTTCTCCCTGCGTAGCCGAACAAGCTGAATTAGCTAAATTGTACAATAAATACAAACAGTCAACTTTTACCAATGGGAAAGGTTTTGAAATTTATGGTGTTTCATTGGACGCAAAAAAATCCAATTGGGAAAATTTTATAACCATGAATAAAATAAACTGGATCCAGGTTAGCGATCTGAAATTCTGGAGATCACCTGTTGCCAAAACATATAATATACAGGCATTACCATTCAATATTCTGATGGATGGCAATGGAATCATCGTCGCAAAGAACTTGCATGGAATGGACCTTGAAAAGAGTATTGCAAAGTTCTTACGTAAATAATTGACGGAATAGAATAATTGGTTGGAAATTATAATTAAAAACAAAAAATGATGAAAAAGAACATGGGTACTGTTGACAAGGTAATCAGGATACTGATTGCAGTTGTTATTGCTGTTTTATTTTTTACAAATGTGATAACCGGCATATTAGGAGTTGTATTATTGGTATTGGCCGGTGTATTTGTGACAGTAAGTTTAATCAGCTTTTGTCCATTGTATTTGCCCTTGGGTATCAATACAAATAAGAAAGGGAAATGAGCCTGTCATTGGAAGTGTAAAAATATAATTATCAACAGAAAAGTTGAACTCTTTAATTGCATGGATTAATTAAGATGATCTTAAATGAAATAGCAAAGTCAATCCTTTTGCTCATTACTCCCTTATACAATACACTTCAAAATCCACAATAAAAAACCCGGTTATTAGCCGGGTTTTTTATTGGAAATTAACTGTCCAAATCTGAATCACATTTTCAGCAATTTCTTTAACAACTCCGGAATATCTGAAGGTTGACGGGCAACTTGCACGCCTGCGTTTTCGAAGGCAGCAATTTTCTCCTCCGCAGTTCCTGTTCCACTTGAGATTATGGCACCAGCATGTCCCATTCGTTTGCCAGGAGGGGCTGTCTGCCCTGCGATAAAACTAACAACGGGTTTTTTGATATGATCGATGATGTATTGAGCCGCACGTTCTTCTGCATCACCCCCAATTTCACCAAGTAAAACAATCGCATCGGTTTCGGGATCATCTTCGAACATCTGTAAGAGTTCCTGGAAATACAATCCTGCAACAGGATCACCGCCAATTCCAACACAAGTACTCTGTCCAAGCCCGTTAGAAGTTAACTGATAAACCATTTCATAGGTTAAAGTTCCGCTGCGGCTCATCAACCCGATGTTACCCTTTTTGAAGATACTTCCCGGAAGGATACCTACCAATGCCTCGTCAGGTGATATAAGTCCCGGGCAATTTGCACCGATCAATTTTGTTCCTCTTTTTGTAATATATGGGGTAATCCTGACCATATCCAGGGTTGGAACCCCTTCTGAGATAGCAATCACGAGTTCAATTCCTGCTTCAGCAGCTTCGAGTACGGCATCTGCTGCATAAGCCGCTGGGACAAAAATAATGGAGGTATTGGCACCTGTCTCCTTCACCGCATCGGCCACCGTATTGAAAACCGGAACGCCACTTACCAATTGCCCTTTTTTCCCCGGAGAAACACCTCCTACTACTTTAGTGCCGTAATCGATCATCTTCTGCGTGTGAAAACTTCCGTCACGACCTGTAATTCCCTGTACCAGTAATCTTGTATTTTTATTGACTAAAATGCTCATATCGTTGGTTTAATTAGATTATCTTAAAAAATCTTCGCTAAGGCTGATGGCCTTTTGTGCCGCTTCACTCATTGTTTCAACAGTAGGAAGATTGGCACTCTTCAAGATTTCGAGTCCCTCCTTAGCATTCGTTCCTGAAAGCCTGATCACAATCGGAACCTTAATCTTTATTTGTTCGAGTGCTGCCATCAAGCCTTTGGCCACATCGTCGCAACGCGTGATGCCGCCAAAGATATTAATCATCACAACTTTCACACCTTTGTCCGAAAGGATCAGGTTCATCGCATCGATCACCTTCTGAGGATTTGAGCTGCCACCAATGTCAAGGAAATTTGCCGGTTCGCCGCCATATAATTTAATCATATCCATTGTCGCCATCGCCAGGCCAGCTCCGTTTACCATGCAACCAATCGAGCCGTCGAGCCGGATATAAGTCAGTCCCTTCTCCTTGGCATCAATCTCCTTAATTTCATCTTCGGATGGCTCATTGAGTGCATGAATAACAGGCTGACGAAACAAGGCATTGTCATCAAATGTCATCTTTCCGTCGAGTGCCAGCAAATTACCGTCAGACGTTACAACAAGTGGATTTATCTCGACCAGCGAAGCGTCGGTATCAATAAATACTTTGTATAGCTTTTGAAAAAGATCAACCGCCTGGTTGACCAGTTTGAGATCATCAAAAAGGGCAAAAGCAATTTTACGAGCATAGAATTGGGCCATTCCCAGATCGGGGTCGACTGCAAACTTGAGGATTGCTTCAGGGTTGTCTTTGGCGACCTCTTCAATCTCGACACCACCTTCGCGGCTCACCATAAACACGGCGGATTTTGTGTTTCTGTCGATGGTTATTCCAGCATAAATTTCGCTTACGAACGAGACACCTTGTGCAACAAGTACCTTTTCTACAGTATACCCTTTGATGTCCATGCCTAAAATCTTCTCAGCTGCAGCTGTCGCCTCTTCGGCATTGTGAACCAGTTTAACGCCGCCGGCTTTTCCTCTTCCTCCGGTAAGAACCTGTGCTTTAACTACTACAGGAAAACCAAGCTGTTCGGCCGCTGCCTGTACTTCAGAATCAGTATAACACAACACTTCCTTCGTAACGGAAATCCCGTAACGCGATAAAATCTCTTTCGCCTGATACTCATGAATTTTCATACTCCGATTAATTAGTTCTTTTGAATTATTTTTTAATTTCGATTAACATGCTGGATTCAGAAATTACAACTACATTAACATTTTGAATTCCAAAATAGTTTTTGAATCGGAACCCTGATTTGGATTATCGGGGCAAAATAATGATTTTTGGAAAGCTTGCAACAAAATCTGTTTTATATCAGCTTTTTGTACGACAAATATGTATTCTTTTGCGCCGGAAAATTTAAAAATATGTGGTCAAAAATAATATTGCCAATCCGTTCCTATATTGTCATGATAATAGGCTTGTCGTTATATTCCTTTGGAATTACGGCATTTCTGATACCATTAAAGATTGCAGGGGGCGGAGTGACAGGGATTTCAATGCTCATTTATTATGCAACCGGATTTGGAACCGGGTATACCTATTTTATCGTCAATATATTCCTGATTATCCTGGCTATTAAAGTACTCGGCGCTAACTTTGGCATCAAAACAATTTTCAACATGTCGATCATGTCGGTATTGCTGAATGTAATGCAGAACTACATCACCGAGCCAATCCTCAACGACTTTTTCTTATCATCTGTTATCAGCGGAATCATGTGCGGAGTTGGAATCGGTCTGATTTTCAACGAAGGAGGAAGCCTGGGTGGAACTGATATCATCGCCATGATCATCAACAAATACAGGAACATCAGTCCGGGCAGGATCATCATGTACTGCGATGTTATCATTATTGCATCGTCGTTCTTCGTGCTGCATTCGGTTGAGAAGCTGGTTTACGGCTATGTTGCCATGTGGGTGGTCGCCTATTCAATTGATGCTTTCCTAACAGGCGCTCAGCAGTCGGTGCAACTGTTTATTGTCTCCGAAAAGTATGAACAAATTGCCGATTTTATTACAAAAGAATCCAGGCGCGGAATAACCATTTTTGATGGAACAGGCTGGTATACCAAACAAAATGTCAAGGTAATTATGACCGTCGTGCGAAAACGGGAATCTCCTGAAATTTTTCGCAAAATTAAAGAGCTGGACTCCAACGCATTTATATCGCTCAATTCAGTAATGGGTGTTTATGGTAAAGGTTTTGACAAACTCAAGTACTGATTATTTCCTCAAATCATTAATTTAGCCGATCATCAATCATCACGGGAATTAAATGAAACTCGCTCCGGTTTGTAAGGATGAGTTCTCCCAAAAGTGCGACAACTTCTTAAAAAAATACGGATGAACAAACGTAGGATTTATTGGATAACTGGATTAGTAATCATCGCATTAATCATATTCTTAACATTCAGATTTAACCGCTATTATCAAAAATTACCGCCACTTGGCGAAGATGTTGTGATCACTGTTCCCGAGCCGAAGTTGGTTTACGGATTGCCAGCCGATTCATTCCATATTGAGGAGAGTACAGTTGCGAGAAACCAAAATCTCTCTGACATTCTGATAGACCGTGGAGTTTCGGCGCCTGCTGTCGATCAGATTGCAAAGAATTCTGTTTCCGTTTTCGATGTCCGGAAAATGAAAGCCGGAAACCAGTATACAGTGTTTTACTCTAAAGATGAATCCAGATCTCCACTATTTCTGGCTTACCAAAACAATGGTGTGGACTATTATCTTTATTCACTCACTGATTCGTTGAAAGTGACAGCCGGTAAGCATGAAGTGATCTCCAAAAGGCAAACAATGTCGGGTGTGATCAGCTCCTCACTCTGGAATGCAATGAAAGAAAGCAATATCAGTCCTTTATTAGCTGTCGAATTATCTGATATTTATGCATGGACAATCGATTTTTTCGGCATTCAAAAAGGAGATAAATTCACTGTTATTTACGATGAAGATTTCGTGAATGGCGAGTCAATCGGACTGGGGAAAATTTATTCAGCTTCGTTTACACAAGCGGGATCAACTTTTTATGCAATTCGATTTACGCAGGAAGATGGGGATAGTTTCTTCGACGAAAAAGGGAACAGCCTGCGAAAAGCGTTTTTGAAAGCCCCATTGAAATTCTCACGCATCAGCTCCCGTTTTTCGAATAACAGAATGCATCCTGTTTTGCGAATTGCAAGACCTCACCATGGCGTTGACTATGCCGCGGCAAAAGGCACGCCCGTGGTTACGATTGGTGATGGCGTGGTACTTCAAAAAAGCTATCAGGCTGCAGGCGGAGGGAATTACTTAAAAATCAGGCATAATTCGGTATACACAACCAGCTATATGCACCTTTCAAAATTCGCTACAGGTATTAAAGCCGGAACGCGTGTAAAGCAAGGAGAAGTAATTGGATATGTTGGTTCAACTGGATTATCATCTGGCCCGCACTTAGATTTCAGGGTATATGTGGGAGGATCGGCTGTTGATCCTTTGAAAATAAAATCGGAGCCTGCAGAACCGGTTAGACCTGCCAATCTTGTTAAATTTAACACAATACGCGATTCTGTTCTGCTGATACTGAAGGTTAAGGCAATCTGAAAAGTAAGCCTTAAAGTCAAAAGAACAACAGTTCTCCGTGATTTCAATTTGGGTGATCAACTAAAAAATGGCCTTAATGTGAGATGCATTAAGGCCATTTTATCAGGATATAATCGGAGAGCGTCTCCAATTATTCCGTAACACCGTTTTTCAATTGCTTTTTAGTTTTCTCTTCCTTCAGCATCACATCGGCAACAAACTGCCGGATTTGCTGTTCATCCTCTTTTTTGCATATCAGCAAAGTCTTGTCCGATTCAACAACAATAAAATCTTTGAGGCCCTGTATTACAACTGTCTTATCGTCAGGCATCGCAATGATGCAATCATTTGTATCGTATAAAAAAACCTTGTTACCGCTTACTGCATTGTCCGCTTGATCTTTGCTGTGATTTTCGTAAAGCGATCCCCAGGTACCCAGGTCGGACCATCCAAAATCAGCACACAAAACATAAACGTTATCCGCCTTCTCCATTACTCCATAGTCAATCGAAATATTTGGACATTCCGAATAGACTTTGTTGATATAATGCACCTCATCTGAGGTGTTAATAAGCTTTTTACCATATTCAAACAAGGCATTTACTTCGGGAAGATGTTTAGCGAAAGCATTTAATATCGCCTTTGCAGACCAGATAAAAATACCGGAATTCCAATAAAACTCACCGGTTTCCAGAAATAACTCAGCCATTTTGCGGTCAGGTTTCTCAGTAAAAGTCTTCACCCTGAAAAGATTATCTTTCCCTTCAAATTCAGTCTTTTCAGCCACCTGAATATAACCATAACCCGTTTCGGGACGATTCGGCTGCAATCCTAATGTGAGCAAAACATCTTTCCCGGATACATACCGAAGTCCGTTTGTGATCTCTTCAAGAAAGTAATCCTCTTTCATGATTAAATGATCTGAAGGCGCAACAATCACATTGGCATCCGGACATTTGCTCAGAATTTTGTAGGTTGCATAACAGACGCAAGGAGCCGTATTCCGACGTAAGGGTTCAGATAAAACCTGAGATTCATTCAGTTCAGGAAGCTGACTAAGTACAAGTTCTTTGTAATTTCCGCTGGTAACCACCAAAAAATTCCCGGCAGGAATTATTCGGGAAAATCGGTCGTAAGTAAGCTGAAGTAAAGAGCGTCCGATGCCCAGAATATCTAAAAACTGTTTGGGTTTCTCTGCAGTACTCAAAGGCCAGAATCGGCTTCCAATACCACCCGCCATTATAACACAATAATTCTTAGAATTTTCCATACTATTATTTTGACTCAAAATTATGCAAATTTTCGAAATAACATACAATCGGTTTAATGTGTTATACAACCATCGGGAAAAATCGTGGTAATCTGTTGATTAAAATATTTGTATTTTTATCAGGAAATTTAAGTTGTACGGATTATTCAGACAACTCTTGAAATCGATCTGTTTTATTAATTTCAATTAATTGATTACTAGCATTAAACAAATATCAAAAGCGTGAGTGTTATTCATCATATTGGACAATACTTTTTGTTGATGGCCAGGGTTTTTAAAAAGCCTGAGAAGAATTCGATCTACTTTCATCAATTAGTCCTCGAAATTGAAAAGTTAGGAATAAATTCCATTGGGATTGTTGCAATTATCTCGGTTTTCATGGGGGGAATTATTACGCTTCAATTGACCTACAACATGGTAAGCCCTTTAATGCCTGACTACATAATCGGCCTTGGCAACCGCGACACGCTGATTCTTGAATTTTCGTCGACGGTACTAAGTCTGATGCTTGCAGGAAAGGTCGGCTCAAACATTGCTTCGGAGCTTGGGAGTATGAGGGTTACTGAACAAATTGATTCGATGGAGATTATGGGTGTTAATTCAGCATCATATCTGATTCTGCCCAAAATTATAGCCGTAGTATTCATGAGTCCCCTTCTTTTTATCATTAGTGTGACATGTGGATTATTCGGAGGCTTAATCACCGGGCCACTTTCAGGAGTTGTGACCGTGGCAACCTACATTACCGGGATTACAACCATGTTCGTTCCGTTTTACGTCTCGTTTTCAATGATCAAAACCCTTGTTTTCGGCTTCCTGATTGCTACCGTCCCAGCCTATCTTGGCTATTTTGTTCAGGGTGGTGCACTTGAAGTAGGACGTGCAAGCACCAAAGCGGTGGTAAATACCAGTATCCTTATTTTGTTTTTCGATCTTGTACTTACTCAATTGCTTTTCAAATGATTGAAATCCGAAATATTTGTAAGTCTTTCGAAGGCCGCGAAGTACTTAAGGACGTTTCCACAATTTTCGAAAAAGGGAAAACGAACCTTATTATCGGACAGAGTGGTTCAGGAAAGACCGTGTTGCTCAAGTCAATTGTTGGCCTGCTTGAAATCGAATGTGGTGAAATTCTTTTCGATGGCCGCGATACACGTCTTATGAATTTTAAAGAACAGAAACTGCTGCGGCAGGAAATCGGAATGGTTTTTCAGAACGGTGCTCTTTTTGATTCTCTGACTGTAGAACAAAACGTCCGGTTCCCAATGGATATGTTTACTGCGATGTCGATGAAAGAGAAAACATCAAAGGTCAATTTCTGCCTTGAAAGAGTAAATATTTTAAATTCCAATCACTTATACCCGGCTGAAATCTCTGGAGGGATGCGTAAGAGGGTTGCGATTGCCCGGGCCATTGCACTCAATCCAAAATACCTGTTCTGCGACGAGCCCAATTCTGGTCTCGACCCTGTAACCTCGATCCTGATTGATGCACTGATCAAGGAGATTACAGCAGAATTTGACATCACAACTATAATAAATACGCACGATATGAATTCCGTGATGGAAATTGGAGACAAAATCCTGTTCATCTCAGAAGGTTTGAAGTGCTGGGAAGGAAATAACACCCAAATTTTCAATACAAGAAATAAAAAGCTGAATGCATTTGTATTCGCTTCACCCTTTTCAAAAAAATTCAAAGAAATAAGACAAATGGAGGACGACGAATGAGATACTGTCTGATTATTTTAATGGCCATTCTGGCTTTTTCCTGTTCACATAACAAAGTCCCCAAGGGGATATTATCAGACAGAGAAATCACCCCGGTAATAATAGAGCTTCATCTGGCCGAGGCGATTTACAACCAACGGTACGCTTTGGAGATTACACGTGAGAATTATCAGGAAGACCTGTACCTCACGATACTAAAAAAATACAAGCTGGACCGGACGGTATTTGAAGCATCGGTATTATATTATGGCAAGCATCCTGATAAATACAAACCAATTTATGATGAAGTGCTGAACCATCTCAACGAAATGGAAGTAAAAGCCAAGATTAAGGACTCCATTGATGCCAGAAATCCCGTCGTGAAACCCATTTCCAATGACACGGTGGCCGTGAAAGATACGGCTCAGACTATAAAAACAGATTCCGTCGTAATAACGAAGGACTCCATCAAGTTATTGGATGTTAAGTCAAAGACGAACAAAATAATCCGAAATAAAAACCGGGTACCAAAGAACGGCGCTAAAGATTCTGCGCAGGTTATAAAATAGCTGATATGCGTAAATTATCAGCACATTATATCATCACCGGAACCGGTGCTGTTCTCGTAAAAGGGATTATCATTCTGTCCGACGACGGTACCGTAATTGATATCATTGATACAAAAGGGGAACTCGATGAGATGGCCAATGTTGAGTTTTACAGCGGTGTCCTCATCCCCGGATTCGTGAATGCCCATTGTCATCTCGAGTTATCACACTTACGGAACGTATTCCCGGAAAAGACGGGATTACCCGGTTTCCTGAAAAATGTGGTCGAACTACGTAATCTGGAAGAAAGCAGGGTGATTGAAGCCGCACAAAAAGCCGATTTTGAGATGTTTAAAAACGGAGTTGTGGCGGTAGGTGATGTTTCGAATACCAGCACTACCTTTCAGCTGAAATCGAAATCAAGAATAGCTTATCACACATTTATTGAAGCACTTGGCTTTTCACCGCAGCGAGCTGAAAAAGCTTTCGCATGGGCAAAGTATTGTTTCGAAGATGCACAATCATATGGATTAAGCGCGTCAGTAGTTCCACATGCGCCTTATTCGATCTCCAAAGAACTGTTTGATAAGATTGCTGAATTTGCGGTCATTCAACAATCCATTTTATCCTTGCATAGTCAAGAATCTTCCGAAGAAGATGATTTATATTTTTCAGGCGATGGAGAAATCGTCCGGCACCTGACTGAGAACCTTGCCCTTGATCTGTCATTTTTTAAACCTACCGGAAAAACAGCACTTGAAAGTGTAATTAACTGGTTACCTAAGGAAAACAAACTCCTGCTTGTCCACAATATCCGTACCCGGCAAAAAGATATTGACCTGATAGCAAAAACAAGGTCGTTGAATAAAACATGGTTTGTACTTTGTCCCGGTTCAAATCTTTACATCGAAGACCGGCTCCCTGATATTGACCTTTTCCGGCGAAATAAGCTTCAGATTTGCATTGGAACCGACAGTCTCTCGTCGAACCACCAGCTTTCGATGCTTGCAGAAATAAAAACCATTCAGGCTAACTTTCCTTCAATTCCATTGGACGAAATCGTAACCTGGGCCACACGTAACGGAGCAGAAGCACTGGAATTGAGCGATTGGGCAGGTACCATTGAACGAGGGAAGAAACCAGGCATCAACCTGATCACCGGGATGGATTTGCAGCATCTTCAATTGCTGCCTCAGTCTAAAGTAAAAAGGTTGATTTAATTGATTACTTTTCGGTACGGAATTAACTTTATAAATTTTACAGATTATTGCATGTCGACTTTTCTTTTTGATCAAACGATATTTGGACCAATCAATAGCCGAAGATTAGGCATTTCTTTGGGAATTAATTTACTTCCAAACGATTCGAAACTTTGCTCTTTCGACTGCATCTATTGCGAATGCGGATGGAACCCCGAGAAGGGAACAGTAAAAGCGATTCTTCCAACCCGAAATAAGGTAAAAAGAATGCTCCGGGAGAAAC
>Ga0209724_1003765_pt1 | contig 12229 bp, 15 predicted proteins | sample grotaG_FD_184143 | JGI IMG/M metagenome (GOLD analysis project Ga0209724, IMG submission 184143) | Glacier valley bacterial and archeal communities from Borup Fiord, Nunavut, Canada, to study Microbial Dark Matter (Phase II) -... | ecosystem: Environmental > Aquatic > Freshwater > Ice > Glacier ... | reverse complement strand
CGGCAACATTGCCGGTGTTATCGTCCGGTCGGGAACGATCACGCGCAACGCGAAAGCACGGGTTATCCGCGAAGGAGTCGTCATCGCCGACAATCTCGCGATCGACTCGCTGCGTCGTTTCAAAGATGACGTCACCGAGGTTCGCACGGACTTCGAGGCCGGCATCGGCCTCGGCAAGTTCAACGACATCCAAATCGGCGATGAGATCGAGACAATTGAGATGAAGGAAAAGGTTCGGGTCTAGCGGTGGATGCGGGCCGGGGTGTTGTCTCCGGCCCGCATCCGGCGGCCTCCCACGCTCGGTCGCTGCCAGGCCCAACCAGCGGGCCGGAACCAACACCCCGGCCCGCATCGTCGACCACGCGAAAGCAAGACGTAGAACAACAGGAGTACAGCATGGTTGACGCAGCACGCGCGGCGAAAATGGCCGACCGCATCAAGGTGATCGTGGCGAAGACGCTCGAGCGCGGGGTCAAAGACCCTCGGCTGGGCTTCGTGACGATCACCGATGTCAAGGTCACGGGCGACCTGCAGCACGCTTCCATTTTCTACACGGTGTACGGCTCCGACGAGGAGCGCGCAGACACCGCAGCGGCGCTCAAGTCGGCGACCGGGATGCTGCGCAGCGAGGTCGGCAAGAACATCACCGCGCGGCTAACGCCGAGCCTGGAGTTCATCGCGGACGGCATCCCGGAGAACGCTGCTCTCATCGAATCCCTACTCACCGAAGCCGCCGCGCGCGACGCTGCGGTCGAGTCGCTCAAGAAGACCGCGCAGTACGCGGGCGACGAGGATCCGTACGTCAAGCCGCGCGTGATCACGGATGACGAAGACGACGAGTCCGGCGAGGACGACGCGCGCTGAGCCTGAGTGATGAGCTTCGGATCGGCCCTTACCCGAGCGCCCGGATCAGCAGCAATAGCCAGATCGGGTTGAGCAACACGCTCACCACCAGCAGCACGATCGCGAGCGCCTTGCGGGGCGACCATGCGATCCACGGTGCGGCGGCGATCGTGGTGACGACCCCTACGCCGATGTTGACGTAGGAGAGAGTGAGCACGCGGTCGCCGGATTCGACGTTGAGAGCGGCGAGTTGCAGTCCGATCACGACAAGCATCCCGGTGAGGCCCACCAACGCGACGAGACGGGGGATCAGGGGCGAATGCATGGCCAGAATCTTATTTGAGTAGCCGTGACAGTACCCGGTCGGCGAGAGGCTTGCCCCCGGTCTGGCAGGTCGGGCAGTACTGAAACGTCGAGTCGGCGTAAATCACCTGCCGCACGGTGTCTCCGCACACCGGGCACGGCAGTCCGGTGCGGCCGTGCACCTGGAGGTTGGACTTCTTCTCCGCCTTGAGTTCGGATGCCGCGAGTCCGTCTGCGCGAGCGATGGCCGAGCCTAGAGTCGATTGCATCGCGTCGAAGAGGGTGGCCACGTCATCCTGAGACATCGCGGCGGGCTTGAACGGTGACATCTTCGCTGCATGCAGGATCTCGTCCGAATAGGCATTGCCGATCCCGGCGATCGTGGATTGGTCGCGCAGCACGCCCTTAATCTGCGCGCGACCCTTCGTGGCGAGGATGCGGCCGAGAGCGTGAGCAGTGAAGCTTGGCCCGAGCGGGTCTGGCCCCAACGTCGCGACCCTCGGAACCTCCCACGCACTTCGCACGATCCAGAGAGCGAGGCTCTTCTTGGTGCCGGCCTCGGTGATGTCCAGCCCGGAACCGGCGGGAAGTTCGTCGTCGCCGAGCATGATCAGGCGCGCGGCGATCGGCCCCGCGCCGGGGCGTTTCGCGACCGCGGGAGCGGCGGCCCGCCAGCGGATCCAGCCGGCGCGCGCAAGATGGAACACGAGATGTATGGGCGCATCGTTCGACGAGTCGAACTCGAGGTCGAGGAACTTGCCGTGCTGGCTCACGGCGCGCACGGTGCGCCCGTCCAGTGCCGCGACCGGCGGGTCGAATGTCTTGAGTGCCACGAATGAGACGATGTCGAGCCGCTTTACCGCATGGCCGATGAGTCTCGAGCCCAGGTCCGCCACGAGCGCGTGGACTTCGGGTAACTCGGGCACGAATCCAGTCTCGGGCCGGCGCGGGTCGGTGTCCAGCGTCGAGGACTAGTCGGGCAGCCCGATTCCCTCGGACCCGACGACGGCGAGCCCGTCCGTGAGCAATCCCGCCAGTGCCCGATCGTATTGAGCGTGGTCGGGCCAGACCGTGCGAAGGTCCGCGGGCAGTACCGGAACCTCGCTGTGGCGCAGCGCCGCCATGATGAGCCCGCGCACCTGGCGGTCGCTGCCCTCGAACCTCTTCTGAACCGCGGCTCGCGGACCGTCGTAGTCGGGGTAGCCCGCTGCGCGCCAAGCGCACTGAGCCGCGAGCGGGCAGTCATCGCAGCGCGGGGAACGCGCGGTGCACACGAGCGCGCCGAGCTCCATCATTCCCGCATTGAAGAGTCGAGCATCCGGAAGTGACTCGGGCAGTAGTTCTTCCATCGCCGCGAGATCGCGGCGTATTGACGGAGGTGCGGCGACAGCTTGGCCGAGTACCGCGCGAGCGATCACGCGCCGCACGTTGGTATCGACCACTGGATGCCGCTCGCCGTACGCGAAGGCGGCGACGGCTCGAGCGGTGTAGTCGCCGATCCCGGGCAATGCTAGAAGCTCGTCGACCGATGATGGCACGACTCCGCCGTGAAGTTTGGTTATCTCGACGGCCGCGGCATACAGGTTGAGCGCCCGCCGCGGATACCCGAGCCGGTCCCACGCGCGAACCGCCTCGGCGGGCGGGGAGGAGGCGAGCGCAGCCGGAGTGGGCCAACGGTCGAGCCACTGCCTGAGGCGCGGGATCACGCGAACCACCGGCGTCTGCTGCAGCATGATCTCGCTCACGAGGATGCCCCAGGCACCGAATCCGTCGGCGCGCCACGGCAGGTCGCGGGCATTCACTGCGAACCAGTCGTTGACGGCCCGGGCGATACTCACCACTCAAACCTAGACTGGCTCGTGCGCGCCACTCGCCTCAGAACCGCGCGACTACCTCGTCGGGCGCGAGGAACACGCCAGATTTCTCGACCTCGTGTACGAGTTCAACGAGTTGAGTATTGACGGGAGCGGTGCGACCGATGCGCTGAGCGGCACGCACAACCGCGCCGTTGAGGAAGTCAATCTCGGTGGGTTGACCCCGTCGCACGCTCTGCAAGGTCGAACCCGGGTTCGGCGTCTTGCCGATTCCCGCCCGCAAGAGCAGCGGAAGCAGTTGTCCGAGGGCAAGCGGCGCAGCTGCGAACAACCCGATGCCCCGCGGTCCAAGCCCTTGCAGCGCTGCGAACCGCACTCGACTCTTCCGGCCGATCCGAACCTGCTCGCGCATGCTCGCCGTCATGATGCGGCGCAAGGGTCGGTTCGAAATGACGTCTTGCGTGCTCAAGCCCGTGATAGCGGGGAGGGCGTTGACCTGGTTGACGAGCAATTTCGTCCACTGGGCGCCGACGAAATTCTGGGTGAGAACTGTCGGTATCGCCTCGGTCAGAGCCCGGGTGACGTAGCGCGCCGGGACGTCATCCTCGCCCACTACCCCCACGTAAAGCGGCCCCGCGGTGGTGACCCGGATCTCGCCGGGGGAGAGGTATGAGCTCGCGAACACCGCGAGCCCGCCGACGATGTCTGACCGGGGGGCCGCGGCTTGCGCGTTGGCGATGCTGTCGAGTCCGTTCTGGATCACGAGCACCGGGGTGTTGCGCATGATGAGCTGGTTGTCGCGGATTGCTTCGACGGCGTCCTGAGCCTTGGTCGTAACGATCACGAGCTCGGGCCCCCGGGTCAACAGTTCGTTGGCCTCGACGTCGGCAACATAGTCACCAAAAGCCCCGGTGAGCCGGAGGCTATGCTCGCGAATCGCCTCGAGGTGGTCCCCGCGAGCGGTCACCTCGACCTCGTGGCCGGCCCTCACGAGGAGTGCGGCGATGGCGCCACCGACCGCACCCGCACCGACGACGCCTACCCGCATGCTCAGATACTAGGGGCGGCGTGCTCCTCGGTCCGGGACGCGCGCCCGGCGGGCAGAGCGAAGGCGATGACTGCCGAGAGCGCGAGTACGCCGGCGCCCACGAAGACGGCGGTGAGTACGGCGATACCGAGGGCAACCCCGATCTCGCGCAGCGTCGAGTTGGTGCCGCTCGCCTTAGCGTGTTCGTCGGGCTTTATGGTTGCCAGGACGGCTGTGGAGATCGGGGCGAGGACGAGCCCCGTCCCGATTGCCGCGAAGATGAATGCGGGCAACAGGGCGAGATAGGCAACCGTCGCGGTCATGGTCGAGGCGAACCAGAACAGTCCGGTTGCCTGGAAGGTGAGCCCGAGGATGATGAGCAGTCGTGTGCAAACTCGGGGAGCGATGAGTCCCGCAAGCGGTGCGATCACCATGGGCGCCATGGTCCACGGCATCGTCATGAAGACGGCCTGAAGGGGCGAGTAGCCCTGCACGACCTGAAGGAATTGGATCAGGATGAAGATCGATCCGAAGACACCGAAGCTGAAAGTGAGTCCGATGATGTTTGCCACCGAGAAGCTGCGGTCTCTGAACAACCGCAGCGGCAGTGGTGGCGCCGGGGTGCGGCTCTCCCAGTAGACGAACGCGATCGACAGCGCGCCACCGGCGATGAGCGAGCCCATGACCTCGAGGCTGCTCCAGCCCGCGTCGTTCCCGTGCATGATCCCGTACACGACACCGAGCACTCCCAGACCGACCAGGAATAGGCCGAAGACATCGGCACACAATTTCGCACCGAAGCTGTTGGGCAGTGCGATGAGGGCGAGCGGGACGAGAGCGACGCCGAGGCCAGCAATGCCGCCCCAGATGCCGATCGCGAGCGGCCGGTACTTTGTCGCGACCGAACCAACGAGGAGAGTGAGCGAGAGCGGCATGATCGCGGCTCCACCGAAGCCCTGCACTGCCCGGGCGAGGATAGGCATCCACGGCTCGGTGCTCAGTGCCGAGAACACAGACGCGACGTGAGCACGATGATCCCGCCCACGAATGCCGTGCGCCGACCGAACCGATCGCCGAGCGCCGCCGCCATGAGGATGAAGCTCGCGAAACTCAGGGTGTACGCGTTGACGAACCATTGCAGTTCTTCGACGGTCGCACCGAGATCCAGCCGAATCGTCGGCAGCGCGCTCGTCACGACGAGGTTGTCGAGCGTCGACACGAACATCGGCAGGGAGGCCGCGATGATCGCGACCCAAATCGGAATCGCGCGGGGGATTCGCGCTGCTGGTGCGAATGCGGGGGCCTCGAGGATCTGGGTAGTGGCTCTCTCCGGGGACGATGATCGAGGATTGTTGTAATCGAATGATTACTTAGCGTCAATAGTTATTGACTGATAACATGTCAAGCGTGAGTCTCCACGACGCTATCCATCATCGCTCGCGCATGAAATCCGAGGATCGGCGCGAGCTGATTGTGGATGCAGCGCTCGGGGTTTTCGGCGACTTCGGGTACATCGGGGCGACAACTGATCAGGTGGCACGAGCCGCCGGGGTCAGCCAGCCATACGTCGTGCGGATGTTTGGCTCGAAGGAGCGTTTGTTCCTCGAAACCCTCGATCGCGCGGTGGCTCGGCTCCGCACCGCGTTCCGCGTTGCCATCGCAGACACCGAGAACCCGATGGGCATTCAGGAGCGCGTCGGCCGCGCCTATGTCGATCTCGTGTCCGACCGCGGATTGCTCCTGACGATGATGCACGCGTTCGTGATGGGCAGCGACCCCGCGCTCGGCCGAGCGTCGCGCGAGTGCTTCCTCGGCGTGTACACCCTCCTCCGTGACGAGGCCGGGTTCACTCCGGCCGAGGTACACGGGTTTCTCGCACAGGGCATGCTCATCAACACCCTCGTAGGGGTTCGCATGAGCGATGACTTCGAAACCAATCCGATCGCGGCGGAGTTGCTCCAGACCGCCTTGCCGCAGAAGCTCGATGTCGTGCTCGCGCTCGGCGCCGAGCAGCGAGCCGAGGCGCAGTGAGCGCCGCACCGCGCAATCCCACGAGCGGTGTGCTCCTCGTCGACAAACCAGCCGGGATCACGAGCCATGACGTTGTGGCTCGAACCCGCAAGTTCATTGGCACTCGCAAAGTCGGGCACGCCGGAACGCTTGATCCGATGGCAACGGGCCTCCTCGTTCTCGGGATCAACAACTCGACTCGGCTGCTGACCTGGGTGGTGGGCCTCGACAAGGAGTACACAGCGACCATCCGTCTCGGCGCGTCGTCGACGACGGATGACGCGGAGGGCGAGCTCTCGCCGCCCGCGAACCGCGCAGCGCTTGCCGCCGTCACCGACGCCGCGCTCGCCGACGGGATCGCGCGGCTCACCGGTGCGATCAGCCAGCGCCCGAGCAGCGTGAGCGCCATCAAGGTCGATGGCAAACGTGCGTACACGCTCGCGCGCGAAGGGGCAGAGGTTGTGCTCGAGGTGCGAAGCGTGACCGTTCACGCCTTCGAGGTGCTGGGTGTTCGGCGCGGGGAGTGGATCGACGTGGACGTGCAAGTCGAATGTTCGTCGGGGACATACATCCGAGCCCTCGCCCGTGATCTCGGGGAGTTTCTCACCGTTGGGGGGCACTTGACGGCTTTGCGTCGCACTCGGATCGGACCGTTCGGGGCGGCCGAGGCAGTGCCTATCGGCGAAGAGATGGTCAATGATCTGGTCAGTCCGGCCGAGGCTGCCGGCCGGCTTTTCACCGCGCTGCCCCTGAACGACGAGCAAGCGATTGACCTCGCCAACGGCAAACGCATCCAGCTTCACCCGCTGAGCGGGATCCAAGCGGCCGTTGCACCCGACGGTCGCCTAGTGGGGCTACTCGAGGTCGTCGAGGGTCGAGCAAGAGTTCTCGTGAATTTCCCGGCGGATCTGCCTGCGACGAGTGGGGTGACCCCATGATTGGGTGGTTCACGATTGTCCAGATTGTGGTCGCGGTACTCGCGGCGCTGACGTGCCTGGTTGTGAGTCTCACTGGCCGCCAGCCCAACGATCTCACGCTCGCGGTCGTCGCAGCCGTCGAGCTGTTGCTCATCGCACAGGTCGTCGTTGCCCTGATCGCCCCCGCCACCGGCAACACACCGACCGGCAATGTCCTTGAGTTCTGGGTCTACCTCGTGTCAGCCGTCATTATCCCGCCTGCGGCGGTCTTTTGGGCACTCACCGATCGCGAGCGCTGGAGCACCCTCATTCTCTCTGTGGCGTGTTTCGCGATCGCGGTGATGGTCTTCCGCATGTCGCAGATCTGGTTCGCACACTGACCTAGGCTGTATTTCCATGGAACCCGCACGCTCCACTCGCTCAATCGGCCTTGGCAGAGTTCTGATTACCGTCTACGCGATCCTCGCGCTTGCCGCGACGGCGCGATCGGTGGTCCAGATTGCCACCAAATTCCACGTTGCGCCAGTGGCATATCTGCTGTCCGGGCTTGCCGGGCTTGTCTATATCCTCGCCACGATCGCTCTTCTCGGTAAGGGAGACCGGTGGTACCGTGTCGCGTGGATCACGATTGTCTTCGAATTTGTCGGTGTCGTGGTCGTCGGCACCGTCAGCCTTGTCGATCCGATGCTCTTCCCGTCAGATACGGTGTGGTCGTACTTCGGGCGCGGGTACCTCTTCATTCCGCTCGTGCTGCCGATCCTCGGGATGCTATGGCTGTACCGGAATCGGCCGCCCGCGATCGAAAGCACGAATGAAGGCTGATATGCAGCGGTTCTTCTCGATCGGCGACGTGCCGCCCCAGTTTGGTCCGAGTGCCATCACGATCGGGAAATTCGATGGCGTCCACGCGGGGCACCGCGAAGTCATTGCTCGGCTTCGATTAGCAGCCGCGCAGCGGGGGCTCATGTCCACAATCGTGACATTCGATCGCAATCCGCTCAGCCTTCTCGACCCCGAGCGGTGTCCAGTACCGCTCGTCAGCGTCACCCAGAAACTCGACCTGATAGAGCGCGCCGGCATCGATGCGACGCTCGTGCTCCCGTTTGATCGACGGCTCAGCGAGCTCACCGCCCAGCAATTCGTTCAGATCATCTTGGTGAGCGGGCTCCACGCAGCTCTCGTGCTCGTGGGAGCCGACTTTCGGTTTGGGGCGCACGGCGTCGGCGACATCCAGTTGCTGCGCGAGCTGGGTCTCACGCACGGGTTCGAGGTTGAGGTGATTGACGACATTGCCGACGGGGACGGTGCGCGCGTGTCATCCACTCGCATTCGCGCGTTGCTGGTCGAGGGCCGGGTTCGGGATGCCGCGAGTCTCCTCGGTGCGCTGCCGACGATTCGCGGAACTGTCGTTCACGGCGAGCAGCGCGGACGAACGCTCGGCTACCCGACGGCGAATCTTTCGCGTGACGCCGAGGGATTCCTCCCGACCGACGGGGTCTACGCGGCGTGGCTGACCGCAGAGGGCGTGCGGTACCCCGCGGCCGTATCGATCGGAAACAACCCGACCTTCGAGGGAATCCCGGACCATCAGGTCGAAGCACACGCGATCGACGTCTCGCTTGACCTGTACGGCAAGGTCATCGAAATTGGGTTTGTTGAACACATCCGGGGAATGCGCAAGTTCTCCAGCACCGATGCACTAACCGAACAGATGGGTGCAGACGAGCAGCGCATCCGCAGCGTTCTCGGCGCAACTGACTGACACACGGCTCTCGCGACTAGCGTTATGACACGAGTCGAGCACGGTGAATCAGAGCAACGGCACCAATCAGTGGACCATCACCGGATAGCGCGCAGGCGACAACCCGCACTTTCGCGACAAACCGGAACGGTGCGCGCTCGGCGATGGCATCGCGAATGAAGCCGAACAGGTCGGGTGTCACGTGCGAAAATCCTCCCCCGATCGCGACGACATCAAGGTCAACTAGCGCGGTCGCCGATGCGATCGCCTGCCCTATTGCGCGTCCGCAGCGTTGCACCGCGGCACGGGCCACCTCGTCACCGCTCGCGTAGCTCGCTGCATGCTCCTCGCCCGACGACCCTGCCCAGCCCTCGCGTCGCGCCCAAGCCACGGTCTGTGGCCCGGATGCGACGGCCTCGACGCATCCGATCCCGCCGCACAGGCATTTCTCGTCAAACCCCCCGACCTCGACATGACCGATGTGGCCGGCATTGCCCGTTGGCCCGGCAACGGCCCTACCGCCCAATACCAGTCCACCGCCGATACCGGTCGACACGACCATGCCCATGAGGTTCTCGACGCCTTGACCCGCGCCGATCCAGTGTTCGGCGAGCGTAATGCACTCGCCGTCCATGCGCAGCACGACCGGGAGACCGGGAACAAGACGCGCGACCTCGTCGCGCAGCGGGTAACCTCGCCACGCGGGCAGATTCAGCGGGGACACGAGCCCGTCGTTGACAGCGATCGGGCCGGCGCTGCCGATGCCGACCCCTGTCAGTCGTGCGGATGAGGGCAGGGTGGCGACAGCGTGAGACACGACGCGGGCGACGCTCGCGAACAGCTGATCGGAGGTCGATTCACTGCCCGTTGGCGCTCTAAACCGGCTACCGGCTAGAAGGTCCCCGCGTGAGTCCACCTGTGCAGCTTCAACCTTGGTGCCACCGAGATCCACGCCAAGTGCATAGGTGTGACTCTGTGACGAAGATGCCATCCGCACACTCTATTGCGCGTGCGATCGCTGCACAGCGCGCCCCGGCCGGAGTCGCGGTGGTCGGTCGTACAGTGTCCTCGTGGATGTGGCCCCGCTGATCATCGAGAGCGACTTCGAGTTCTCGCCTGCCATCGTCTGGGATGCGCTCACGGACCCCGAACTTGTGTCCGGGTGGCTCGCCCTCGCGACGATCACTCCTGAGCTCGGCGGGGAATACACGCTTTCCTGGGCGTACCCGAGCGGTGCCCAGGCGTTGTCGGGTCGCATCACGCAGTTTGAGCCGGACCGTATGCTCAGGGTCACCAACGCGGCAGACGGGGAACTCCTCGCGGAGTTAACCGAGTTTGCGGGCGGACTCAGGGGCACAAGTACGCGGTTGCGAGTCACTCAAACGACTGGTTCGGCTAAGGCAACCGCGCAGGCCATACGAGCGGACTGGCTGACCGCATTCGATCAACTCGACGGCCTCCTGCGCGGGCATCCCGTCGACTGGCCGGCGTGGGACCGCGACTACCGTGAGGCGTGGTCACGGCACTTCCGCGAGGTTCGCAACACGACCGCATGACAGGCGTCCTCGGTGAGTTCGTTGCCCGCAGATAGAGTTGAAGAGTGAACGCATTACCGGGTATCAACGTCGTGACGTCGGGCCGTGCCATTGTGAGTACGGCTTTGGCCCCCGCTGAACGTGCGCTCGGCGTTCTGGGCGGCGATCTCACGGAGCGCAGCTTGCGGCTTCATCTCGAAGGCCTTCCCGGAGTCGACGCCGTCGGCCTTGAGGAGCGCGCGGCAGCCCTTGGCACCCGTTCGATCAAGACAACATCGAAGGCGTGGGCGCTCAACACAATCATCCGACTCATCGACCTGACGACTCTTGAGGGAGCGGACACCCCGGGCAAAGTGAGTTCTCTTGTCGCTAAAGCGCTCACCCCCGACCCGAACGATGCATCAGTCCCGCGCGTCGCGGCCGTGTGTGTTTATGGCGACATGGTTCCCGCGGCCGTTACGGCGCTCGGAGCCGCCCACGGAGACCCCGATGCGGGGCTCGTGAGTGTCGCGGCGGTTGCGACCGCCTTCCCGAGCGGTCGTGCCTCGCTTCGAGTCAAGCTCGCCGACACCGAAGACGCCGTCGCGGCGGGAGCCGATGAGATCGACATGGTCATCGACCGCGGCGCCTTCCTCGCGGGCAACTACGGTCTCGTCTTCGACCAGATCGTCGCGGTGAAGGACTCATGTCGCCGTGCTGATGGAACCTTTGCCCACCTCAAGGTGATCCTCGAGACCGGCGAGCTGAACACCTATGACAACGTCCGCAAGGCATCATGGCTGTCGATTCTTGCGGGCGGCGATTTCATCAAGACCTCGACGGGCAAGGTCACCCCTGCCGCGACGTTGCCCGTCACGCTTCTCATGCTTGAGGTCGTGCGTGACTGGTACCGGCTCACGGGCGAGCGGATCGGGGTCAAGCCGGCCGGCGGCATCCGCACCTCGAAAGACGCGATCAAGTACCTCGTCACGGTCGCCGAGACCGTGGGGGAGCACTGGCTGCAGCCACATTTGTTCCGTTTCGGTGCATCAAGCCTGCTCAACGACGTGCTTCTGCAACGCCAGAAACTCACCACCGGCCGCTACTCCGGCCCCGACTACGTGACGGTTGACTGATGTCAGATCTATCGAAGACCCCGAGCTTTCTCGACTACGCGCCCGCGCCCGAGTCGACGTCGATACTGCATCTCAAGAAGAGCTATGGACTCTTCATCGATGGGGAATTCGTCAAGGGACACGGCGCTCCGTTCTTGACAATCTCACCTTCGAGCGAGCAGAAGATCGCCGAAATCGCGAATGCCAACTCCCGGGATGTCGATGTCGCGGTCGCGGCCGCGCGCAAAGCCTACGACCGCACGTGGAGTCGCATGAGCGGCGCAGACCGAGGCAAGTATCTCTTCCGGATCGCTCGTCTAGTGCAGGAGCGGGCCCGGGAACTCGCCGTCGCCGAGAGCCTCGACAACGGCAAGCCGATCAAGGAATCGCGGGATGTCGACGTCCCTCTCGTCGCGGCTTGGTTCTTCTACTACGCGGGCTGGGCCGACAAGCTCGACTACGCGGGTCTCGGGCCGAACCCGAAGGCCCTCGGTGTCGCGGCTCAAGTGATCCCCTGGAACTTCCCGCTCCTGATGCTCGCGTGGAAGGTTGCTCCCGCTCTTGCCGCGGGCAACACGGTTGTGATCAAGCCCGCGGAGACGACGTCGCTGTCGGCGATGATCTTCGCCGAGATTCTGCAACAAGCCGACTTGCCGGCCGGTGTCGTCAACATCATCACGGGGGCGGGTGACACGGGTGAGGCCCTCGTCAACCACCCAGACGTCAACAAGGTCGCCTTCACGGGCTCGACGGCGGTGGGTCGTGCGATCGCGAAGTCAACCGCGGGCAGCGGCAAGAAGCTCACTCTCGAGCTCGGTGGCAAGGCCGCCAATATCGTCTTCGACGATGCGCCGATCGACCAAGCGATCGAGGGAATCGTCAACGGAATCTTCTTCAACCAAGGCCACGTCTGCTGTGCCGGGTCGCGATTGCTCGTGCAGGAGA
>Ga0209724_1003762_pt1 | contig 12237 bp, 8 predicted proteins | sample grotaG_FD_184143 | JGI IMG/M metagenome (GOLD analysis project Ga0209724, IMG submission 184143) | Glacier valley bacterial and archeal communities from Borup Fiord, Nunavut, Canada, to study Microbial Dark Matter (Phase II) -... | ecosystem: Environmental > Aquatic > Freshwater > Ice > Glacier ... | reverse complement strand
GTAGCTCCAGCTTCGGCTGAACTCCGACCAACTGTAGTAATTATAGGTACCGAAGCCGGGGTCGGCCACATAAATACCACCTTCGTTGTAACTATAGATAGTAACAGTATGTTCAAAGGGCATTAAAAGGAAAGATTTGTCTTCAGATTGGGCTGTGAAGGGGTTGGCGTAAGTTAGCCCACCTGAAATCCAGGCTACTACCGGGCGACCCAGAGAGACTTCCTCTTTGATAGAGTCAATTCCAGCCCAGAGTAGTTTGGTGTTAAAACCTCTGGTTTCCAGGTAGCGGGCAATTGGTTCAGGGTAAATTCCATAGTTGGTAGTACCACCCCAGGCACTATCAATATTACCTCGAAATCCTAAATGAGGATTAGCGTTGGTGGGAATAGCCTTGATAAATTCTGCCTCGCTAATTTGAATACCCCAGCGCGCCACTGCCGCACGAGTAGCAGCATATTCACAACTAAGATAATGTTGTTGGGCAAAAACGGGCATATTCTCAATCTGACTGGTCGTTGGTACAACAGGCGCGGCCCAGGTCGGGCGTACATCAATTACACTGGTTACCAAAGCTAGTAAAATTAAGCAACTCGAAAATAAACGCCACCTGGATAGCTTTGCAGGTTTAAATGTTCTCAACGCTGCCATTTGTTCTTTTACTCCTATCCCATCTTTGAGCTGTAAAAACAGTGGGATTTTATAAATAAGCCTATTACTATGGGCAATAGTATTGAATAATATTTCTAGCTGATAACCTAGAATAGATATACCATCAAAGCCAAAGCCTGATGACAATTAGACTAATTACGCCACAAAATATCCCGGTTGCACTTTGAGTAAGTACAAATGGTCAGTTACGTTGGTAGACAGCAGGGTAATCCTGATCAGGTAACGTTAATCAACATCATCAAACCACCGCCACCAGCTTCTTCGACATTATTGTTGACGGTGTGATGCGGAATGTGACAATGAATCAGCCATTTTCCGGGCTGTCGAGCTTCCCAAATGATATCGTAACGTTCGCCAGGGCCGACATTAACGGTATCCTTTTGAATTTGAGCGGCGGCTGGTACGGGATTGCCATCAGTTTCTATAATCGTAAATGGGCCACCGTGAATGTGCATTGGATGCACGAAATTATTGTTGCTACCAATAAAACGTATCCTGACTTTTTGCCCAACTTTCATGTTTATGGTGTCGGTGGCAGGATAAGCCTTGCCATTGATAGTGAAAAAGTTCGGCAATGCTCCTTCCATCAACATCGCTGGATAGGTCAATCCCTCTCTTTCGAGCCATTCCTGAAGCTGGATGGTATACTCCAGATCGTAGGCTGGCTGGCTGGCTGGTGTAGTTTTAGGGTCAACAATTAAGGCTCCATATAATCCTAATGCCTGTTGGCGGTCAGGTTCTTTATGAGGATGATAAAAGTAAGTTCCGGCTTGCTGAACTGTAAACTCATAAGTGAATTTTTGTCCTGGCTCAATCGGCTTCTGGGTGATGTCAGCCGGGCCGTCCATCGCATTTGGCAAAATTAGACCGTGCCAGTGAATAGTAGTGGCTTCTGGCAGGTTGTTGGTTACATTGAAGCGTACCTGGTCACCTTGCGTTATGCGAATTCGTGGTCCTGGCACCTGCCGATTATAGGCGTAGGCCGCCACCTGTTCATATGGAAGAATATTCCACTTGATTACCGAAACATCCAGGTCAAAAACTTTAACCCCATTTTCCAACCGGGGCATTAGGGGTTGGTCGCCACGAGCCTCAGCCGGGGCGGTATAGCTGACCTTACGCAAATCCACCGCCGCCATATCTTTCATTGATTGGGGCGGGGTATCCCAGCTCTGGATCATCCCAGGCGGCATGATTACCCCCTCAACATCTTTAGCACTGGTGTTAAGATTAACGTTCAAAGCCGAGAATATCAGGGAGGCAGCTAAGGCCATTACCGAAATCAAACCAACTATAAAGATTTGAGGGCCAGTGGCGGTGGGCTGCATGTTCATGTTGGCGTGTTGGCCGCCCTGCATCTTCATGTCATCAGACTGCTGCTGATCCTCACTTTGCATAGCCATGTTCATACCAGTGTGCGAGCCGCCATCAGTTTTAGCCATATTCATTTTATCTTTTGAGTGACCGCTATGCCTCGGTGTTTTCGTTTCGGGTTTAGTGTCACTACTTCGGTCAGGCATATTCATAGCAGCGTGAGATTGCCCTTCCTTTCCCTCCATTTTCATTTTTGGTTGGTCTTGCTCTGACGCGGCTGGCGGGGGGTTATTCTGGGGTACTTTATCCGCTGGCTTGTCCGACATTGGGTGGTCTTGCACAGTTATACTCCTTTTGCCTCAAAACCTGGTGGATTTGTTTCGAGGTTAGCGGCACTGTTTGACGGCTGCGCTTCAGCCGCCATAGTGTGACCGGGCTTCATTTGTTTATTAGGGGCCTTTTGTCCGGTCTGAGCTGGTTTGCGAACGGTGGTCAAGCCGTGTTTTAATTTAGTGCTGACCAACCAGACGTTCATTGGATAAGCAGTGAAATAACCAACTATTACCGCGAACGACATTGCACCCCAGAAAACCAGTTGGGTTGGGTCCATGGCCCGCATATCACGCCCCATCATCAAAAAGATCATTGTTGGAAACATCCCGGCCATCATAGTGTTCATCGAAAAAAATTCTGGCAAAAAGGAGCGACGTAAAGCACTCAGATAGCTACCACCCATACTGTTTTTCATAAAGAGTGCCTGGAAAATAAACAGCCCGAAGCCGAAACCAGCGGTGTATTCGATAATCAAGTCCAACCACATCGGCAAGCCCAGCAACCCGGTAATAGTAGCCGCTAGGATGATACCAGTAGCATCACCCGCGACACAATGAACGGTTGAACCCAGCGCCTGTCTCCACAGGGGCTTAATATATTGCTCGTGCTGGCCGGGGCTGGGTTCTTTGTCGGACATTATATATAACAGCACCGCTACTGGCCCCATGTAAAGGGTAACTAATAGCCAGCCCCATTTTTGCACCACTGTTTCCGGGTTGTTCATTATAAAGTTGTCATAAGCTATATAAATAACCGACAAGGCTGTTAGAATAAACCAACCAAGTAAAACCACTTCCGTCCAGGTTAATGGCCCTAAGCCTGGAATGCTTATAGGAGACATGTTGTAACTCCTTTATTGTTTTAAAAAGCAACGACTAATTTGTAGTTTACTAAGCATAAATACTACTGTCAATAGTAGGCAGCGTTTTACCCAAAGCTTGCATTTCTGGAAAATTTTGTCCCTGACTTTTAGAATATTTTGCCAATAGCCGGGGCAAACTTCTGCAAGATTGAACTTAGAAGTTATCTTACTACGAGCCACCCATCGGCCAGGCAAACAACATTTGCCCTTACGCACAAACCTTCGGAAAGAGGCTCTTAGGGAATCTCACAGGTCTAAGCTCTGTTATTATAGCTCATACTATTGACAATAGTAGTAAAATCGTTATAGAATTCGTCTCGTCGTTCTTCCTAAACCAAACTTTGCAAAGTAAAATAGGCTATAGTCAAGGCAAAGTTAGCGGGAATAAACCCCTTGCGATTTACAGGATAATTAAATGCGTTTGCCACCTGATGTTCTGGCTTTGTTGATCAAAATAAAAGATTACTTCTTAATATTTGGGCCTGTTTTAGTGGCGGCAATAACCTTTCGCGCCATTCTATTAGCAAGTTTACCACCTGGTTCTAAAGCAAAAGCCATTTCTCAAAAATGGCAGAAGGTTCTAATCCTTTATCTCAAAGGCGGGAAGGTCGTTCCTGGTGGATTAAAGTCGTTGTTTAGATTTCCACCAGTAATCCCTGCACAAAGGTCTTCAACAAAAAATCTATGGCTTAAAGCAAGCTACCTGACAATAGCCCCTACCGCCCTTCTAACGGCCTTAACATTAAGTCCTTTACTGGTATTTACTCAAATGAGTCTGGCCCTAACACTTATCCTGATTTCATTCATATTTCCTGACCGAGTAGCTCTGCCAGAACCGGAAAAAACTCCTACTACTAAAACCGTTAAAAAAACTCAGGCTAAAAAATCTCCTCAAAAATGGCTGGAACGGCTCAGAAATTTATGGGTGGCCGAACTCGACGCTTATAGTTGGCCGACTTTTTATAACTTCTTCTTAGCTGCGCTAGTGACCATTTTTATCCCGTTGCGAGTAATAGAGTCCTGGTTTGGGATCGGACATTGGTACGGCCCTTTATTGATTCCCTTACTTGGGTTGCTTTTGTTACCAGCAAGCGGTACTGAGATGGCCTTGGTTCTGGCTTTATTTGTCAAAGGGGTCAGCACTGGTAGTGGGGTAGCCGCTCTACTAACCTTTCCTCTTATCAGTTTTGTTAGATTGGCAAATAACTGGCAACTATCTGGGCTTAAATCAACCATCAAATTAGTCCTGGTGGTCTGGTTATTAGCCGCCGGGTTAGGGATATTACTGGATATTTTCGGAGTAGAGGCAAATGTTTAGAAACATTAACTGGCAGCGGGTCAAGTTGGTTGGACTTCTAATACCAACTTTGATAGTTTTGACGCTAATACTGGTGGCCTGTGGTGATAGTGCTACCACAAATAAAGGGGTCAACGAATATGCCCCTAAAATTGGCTACCTGGCCCCGCTTTTTCAATTAAAAGACTATAATGGGAACCTTATAAAGTTAAGTGATTTTAAGGGAAAACCCGTATTAATAAATTTCTGGGCTACCTGGTGTCCTCCCTGCCGGGCGGAAATGCCAGAAATTGAAACAGCTTACCGTAAATATAAAAAAGATGGTCTGGTAGTTTTTGGTGTGGATTCGCGGGAAGACGAAGCGACGGTGAAAAAATACGTGGAGGAGGGTGGTTATAGTTGGCAAATGCCTATTGATGACGGTGAGACCATCATCAACTATGGAGTCGCTGCTTACCCAACCAGCTTTTTTGTGGATAAAGAAGGTTATATTCGGGCTACCCAGGTGGGTGGTATGGATAAAAAAGGGTTAGAGGAACGACTGGCAAAAATTTTGTAGTCGTGTAGTCGGTAGTTATTTTAATCATAACCGTTACCCTCAAAGCCTTTATTGATGAAATTGACTATTTCCCCGAACATCCTGCTTCGTGCTTCCCACTTACTGCGGGGTTCACCCGGTTTTTGCTCAACTATTTCAGCCCTGAGTTCGGTCTGACCAGCTCCTGCCACCAAAACCAGCATCTGGCCTAAATTACCATAGTCAGGGTGACTAAAATTGATAATGGGTATCACTGTCGGGTAAAGAGGTAGATTTTACCTACATTCCCGGCGGCATCCTGGCTGCGCTTTTGGCTGGGTTTTTATCTCCTGGGGCAAGGGTTTTAGCAGGAAAGTGCCGGGGGGAACGGACCTGGGTATAGTCTGATAAGTCAAGAAGGGTGGGTTGGATTTGGTTTATTCCTAATATTACCAAAATAGCCTGTTCATCAGGCAGATAGTTTGTCACCATCCAGTCAATTTCAGTTTTAACCTCATCCAGAATGCGGGGGTTTTAACCCCCCAAAGTGGCCGACAATTAGCCGAGCCAGGGTCATAAACCCCATCCTCATCGGCAATCAGGCAACCTTTTTAAGCGTAGACATCAAGCAAGGGATACCAATCGGAGCAGTTGCGGGAGAGGCGGGCCACCTCGCGGGAAAGGACAATGCCGACTTCTCCTAGGGCTACTTTACCGACCAGGGCTTGAAAGCCGGTGCGGTAGCGGGTGGAAGTGGCGGTGAGGGCTAGGTCGGCATCTATAACCTCGATGATGTGAGGTGGCCAGCCTAAATTTAGCGCACGTTGTTGGAGAGCGTACTGGAGTTCCAGGCTCTCCTTGTTGGTTAGCACCTGGTTGGGGCTGAAGACCCAGATGTAAATGAGGGCTTTTCGTTGTAGATGAGCGGGTGTGATTAATTCGGATTCAGTCATAAATTACCTCCTCAAAGATGGTTTGGAGTTCATTTCTAATTTGCTGCTGGGTAGCTAGGGGTAGTTGGCCCAAGAACTGGCTGGGTCGGATGAGGGTGGACATAGTAGCACCTCGCATTCCTCGGCCAGACTAACAAGCTCCTTAATCGCCACCAGGATTAATTTTGCCATTTGGTGGAGGCAAACAAACTGGCGGCCTGGGCTTTATCTTCTTCCCGGCTGAAGATGGTGTCGAGAAGCTGTCGAACGTTTTGGGTATCGTTTTCCCAGGCTGCTCCCTCCAATCTTCCCGCTCCCCGATTGTTGGTTTTATGTGTACCCAACGGCTCCTGGACAGTCCCAAAAGCATTAGACTCGTGCCTGAGCGCGGCATCCGTGATACCTAGCGATAGTTTAATCTGGCTCTGGATTACCGCCGGGTCAAGACTACCATCGTACATCCGAAACTCTACGTGGTCACTAGCACTCCCCTGTACCGACTGGAAGTTTACTCCTAGCCCGTGACTGTTATTGCCACTCCGAACAGCGTTAACAGAGCCATAGCCGTTGGCAGGTACATTGTTGGGCCGACACCACTGGGTTCCCCGGTGCGTACCACGCTCAGGATTGGTGGATAGTCGGTAAAGAGTATCCTCATGCTGTTTAACCAGCCCTAACAGATTGTTATGATTTTTGGGAGTATGGTCAAAATTCCCGCAGGCTACATGGACGTGACCTCCAGTGCGAGTAGTGGCCTTACCACCGTTGCGCTGAACGATTTCACAGACCTTTTGCAATTTCTCCCAATCTTCGGGGGTGTCGTACATGATCGGGGAGATGATTTCGCCGTCCACCGTGCTATCTCTTTCAAACCGCCAACGAGTGTAATCAGTAGAACTGTGATAATTCTCCTGCCCCGCCCTGCTTGTGATGCCTGCGGAATGGAGTTCGCTCCCGATTGCCCGAAGGACGGCGGCTCGGTCTGATACTCCCGCCAGGTCAAATTCAATCTCAACCCCGAAACCTCTACCGCTCCCCCTGGTTCCCAATCCTCCGGTAGCATTTTCGGTTACAAACGGAACTGGCGGTTCGCCCCGTTCTTTTCGCTGCCTGGCGGCAGTGTAAGCTTCCCCAAAAGCTGCCGGGTCATCGGCATAGTTTCTCCCGCGCCTTACGGCCTCAAAATTTTGTTGGGCCTGTGAAGTGGCCGCTTCCATCGCCACCCGTCCAGCCTCCATCTCCTGCCGTGACCTTGCTTCGGCGGCTTCCCTTTGAACTCGCACCTGTTCTTGAGAAGCTTGTTGCCGCACCTGTTGGTAGGCTTGCTCTCTGGCAGCACTTGCCGCTCGGAAGGCCACCACCGACTCCGCTTCGGGGGTGTAGCCCAATCCCAAATGGTAAGCCATCGCGGTTAGGTGGTCACATGTGCCGCTACTTTGATAAGTCGCACAACCACAACGCAGCCCGGAGATATTCAGCACCAGGTTGTTACCCTCTCGCCGAACCCCTAACGAACCAGTTATGCGCTGTGAGGCAGCGGGCCGCACCTGGGCGACGGCGTTGATTGGGAACGCTCCTTCAGTCTGGCGAGTTTGCCGCAGATAAGTAAGTAAGGCATTACGACTGGGCATCGGTGGAGTGTTTTGGTAATAACACCAGGCTGATTCTGCTCCGTCCCTGACATAAATGTTGGAAGTGCTGGTAGGGGCATTACCCCCAAACCCGGCCATTCCTGCGGTCTCAATGGCAGGCCAATATTCAGTAGGCAAGGGCCGCTCCGCCCCGTCAGGATGAACACAGGCATGGCTGGACGGGTCGGTAGCCAGAAACTGACCACAAATAGGGCAACGGTGTGGTTGGGCAGCCTCTATTTCGGCAGTCTCTCCCTGACCGGGTGGCACTATTCGTTCAGAATAACGGTCTCGAACCTGGCTGGAGAATATCTGACCGGCCCGCCCAGGCGACATCAGCCGGGTAAAAACTTCTGGTGGCACTCTGGAATATTGGTGAACTGTGCCATCGGCTAGTTCTAGCTCTAACATTCGAGTGATAGAGTGGTAGCCCGCCGCCCGGATCGTCTGCGAACCTATTACCCGGCGACGTTGATTTGGACGAGCCACAAGGTTTCGTTCAGCCTCCTCAATCATTTTGCTGTAGGCGTAGACGGTGGCCGCGTTGCGGGGGAAAAGCACAAGATTGCTGTCTCCCGTATTTAGCCGACTATATTCGGACAACTTGGCTTGGATGGCCTGGAAGTCCTGCCGGGGCTTGGGGTCTAAGCGGTCATACTCCCAAATTAGTTCCTGTCGGCGGATTTTGGCTTGGGCTGGTGTTAAACCTAAGTCCCTGGAAAGTTCTGTCGTGATATTTTCTGCGGTGCGGTTTGCCTGATTAGAGTAATTCTCGATAGATCTCCAGGCGTGGAAAGTTGGGCCGTTGGGTAAGTCGCCCTCCAGGACGCGATTAAGGCGGGCTACTACCCTTTCGCCTTGCTCTGGATTCAACCGCCCAGCACGAATGTGGTCGGCCACCTGGTTTCGCTGTAAAGTGATAAATCTTTCGACCTGTTCCCGATTGGGGTTGGGGTTAGTGCGGCCCATGTTGAGGGCTTGGTGAAAGACGCTCAGGGTCTGGGCATCTGACAGCCCGCTTCGAGCGTGGGCCAGGCTGGTCATACCGCTATTTCCGGGATTGCTGCGACAACTCATAAATATCTCCTGTGGGATAATTCTTGGACGATCCGGCTAGTTTTAAAATTAAAAAGCGTAACGGTTAGGGTTTCTGTTACGCTTGCTGTCAATTTGGTGGTTTAGAGTTCAGGAGCGGAGTCTGGGGAGTTTTCACCGTTTCTGACGTTCAAGTTTATCCACCCAGCCTGCGCCAGACTGAAAATAAGCTCGATGTCGCCACTGGGGTCTAACCAGATGAGGTTTCCACCTTCTTCTCCGATACCCAATGCCCTTCCGGTAGGACGGGGTAAATCCCCCTGCGGCTGGTAATAAGTCGAAACCAGCACTAAAGGAATTTCACTTTCCCACTCTGTAACCTGGAGCGGCACAGCTCTGGGTGCTTCCAGAGTTCGCCGCTCTTCTTCGGTTAGCTCTACGTCTGCACCCGAAACGGCATAAGCCTGGAGTGCCACCGCCGCTGTGTTTGCGAACAAAATCCGGCTGGTTAGCTGTTCTACTCCGTCCAACGCCTCATAACCAGGAATTAAATAACCCAGTAATTCCTCCGGGGTATCGGCGTACACCCTGCTGTTGCCACCATCAGCCAGCATTTCAAATTCAAACTGGCTGCCATCCTCTTTCCGGGGAGGCTCTGGTGGCTGGTACATTACAGTAACGTTCTTCACAATTTGCATTTGTTTCTCCTCAATAACTTGTAATAAAAAAGCCACTACCTGACTGACCCGGGTAATGGCCTCTTTTGGTGATTATTTAAATTTGCATTTCAGTGGACGACGGGCTCCAATAATATAAATCCGAAAACCTTCGCTATTGGGCTTTTGTTCTAGTTTTTTTATAATACCTATCTTATCATTTAACTCGTACCAAAACCCTGGTAGCAAAAGATACATTTTGGTACAAATTGGCCTAATTTTTTTCCCATTAGGAATACAAAACCACGCTCAAGTAAGGTTTTTTTAGCTCAGTTTTAGGTCTAAGAACTCGTACCAAAACCTTTTGGTTGGCAAAATGGTAAAATGAACTGGGAATAGTGCATTGATGTCTTAGCGTAGGTTTTGGTACCGCAGCTACTCAAACCCGGTATCTCACTTTTGGTGGGTTTGTGCCGGAGAAAGTGTCAGTTTCGGCGGAATTGTAAAGAAAGTGCTGTCCTCTTCCCACTACCCCAGGTAGAAGCCAATGATGCCGTTCCGAGTACGGTAGCCTCGGGTGGTATCAGTTTTATAGACTTGAGCCTTAATATCTAAATTTTCGGCTAAAAAGCCTCCAAAATCTTTAGTTCTTTGTACTCGGGTCTATAAGTAGTCATATCCAATTTTATGTAACACCCCCATCAGATGTTAGGTCTTCTTTTTTTGGTGTAATTGGCATCATTTTAGGTATTGAGAAATTATCTTCGTTACCTATAAATTCATATCGAAAATCAGCAAACACTAATGTCAGATGATATGCTTCTGTTTCTATTGTAACTTCGTGCATTGTTCGCTTCATTCGCTGGGACCATTCTTTAGCCAAATCTCCATTTTCGATATAAGTTAAACCTGGATATGCATTAGCGTATCGTACACCCCAGATAAACCCTTCAAGATTATCGTTTTCAGGATAATCGGGTCCTGCAAAAACAAATTGATCTGAAATTGAGGCGTTAAAAGGTTCAGGCGGAATTTCAGTTTTGTAGATAGCTTCCACACATCCTACAAACTGGTAACGATAGAGTTGATTTCCGGGTAAACCATTAACCCCACCTACGAGAACCTCATAGTCTCGCATATAATCAACAAAACCATGTCGTATAATGGCACCGTCAAAAAAAGATGCATGCTCCAAGAGACTTTTAACTGTAATCATTTTTATTTTAATCTCTTTGGGTTAATTCCCCGCCTCAAGCGGTGGGGATACTTTCTTGTGTTATAAATTTACTTTTTGAAAATGAACATAGACTTTTAACAATCACTTATCGGCTTTATAGCAGCTTGCATTAAGATTGAGCCTATTTTGATAGGGTAACCCTGTTAAGAAATGGCTCAATAACACTGCAATTTGCTATAGGTTTAAACAGTGACTTTGAATGCCTAAAAATTTAGTCACTACAATGACATATTATTTACATTCTTCCACTAGACCAGCTCCTCCGAAATGTTCATTCCCAGCTCCACCAGCGATGGTTTCTGATACTCCACTGCCACTAGAGGTTGATCCATTTGACTTGGGTGGATTGAGTTCGTTATGCCAAGTAGGATCATTTTTGCTTACTGGTTTACCAGTATAGGGATTAACAGCTTGTCCTTTACCCCCTCCCTGGTTATTTGTATAATTTGCGTATCCATTTGGATAGCCTGGAGAAGGAGGGTTAGGATCAGTTGGATCCATTATTCTAACGTTATTTACCCCCTTAGCTAAACCATTACCACCGTTTCCCCCTGTATACTGAAATCCTTTTCCACTATTAACAGGTGTCGGACCAGTAGCACCTTCAGGTATCGGAATAACATCCCCTCCGGGAGAAACAACGAAATCTGGAGCTGGACCAGGTATAGCAGCACCTACAGCTATTCCCGTAGCACCTACTGCAATTGTAGCTAAACTATTATCACCTCCTGCTGTTACCGCATCAGCTTCAACTCCGGCATATGGATTATTAGAAACTGCCTCTGTCGTAGCGGATACTGTGGTATTTATCGCTTCTTCAACAACTGCTACAGCCTCGGCTTGTTTTGTAGCTTCTTGCGCTGTTGATACGGCAATTGCAACAGTAACGGCTGTTTGAGCTTCTTCATCACTGATTGGTGTATCGTATTCTTCAACAGGTGCGTCCGTTGTTTTATAATAATGTCCCGTTGGATCGGCATATTTGATTGGATTGTTTTTAACGTAGGTATAACGGTTAAAGCTTTGAGAACCTGCCCCTGGTGTTATATTATCAGGGCTAAGAAATTTGCCCAAAGCTGGGTCGTAGTATCTGGCATTGTAATACAGTAGTCCCGTGCCATCAAGCCTTTGCCCGGTGTAGTTGAGGGTGGTTTGCCCGATGCCCCCACTCTTGATCTTGCCCCAGGAGTCGAAATATTGCTGGCTGGCGATGTTACCATTGCTGGTGGTGGCGAGGCTGACACTCCCCAGGTGGTCACTATGCAGGTAGGTCAGGTTGCCCAGGCTGTCCCGCATGGCTACCGTGCTGCCCCCAAAGGAATAATATTGTTTCTTGACCCCAGTGCTGTCCTCTTCCCACTGCCCCAGGTAGAAGGTGGTGATGCCATTCCGGGTGCGGTAGACCCGGTTGGTGTCTCCGTCGTAGCCATACTGCTCGGTGACGTTATCAACCCCCGTGACACTTGAGGGTTTGTTGTCGTAGTTCCAGGTGTAAATCCGGCTACCACCAGTAAGCACATTACCGTTGTTGTCATAGCTGTAACTCCCCCCCGCTACCGCGCTAGGGGTGTGGGGGCGAGGTTGCCCAGGATTGGAGTAGGTGTAGTTCACAGCTGGACTGCCGACCAAATTTTTGGAGGTTAGGTTGCCGATGGTGTCATAACCATAAGTTTCGCTAGAGGCAGGGGGGGGGGTGGGTAAGCTGCCACCACCAAAGTCATCAAAAACACTGCCACTGGCGTTACTAGCCCCTA